>Ga0164243_10013186_pt1 | contig 11647 bp, 8 predicted proteins | sample OricompcompostOP_FD_108781 | JGI IMG/M metagenome (GOLD analysis project Ga0164243, IMG submission 108781) | Organic Plus compost microbial communities from Emeryville, California, USA - Original compost - Organic plus compost (OP) | ecosystem: Engineered > Solid waste > Mixed feedstock >... | reverse complement strand
CTCGGCGCCGACGACGCGGTGAACCTCGATGGAGGAGGGTCGTCGACGATCCTCGCTCGCGCAGCGGGCGACGAGGACCCGAGCCTCCTGCACAACCCCTCGGACGGCCAGGAGCGCCTCGTTCCGAACGGACTCGGCCTGTTCGTCGCTCAGGGATCCGGCACGGTCGCGGGTTACCGCCTCGTTCCCGAGCACGCGTCGGGTGACGACGCCCTGCGCGTCTTCCCCGGTCTCCACCGCAGCATCCAGGCGCGCGGCTACGACGAGATGTATGCGCCGGTCGCGAACACGGCTCCGTCCTGGTCGGCTGACTCCGGGGCGGCGACGGTGACCGGAACCGGGATCGAGGGGATCGTCCAGGGGGCCGCCACCGGACGGGCGACCGTGACCGCGGCATCCGGCACCGCGACGGGCGACCTCGACGTTCAGGTGCTCGGGCCGCTGGAGCGCCTCACGGCCTCGACCTCGCTGCTCTCCCTCGGGGGACTCCAGTCCACCGGGACGATCACCCTGATCGGACACGACGACCAGGGCTATGAGGCTCCCATCGACCCGGCCGACGTCACCGTCACCGGCAACGAGCACGGCTTGCTGCAGATCGTTCCGGGACCTGATGCCACCTTCCAGCTGACGGCCGCACAGCCCGTCGGGAGCGTCGAGCTGCACGCCGACGTCCAGGGAAAGACGGTGGACGTCGCGGTGACGGTCGGGCTGAGCGACACCCCGATCTCGAGCCTCGAGGATGCCGCCCAGTGGCGGGCGTCCGGGTCGCGTGCGACGATGACCGTGAACGCCGACCCCAACGGCCGCACCGGCACGGCCGTCCACCTGAGCTACGACTTCTCCCAGCAGACGGCCACCCGCACGGCGAACCTCTTCCCACCGGCGCGCTACCCGGTCCCGGGCCAGCCGCAGGCGATCAAGGTCTGGGTCAAGGGCACCTCGTCCATCGGCGCCAACGCCGAGACCTACATGGGTTACCGGGACGCGACGGGAAGCACGAAGTTCGTGTACTCGACCGCGCCGCTCGGCAACGACTGGCAGCAGATCGTGTTCCCCATCCCGCAGGGGACGGCATACCCCATCCAGCTCGCCCAGTTCGCGGCATACGAGACCAACGCCGACCAGCTGTATCGCGGGGAGATGTGGTTCGACGACGCGAGCGCGGACATCGCACCCGATGTCGAGCTTCCCATCGCACCGCTCGTCACGAGCTCGCTCATCGGCCCGGACGGGGCGACCGACGACTCGCCGCAGCGCGTCGCCATCCTCTCCGACGCCCAGTTCGTCGCTCGTGACCCCAACAGCGGTCAGGTGCTCGGCGCGCACGAGGCACTGCAGGAGCTCGTCGCCGCGAAGCCGGACGTGCTGTTCATCGTCGGCGACTTCGTGGACGAGGCGTCACCGGCCGACTTCCAGCTCGCGAAGCAGATCCTCGATGAGGAACTCGGCGGCGTGAGCTTCCCGTGGTACTACATCCCGGGCAACCACGAGATCATGGGAACGTCGGACCTGACCAACTTCACCGACGTCTTCGGCGACCCGGTGCGGACGGTCGATCAGGATGGCACGCGCTTCATCCTCCTCGACACGTCGACCGGTGCCCTCTCGAAGCGGTTCTCACAGCTGCAGATGCTTCGCGAGCAACTCGACGACGCGAAGACGAACCCGGACATCACCGGCGTGGTGGTGCTTCAGCACATGCCGATCGACGACCCGCTCATCAACAAGGCGAGCCAGCTGGTGAACCGCCAGGATGCCGCCCTGGAGAAGGACTGGGTGGAGGACTTCCGCGAGACCTCCGGCAAGTCCATCGCGATGGTCAGCGGTCACGTCGGTGTCTTCCACACGAAGATCGAGGATGGCATCCCCTACGTGATCAACGGCAACTCGGGGAAGAACCCGACGGTCTCGCCCGAGTTCGGCGAGTTCACCGGGTGGACGATGCTCGGCATCGACCCCGGTGCGGGGACGTGGCGAGACGGCGGAGCGGGCGCGCGGGCCGCCGCTGAGACCACCCCGTGGTTCACGGTGGAGACCGAGACCCGAGTGGAAGGACTCGATGCAGCGACCCCCGAGGCCCCGCTGCCGTCGGGAACGACGATGGACCTCAGCCCCTCGCTCACCCAGGACACCGACCGCGTGCGCGACGTCGCCTGGCCGATGAGCTGGACCTGGACGGGAACCGACGACGTCTTCATCGGCGACGTGGCGGATGCCCCGAACGACGCCATCGCGGCCCTCGACCCGGCGACGCACACGCTGACGGCGCTGCGCGCGGGCTCGGGCGAGGCGACGCTCACGATGAACGGCGAGAGCGTGGCCGTGCCGTTCGACGTGACGGGAGGAACGGTCTCGGTGACGGGTACCCCGGAGTTCGGGCAGACGCTCGCCGCCGACCTCTCCGACTGGGGTGCGCCGGAGGGCGCGACGGTCGGCTACCAGTGGCTGCGTGACGGCCAGCCGATCGAGGGCGCGACGGCCGCCGCCTACACGGCCGGAGCGGACGACATCGGCGCGGCGCTCTCGGTCACCGCCACGGTGGCGGCCGCCGGGCAGACCACCGTCTCCACGACGAGCGACGAGACCGACGCCGTGCGGGCCCTGGTCTTCCCGGAGGAACCCTCGGTGCAGGTGACCGGTGACGCGGTCGTCGGTCAGACTCTCACCGCTCACGTGGGCGATTGGGGCGTCGATGGCGTCGCGGTCGCGTATCGATGGCTGCGGGACGGCGTTCCGATCGAGGGCGCTGCCTCTGACGCCTACGTGCTGACGGTCGCCGACCTCGGCGCTGCGATCCAGGTCGAGGTGACCGCGACGGCGACGGGCTACGAGGCGCTCGCCGTCACCAGCGAGCCGACCGCCGACGTCGTCGACGCGGCCGGGCCGGGATCCGGTGACCCGGGCTCGGACGGGCCGGGATCCGACGAGCCGGGTGCCGGCGCTCCGGACCCGGCAGGCTCGGGAGCGGGCGAGGGACACGATCCCGCGCGGTCCGACCTGCCCTCGACCGGTGTCGAGGCGGTCCCGCTCGCCATCGCGTCCCTCGCGATGCTCGCCCTGGGAGCGGCGGTCGCTCTGCGCCGGCACCGGGCATCCCGTCGCTCGTAAGAGCGGCACCACGGAAGGGGCTCACCCCAGGGAGCGGATCAACCCTGGGGTGGGCCCCGTTCTCGTCTCGCGCGGGGCCGCTGACTATGCTCGTCGCATGACGACGGCCGAGGATGCGCGACGGATCGCGTTCTGGAACGCCGTGAACCCCTTCGCGGTCGGCCGGTCACGCGGCCAGTGGATCGCCGATGTCGCGCTCTTCGCCATCGGATCCGCATGCTGGACGCTCTATGCCGCCGCAGCCCCGATCGCCATGGCGGGCGTGGCCGAGGGATTCCGGCCCGTTGACCTGGCCGTCGGCGCCCTCGCGGTCGTCGGTATCTGGTGGATGCGGCGATACCCCCTCACGATGGCGCTGGCTTACCTCGTGCCCGGAGCGCTCTCCCTGTCGGCCGGGTGGCTCGCCCTCGCCGCGGTGTACCACGCGGGATCCCGTGCCCGCCCGCTGGTCGCTGCGATGGTGACGCTCGCGCACATCGCCGTCGCGCTTCCGTACCACTGGGTCTTCCCGCTCCCGGACATGCCGACGATCGTGTGGGTGATCGCCATCCCGCTCGTCTATGCGCTCGCGCTCAGCCTCGGTTTCCTCACCCGATCAAGACGGCAGGTGATCGAGGGCCTCCGCCTCGCGGCCGAGCGGGATCGTGAGCGCTACGAGGAGCAGCTCGCCGCCCTCCGCCGCGACGAACGGGAACAGATCGCCCGGGAGATGCATGATGTGCTCGCCCATCGGCTCTCGCTGCTCTCCGTTCACGCCGGTGCTCTCGAATACCGCGCGAGCACGGGACGGACGGGTCAGCAGGGGCAGATGACGGATGCCGAGATCCACGAGGCGGCGGCGGTCATCCGCGACAACGCCCACCTCGCGGTCGAGGACCTCCGCACGCTGCTCACCCTCCTGCGAGGGGCGGAGGCAGCCGAGTCGCCCCTCGGCACCGCCCGGCCGCTCCCACGCCTCGCCGACGTTCCCGCGCTCGTCGAGGAGGCGGAGCGCGGCGGTCAGAGCGTGGCACTGAACGACGGCCTCACCGGGTCCGACGAGATCGGCGGGCTTGCGCAGCGCACGATCTACCGGGTCATCCAGGAGGGACTGACGAACGCCAGGAAGCACGCGCGCCACGCGCCGGTGACGGTGGACCTCACCGCGGACGCCCGGAGCATCCTCGTCAGCGTCGTCAACGCGGTGCCGCCTGGCGTGACGGCGGCCGAGATCCCCGGGGCGGGCGCCGGGCTCTCCGGGCTCACCGAGCGCGTCCGCATCGACGGGGGCGAGCTCGACTACGGGGTGGCCGACGGTGAGTGCCGCCTGATCGCACGGATTCCCCGCCCCGACCTGAGAGGCGTGACCGCATGACCGAACGGACTGACGACATCCGGCTGCTCGTCGTGGACGACGACCCCCTGGTGCGATCCGGGCTCAAGCTGATGTTCGGCGGCGCCCCCGGCATCGAGATCGTGGGGGAGGCCGGCGACGGCGACGGCGTCGTGGACCTCGCCGCGGATCTCGCGCCCGATGTGGTGCTGATGGACGTGAGGATGCAACGGGTCGACGGAGTCTCGGCCGTCTCGTCGCTGCGAGCCGACCCGCGCACGCGAGCCGCCGCCGTGGTGATGCTCACCACGTTCCGCAGCGATTCGGTGGTGCTGGATGCGCTGCGCGCGGGCGCCGCCGGGTTCCTTCTCAAGCACAGTTCTCCCGACGAGATCGTGGACGCGGTGCGCGTCGCCGCGACGGGGCAGCCAACGGTGTCGCCGGCGGTGCTGCGACAGCTGATCGACCACGTCGCGGATGAGGGCGCTGACACTCGCGCGGACGCTGCATCGGCGCTGGACCGGCTCTCCGAGCGCGAGCGGCAGGTGGCTTTCGCCGTGGCCGAGGGTCTCAGCAACACGGAGATCGCCGAGCGGCTCTTCCTCTCGCTCGGCAGCGTGAAGGCGCACATCTCGGCTGCGCTCGCGAAGCTCGGTCTCGAGAACCGCATCCAGCTCGCGATCCTCGCTCACGACGCGAGACGCTGAGGACCGGCGGCGACCCGCATCCAGATCGGTGGAGCGCTTCGCGCAGGCCTGCCGCATGCGTGGGCGACGAGGCGGCCGGGCGCGGGACGACGCATCTCCCCGTTCTCGCGTGGGGGGAACGGCATCCGGGCCCACGGCGGATAGAATCGAGTGCCAACAGGCGTGAACCCGGAGGAGCGAGGACGAACAGGTGGCGACAGCACGCGAAGAGACGACCGTGGGCGACGAGCGCGTGAAGCTCGGCCCGACCGGACGTCCGCTTCGCGAGTTCCCCGAACCCGCTCCGCTCTCGGGTCACGGTCCCGCACGCATCATCGCCCTCTGCAACCAGAAGGGCGGCGTCGGTAAGACCACGACCACGATCAGCCTCGGGGCATCCCTCGCCCAGTACGGGCGGCGCGTTCTCTGCGTCGACTTCGATCCGCAGGGGGCGCTCTCGGCCGGTCTCGGCGTGAACACGCACGACGCGATCACGATCTACGACCTGCTGCTGTCGAACTCCCACGAGGCGTCGGACGCCATCCAGCACACGTCCGTCGAGGGACTGGACGTCATCCCGGCGAACATCGACCTCTCTGCGGCCGAGGTGCATCTGGTCAACGAGGTCGCGCGCGAGCAGATCCTCGCTCGCGTGCTGCGGAAGGTCAGCGCCGACTACGACGTGATCCTCATCGACTGCCAGCCCTCGCTGGGCCTGCTGACGGTCAACGCGCTCACGGCGAGCCATGGAGTGCTGATTCCGCTCGAGTGCGAGTTCTTCGCGCTGCGCGGTGTCGCGCTCCTCATCGAGACGATCGACAAGGTCCGCGACCGGTTGAACCCGGTGATCGAGCTCGACGGGATCCTCGCCACGATGTACGACCCCCGCACGCTGCACTCTCGTGAGGTGCTGGAGCGCGTGGTCGACGCGTTCGGCGACAAGGTGCTCGAGACGGTCATCGGCCGGACGGTGAAGTTCCCGGATGCCTCGGTCGCCGGCACCCCCATCACCGAGTTCGCGCCCGAGCATCAGGCGGCGAAGGCCTACCAGCAGCTCGCACGGGAGCTGGTCGCGCGTGGCGCCGTCGCCTGACGGCGCGGGGACGGCGTCGCCGACGGCGGTGGACGACGCGGCGACGGCGACTGACGCGGCCGGCGACGCGGGGGCGGATCCGGACGGCACCGTGCAGGCGGCGCAGGTCCCGGGCCAGGCCGCCTCTGAGCAGGAGCGGTCGCAGGACGCAAGCGGCTTCAGGGTCGCGCTCAGCAACTTCGAGGGGCCGTTCGACCTCCTGTTGTCCCTCATCACCAAGCACGAGCTCGACATCACGGAGATCTCGCTATCGAAGGTGACCGACGAGTTCCTCTCCTACCTCCGTGAGCTCGACTCGCCCGATGAGCTCGATCAGGCATCCGAGTTCCTCGTGGTGGCCGCGACCCTGCTCGATCTCAAGGTGGCGGGGCTGCTGCCCCAGGGCGAGCTGGTGGACGCCGAGGATGTCGCGCTGCTGGAGGCGCGCGATCTGTTGTTCGCCCGCCTGCTGCAGTACCGGGCGTTCAAGGAGGTGTCCGGCTGGTTCGCGGAGCGGCTCGACGCCGAGAGCTCGCGGCACGCGAGATCGGTCCGGCTGGAGGACAAGTACCGGCAGAGGACGCCCGAGCTGGTGTGGACGCTCACACTGGAGGACTTCGCCGCTCTCGCGGCGCTCGCGATGGCGCCGCGGGAGATCCCCGTCGTCGGGCTCGACCACCTGCATGCGCCGCTCGTGAGCATCCGCGAGCAGGCGGCGCACGTGGTCGCGATGCTGAGGAGCGGCGAGCCGATGACCTTCCGTCAGCTGGTCGCCGGCGCAGATCAGAAGGGCGTGGTCGTCGCCCGGTTCCTCGCCGTGCTCGAGCTCTACCGGCACGCCGCGATCAGCTTCGAACAGCTGGAACCCCTCGGAGAGCTCACGATCAAGTGGAGCGCGGAGAACTGGTCGCACGAGAACCTCGCCAACCTGGGAGCAGACTATGACAACTGAGGCGCAGACCGAACCCGTGGCCGACGAGACGAGCGACGAACGGACCGCGGCCGAGTCGGCGGCACCCGAGAAGCCGGCGTCGCCCGAGAAGCCTGCGTCGCCCGTCGTCGATGTGCCGAGGGCCATCGAGGCGATCCTCATGGTGGCCGACGAGCCGCAGAGCCTGGTCAGCCTCGCCACCGCCACGGGCAGTCCCGTCGCCGCCGTGCGTCAGGCGATCGAGACCCTGGTGGCCGACTACGACGGGGAGAACGGGGGAGTGCGTCGCGGGTTCGAGCTCCGCGAGGTCGGCGGTGGCTGGCGCATCTACGTGCGAGCCGAGTACGACCCGATCGTGGCGGAGTTCGTCAACGCCCAGAACCCGTCGAGGCTGTCGCAGGCGGCCCTCGAGACGCTCGCGGTGATCGCCTACAAGCAGCCGATCACGCGTGGCGCCATCGCCTCCATCCGTGCCGTGAACGTCGACTCCGTCGTGCGTACCCTCGCCGGTCGCGGTCTCATCACGGAGCTGTTCACGGACAGCGAGACCGGTGCCATCAACTACGGCACGACGGATGTGCTGCTGCAGCAGCTCGGCATCAACTCACTCGACGAACTGCCGAAGATCTCGCCGCTGCTGGACGACGGCACCGAGGGCTTCGCCGATGACCTCCGCTGACAGGGATCCCGCGCCCCCGTCCGGGCCGGAGGGCGTGCGGCTGCAGAAGGTGCTCGCGGCGGCGGGCGTCGCGTCGCGCCGCGTGTCGGAGCAGCTCATCGTGTCCGGGCGCGTCGCGGTGAACGGCGAGATCGTGACAGAGCTGGGCCGACGCATCGACCCGGAGAACGACAAGGTCGCCGTCGACGGGACCGCGGTGCAACTCGACACGAGCAAGCGCTACGTGATGCTCAACAAGCCCGTCGGCGTGGTCAGCTCGATGAAGGACGAGCGCGGACGGCCCGACCTGCGCGAGTTCACCGGTGACTACGAGGAGCGTCTCTTCAACGTCGGCAGGCTCGACATCGACACGAGCGGACTCCTCCTCCTCACCAACGACGGTGAACTGGCCCACGTGCTCGCGCATCCGTCCTTCGGCGTCACGAAGACCTACATCGCGAAGGTCACAGGGCGCGTGGCGCCTCAGACGATCACACGGCTCACGAAGGGCGTCGTGCTCGACGACGGTCCGATCGCCGCCGACCGTGCCAAGCTGCTCGATGGGAGGGGCGGCCGGAACGGCGGCACCAGCCTGGTGGAGATCACGCTGCATTCAGGGCGGAACCGCATCGTGCGACGGATGCTCGACGAGGTCGGGCATCCCGTGCTCGAGCTCGTGCGGCGGCAGTTCGGCCCGCTTCACCTCGGCACCCTCCGGTCAGGCGAGAGCCGTGAGCTGACTAAGGTAGAACTCGGCGAGCTCCTCACCATCGTCCGGGCCGCGCGTCCCGATGGCGGATCGCCGGAGACCACCGAGGCGGCATCCGCCTCGAAGACCAACCGTTCACAACGGCCCCGCCGGGCCCGATAGCGAGCACACCGTGACCGATCCAGCCATCCCCGCCCGTCTGTCGGGCCAGGTCCGCGTCGTCGGCGCCGGACTGCTCGGGGCGAGCATCGGTCTGGCCCTGCGTGCGCAGGGCGTCGATGTGATCCTCGACGACGCGTCGCCCTCGAACCTCCGCCTCGCCGTGGACTACGGGGCCGGTCGGCTCGCTCGTGAAGGCGACGATCCCTCGATCGTGGTCGTCGCCGTGCCGCCCGATGTGACGGCGGACGCCGTCGAGGCGGAACTGGAGCGGTACCCTCGCGCCGTGGTGACGGACGTCGCGAGCGTCAAGCTGGAGCCGTACCGCGAGCTGGTCTCGCGCGGCGCCGACCTTACCAACTACATCGGCTCGCATCCGCTCGCGGGCCGGGAGCGCGGGGGAGCGATCTCGGCGCGCGCCGATCTCTTCGTCGGCCGGCCCTGGGTGATCTGCCGCGACCACGAGACGCCCAGGAGCGCCTTCGCGCTCGTGGAGGACCTTGCTCTCGACCTGGGTGCCACCCCGGTCGAGATGACGCCCGAGGAGCACGACCGGTCGGTCGCACTGGTCTCTCACGCCCCGCAGCTCGTCTCGAGCCTGCTCGCTGCTCGGCTCGTCGACGCGCCGGATCAGGCGCTCCGCCTGAGCGGACAGGGTCTGCGCGACACCGTACGCATCGCATCCAGCTCCCCGGAGCTCTGGGTGCAGATCCTCGGCTCGAACGCCGGTCCCGTCGCTGACGTGCTCGATGCGTTCTCGCGTGACCTGGCATCCGTCGTCGACGCCCTCCGGCAGCCGGATGCCGCGGGGTCGCGACGCGCCATCGCTGACACGATCGCGGCGGGCAACACCGGCGTCGCCCGGCTCCCGGGCAAACACGGGCAGGATCGCCGATACGCCACCATCGTCGTGATGGTCGACGACCGCCCCGGGGAGCTCGGGCGCCTGCTCACGGAGCTCGGCGACATCGGCGTGAACATGGAGGACCTGCGGCTCGAGCACTCGCCGGAGGCCGAGATCGGCCTCGCCGAGATCGCCGTGCTGCCCGAGGTGCAGAGGCGTGCGATCGAGGATCTCGAGGCACGCGGCTGGCGGATTGCGAGTGTGTGACCAGATGACGGGTGTGGTCGTGGCGATCGACGGACCGGCCGGGAGCGGCAAGTCGAGCGTCTCGAAGGAGGCAGCCCGCCGTCTGGGCTACGCGTACCTCGACACCGGTGCCGCCTACCGGGCTCTGGCGTGGCACGCCCTCGACGTGGGCCTCGACACCACCGATCCCGACATGATCGCGCGGGCCGTGGACGACGTCGACTACCGCATCGGCACGGATCCGGACGAATACTTCGTGCGCGTGGGCCGCACGGACGTCACCGATGCGATCCGGGAGCCGCGCGTCACCGCGGTGGTGAGCGACGTCGCGCGTGTTCCGCGGGTCAGACAGCACGTCAACCGGCTGTTCCGCTCGATCATCGAGGCCTCGGACAAGCCCGGCATCATCGTCGAGGGCCGCGACATCACCACGGTGGTCGCGCCGGACGCCCCCGCCCGCATTCTGCTCACCGCAGACGAAGAGGTTAGAATGGCGAGGCGCTCTGCAGAGCTCGTCGCCGAACCACACGCGGACGTCGCGGCGAAGCTGCGCAAGCGCGATCAGGCGGACTCACGGGTCGTCGACTTCATGACGGCAGCGGAGGGAGTCGTGACGGTCGACTCGACCCACCTGAACTTTGACCAGACCGTCGATGCCGTGATCGACGTGATCACCACAGCCACCGGCTCGTAGCGGGCGCCAGCGCGCCGCCGAGCGAGAAGAGGACCGACATGGCCGACGACATCGACGACGAGTTCACCGACACCGACGACCACCTCGCCGACCGTCTCGGCGCGGTCGACGACGACGCGGCCGCTCAGCGTGCAGCAGCCCTCCGCGCCGGGCTCGACGACTATGAGCTCGACGAGTCCGACCTGGACGTGCTCGGGACCGCCACCGAGGACCCCGATGCCATCACGTTCCTTCCGGCTCTGCCGGTCATCGCGATCGTGGGGCGCCCGAACGTCGGCAAGTCCGCGCTCGTCAACCGCATCCTCGGCCGCCGGGAGGCGGTGGTCGAAGACACTCCCGGCGTCACCCGTGACCGGGTCTCGTACAAGGGGGAGTGGAACACCCGCCGGTTCACCCTCGTCGACACGGGGGGATGGGAACCGGATGCCCGCGGCATCGATGCCTCCGTCGCCGCGCAGGCCGAGGTCGCGATGGACCTGTCGGACGTCATCCTCTTCGTCGTCGACGCGAACGTCGGTGCGACGAGCACAGACGAACAGGTCGTGCGCCTGTTGCGCAGGGTCGGCAAGCCCGTGTTCCTCGTCGCGAACAAGGTCGACGACATCCGCCAGGAACCAAACGTCGCCGAGCTCTGGTCGCTCGGCCTCGGCGAGCCGCACCCCGTCTCGGCGCTGCACGGCCGAGGCGTCGCAGACCTCCTCGACGAGGTTCTGACGGTCCTCCCCGAGGTCTCCGCGGTGGCCAAGGAGGAGGTCGGCGGCCCGCGTCGCGTCGCGATCGTCGGGCGCCCGAACGTCGGCAAGTCGAGCCTGCTCAACAAGGCCGCGGGCGAGGAGCGGGTCGTCGTGAACGAGCTCGCCGGCACGACACGCGATCCCGTGGACGAACAGGTCGAGCTCGCCGGCAAGGTGTGGCGGTTCGTCGACACGGCGGGCATCCGCCGCCGAGTCCACCTTCAGCACGGCGCAGACTTCTACGCGTCGCTCCGAACGAGCGCAGCGCTCGAGAAGGCGGAGGTCGCCGTCGTCCTGATCGACGTGACCGAGCCGATCAGCGAGCAGGACGTGCGGATCATCGACCTGGTGCTCGAATCCGGTCGCGCACTCGTGCTGGCGTTCAACAAGTGGGACCTGCTGGACGACGAGCGCCGCCGTTACCTGGAACGCGAGATCGAGCAGGATCTCGCCCACGTCGCGTGGGCGCCCCGGGTCAACATCTCCGCCCG
>Ga0164243_10013185_pt1 | contig 11649 bp, 7 predicted proteins | sample OricompcompostOP_FD_108781 | JGI IMG/M metagenome (GOLD analysis project Ga0164243, IMG submission 108781) | Organic Plus compost microbial communities from Emeryville, California, USA - Original compost - Organic plus compost (OP) | ecosystem: Engineered > Solid waste > Mixed feedstock >... | reverse complement strand
CGGTGATAAAAGTCGCGTGCCAATCCCCCGATAACCGACTTGTCGCCGGTATCCGTAAACCCCAATCCTCCTGATGAAAGACCACCAAGGTGCCGGTCGGGAGAAACCACGATCACCGATTTGTCCGACTTCCGCGCCTGAACAGCCGACATAATCGCAGATGACGTACCCCCATATACAATGATGTCGGCGTCGTACACGTCGGAGCCAGAACAGTATGCCCAGGAACTACTTATCAATAGAAGTAAAAAAATCGATCGTACCATAATGAATAAGGTTTAACAAAATTATTGATCGTCCGAAGGCACGAAGATTACGGCGTTTGCGGCGACCGTCCCATTCGCGGATTTTGTACTTAGCGTGACTGCGGGCGCTTTCGCCCCCTTCACTAAGGTATACCGTCCTAAGGGCACCCACGTACTGGTCGTTTGTCCTTTAATATCAACGGCCGACAAGTCAAGCACCTTCTCCTCTTCCCTTTTTCCGTCAAAAACGATATAGGTTAGTTTTGTGGAACTTTCCGCAGTTTTTGGAAAGTATGTATACACGTCATATGTACCTTCAGCGATTGATGTTGCGGCAAAAGTGGCCGTGCTCACCCCGTCATCGCTCCCCGCCTCCACATAGGTCCTGCCGTATCCTTTGGATTTGCCCTGACTCCAGGTGCCCGTTAAGGTTACTGCCTGCGTATCCGTATTGGAGATCAGATAATCCGCTTTCCTTCCATCGGCCTTCGGATTACCCGCCAATACAGATTTAAGTTCTTTCACATCCACCTGCTGCACGGGAACCCCTCTGTCGATTGCCAGGCAGGCGGCTACGGCCGCGGATTGGCCGAGCACCATAAATACCGGCTCCATACGTATGGATCCGAAGGCGATGTGGCTTGCGGATAAGCACACGGGCACCAGCAAATTTGTCACCTCACCTCGTTTGGGAACGATGGCCCGATACGAAATGGGAAAAGGTGGAAAGCCTCCTACTTCCACATTTCCCTCGTTCTTAACCATTCCATTCACTACGAGGCGGTCGCAGTTATGGGAATCCATCGTGTATGCAGCATACCCTACTTCGTCATCGACCACTTCTCGCCCTTGACAGTGGTGCTGGGTCATAACCAACTCGCCGATCATGCGTCGCGCTTCGCGTACATACAGTTGCGGGCTCCAATGGTTATTGTGTACATACTCATCTTTTGGATAGCCCCACTTCTGTATTTCTTTTCGGATGAATTCCGGTACTGACGGGTCATTCCCAACGAAATACAACAATCCCTTTGTATAGTCTTCATGGGCTTTAATGATCTCCTGCCGCCGTTGGTAATCAGCTTCGGGATAGTCCCAGTTCATACCGATCATATCCGTTGAAAAGCCATTCCGGTTATTTATATCGGTTTTTCCATTGGGCATCAGGCTCCAGATAAACACGTCATTCAGGCCCTTCCAGGGTTGGATTTCTTTTTGCCGTTTAAGCAACTCATACCGTGCGGGGTCATAATTGTCTGGCTTGGTAATCGGAATCTTGTTTTCCGGCACATTCGTTAACGTGATACGGTAATTATAGGCCTGTACCTTTTGGTCACCTGCGCCGTTGGGCAGCAATTCACCGTCATGTATTCCCCATAGTAAGCCGCTGGATGAATCTCCCCTAACCACGTACGGATCCACTCCGTCCGGAAACTGATGACCGGTCATCAACTGCACACCGTTCAGGGTTTCGCCGTATACGCTGTTGGCCTCACGTCCCACATGATACGAAGCCCCGGCTTTTGCCATCAAATCCCCCTCATATGAACAGTCCATAAACACTTTAGCCTTTACAGTCATGGACGGTGTACCCAATTTATCCACCGACTGTAGAACGACCTCCGTGATGTTCGTTCCCTTTTTATTGACTTCCATTAACACCTGTCCAAAGACCGTTTCCGCATCGCACTGTTTCATATAATCATTGAAAATCCTCTCAGCGACATGGGGCTCAAAGATCCACTGTTCGAAGGAGCCATAATGCTTGCCTAACTTCCGGTAAAAATCAAGGGCCACCCCGGTCACCACATACTTATTGCCAATGTCCGTCTGGCCGAGGCCGCCGGAACTCATCCCGCCCAACGTTTGTCCGGCCTCGATCAGTATGACCGACTTCCCCGCTTTCGATGCCGTATAGGCAGCCACCACACCGGCGGAGGTACCCCCGTAAATGCAGAGGTCATAGTATTCCTGTTGCGCTATTCCGACCAGCCACGCCCCTCCAAGAAACAGCGTGGCTCCCAGCTTTTTAATTAAATGTAACATAGATAAACCGTAATATTTTTAACCATCATATTCCGTGTTACTCAGGGACGGACCTCCTCAAAGTCGGTGTAAAACGTGTCAATTGCTAATGTATCCGGCCGGAAAAGAGATCGGTATCGGATGGCACTTCCCTGCCGATAGTCCGGAAGTAGGGATGTCTCCTCGTTTATACGTACAAAAAGTTTCCTCTCCGGCCCTTCCTGCGTTTGGTAATACACCTCCTCTCCCAACAAATCTTCGCTTCCTCCCGACCATATCAACAGAAGCGTGCTTCCATCGGAGGAGGCTGTCACCGAGCGACCCCGGAGCGCCGATCGATACACATCACCGTACACCGTTCCCAGAAGATCAACCGCTACCGACCGGTTTCCCATACGATCAAAGGTAATTACTTCAAAGGTATATATTCCTTCGTCGATGTCGTCTATCAGCACCTTCACCGTATCCAATTTGTCTCCATCGGGGATAGCGATCTCAATTGAATCGGCCCGGCTATTCCAATACACCTTAGCCTGTGTTACGTCAGGAGAAGGTCCGCGTAACCATGCCAATTGGATCCGATTATTTCCGGGATGTGCGCGCACGGAATCTGCTTTATGCGCGTACGTGATTTCCCCTCCGTTTATAAATTCCTTATATACCTCATCCTGCTTACGGCAAGCGCAAAACACCGTCAAAGCAGACAACATAAGTCCCGTTAACCAGTTCGTTTTCATAAACTTAATCCTGAATTTGTCCGTAAAACGCGATATTTCCCCACCAGCTATAGTCGGTGTTTCCAAAGGTTCTCAGTACCCGGATCCGCAAATACCTATATGCTTCTGCTTCCAGAGGAACGATGTATTCATGCCCGGCCTGCGCAACTTCGATATCTTCCGCCGAGTTATCGGGCACGGGCCTTCCTGAAGGTTTCACCAATTCACAATCCATCAACTTTACCCAGCCATCGTAACTTCCGTCAGACGCAGGCTCATTACTTCCCCATAGTTCGAAAAACCGCGGGCTTCCGCCTCCATATAAGAGGCTGGTCTCGTCGATAGTTCCCCGCTGGTGAAAGATGAACCTGCTTAGTTTAGCCGTAACTCCCATATCAAAGGTAAAATGATGAGGCGTACCTGTACCGTTCTGGGTCCGCATCCATGAATCAGAAGAGCTGGATCCACCGGTGAGTTTATCGTTCCAAAGATTACTCAACCGTACCGAGCCAAAATAAATAGGATCGGTAGGCGTCCTAAATTCGCGGAAGCCCTCCTTTGGAATCCGCTCTTCATATAACGGCGTGAGACTAACCACTTCCTGTTCAGACTGATTACCCCAACGATCCCGCACATATACCCTGAACTCAGACGGTTCGGCCTCCATTCCACGTAACGACAGTTTTCCGGAGCGCTGACTGGTGTAAAACATTTCGGCGAGTGCCCAATCCCCCAGTGAATCCTTCTTTTCAACGGCAATAGTTACCTCAGCCTGATTCAGGTTTTCGAAATCTAACGTTAATCCACCGAAATCGGCTTGGATAACAAGGGATTCGTAAACATCCCAAATGGGAGGCGGAAGGGGCTGTACGCTGACTACAACAGGTTCGGAACGTTTCAATGATTTTCCTACAGAATAAAGTTTAATATCGTACGAATTTACATCTCCGAAGCCTTCAATCTCCAGCGAACTGCTGTGACGGGACGATTGGATTCGCTGAATCAGTCCGGAACTGAGTGTGTACTCTGCCTCCACATATAGGAGGTCATCGCCGGGTGGAAGCTTGTATGAGATGATCGCGCCACCGGCGGTATTCGTTGCAACAACATCAGTAATAGGGACAGGCACTACGCCGTTTTCATTGATCAGGCTACGTAGTTCTTCTTTGCAACCCATTAGAAGAAAGAACAAACCAGCTAACGTAATCCATATATGTTTCATAGTATTATCTTTAAGACAGACACTTTCCAACGAACCTACCACCCAGGTGTTTGAAGCAGGTTCCGGTTCACCAATAATTCATTCTCACGGATCGGCCAGAAGTAATCGCGGGTGCTGAACTTTTGGTTAAAGAGTATCCTCGGTTTATAGTAATTTTCGGAATCCTCCTGATTGATGTCCCATCCAGTAATGGGTTCATTCATCGCGTTGACCGCCGTTTTCCACCTTCGCAGATCCCAAAAACGATGTCCTTCAAATGCCAATTCGATCTGCCTTTCCTGATGAATAATATCCCGCAGGCCGTTCTGTGTGGTAAACTTATCAGGGTTTCGGGAGTACTCCGACCACGACTCCCGCACTCCCTTCAGCCCTGCCCGCTTCCGGATAAGGTCCAGATAGGATAAAACTTCTTCGGTAGGGCCATAAGCTTCATTCAATGCTTCGGCGTATAGTAGGTACAAGTCGGCCAGGCGGATTACCGGCCACGGATAAGGCTGCGGAGTCTTTTGTTGGTTCGTATGAATATTCTGAAAATAAACCAGTTTCTTAGCCCAATATCCCGTAATTGAGAACCAGTATATGTGACTGTTTGCCACCCCACCCGCTCTGGCGGCTACATACACATTCTCATCATCGCTATAACGTCCCTCACCATACCATCTCCCTCCATCAAACCCTAGCGACGCATAAAAGCGGGGCTCCCTGTCAAAATGCAGTTGGGGTAATGACTCGCCTTCTTTAAGGTATAGGCGGTACTCCGGCGTGACAGTCCGTAATTTAAATCTATCGCTGTAGTTATAACCTAGGTCCTCGTCAATCGGTACGCCATGCTCTGAGTAAAACATCTCGGCTATTTTAATGGGTGGGGCCATCGCACCGCTCTCATTCAACGTACTGAAAAGTCCCGGCCAGGAATGCCGTTGGATCTGAGTTGCCCGGCTATTGGAATTTGCCCATATCTGTTCCTTGTTCCACCGCTCTGTCACAACGTTCCTAATGTTCATTTCTGTTTTGGTCGTATCAGAGATCTGATTGAAAAAAGGGCCGTTGGTGTAGTAATAAAGCTCCATACCCAAGTCATGACAAACCTGGATTGCTTCGCGGGCGGCGGCCGCCGCCTTTTCCCATTTTGTGACATCGTATTCCTGACTGAACAAATTTCTGCCGTCAGCATGTTTAAAACTGGCGTAATCTGTGTTTCCGTTAAATAATGGGCTTGCGGCCGTCGCCAGCACAATCGCTTTCATCGATAAGGCAATAGGTCGGGTAATACGTCCTTTTTCCTGGACTTCAAACGGGACCTCATCCGGCAAATCCACTGCTGCCTCGTCCAATAGTTCAACGATGTAATTTACGACATCATCTATGGGTTCCCTTACAATGGCTCTTACCTCATCCACCCCTGCTGCAATAGACAGATTTTCGCGCATAACTGGAATCGGACCATACATACGCATCAGCCAAAAATGATAGTAGGCTTTCAAAAATTTAACCTCCGCACTCCACCTGGCCTTTTCATAGTCAGTCATATCGCTTACTTTTCCGATATTTTCCAGGAATATATTACATTCCCGGATTCCACGCCACAGTGGTTTGCCTCCGCGCTGTCCACTCCAATAATCAATATACGGGTTTACTACGTTCTGGTTTCCCCTGGCAATGTGGGAAGGTGTAAACTCCGAAAATAAGGTTGTTGACAGGGTATGTGTCCATATTTCATCGCCTCCCATAATCGCCGGATTGTCCGTGAACATGTTTGCATGAGAGGGCATCCAGGAATAGCAGGTAAACAGATAGGTTTCAGCTGCACTGCGCATAGTAAATGCGTTGTCAATAGTAGCGACGTTGTCAGGGACTACATCGAGGTAATTACATGAACTTATTCCTGCAACTCCCAAAACAAAAAATAGTATCTTTTTCATGACGAGTACCACATTAAAATGAAACCTGCAAACCGACATTAAATACCCGCTGTATGGGATAGCCCAGCCCATTTCCTGCCATTTCCACATCCCACAGCTTGAACCGGCTCCAGGTGAGCAAATTGGTTCCGCTCACGTACATACGCAGACTTTCCATTTTAAGTCTTTTCAATTTGTCGGCTGTTAGGGTGTACCCAAACTCAGCAGTTTTAAGACGAAGGAACGACCCGTCTCGCATAAACCATGTGCTTCGGGCAGCATTATTCGGATTCGGGACAGCACTTAAGCGCGGCCAGAGCGCCATTACATTCGGATTACGCTCTGACCAGTAATTATCTGCGTAAGCCTTGAGTAACGCATTTTGAGGTACAAACGAACTCGAATTTTCATTATCGTAGAAATACGCTATAAATGGCGCGGTAGCTTGGGCATCTATCCAAAACGATTCATTCGTGAGTCCCTGGAAGAAACAGGACAGATCGAAATTCCGGTAACCTGTGGAAAATCCGAAGCCATAGACAATTTCCGGAGTCGTTGGATTGCCAATGGGCACCTGATCCAGTGCCGTAATCTGGCCATCCCCATTAACATCCCGGAACTTAATATCTCCGCCTCGTGGCTGGATGCCGAAATTCTGCCTGGGTGAATTTTCCACTTCGTTGTCGTCGATAAACAGCCGCTCGGCGATATACCCCCATTGCTGGGAAAGCGAATAACCGATTCTCGATTTCCACCATTCCCTCGCATATTGCGGTTCCTCATAGACTTTATACTCGCTTAATGCATATGTAAAGTTCCCGCGTGCCGTCACCCAGAATTGATCTCCGAAAAATTGTTTATAATCCATCGAAAGATCGATTCCCTTTCCGGAAGCTTCCCCGACATTTGCCCGCACCGAGGCAGAAAGTCCCATATAGTCCGGAATGGACGCCCGGGTCATCAAAATATTGCGGCGGTATTCTGAAAAAATATCTGCCTGAATGCCCAGTTTATTGAATAGATTCAATTCTATTCCTATGTTGACTTTCTCAGCGGTTTCCCAAGTGATATCGGGGTTGTCGTAGCGGGCAATGGAAACACCTGGCCTGGTATAGGTAAAATCCGAGCCAAACACTGCCGCTCTGCCCGAATCGTTCATATTGACATTCGATAGGTAAAAAAAGCGATCTTCCGGACCCCCAATGGCATCATTTCCAACCAGACCATAGGTTGCCCTCAGTTTTAACAACGGCATTACGGAACTCAATGGTTCCCAAAATTTTTCGTTGGAGATATGCCAGGCGACCCCTCCAGCGGGGAAAAACCCGAACCGTTGCGAACTGTGAAAACGCTCTGAACCATTGTAGCCGAAGTTAAACTCACCGAAATAGCGGTTGTCATAGGAGTAGGTAAACCGGCCGGATAAGCCCAGGTTGCGGAAGGGTAAAGATTGCTGTAAGTCGCCCGCATTGGCGTTTAATGTTTGGCGCATGATATAAACGAGCATACCACTTAACCCATGCTTATCCCTGAATATACGGTTATAGTTCAGGGCGGATTCCAAATAAAAAACTGAAGAAATGGTTTTCTGCCCTTCACTGTAATCCAAGTATTCCGTTCCGGTCAGTTCGTTCAGAATCTGCAAGCGATACGTGTCATCCAGCCGGTTATAGCCGCCGGCTTGATAAAAGAAAGGCCGATAGGCCCGGGAAACATCAAAATAGGATGTTCGGTTCGTGTTGCCCATCGCGCGGAAAGTCAGCCCCTCGGTAATAAACGAAAAGTCTTGTTTCACCTCAAATTGTGCCAGCATGAGCGCCCGGGAATATTCTTTATATCCTTTTACCATATCCGCATAGGGGTTGATATAATCAATTCCGCTGATCCCGCCGAACATGATGTGCCGGACGAATTTAGAGTCTTCGGTTACGGGATAGTACGCCGGAAATAATACCGGATTGGTACGCATCACTTTTCGATACATTCCCGCACCCCCATCGATAGGTCCTGTATACTCATCAAACGATCCGTAAAGACGCACCCCTACTTCCGTTGTTTTGGTTACGTTTACATTCACATTCGACCTAAGTAAGTAGCTCTTCAGATCAATATTATTATTGAAATTGTTGCGGGGATCCACTTTAAGCACACCGTTATCCTGATTGAAGGTCCCGGCAAAATAATACCGTGCAACCTGCCCGCCGCCACTTACATTGAAATTACCCCGCTGATTCATGGTATAGTTCTTAAACAATTCACTCCTCCAATCGGTGGCGGGAAAGAAATACGGATTGGTTCCGGCAATCGTATTATCGATTTTGCTTTGAGGATATGGCTGAAGGCCCAGTGCATCCCTCGTCAACACAGCCTCGTTGTGTAATCTCATATACGTAATTGGGTCGGCCACCTCTACGTTACGTGTTGGCGCGGATATTGAATTTTCCAAGCGAACGGAAACTTTCGCTTTCCCCTCTTTACCTTCTTTGGTGGTGACCAGGATCACACCATTTGCACCACGGGCCCCGTACAACGCTGTTGCTGTGGCGTCCTTCATAATGGAGAAACTGGCAATATCGTCTGGCTGCAAGCGTGCCAGATCGGTTGACGTCAGTTCCATGCCGTCAATCAGGATCAGCGGATCCACTTTATATCCAAACGTTGTGACCCCACGGATAAAAAAGTCAGCGTTATCCTGGCCGGGTTCTCCGCTGCGCTGATAGGCGATGACCCCCGCCAATCTTCCCGCCAACGCAGTGGTGAGGTTGCTTGAAGGCACTTTCAGCTCCGATGGATTGATGGAAGTAACGGCGCCGATCACGTCCTGCTTCTTTTGGGTCCCGAACGCGACAACCACCACTTCTCCTATATCGGCTACCTGGGCCTGCATGACGACGTTCACAACATTATTATCGGGAATAGGTATTTCCTGTTTTTCATATCCAACCATGCTGAATGACAACAGCTTTGCGGTCGCGGGAAGGGATATCCGGTAATCTCCGTTTTCATTGGTTGTGACACCGATTGACGTTTCCGGAACGCTCACTGTCACACCCGGTATAGGCTCGCCCTGTTCATTGGTCACTCTACCAATTACCTCCCGCTGTTGCGTAACGGGTATGAGGTCTGACCTTAGTTTCGGTGCCGACAGCTTTTTGCGTTCAACAAGCACCCGGTTTTTTCTGATTTCATATTGAAGGGGCTGCCCGCGGAAACAGTAATCAAGAACGGTTTCCAAAGAGCGTTCCTTCAGATCAATGGTAACGGGCCGCGTGTTTCGCAGGTCTTCTTCCAGGTATAAAAAATGATAGCCCGTTTGGCTTCTGAGTTCGGAAAATATGCTTTTCATCGACATATCTTTCCCCTTGATCGTGACACTTTGTGCGAACACCGTTGCACTGGTTTGTGAACAGGTTAGCAGCACAAGTAAAATAGAAAGCTTAACCATCATTAGCCATGCTAAGATCGAACGATGAAGTGGTTTAAACGTCTGCGTCCTTGCAATACATTTTTTGTACATTTGCAATTCGGGTTTTAATTTAATTACATGGTTAGCAAATCCGTGATAAGTTTGACCTGAAGCGAATTAATTCGCTGAATTCTACCAGAAGTGTTAGCCGCACTTCTGGTTTGTTACGCTTCCGGGTCAATCGTGTGAGCGTCTAGATTACTGCATTACCCGCACCTCCTTTCCATTTTTTTCGAATTTAATCTTGCCGACGGTTTCCAGATCCTTTAGCAGTTCATCGAGGGTTGCGGTTATAGGAAAACTTCCCCCGAATCGCTTTTTCGAGTAGTCACCTTTAATTTCAATCCGGACGTTATACCAACGGGCTACACTCCGCATTACGGACAGGATGTCCATGTTATCAAATATGAAATATCCATTCTTCCAGGCCAATACCTGCTCCAGGTTTCCCTTTCGTTCTATCATGGAGCCTGAATCGGGAACCAACGCCTCATAACCGGGCTTTAACACCACTTGGTCCTTGTTCTTCCTGACGGTTACTCCTCCCTCAACCAATGTAGTAGTAACCCGGGCATCGGAAGGGTACGCTGAGACATTGAAATGCGTTCCCGTAACAAGGATTTCTGTGCCGTTAGCCAGTACCTTAAAGGGTTTCTTTTTATCCTTAGCGATTTCAAAATATGCTTCGCCCTCGAGCGTCACCATCCGCTCGTCGCCTATAAAATCGACCGGATACGTTAGTTTGCTTGCAGTGTTGACCCAAATTATCGAGCCATCGGGGAGCGTCAACTGGAATTGCTGGCCGTTGGGTACATGGATGGTATTCAGCGGAATGCGTGTGTTGGATGAGTTACGTTTCTTCCTATCATTGCAGGCGTAAACGAGCTTTCCATCGTCGCTCTTCCGGATCGCGACACCACCTTCCCGCTGAACAAATCCGTTCTCAACACTATCCAACCGGATCACATGTCCGTCCCCGAGGGCGAGACGTACCCCCTCCTCAGGAAACGGTGAGCTTTCTGAAATCCGAATGGAATCGTGGGTCTCTTCCGTGGCCCGTTGGAGAAGGAGCCAAGTGCTTAAAGCAATGAGTAGTGACGCGGCAACTCCTCCAATCCACCATCGTTGCCTTTGCCCACGTTCCTTCTTAAAGCGACGATCGTCAATGGCCCGCTTGATGCGGATACCCATCAACACTTTCTCCTCTTCACTATCCCAGTCCCAGGTACCCGCCACCGGATTCCGGAGAATCATATCCTCCAGCAGGCGGACTTCCTCCGGCCGGCAGTTACCTTCTGTGTACCTACGTAACAGCTTCCTGAATTCTTCCTGTTCCATCCTCGGTTTATACTGGGTTACAGTATGAAGAGTCAATACTCGTTGCAAGGTGGTATCAACCTAGAAAAAAAAATTACAACAAACTGAAAATCAACAGGAAAATCAACTAAATAAATCCACAAACAGCAGCATCAACAAATACGGGATGTATTCCTCATCCAGCTTCAGCCGAAGCAATTTCAGAGACTTATTAATCTGCTTTTTGACGGTTTGGTCGGATATATTCAGTCGTTCGGCAATCTCTTTATAGGAAAGTTGCTCCTTTCGGCTAAGCACAAACACTTCGCGCATGCGTTCGGGCAATCGGGCCACTTCCCGGTCAAACCACTCGTTCAACTCCTTCCGGTATAAAGTCTCGGACGTATTTTCATTCGCTGTTCCGTAATGTTTAACCAGACGATCGGCAAAATCAGCCTCCTTTGCTCGTTCCCGGAAGCGCTTAAAAGCCAAATTCCGTCCGATAATGAACAGGTAGGCTTTGACCGACCTGACGCGATTGTGCCTGCTTCGTAGTTCCCAAAAGGTAACAAATGTCTCCTGAACCACATCCGCTACTTCCTCTTCGTCGGGTAAAACACGAATGATATAGCGGAATAGCCGCTCCCAATAGGTATCGTAAAGAGCGGAGAACGCTACTTCCGAATTCCCTTCCAACGCTTCCGGACCAGGATAACCTTTCTGTGAAGACATAATGGCTTATTGGTTACGACAACAGCAAATATAGTTACAAAGATTT
>Ga0164243_10013184_pt1 | contig 11649 bp, 9 predicted proteins | sample OricompcompostOP_FD_108781 | JGI IMG/M metagenome (GOLD analysis project Ga0164243, IMG submission 108781) | Organic Plus compost microbial communities from Emeryville, California, USA - Original compost - Organic plus compost (OP) | ecosystem: Engineered > Solid waste > Mixed feedstock >... | reverse complement strand
ATCATCGCGATGCCGTGGCACGCGGCCTACAGCGCGACCAAGTTCGGTCTGCGCGGCGTGTCCGAGGTGCTGCGCTACGACCTGCGCAAGCACCGCATCGGCGTCAGCCTCGTGTGCCCCGGTGGCGTCGACACCGGACTGGTGGAGACGATCCGGATCGCGGGCATCGACCAGCAGAGCAAGGCCTTCGCCCGCGCACGGGGTCACTTCCAGAAGCGTGCGGTCTCACCCGAGCAGGCGGCGGAGTCGATCTGGAGGGGTGCGCTGCGCAACCGCTACTGGGTCTACACCTCGCTCGACATCCGGCTCGCGCACCTGCTCCAGCGGTACTTCCCGCCGGGCTACGCCGTCGCGATGCGGATCTTCAACTACGGTGCCAACAAGGTGCTCCCCAGCGTGGAGAGGGCTCGGCGCCCCGAGAGCGACGGCGGATCATGACGGAGGCACGGATCGGTCCCGGCACCTGGCGTGACGTCGGCCCGTTCGTCGCGGGCTTCGCCCGTGTCGCCGGGCGGGTGCAGGGCACGGCGCCGCCCGCCGTCTTCCTGACCCTCGGCCGTCACCGGCGGCTCTTCTGGGGGTGGCTGCACTTCGCCGGACGACTGATGCCCGGTGGCCGGCTGTCGCGGCGCGAGTCGGAGCTGGTCATCGTCCGTGTCGCCAGCCGCCGCGGCTCGACGTACGAGCTCACCCAGCACCGCCGCCTCGCCCGTCGGGCGGGGCTGGCCCGTGAGGAGATCGCGGCGATCGAGGCGGGCGAGTCCGACGGATCCTTCGGTGCGCGCGAGCGGCTGCTGCTGCGAGCCACCGACGAGCTGCTCGCCACCGACGATCTCTCCGACGCGCTCTGGGAGGAGCTCACGCAGGTCTTCGACGACCGCGAGCGGATCGAGATCCTGATGCTCGTCGGGCACTACGCGATGCTCGCCACGGCGTTGCACGCCCTCCGCGTGCAGCCGGACCGCGCACGCTGACGAGCCCGCCTGTCGGCGGGGGCTCGTACGCTGGGGGCCATGCGTCCGGTCACCGATCTCGAGCGTCGCGTCGCGCCGTTCCACGTGCAGTCCGACTACCAGCCCTCGGGTGACCAGCCGGCGGCGATCGCCGAGATCACCAAGCGACTCGACGGCGGCGCACAGGACGTCGTGCTCCTCGGCGCCACCGGCACGGGCAAGACCGCGACCGTGGCCTGGGTGGCCGAGCAGGTGCAGCGGCCGATGCTGGTGCTGCAGCCCAACAAGACGCTCGCCGCCCAGTTCGCCAACGAGCTGCGCCAGCTCTTCCCCGACAACGCGATCGAGTACTTCGTCTCCTACTACGACTACTACCAGCCCGAGGCCTATGTGCCTCAGACCGACACCTACATCGAGAAGGACTCCTCCATCAACGAGGAGGTCGAGCGGCTGCGGCACTCCGCCACCAACAGCCTGCTCACCCGGCGCGATGTCATCGTGGTCTCGACGGTCTCCTGCATCTACGGTCTCGGCACCCCGCAGGAGTACGTCGACCGCATGGTCCGGCTGCGCGTGGGGGAGGAGCACGACCGTGACGCGGTGCTGCGCCGTCTCGTCGAGATCCAGTACACCCGCAACGACCTCGCCTTCACGCGCGGCACCTTCCGGGTGCGGGGCGACACCCTGGAGATCTTCCCGGTCTACGAGGAGATGGCGGTGCGGATCGAGTTCTTCGGCGACGAGATCGAGCGGCTGATGACCCTGCATCCGGTCACCGGTGAGGTGCTCACCGAGGACCACGAGCTCTACGTCTTCCCGGCGAGCCACTACGTCGCGGGGCCGGAGCGGATGGAGCGGGCCATCAACGGCATCGAGACCGAGCTGGCCGAGCAGCTCGACACCTTCGGCAAGCAGGGCAAGATGCTCGAGGCGCAGCGCCTGCAGATGCGCACCAGCTATGACATCGAGATGATGCGGCAGGTGGGCTCCTGCTCGGGCATCGAGAACTACTCGATGCACATCGACGGCCGCTCCCGCGGCTCGGCGCCCAACTGCCTGCTCGACTACTTCCCGGAGGACTACCTGCTCGTCATCGACGAGTCCCACGTCGCCGTCCCGCAGATCGGCGGGATGTACGAGGGCGACATGTCGCGCAAGCGCAACCTGGTCGAGCACGGCTTCCGGCTGCCGAGCGCGATGGACAACCGTCCGCTGCGCTGGGAGGAGTTCCTCGAGCGCATCGGGCAGACCGTCTACCTGTCGGCCACCCCCGGTGACTACGAGCTCGACCGGGTGCAGGGAGACGTGGTCGAGCAGATCATCCGGCCCACCGGCCTGGTCGACCCCGAGGTCGTCGTCAAGCCGACCAAGGGCCAGATCGACGACCTGATCGCCGAGATCCGCGATCGGGCGGAGAGGCAGGAGCGGGTGCTGGTCACAACGCTGACCAAGAAGATGTCCGAGGACCTCACCGACTACCTGCTCGACGCCGGCATCCGCACCCGCTACCTGCACTCGGAGGTCGACACCCTCAAGCGGATCGAGCTGCTCCGCGACCTGCGGCTCGGCGCCTACGACGTCCTGGTCGGCATCAACCTGCTGCGCGAGGGACTCGACCTGCCGGAGGTCTCCCTCGTCTCGATCCTCGACGCCGACAAGGAGGGCTTCCTGCGTTCCGACAAGTCGCTGATCCAGACCATCGGCCGCGCCGCCCGCAACGTGTCGGGCCAGGTGCACATGTATGCCGACAAGGTGACGCCGTCCATGGCGTCGGCCATCGAGGAGACCAACCGCCGGCGCGCCAAGCAGGTGGCCTACAACGAGGCGCACGGGATCGACCCGCAGCCGCTGCGCAAGAAGATCGCCGACATCACCGAGATGCTGGCTCGGGAGGACGAGACCACCCAGGAGCTGCTGCAGACCTGGGCCGACGTGGGCCAGAAGGGCCGCGCCGGGGGAGTGAAGCCTCAGAAGTCGCCGACACCGCAGCTGCGCAGAGGCGACATCGGCGGCCACGCCGCCGAGCTGGCCGGCCTGCCCAGCAGCGACCTGGCCGCCCTGATCGGCGACCTCACCGACCAGATGAAGGCCGCGGCCGCCGAGCTGCAGTTCGAGCTCGCCGCCCGGCTGCGCGACGAGATCGGCGACCTCCGCAAGGAGCTCCGCCAGATGGTGGAGGCGACCAAGTGAGGACCGACCGCCGGCCGAGGAGGAGCCCCCTCCTCGGGGCCGCGTTGCTCCCGCTGCTGCTCCTCGGCCTGGCCGCCTGCGGCGACGACGCGAGCAAGGGGGACGACCCCGCGTCGCCACAGGATCGCCCGACGCCGTCGGAGTTCGTGGAGGGCGCGCTGCGGCCGTGCTTCATCCCCCGTACGGACGCCGTCGTGAAGCCGGCCTCGCTGTCCGGCAAGGGGATGCGTCTGCGTGCGGCCACCTTCGCGCCGCCGGGCGACGCGGAGCCCGAGGCCGTGATGGTGCTGCTCCACCAGACCGATGGCGGCGGGCTGTGCGGCTGGGGTGAGTTCGCGAGCGCCGCGGCGTTGGAGGGCGTGGCATCGCTGGCCTTCGACATGTGCGGCTACGGGTCGGCGTCGTGCGACGTCGCCGACCCGGACGACCCGACCCCGCAGGTGAAGGCGGCCCTCGCCGCGGCGGCGAAGCGCTGGCCCGACGCCCCCGTCGTGCTCGTCGGAGCCTCGATGGGCGGCTCTCAGACGGTTCGTGCCGCGGCCGCCGGCGTGGACGTGGACGGCTGGGTCGACCTGTCCGGTCCCTCGACGTGGGCCGACGTCGACCTGGCCTCCCTGGCTGGCAAGATCGACATCCCCGGACTCGTCGCGATCTCCGAGGAGACCGACGGCGCCGACGAGGCGGCTGCGGCCCAGGCGTTGGCCTCCGCCACGGGAGCCGAGTTCGTTCCCGCGGACTCCGGGCACGGCTACGAGATGGTCGTCGACGAGACGCTGCTGATACTCCCGGTGGGGGAGCGCGTGCTCGCCTTCGCGAAGGCCCGCTGACCGCTCGTCCGGCCCCTCCCGTGACCCGCGCGGTTTGGTCGCGTTGACCGAAACAAGAGAACAGTTTTGGTCCCAACGCCTCGGTTCTCGTTGGCCGGAATGAGAACGTGTTCTACTATGACGCGTGACCCCGGTCTCCGGGGTCGTCGTCTACCAGGGTCGCGAGAGGAGTCGGGGGTGGCGTTCAACGCCGTTTCGATCGTCCGCGGTCCCGGCGAGATCGCGTTGATGGTGGTCGAGGTGACCAAGCGGATCTTCACCCGACCGTTCCAGACGCGCGAGTTCCTCGAGCAGGCCTGGTTCGTCACCAGCGTCACGCTGATGCCGACGATCATGGTCTCGATCCCGTTCGGAGCGGTGATCTCGCTCCAGGTCGGCAACCTCACCGGCCAGCTCGGCGCCCAGTCGTTCGCGGGCGCCACCGCGGTGCTCGCGACCGTGCGTGAGGCGGCGCCGATGGCGGCGGCGATGATCATCGCCGGGGCGGCCGGCTCGGCGATCTGCTCCGACCTGGGTGCGCGCAAGATCCGCGAGGAGATCGACGCGATGGAGGTGCTCGGCATCGACCCGCTCGAGCGTCTCGTCGCGCCGCGGGTGGTCGCCACGATGTTCGTCTCCGTGATGATCAACGGCATCGTGATCGGCACCGGCATCGGCGGCGGCTACTTCTTCACCGTGATCGTCCAGGGCGGCTCGGCGGGCGCCTTCCTCTCCTCGTTCACCGCGCTCGCCTCGCTGCCCGACCTGTACATCGCGATGATCAAGGCCGCCATCTTCGGCTGGCTCGCGGCGATCATCGGCGCCTACAAGGGCCTCGGCGCGGGCGGCGGCCCGAGCGGCGTGGGCCGGGCCGTCAACGAGTCGGTGATCATCGCGTTCATGGCGCTGTTCTTCCTCAACGCCGTCATCACCGCGATCTACTTCCAGGTCTCTCCGCCGGTGGGGTTGTGATGGCGCTCCTCACCCAGATGGCCACCGAGTCCGTGCGCACGCAGCGGCGCAACCTCGAGGGGTACGGCGACCAGCTGCTGTTCTACGCCAAGGCCCTGCTGTGGGTGCCGCGCGCCATCAAGCGCTACCCCCGCGAGGTGAGCAAGACCCTCGCCGAGGTCGCCTTCGGTGCCGGTGGGCTCAGCCTGATCGCAGGCTCGGTCGGGGTCATCGCCTTCATGGCGTTCTTCGCCGGTACCGAGGTCGGCATCCAGGGCTACGCCTCGCTGAGCCAGATCGGGGTCGCGAAGTTCAGCGCGTTCATCTCGGCCTACTTCAACACCCGCGAGGTCGCCCCGCTGGTCTCCTCCATCGCCCTGGCCGCGACGGTGGGTTGCGGGTACACCGCACGCCTGGGCGCGATGCGGATCTCTGAGGAGATCGACGCGCTCGAGGTGATGGGCATTCCCTCGCTGCCGTTCCTGGTGACGACCCGGATGGTCGCGGCGTTCATCGCCGTCATCCCGCTGTACATCGTGGCCCTCTGTGCGTCCTACCTCTCCCCGCGGCTGATCGTGGTCTTCATCTACGGGCAGGCGCCCGGCACCTACGACCAGTACTTCCTCCAGTTCCTCCCGCCGATCGACATCCTCTGGTCCTTCTTCAAGCTGCTCTTCCTCGCCGTCGCGGTCATCCTCATCCACTGCTACTACGGCTACACCGCCTCCGGGGGACCGGCCGGTGTCGGCCGCGCCGTCGGGCGGGCGATCCGCACCAGCATCGTGACCATCGTCGTCGCCGACTTCTTCCTGAGCTTCGCGATCTGGGGCTCCACCACCACCGTGCGGATCACGGGGTAGGGGAGGCAGGGGCAGGTGCTGATCAACATCCACCACGACAGCGTCCGGGAGCACAACCGGCTGCTGGTGGCCGGCGTCGCCTTCCTCACCGCGATCGCGCTGCTCATCTGGCTCTCGATCGCGATCTACAACAAGAAGTTCGACAACGTCACGACCGTCACCGTCAAGGCCGACCGGGCGGGCCTGCAGCTCGCGAAGTTCGGCGACGTGCGCCTCAACGGCGCCCTCGTCGGCCGCGTCCAGAGCGTGGGGCAGGACGGCGAGCAGGCCGAGATCACGCTCGCGTTGGAGCCCGACGCCGCGAAGCAGATTCCCGAGAACGTGCAGGTCAAGATCCTGCCCACGACGCTCTTCGGCCAGAAGTTCGTCGCGCTGGTCCGGCCCGACGACGCCTCCGCCACGTCATTGACCGACGGCGCGGTGATCCCGGCCGACCGGGTCGAGACCAACGTCGAGCTCAGCCAGGTGCTCGCCAACCTCTTCCCGCTGCTCCGCACGGTCCAGCCGGAGGAGCTCAACGCGACGCTCAACGCGATCTCGACCGCTCTCGAGGGTCGAGGGCAGAGCCTCGGGCGGACCATGGACCAGCTGGGCAGCTACCTGGGGGCGATCGACGACCACCTGCCGACCCTGCGCAAGGACCTGGTCGCCCTCGCCGAGGTCGCCGATGCCTACGACGTCGCGGCCCCCGACCTGCTCGACGTGCTCGACAACGTCACCGTGACCAGCAAGACCGTGACCCAGAAGGCCGACGACCTCGACGTCCTCTTCTCCGATCTCACCGGGCTCGCCGACACCTCCACCCGCGTGCTGGGCGACAACGAGCAGAACCTGATCCGCATGGGCGAGGTGACCGAGCCCGTGATCGCGCTGCTGGCCGAGTACTCGCCGGAGTTCCCGTGCCTGATCCGCGGTGCGGCGAACTACGAGCCGATCCTGTCCAAGACCTTCGAGGGCGGCTGGGTCAAGCAGTACATCGAGCTCGGCCAGCCGCAGTTCCGCGCCTTCGACGAGCGCGACCTGCCCGAGTACGGCGAGGTCGGACACGGGCCGTGGTGCCTCGGCCTCCCCAAGTTCACCGTGCCCGCACCGCCGGTGCCGCTCGACCAGGGCAGCGACATCGACGAGAAGGGTGGCTACCTGCCGTTCCCGATCCCCGGCGTCGACAACCCCAACCCCATCAAGCAGAGCAGCAGCGTCGACAGCGGCTATGCCGGCACCGAGGCGGAGCAGCAGATCGTCAACGCGATGCTCGCCAGCCGCAGCGGTCGCGATCCGACGTCGTACGGAGCGCTCGGCACGCTGCTGTACGGCCCGGTCGTCCGGGTGGGGAGGTCGGCCGATGACTGAGCACGCCGAGCTCAGCGGCGCGAGCGACGCACAGCTGCGCCATCACCGCAACGCGGTGACCACCGCAGCTGCCATCAAGCTCGGGATCTTCACCGTCGTCTCGGTGCTGGTGACCGGCCTGCTGGCGGTGATCATGGGCAACCTCAGCATCGGTGCCCGCAACGAGTACCAGGCCATCTTCACCAGCGCGACGAGCCTCGAGAAGGGCGACGACGTACGCGTCGCGGGCGTGAACGTCGGCGAGGTCAAGAAGGTCGAGCACTACAAGCGATCGATGGCCAAGGTCACCTTCAAGGTGGCGGCCGACGTCCACCTGACCACGGCGTCCCGTGCCGAGATCCGGTTCCTCAACCTGGTCGGTGACCGGTATCTCGCGCTGGAGCAGGGCAAGGGCGCCGGCGACGCCGAGCCGCTGCACGACGGCGGCCGCATCCCGGTCGGTCACACCAAGCCGGCGCTCGACCTGACCACCCTCTTCAACGGCTTCAAGCCGCTCTTCGCGGCGCTGTCCCCCAAGCAGGTCAACGAGCTCAGCCTGAACCTGGTCCAGGTGCTCCAGGGTGAGGGCGGCACGGTGCGGAGCCTGCTCGATCACACGGCCTCGCTCACCACGACCCTCGCCGACAAGGACAAGCTCATCGGCGAGGTGATCACCAACCTGAGCGAGACCCTGTCGACCGTGGACCAGCGGCATCAGCAGCTGAGCTCGCTGGTGGTGGAGCTCAAGGACTGGATGACCGATCTGGCTCGCGATCGCGACACGCTCGGCTCGTCGCTCGACAACATCTCCCAGCTGACCGTGACGGTCGCCGACTTCCTGCACCGCGGGCGACCGCTGCTCAAGGAGGACATCGCCGCCCTGCGGTCGCTCGCCAAGCTGCTCAACAAGCCGGAGAACCGGAAGAACCTCTCCTCGCTGCTCGACCGGATGCCGGAGACGATGCAGGACCAGACCCGCACCGGCACCTACGGCTCGTGGTACCAGTACTACATCTGCGGGGTCAGCGCGAACATCCGGCTGCCCGTGATCGGCGAGCAGACGCTGCTGAAGCAGCTGACGAAGTACCTCTCGAGCTTCTCGTTCCAGTCCAAGGCTCCGAGGTGTCAGAAGTAGTGGCCCGCGCAACGGACGCCCGGATCATCCGGCTCGGCGTGATCACCCTGGTGGTGATGGCGCTGGTCTCGGCCGCCACCTTCAACCTCGGCAAGTTCCCCGGCTTCCGCGGCACGACGTACTACGCGGAGTTCAGCGACGCCAGCGGCATCCACAAGGGCAATATCGTCCAGGTCGGCGGCATCCGGGTCGGCCGGGTCGCGGCCGTCACGCTCGTGGGCGACCGGGTCAGGGTCAAGTTCGAGCTCGACGGCGATGTCGACTTCGGCAAGGAGTCGAAGGCCTCGATCGAGGTGCTGAATCTGCTGGGCGAGAAGTACCTCGACATCGAGCCGGTCGGCGGCGGGCAGCTCGCCGAGGGCGGCACCATCCCGCTCGACCAGACGGAGGCGGCCTACGACATCGTCGCGGCCTTCGGCGACCTGACCGAGACGACCGAGGAGATCGATACCGACCAGCTGACCGAGGCGCTGAGCACCGTCGCCGACACCCTCGACGCCTCGGCGCCGGAGATCCAGGGCGCCTTCGACGGCATCGCCCGTCTCTCGAAGAGCGTCGCCGCCCGGGACGAGCAGATCCAGACCCTGTTCCAGGGGTCGCAGGCCGTCAGCAAGGTGCTCGACGACCGCAAAGAGGACATCGTCGGCCTGATGAAGAGCAGCGACCTGGTCTTCCAGGAGCTGACCAAGCGCAAGCAGGCGGTCCACAACCTGCTCGTCAACGCCCGCACGCTCGCCCGCGAGCTGCGTGGCCTGGTCAAGGACAACGAGAAGCAGATCGGACCCGCTCTCGAGGAGGTCGACGGCCTGGTCTCGTTCCTGCTGTCGAAGAAGAAGAAGTTGAAGGAGACGCTCGCCGCCCTCGGCCCCTACGTGTCCATCCTGTCCAACATCATCGGGACCGGTCCCTGGTTCGACGCCTATGCCTCGAACCTGCTGGCCATCCCGACCGGCGAGTTCGTGCCCGGCTTCCCGGAGACGGAGTGAGGACGATGACCACCATCCTGCGGCGCATCGATCGCCGCCTCATCGCGCTCCTGGCCGTGGTGCTCCTGGTCGCCGTGCTGGTCAACGTCCTGCACTCCCCGACGAAGATGAAGACCGTCACCGCCCACTTCCCGCGCGCGGTCAGTGTCTTCAAGGGCACCGACGTGCGGGTGCTCGGCGTCAACGTCGGCAAGGTGACCGCCGTCATCCCCGAGGGCAACTCGGTCCGCGTCGAGATGGAGTACGACGCCCAGTACAAGGTCCCGGCCGACGCCAAGGCCGTCATCGTGACCCCGACCCTCGTCGCCGACCGGTTCGTCCAGCTCACGCCGGTGTACAAGGACGGTGACGTGATGGCCGACGGAGCCGACATCAAGCTCAAGGAGACCGGTGTGCCGGTCGAGCTCGACCGCATCTACGGCAACCTGCAGACCCTCACCCGCGCACTCGGTCCCAACGGCGTCAACGCCGACGGCACGCTCGACCACCTCCTCGAGGCGGGGGACAAGGCGTTCAAGGGCCAGGGCGAGCGCGGCAACGAGATGATCCGCCAGCTCGCCGACGCCGCGGAGACCTTCGGCGACGGGGCGGGTCCGCTCTTCCAGACCGTCACCCACCTCGCCGAGTTCACGCAGACACTGGCCCAGAACGACACCGTGGTCCGGGCGTTCATGCAGGACCTCACCGGCGTCTCGGAGATGCTCGCCGACGAGAGCGACGAGCTCGAGAAGGCGGTCAAGGCCGTGGCGCAGGCCGTCGGCAGCGTGAAGGGCTTCGTCACCGACAACCGCGACGCGCTCGTCACCGACGTCCGCAAGCTGACCGAGGTGATGAACACGATCGTGTCGGAGAAGGACAACATCGAGGTCGCGATGAAGATCGCGCCCACCGCGATGGCCAACCTGCAGATGGGCTTCGACCACGTCAGCGACTCGCAGAACAGCCGCATCGGGATCGGCCAGGTGGCCTGGGGTGCGGGCGACGTCATCTGCGGCGTCATCCAGCAGCACCCCGAGATGCCGGCCGCGCTCAAGGACACGGCGTGCGACCTGATCGAGAAGCTCATCGAGCCGATCCTCACGAAGCTGCCGTGGCTGCCGCCCGAGTACAAGCAGTACCTGCCCAAGCCGTCCGACACCAAGCTCGGCATCCGGCGCCCGCAGACCATCCCCACGACGTACTCGTCGGACCAGGGCGCCCTGCTCCAGGGCATGCTGGGGGGTGGTGATCGATGAGCCGCCGGCGCTGGCTCAGCGGTATCGCCGGCCTCGTGGTCGCGGCGCTCGGGCTGTCGGCCTGTGACTTCGACGGTGCCTACGACCTGCCGCTCCCCGGACACGAGGTCGACGCCGACGACGCCTTCGAGGTCACGGCCTACTTCCAAGACGTCCTCAATGTGGTGCCGCGCTCCCCGGTGAAGGTCGACGACGTCACCGTCGGCGAGGTCAAGGACGTCGAGCGGTCGGGCTGGAACGCCAAGGTCACCCTCCTGGTCAGGAAGGACGTCGACCTGCCCGACAACGCGATCGCCGACATCCGGCAGGTCTCGCTGCTGGGGGAGAAGTACATCGCGCTGGAGGCGCCGACGACGGGCGCCGCGGCGGACCGGCTCTCGGACGGCGACACGATCGAGCTCGCCGCGACCGGCCGCAACCCGGAGGTCGAGGAGGTGCTCGGGGCGCTCTCGTACCTGCTCACCGGTGGTGGCGTGGCGCAGCTCGGTGCGATCACCAAGGAGGCCAACGCGGTCATGTCGGGGCGGGAGGACCGGCTCCGCGGCCTCCTGTCCTCGCTGGACTCCGTCGTGGCCACGGTCGACGGCCAGCGGGCCGACATCGTCCGGGCCCTGCGGTCCATGAAGAACCTGACCGGCACGCTGAACGACGAGAAGGACACGATCGCCGACGCGCTGGATGCCACCGGGCCTGCGATCAAGGTGCTGGCCGCGCAGCACAAGGAGCTCATCGCGATGCTCAAGTCGCTCGACCGGCTCGGCAAGGTCGGCACGCGGGTCATCAACGCGAGCAAGGGCGACGTGCTGAAGATCCTGAAGGACCTCAGCCCGATCCTGCGCCGGCTCCGTGAGGCCGACGAGCAGCTCGCCCCCGGCCTCAACCTGCTGATCAGCTTCCCGTTCCCGCAGTCGGCCAACGGCATCGTCCACGGAGACTTCGCCAACACCATCGCCCGGGTCGACCTGGACTTCGCGAACCTGTTCCGGACCCTCGGCATCCCCGAGATCCAGCTGCCCGACATCGGCGAGGTCGTCGGACAGGTCGGGCGCTGCCTGCAGAGCGGCCGCCTGTTCGGCCCCGCCTGCGCCAAGGTGCTGGCCGATCTCGACCTGCTCAAGAACCTGAAGGCCGAGTGCAAGAAGGTCGGGCTCAAGGGCACCCCGGTGTGCAAGGCCCTCTCGCAGTTCCCCGACCTCACCGACCT
>Ga0164243_10013183_pt1 | contig 11649 bp, 14 predicted proteins | sample OricompcompostOP_FD_108781 | JGI IMG/M metagenome (GOLD analysis project Ga0164243, IMG submission 108781) | Organic Plus compost microbial communities from Emeryville, California, USA - Original compost - Organic plus compost (OP) | ecosystem: Engineered > Solid waste > Mixed feedstock >... | reverse complement strand
TTTTTTTTTTAATAATATAGATTTTAGGAAATTATTAAAGTTTTTTTATTATTTTTTTATTTTTTATTTTTATAAACTTATTATTTTTAAATATTTTAGTAAACTATAAAAGATATTAGTTTATAATTTAAAATTTATTAAAGAAAATTTTTTTAATATAAGATAATAATATTTTATTAGCTATTATATATTATTAGTTTTATTAATACTAATATTATATTAGTTATTAATCTTAAATAAACTATTAGATTAATTTTTCTATAATCTATTTCTATTTCTTTATAAAAGCTTTATAATTAAATAAATAAGTTAATTTAATAATATAAGCTATAAAAGTTTTAAAAAGAACTAAATAATATTACTATTATTATAATAAATATTCCTATAATAATAATATTATTAATATTAAGAAGAAACTCTACTAATTATAGTAAATATAGAGGTTTCAATAATTATAAGTTATATATTAGTAGTTTATAATAGTAAAAGTTAGTTTTCTCTTCTAGAGGGTATATACTAGGAGTACTTCTTATATATACTAGTTATACTTAGGGGAGTTCTACTCTTAGTTAGAACTAGTAGTAATTAGTTCTAGTAGGTACTAGATCTAAGGGTTATTAGTTCTACTTCTTATTACTTCTTATTTATATAATAGAAGGTATATAAAAAGTAACTAAGTTACTTTTTAATTTAAAGGAAGAAGAAAGATAATTATATATAGACTTAGATTTTTTTTTCTTTTTCTAGGAAAAAGAAATAGAAGAATAAAGACTTTTTTATATATGATTTTAATATAATAATTATTTTTATATAATTATTTTCTCTTTTAACTTTTTTATTTTTTTAAAATTTTAATAATTTTATAATTATTATTCTTTTAATTTTTAAAACTTTTTATAATTTTAATATTTTTTACTATCTAGTTTTAAAAGCCTTTTTAATAATAAAACTTATTAATTAATTAATTTATATTATTTCTCTTTTTATAGCTTAGGTTTTAATATAATTCTTATTAAATAGCTTTTTTCTCTTCTTTACTTTTAATTACCTTTTTTTCCTTATAATTATTATTACTTCTTAATTATAAGATATCTAATTTAACTTAAAATTTAAAAACTCTATTTTTAAAAGTATAGAACTACTTAGTAATTATATTACTTAGCTTTTTTAAAAAAAAAAGTAGAAATTAAGTAATTTATTAATATTTATTTAAATAGTTCTTATTAAAAAACTATAAGATTTCTATATATAAAATCTATTAATTAATAAATCTATCTAAATCTTACTTATTTTCTTTTTCTTATATATTAAATAAGCTAAGTTTTTTTTTTAAAAGAATATTTACTATTATATTATCTTTTCCTTAAATATAGTAGACTTTAAAGTTAAATAGTTAAATATATATAATTTATTAAGTAATTAAAATACTTAAGATTTTAAAAGATTACTTATTAAGCTAATAAGTAAAAACTTAATAATTAATTTTAAAAATAAAATAAATTTCTATTAGATAAGTCTAGAGCTTATAGAAAATAGCTAGTACTCTTTAGTACTCTTATTTAATGTAATTATAATTTTACTTTACTAATATCTATATTCTATTTTTAAATCTTATAGAATATTATTTTATTTTAAAAAGTTAAGTTAAAATAGCTCCTTATTTTAGTAGTAAAGTATTAATAGTTAAATAGATTAAACTAGTATCTATAAAATAATCTAAAACTTTTAAAATTAGTTTAGATAAAAAAGCTTTTTTTAGAGAATTTATAGCTTTCTATTAATTAATAGTCTAGATAAAGATAGCTTTCTTTTTTTAAGAACTTAGTAAAAGGTAATACTATAATAGTATATTTAAATATCTAGATCTTATAAAACTTAATAATATTAAGAAATTATTAAATATATTTAATATTTTTATAGATTTACTATTTTATAATCTTCTAAATATTTTAATTAATTAAAGATCTTTTTTTATAGTTATAATAATTTTTATTTTAATAAAAGTAATATAAAATAAAATTATAATTTATTAAAAATATTAATTAAAAATAAAAAAATTTTTATATCTAAATAAAATTTTAAATTAAATAATATTTTAATAAAAAATTTAATTAAAAGTAGTTAAAAACTTATTAATTAGAGCTATTTTCTTATATAAGAGAAATAAGTTTAAGGCTTTAAGAATGTCGATGTGAGGAAAGAGAACAACATATCTCCGTGGCCCTTGATTGAGCACATTGGCCCCCGCAGTACAAGTACAGCTTCTCCACGGGCACATTTGTTTCCATTGTAGTAGTACTTAGAATCATGTAAAACTACAGCTTCTAAAAAGAGACGACAGAGGTAACTTTCCCTTAAGTGAAGGTTAAAAATGATTTCTATACTTACTTCTATAACTTCTAGATTTAGCAAAGTAGTGTACATAAAAAATGTCAAGAGAGTAGTTATTAGAAGTTGGTCCGTTTAGAGAAGCATTCGTCGTGGGTCCTCAATATATTCCTTGACCTTGACAAGGAATTGAACTGCCTCTCTGCCATCGAGAAGGCGGTGGTCGTATGTTAATGCCAGATACATCATCGGCCTCACCTCGACCTTACCATTAACAGCAACAGCACGCTCTTTGATAGCGTGCAGACCGAGGACAGCAGTCTGTGGGAGATTGATAATTGGGGTACCCATCAGAGACCCGAACACACCACCATTGCTGATTGTGAAAGTTCCACCAGCCATGTCCTCAATAGTAAGTTTGCCATCGCGAGCCTAAATGAAAGGGTTAGCAACCAAAGTATTTCATACCAACGGGGATATAGGAGCTTCAACAGACCTTCTTTCCAAGTTCCGCGATCGACTGTTCGATTGTGACTATATCCATAGCCTCCGCATTCCGTACAACTGGAGTGACTAGGCCCTTCTCCGTCGCAACTGCCACACTGATATCGACGTAGTCGCGATACACAATCGTGTCACCACTGTTAGGTCCTTCAATTGAGGCATTAACTGCGGGGATATCTCTCATTGCCAAGACACATGCGCGAGAGAAGGCGCCCATAAACCCGAGTTTAACACCTGTTTTCTTCAAGACATCTTCCTTATAGAGCTTGCGGAAATCCATAAGCGAACTCATATCAACTTCGTTGAAGGTAGTAAGAGACGCAGCAGTATTCTGAGACTGCTTGAGGCGTTCGGCGATGCGCAATCTCATACGGTTCATTTTCACCTAAATGCTGATATTAGGGAACGTCATAGGAGCTGCGAGACGGGCCATATACGTACACGACGCTCCTCACGAGACCCAGGGATGCTGCCAGTGCTACTTATCGCTGTTTCGGATGGACGACTGGCCGGGGATGTCGGGGTGCTGGCAGCGGCGGCCCGTGGAACGCTTTGGGCGGGCTCATTCGCTGTCTTGCTGCTGGGAGGTTGGTGTTGAGCTTGCTGGACTTGGACATCACTCTCTGGTTGCCTAGCCGGAGCTTCTGTGGCCGGAGTGGCCTGGGTTTGAGATTCGGAATCGCGAGGTTCAGCTGCTGGCTTGGCACCGGTGCCCACGCCGCTGCTTCCGGGCTCGAGACGGACGAGATCTTGGCCAACTATCACTGTATCCTCCTCATTGACGAGGAGCTCCTTGATCGTTCCAGCTTCAGGGGCGTTGACCGCCACATCGATCTAACCAATTAGTGCCGTTAGAGAAGGGAGCTATTTGTATGTCGATAAAAGACGGAAACACACCTTATCAGTTTCAATTGTCGCGATCTCCTCGTCTTGCTCCACGAAATCGCCAACTTGCTTGGTGAATTGCTTCAATGTTCCTTCAGAGATGGACTCTGCCATCTGCGGGACTTTGATCGTGATCGCAGCCGCATAGCTTCGAGCTTGATGCATCATGACCGGAAGGTTATACTGGCACCGAGCTCGTGGTAGCTGGCCTAGGTAGGCCAGCTTAACGAGACGTCTAGAAAGCATGATTGGCGAAATGTCGTAGGAACCTTGGGCGCAGCTTCAAAACCGAGATATCCGAGGGGAGAAAAAGAACCAGTTTACTCTTGAGGCCGGGCACTGTCGCGCCTTTTTTTCGCTCTTTTTCTTGCGAAATGGAAAGTTTAATGAAGGGAGGATAATAAGAAACGATCCAATGAGATAACCTTTTTCAGTCCTGGTACAACCTCGGGTCAATGGAGCGAACTCATTGGCCAATGACGTGTATTCCAAAAATGCAGTGCCTCAGGCACCATTAGCGTCGCAACGATGAGCTTCTGCAAAACAATTCAACACAACCATCTAACTTCCCTCTAACGCAACGACCCTCCAATTGACAGATCCCCCAGGGACCTTGCGACTCTTTGTGAGACACAGCCGACTTGGACACTGGCACAATGGCTACCCGAAAGGCAACTCTGTATGCTCTCTCCGTGATATTCGCTCATCGTTCAAACAGCTAACGGGTTTTGGCTCACGCAGATCTTTATATCGGAGAGCGCTGAAGCTGTCGCTTGACTGGGCAGTGCATCGCCATGTCTGGAGAGGCCAGGCGCTCTACATTCGCTCTCTCTTCGAAGCGAACCGGACTGTGACTGATCCCAGACAACAAAGGGCAAGTACAACTATCAGTTCGAAACTTTTTGGCACAACTGACTCCCTAACACTTGACAATGAAGGCATTGCTTGCGGAGACGGAAAAGCTTCTCGAAAGTTGGAAACACCCCGAACCCTGCATTCCGCCCTGCGCACCTGGTGGTATGGATCCCCCTTCTTGCCAACTGCTTGATAGACAGTGAGTCTCTTACTAAACCGGCTTCTCCTCCTGCAGGCAGCAAGTACGAAAGAAACCTGCCGGCTCCTTACCTTGACCGTGAGTTTTCATTGATCTTTATCGACCGATTCCCCAGATACTAACCCCCTATTCAGCACCACGCGCCATGGACCATTGACATTTACGAACTCGGACAAATTGATAGATCAAGATAAGAGGCCAGGGAAACCAGTAGAATGTTCAATAGACACTTTAATTCATAACCCTAACCGTGGGCATTATTGTACAACCCGAAAAAAACAATGAAAAACAACCCTGGACCCAGAACCGTATGACCCCAAATTTCATGACCGAAACAGCCAACCAGCCGGAAAACAAAGAAATTGTGCACATGACGCTTAAAGAACCTGACTGCCCTTGCTGGCACCCGCCTTCGTTCCGGTCTTCTTGGGCAGAAGGTCTGTTGAACTGTTAGTATTCGTTTGAATAGACCGACTAATCAAATATCAAGGGACAACATACTCTGGTGGATGTTAGGCAGAACACCACCTTGCGCGATGGTCACATGACCAAGAAGCTTGTTCAACTCTTCGTCGTTTCGGATGGCGAGCTGGAGGTGACGAGGAATGATACGCGTCTTCTTGTTGTCACGAGCGGCATTGCCTGCCAGCTCGAGAATTTCGGCAGCCAGGTACTCCAGGACTGCAGCGAGGTAAACAGGGGCGCCAGCACCGACACGCTGGGCATAGTTGCCCTTCCTCAACAGACGATGAACACGACCGACCGGGAAGGCGAGACCAGCCTTGGAAGAGCGACTGGGAAAACAGAGTTAGCCGAGCCAGGAGCAAGAACTGGTGATATCACTTACGATTGCGCGTTCTTGGAACCGCTAGCCTTGCCACCAGATTTTCCGCCTCCAGTCATTTTCGCGGTGATTGTTTATTAAAAATGGGGTGAGAGAAGATTTGTGCTTGAAAAGCTGCAAGAATGCGACAAGTGCTAATGTTTGAGTTGGGCGCGGAGGATAGATCGAGAAGAGCTGATGAAGAACAAAGTTAAAGGTGTGGGTTTTTGGGGGAGGAGAGGATTAAGTAGTTTTCGCGTTCTGGCTGGCGCGGTCACGGATCACTGGAATCTGACGAGCCCCACTAGTCCGAAAATGGAAATGCCTATGTACCCTTGAGAGTGAGTGCAAAACACGCCCACCACGGGCCTGTTTGATCTGACTAATTCGAACACACTTCATGATAAGCTCTGCTTGACTGACAAGGCGGTCCATTCTGCATCAGTCTTTGGAAACCACTTTTCTCCCATATTCAATTTGAATTCGATTTTTTTTTTTTCCCTCAAGATCGCTGTAGGCGCTGGCGTCCAGACATAGAATAAAACAAATTAAGCATGCTGTATTGATCTTTTGATTTACTTTATTTTATTTTATTATTTGTTTCTTATTTTTTATTTCTTCCTTTTCTTTGGCGAGTTCCCTCTCACTGTCAATGGCGTCAGATGTCAAGGTACACAATTACTTGGGTAAGCCACGCGTGCCTAACGCGTCAAGTTAACTGAGGCTTGAAGCCCCAGAAATTTCCGCTTTTGGCAATGTTGTGGTGTGGCTCGGCAACGAGGACAGTAATTCGCACAAATTTAACTGGTATTAAGTACCTTCGTACCCCAGTTGTCACGCAAATACTGGAAAGGTATATTATGCACCTCCGCCACGCCGCTCCCTAGCCAGTTGCTGAATCAGTACTGGTCGCGTCCACCTACAAAAAGGTTCAACATCCCCCATCCTCTTCCTCAACATCCTTCTCCAACTCATCTTTCTACTATCCATACTGCCAATATTTTGACACCAACGTCGCCCTCACGTAACGCATCTCATTCATCGCACGACTCCCAGTTTCTTTTCCAAATTTTCATAATGCCCCCCAAGGCCGATAAGAAGCCCGCCGCCAAGGCTCCCGCGACTGCCTCTAAGGCTCCTGAGAAGAAGGATGCGGGCAAGAAGACTGCCGCCTCTGGCGAGAAGAAGAAGCGCACCAAGGCCCGAAAGGAGACGTACTCCTCGTACATCTACAAGGGTACGTGCCATACAAATATCACAACACTAAGTCCATTGTTTTAACTCTTCCTTAGTTTTGAAGCAAGTTCACCCCGACACCGGTATTTCGAACCGTGCCATGTCAATTCTCAACTCGTTTGTCAACGGTAAGCCCCCTGAAGCATCCGCATTCGTAAGCCAGCCTCTAACGCCTATTAAGATATTTTCGAACGAGTTGCCACCGAGGCATCGAAGCTTGCTGCGTACAACAAGAAGTCTACCATTTCCTCGCGCGAAATTCAAACTTCGTAAGGCTTCCCCCATTATGAGACCACGATGAAAGGTTACTAATATATGGTAGTGTTCGACTCATCCTCCCCGGTGAGCTTGCCAAGCACGCGGTGTCGGAAGGCACCAAAGCGGTTACCAAGTACTCCTCTTCTACGAAATAGGCGGGTTTGCATCTTTTGGACTTGTCATCTGGTGTCTGGCAGACCATGCTTGGGGCGGGTAACACATGTCTCCTTTCAGTGTCTTTAATGCGTTACGGATGGGTTTCTTTTTTTTCGGGGACAATGATTTTTTTTTCTTGCACGGTTAACGGGGTTCGCGGCTGTACACTATTGAGATTAGGGATCCGGTCGAATTGGAACGTATCAATTTACATGTTTTACATGATGTTCTTTCCCTTGTCTTGTTTTTCGGCTTCACTGGCCCAACCCTGCCTTGGTCCGTTTTACAACTTGGGGGACGGGCTGAAGAATGCCTTTGTTATGAGATCCCAGTGCCATCCCGGTGCTCCATCCCATCTTTTCCAGCATCGCTCGTCCGCGGTTCTCTGTACCGATTTCCGGGAGACCGTTGCCGACAATATCGCCATCTTTATAACGACCTAGCGCGTTGCGGTTCTTTGGTATCGTGCCTATCTTCATTTTGTGTTTTTCGCCTAGGAAGCGATTGGCAACCCGCTTCGCTACGGTTAGCGTTGCGGGGTGGAATTTCGGGGTGGCTTTGGTTCGGTAGAGCACAGGACGTCGTGTTTCGCCTCGTCCGACAGACTTCGATTTCAAGCCAAGTGGTCGAGCCATTTCGTGGATGGCTTTTCGGAATGGCTTCGACAGCGGTGGGAAGGAAACTCTGCACACTTTTTAGAGATGGCTTTCGGAGACCAGAAACCGGTCAAAAGATGGTGCACTTCTCACTTACTGTTCTTCCGAGGAGATGAGGAAATTTTGCAATTCCGCTATAATCTGTTCCATCGTCATGTCGACCGGATATCTAGCTGCTAAAAGCTGCGCATTGGTTCGCTTTTTACTCAGTCCTCGGGAGGCGCGACCGCCCGGTCTGTTGCCAACTCGGGGACTTTGGGCGTCGGCTATCGTGGAGAAGAAAGCATCGGGGCTAGATATCTCCGCCTCGCTCTCCTGGTAAATTTGCTCGTCGGAATCACCAAGATCTCGAAAGTGAAACTTCGAGACACTCAGTTGCTCCCCACTGGCAAGTAGGTTTGCGAGATAATCCTCCTGTTGCGCGTTGCCATCATCCAACTCATTTTCCTCAACCTCGACGCTGTCATTGAGCCAAGGACCACTCTCATCCACATCAGATCCTTCGCCTACCTCTGCTTCTGCTTCCGTGGCGGACAGGGCTTCTAATTCTCGAACCTCACTACTCATCTCTTCCAGCCCAAAGGGTTCGACGCTACTAATCTGCGTCTTCCTACCTTTGAAGAGAATCACAACCTCGTCACTTGCATCGGAGGAAATAGAGTGACGCGAAGATCTGTTGGTATGGGGTTTGTAAGGTTGCGTGTGGCTGGCATGACTATTCATTGCGTCCATGGCTCCTCGTCGCCAGGAATCCGCATTGCCTGAGTGAGGGCTTTGGTCGGCTGAGGGGAACCCATCGCAATATGTCTCTTTCCTCGGTGATACTCTGTTAAGCGTAGGGTCGGAGATACCATATTGATTCACCATTCCATTTTTGGAGCCGTCAGGAGGCGAGTCTTGGTTCTCCTCATTCTGAAAGGGATCCTTGAGGCCGGCGGTGGTAAATGAAATGGGGTTATCCCTAAGCCTTGCATTGGACGCCCAGGCGGATTGGGACCGCCGGGAGGTCTGGTTGGCTTCCTCCGTGAGTGTAAAAACCCGTTTACGCATCCCCCGTGAGTTTGTCGGTGCCATGTGAGCAGTGACGAATCGGACGTGGGACAAACGATTTCCGTGATAGCGCCTTAACTAGCGATGGAATGGAATAGAAGGAAAAGCAGACAGTTGGACAGTTGAAACTGAGTAGTTTATCTCTGCGGTCGTCTCGTTGTTCAATCGGAGCCTTCTGCTCCCAACCTCACACGCTCCAAGACGTGGGTTTAATTGTAATCCTTTTAAAAGCGAAGGGGGGAATAAAAATAAAAATAAAATCAAACAGGTTGGTGGTCACTTTTCCATCCTATCAATGATGCCTTGCTCTTGCCTGGCGGCCCTTCGGAGAACACTGCTCCTCGTATCTACCCCACATCGAGAAAGCCATAGAGGCAGCGAAACAGTGGTGGTGGCGGGTCAAAACTAACTGCAGTAACAATCAATAATTTTCACCTGAGGAGTCCGAAGGACTCGAAGTACAAGTACAAGTATTTTAGTGCTTGGAGATCAGGATTCAGTCCAGAACAAGGTTCTTTGTCGTGCAGCTTAGTTTTGGAAGGGTGTTTGAGCTGTCCTTTGGTGCACATGATTACCCCACAGATGGTCCCCACCCAATGCGTCACTAGACACGCTTGGAAGCTGGTCTCACATCTCTTGATGAATGCCTGCATCTTGAGCTTCGAACGTGGTTACCGAAATCTATAACGACATTAAGAATACCACGACAAATTCAAGCAGTTTAAGCAATACCAATGGCGACGGTCGACTTCAGTCGCTATCGGCGAATAGTACAGAGGTTCTGGGACCCCGAGCCAACGAACGATACCGCCGTTGACCAGCCTGTCTGGTGCCTTGGGTCATCATACACCCTCGCAGAGAGTGCTCGCCTGGCCGAAACTAGTGTTTCGCCCGTACTATTACCATCATCGTCCGCGTCGTTTGATGCCGGTTCTCGGTCCGCGGAGAGGCCGGAACCTCCAAGGGACCAGCCAGAAGCATGCCCGGAGACTGATCCTTCGAGCCATCCTCCAGCTCCACGGTCTGATGGCCATGATGGAGAGGGGGGTTGGCCTCCTCTTTTTTTAGATGATTTTGAAGCTAAATTATGGATGACTTACCGCTCTGGGTTCGAACCCATTCCCCGCTCATCACACCCCGATGCCTTCTCCGCCCTTTCGTTCTCCATGAAGATGAAGAGCCAGCTGGCGGACCAAAATGGTTTCTCTTCTGACAGTGGCTGGGGTTGCATGATTAGATCTGGGCAGAGTCTCTTGGCCAATGCCATGTCCATACAGCGTCTAGGAAGAAGTACGGTATACTTCCTTGGTCCAGCTCCCATGCCTGCGCTAACAGGCGGCTACAGGTTGGCGAAGGAACAAACTCAGTCTCGATGAAAAATGCATCATTGCTATGTTTGCAGATGACCAAAGAGCGCCGTACTCTATCCATAACTTCGTACGACACGGCGCAGCGTGTTGCGGTAAATATCCCGGAGAGTGGTTTGGTCCGTCGGCCACCGCTAGATGTATTCAGTAGGCACACCGTTGAACAAGGAAACCTTGGCCGTGGATAGATATCATAATCTAATATGGGGAACTAGGGCACTAGTAAACGAGAACGATGAGGGTCTCCGAGTCTACTCGACTGGAGACGGCCCCGACGTGTACGAGGATGAATTTATGAATATCGCGAAACCACAAGGCGGGCGATTCAGGCCTACGTTAGTCCTCGTTGGCACAAGGTTGGGGATTGACAAAATCACCCCGGTATACTGGGACGCTCTTATCGCTTCACTCCAACTACCGCAATCCGTAGGGATAGCTGGGTAAGTTCTAGCTCAGCGCGCTCTCGGCTGCTTGACTGACCTTGGATACAGGGGCCGTCCATCCTCTTCCCACTACTTCATTGGCGCACAGGGTCCCTATCTTTTCTATCTAGATCCGCACCACACTCGGCCTGCCCTGCCCTACTATCCAGACCCGCAGCAGTACTCCGATGAGGAGGTGAATTCCTGTCACACTCGACGATTGCGCAAATTGCACGTAAAGGAAATGGACCCCAGCATGTTAATTGGTTTTATCATTAAGGACGAGGACGACTGGTTTGAATGGAGAAAGTCAATCAAGCATGTTCAGGGAAAGGCAGTAATATCGGTCTCGGATCACAACCCCCTATCTAGTCGCAATAGTGACGGCCATGCAACCGTCGATGATGTCCAGTCGCTAAGTGAGGATGAGCACGACGCCGAGGAGGTTGTTGATGACGAAGGCGTCATGGTTCTGAGCTAGCGACTGTTCTACATGCTGAGCTGTAGGTTACCAGCGTCACAGAAATAGTAGCGGGCTAGTTGGAATTGTGGATGGATTTTAGATGAGAGCATGGAGACTATTCTCGCGGCGGCCTCACCAAAGCAGTAGCCTGCGGAATGTTTTGTAATAATCTTTCATTTCGATCACTATACCTCCTGCTCTATGACTATGTCATGACCCTGGAAGTTGGGTTACGAGGGGACTGCATGGCCCTGCGTACGGATATGGTTGAAGAGCTTAGTACGCGAGACGAAGTGCTCGTTGCAAACATTGCACGCTAAGGTCTGGGTAAAATTGCACAGTTAGACGGGGGCTTGAAAGGTATGGCTGAAGGCAAGTCATAGATAAACGAATAGGTGGCCTACCGAAGTCGATTGCCGGGCCGCAGCCTCTTGGCGGGCGGCTCGT
>Ga0164243_10013182_pt1 | contig 11649 bp, 12 predicted proteins | sample OricompcompostOP_FD_108781 | JGI IMG/M metagenome (GOLD analysis project Ga0164243, IMG submission 108781) | Organic Plus compost microbial communities from Emeryville, California, USA - Original compost - Organic plus compost (OP) | ecosystem: Engineered > Solid waste > Mixed feedstock >... | reverse complement strand
TCCACGCGCTGCTGCGCTTGCTCGGCGATCTCGCCGGCCATCCGCTTGAGCTGTCCCGCAAGGCTCATGGTCGTCATCCCCTGACGGCTGACAACGCCCATAGGACCATTTGGCTCCGGGTCCCGCTACCCGGCGCCAGCGCCAGGCAGTGGCGCGGGCGCGAGGAGGGTGGGTCGCCCAGGGCGGAGCAGGCCTTCGTCCGGCCGGGAAATCGCTCGAAAATCCCTGCGGTTACGGCACGAAACTCAAGCTCGGTGCAAAAAAGGCCAGTGCCGGCCGGATCGTCTCCCGCCTAGCCTCTTGCGCGGAAAAGGCGGTCGCTCTAAATATGACTGACCAGTCAGTCAGTATTCTGATGCAGCCGAGTGCATGCCGTGAGCGGACCCAAGCCGAAACGACAGCGGAAGCCTCAGGTCGCCAGCCGCCAAAGGGCGGCGGGGAGGCCTGCGGGCGGCGCGACCGGTCCTGCGGGTTCCGCGCCTGTCCCGCCGGCACCTGCGCCCGCATCGGACGCGGGCGTCACAGGGCGCGCGCAGAAGGCGGCGGCGCGCCGGCAGGCGATCCTCGCGGCGGCGCTCGACGAGTTCGCGGCGCGCGGCTTCGCGGCGGCCCGGCTCGACGACGTGGCCGAGCGGGCCGGGGTCGCCAAGGGCACCATCTACGTTCACTTCGCCGACAAGGAAGCGCTGTTCCAGGAGATCGTGCGCACCATGGTGGTGCCGCTGGTCGCGGGCGTCGAGAGTGCGCCGGCCAGCGACCTGCCCGTCCGGCAGGTGGTCGAGCACTTGGCCGACATGTTCGTGCGCGAGGTCTATGGCACACGCCGGCGCGAGATCGTTCGCCTGATGCTGACGGAAGGGCCGCGCTTTCCCGCGCTTGCCGACTTCTATTACCACGAGGTGGTCGAGCGCGCGGTCGCCGCGCTGCGCCACGTCCTGGCGCGCGCGCACGCGCGCGGCGAGCTCAAGGACGACACGCTGGTGCGCTTCCCGCACCTCGTCGTCGCGCCCATCATCTTCGCGGTCGTATGGTCCGGGTTGTTCGAACGCTTCTCGCCGCTTGACGTTTCGGTGCTGATGCGCGCGCACCTCGACCTTCTTTTTGGCAAGGAATCCGCACCATGAAGAGCGTTCGCATACTCGTGGTGCTGGCCATCGCGCTGGCGCTGGCGGCCTGTAACGACGAGCCGCGCACCTACCAGGGCTGGGTCGAGGCCAATCTCATCTTCGTGGCGCCCGACGAGGCGGGCCGCATCGAGACGCTCTCCGTGCGCGAGGGAGACCAGATCACCGCCGGCTCGCCGTTGTTCACGCTCGACGCCGATCTGCAGCGCGCCGACGTCAACATGAACATGGCGACCGTCGCCAATGCGCGACAGGCGTTCGAGCGCGCCCAGAAGCTTGCCAAGACCGGGTCCGGCACCCAGCGCGACTATGACGTTACCCAAGCCGAGCTGCGCGCAGCGGAGGCGCGGCTCAACTCCGCGCGCACACGGCTTGACCGCCGCAGCCTGAACAGCCCGGTCACCGGCACCGTGCAGCAGGTCTACTTCCGTCCCGGCGAGATGGTGCCGGCCGGCCGGCCGATCGTCGCGCTGCTGCCGCCCGGAAATCTCAAGATCCGCTTCTTCGTTCCCCAGGCGGTGCTGCCGCGCGTGATCTACGGCGAACGCATCGCGGTGGCGTGCGATGGCTGCGCGCCCGATCTGCGCGCGACGATCAGCTTCATCTCCAAGAGCGCGGAGTTCACGCCTCCGGTCATCTACAGCCTGGAGGAGCGCTCCAAGCTCGTGTTCCTGGTCGAGGCGCTGCCGGATCAGCCCGAGAAATTCCGCGTGGGCCAGCCGGTGGACGTCACGCTGCTCGGACCCGAGGCAAAGCCGGAAGCGAAACCCGAAGCGAACGCCGCACCGAAGTCATGACCGACGCATCGGACATTGCGATCAAGGTGAACGGACTGACGAAGTCGTTCGACGGCCGCGTCGTCGTGCGCAATCTCTCGATGACCGTGAAGCGCGGCACCATCTATGGCTTCCTCGGGCCGAACGGCTCCGGCAAGACCACGACCATCCGCATGCTCTGCGGCCTGCTCACGCCCGACAGCGGCACCGGCACCACGCTCGGCTACGACATCCGCACGCAGGCCGACGAGATCAAGCGTCAGGTCGGCTACATGACCCAGCGCTTCAGTCTCTATCAGGACCTCTCGGTGCGCGAGAATCTGGAACTGGTGGCGCGCATCTACGGCATGCCGCGGCCCAGACAGGCGGCGCGTGCGATGATCGACCGGCTTGGTCTGCACGGGCGCGAGGAGCAGCTCGCGGGGGAGCTGTCCGGCGGCTGGAAGCAGCGGCTGGCGCTCGGCGCCTGCACGCTGCCCAATCCCAAGCTGCTGCTGCTCGACGAACCGACCGCGGGCGTCGATCCCAAGGCGCGGCGCGATTTCTGGAACGAGATCCACGCGCTCGCCGCCGAAGGGCTCACCGTGCTGGTCTCCACCCACTACATGGACGAGGCGGAGCGCTGCCATGAGATCGCGTACATCGCCTATGGCGAGCTGCTGACGCACGGCACGGTCGACGACGTGATCAAGAGCTCGCAGCTCGTCACCTATACGATCACCGGCCATGGCCTGAGCGAGCTCGCGACCGAGCTGCCGGGCAAGCCGGGCGTCGACATGGTCGCTCCGTTCGGAAACAGCCTGCACGTCTCCGGCCGCGATCATGCCGCCCTGCAGGCGACGCTCGCGCCCTATCGCGACGACCCCGCGCTGACGGTGCACACGTCCGAGCCCTCGCTCGAGGACGTGTTCATCGAGCTGATGGGCCGCGCGCGCGACAACTTCCAGCAGGAGGTGGCGCCGTGAGCGGGCCTCGCCGATTCCGCCTGGGCGGGTTCTGGGGACGCACCCGCGCCATCCTGATCAAGGAGTTCATCCAGCTCCGCCGCGACCGCGTCTCCTTCGGGATGATCGTGATGGTTCCACTGATCCAGCTCATGCTGTTCGGCTACGCGATCAACACGACGCCGCGCAACATGCCGATGGCGGTGCTGGTGCAGGAGCAGACGGACATCGGCCGCACACTGCTCAAAGCGCTGGAGAATACGCGCTACTTCAAGGTCACGCACATCGTCCACAGCGAAGCCGAGTTCAACCAGCTGCTCAAGTCGGGATCGGTCCTGTTCGGTGTCGAGATTCCGGTGAACTTCGAGCGCGCGGTGCGGCGCGGCGACAAGCCGGCGCTACTGATCGCAGCCGACGCCACGGATCCCGTTGCGGCGGGCACGGCGCTCGCCTCGCTCGGCCGGCTCGTGGGAACGGCGCTGCGCAACGAACGCGGCCTGCCGCAGACGGACGAGGACCTGTTCGAGGTCCGCACGCATGCGCGCTACAATCCCGCGGCCGCCACCGCCCTCAACATCGTGCCGGGGCTGATCGGCACCATCCTGACCATGACCATGCTGATCTTCACGGCGCTCTCGGTGACGCGGGAGATCGAGCGCGGAACGATGGAGAGCCTGCTGGCGATGCCGATCACGCCGGTGGAGATCATGCTCGGCAAGATCGTGCCCTACATCGTCGTCGGGTTCGTGCAGGCCTCGCTCATCCTCGGCATCGGTATCCTGCTGTTCGGCGTCCCGATCTTCGGCAGTCTCTTCCTGCTGGCGGCGCTCAGCACGCTGTTCATCACCACCAACCTCTCGATCGGCTACACATTCTCGACCGTGGCGCAGAACCAGCTCCAGGCCATGCAGATGTCGATCATGTTCTTCCTGCCGAACATCCTGCTGTCGGGATTCATGTTTCCCTTCGCCGGCATGCCGCAATGGGCGCAATGGATCGGGGAGGCGCTGCCGCTCACTCACTACCTGCGCATCGTGCGCTCGATCATGCTCAAGGGTTCGACCCTCGCCGACCTGCGCTACGACTCGATCGCCCTGTTCGTGCTGATGCTGGTGGCCATGGGCATCGCGGTGACGCGGTTCCGGCGCACCCTGGATTAGCGGCCGCTGTTTCGGGAGCCCCGGTCTGCCCCGAGGGCATAGGCCGGGGGTACGAACCGCGCTATAGCTTGAGTCTCAACTGCGGACCGAGCCATGTCGCCCAACAATCCCGCTCCCGATGCCGCCGTGATGCTGCCGGAGGACGTGCGCCGGCGGTCGCTCGTCTTCCTGAACTGGGCGCATTTCCTCGATCACTACGTGATCCTGATCTTCCCGACCGTGGTGATCGGGCTCGAGGCCGTCTACGCCCGGTCCTATGGCGATCTGCTGATCCTCTCGACCGCCGCCTTCACCGCGTTCGGCCTGTTCGCGCTCCCATTCGGCTGGGCCGCTCATCACTGGAGCCGGCGCAACCTGATGACGATCTATTTCCTCGGGACCGGGCTCGCCTGCGTCGGGGTCGGCCTTGCGCCGAACTTCACCCTGCTCGCGATCGCGCTGCTAGCGGTCGGCATCTTCGCCGCGATCTATCATCCTGTGGGCATCCCGATGGTGATCGATACCGCGGTCAACCGCGGCCGCACCATGGCCTGGAACGGCGTGTGCGGGAATATCGGCGTGTCGATCGCCGCCGGCGTTACCGCCGTCATCACGGCGCAGTTCGGGTGGCGCGCGGCGTTCTTCATCCCGGCGGCGCTGTTCATCGCGAGCGGCATCGCCTACGCGCTCATGCTTCCGGACGACAGGCGCCGGGCCGTGCCGCGGCTGACCTCGCAGGACGTCGTGCTCGACATGCGCACGGTCGTTGCCGTGGTGGTGCTGTTCATGGCGCTTGCGCTCTCCTCCGGCCTCGTCTTCAACGCGCTCACCATCACACTGCCCAAGATCGTCGATGCCCGCATTGGCCGGGACTTCCCGCTGGCGGTGGTCGGCAGCCTTGCCACGCTGGTGTTCCTGTCGGGCGGGGCGGCGCAGCTTGCCATCGGCCGGGCCGTCGAGCGGATCGCGCCGCACGTGCTCGTGGTCGCCGTCGCCTGCATCCAGCTGATCGCGGTGGTATGGCTGACGGTCGCGACCGGCTGGCCGCTGCTGCCCGCGCTCGCTCTCGCCATTGCCGCGATCTATGCGCAGGTGACAGTCAACGACATCGTGCTGGCGCGCTACACGCCGCCGGCGTGGCGCGCGCGCATCTACGCGTTTCGCTTCTTCCTGATCTTCACGTCGGCGGGGCCGGCGGTGTGGGGCATCGGCAAGCTCTACGATGCTGGCGGCTTCGATCTCGTGCTGCTGGTCACGGCCATCGTGGCCGGCATCTATGCCGTCAACTCGCTGATGATCACGCTGCTGGTCGCCGGCGCCGAGGCGCGTCGCGCCAGCCCGGCGGCGCTGCCGGCGGAATAACGCCAGCGTCCGTTTGCGTCGCGCCGGCCCTGGTACGGGCGATGGGCAACCGGTTGGCATTCGTGCGAAAGCCACCCACCTCACATCTAGAATAGCTTCGCGACGAGATGCGTCACCGGCATGCCGGTGCGCGCCTGCACCTCCTCGGCGATCCACTGCCGGTGGCATTGCGTGTGATCGCGCTCGAAGCAGAGCAGGCACAGGCGCTTGCCGCTCTTCGCCAGCGTGGTCAGCTCGTCGAGCTCCTCCTGTGCGCGCGCCGTCTTGAGATGCGCGCTGTAGATTTTGAACAGCTTGTCCATCTTGCCGCTGCGCGCCGCCTCGCGGCCTTCCTTGGGCGTGCCGAGCCCCTGCAGGTGCAGGTAGCCGATGCCGCGCTCGTCGAGGCCGGCGGCGAGCTGGCGCTTGGAGAAGCCGGGCTTGCGCGAGGCCGCCACCGCGCGCGTGTCGATCACCACGTCGACCTTGGCCTCGGCGAGCTCGTCGATGACGTTGCCGACGACGGCCTGCTCGTAGCCGATGGTGAAGAGGGGAGTCTTGCCGGATGCCTTGCGTGCCATGGCGCAAATGTGCGCAGGCGGCGGGCCAAAGACAAGGCGGCAGAAGGGAGTTGACAAGATCATCAACGTATGTGTTGAATATCAACGTATCGGTTGATTAATGGCCCGAGCATGAAGATCCCGCTGCGCCTGGTGCGGCCCGATGACGAGCAGTCCCGCGAGGACGTCCTGCTGGACGAGGTCTTCGCGGCGCTGGCCGACCCGGTGCGCCGGGCGATCCTCACGCGGCTCGACGGCCGCGACCTGCTCGTGTCGGAGCTGGCCGAGCCGTTCGACATCTCGTTGCAGGCGGTCTCGCGCCATATCCAGGTGCTGGTGCGCGCCGGCCTGGTGACGCAGGAACGCACCGGCCGCATCAGCCGCTGCCGGCTGGACGCCGGTCCGATCCAGACCGCGGCGGTCTGGCTCAACCGCTACAGCAAGTACTGGCAGGAGCAGTTCAACGTCCTTGCCGCCGCCTTGGAGGAGATCGCGCCGGCCCCCGCAAGACGGGCGCAGCGGCGGCAGCCATCGCGGCGCGGGAGTGCGCGCCGCAAACCACCCAAGTCTTCGAGTGCAAAATCGTAAGTGGAGTGGAGGTCGTCATGACGCAGCATACGGTCGTTTCGCACGATGCCTGGCTGGAAGCCCGCAAGACGTTGCTGGCCCGGGAGAAGCAGTTCACGCGGGCCCGCGACGAGCTCAGCCGTGCACGCCGCGATTTGCCCTGGGAGCGGGTGGAGAAGGACTATCGGTTCGCGGGCCCGGGCGGCGAGGTGAGGCTGGCGGATCTCTTCGCCGGCCGCAGCCAGCTCGTGGTCTATCATCTGATGTTCGATCCGGCCTGGGATGCCGCCTGCAAGAGCTGCTCGTTCTGGGCCGACAGCTTCGAGCGCAACGTCGTGCATCTCGCACACCGCGACGTCACCATGATCGCGATCTCGCGCGCGTCGCTCGCCAAGATCGAGACCTTCCGCAAGCGCATGGGCTGGACCTTCGACTGGTACTCGTCGAACGGAAGCGACTTCAATTATGATTACGGAGTCTCGTTCCGTGCGGACGAGGTGGGAAACGGCAAGCCTGCCTACAACTTCGGGACCATCCCGCCGCCGGGAGCGGAGATGCCGGGGATCAGCGTCTTCTACAAGGACGATGCCGGCGCGATCTTCCGCACCTATTCATGCTATTCGCGCGGGATCGAGATGATGAACGCGGCCTATCAGTACCTCGACCTCGTTCCCAAGGGACGTGACGAGGATCCCGCGCGGCCGATGAGTTGGCTGCGGCTGCGCGACAGCTATGGTGCGTGAGGAAACCGCATGCCCTACCGCGACACGGCGCGCAAGATCGCCGACTATCGCAGTCAGATCGCCGACCTGCGCCTCAAGATGCGCGAGGCGCAGGCGGCGGTCGAGCCGGAGGAGGTCGCCGATTACGTGTTCGCCCGCTTCGGCGGCCCCGTGAAACTGTCGGAGCTGTTCGGCGACAAGGATACGCTGATCGTCATCCACAACATGGGGCGAGGGTGCTCGTCCTGCACCTTGTGGGCCGACGGATTCAACGGCGTCTATCACCATCTCGCGAACCGCGCCGCATTCGTGGTCTCCTCGCCCGACGAGCCGGCCGTGCAGCGCGAGTTCGCGGCGCGCCGCGGCTGGCGCTTTCCCATGGTGTCAACGAGGGGAACGACCTTTCCGCAGGACATGGGCTATTGGCAGGATGGCCCGCGGCCGGGGGTCTCGGTGTTCAAGCGCCGCGGCGGCGCCATCCTGCGCGTGTCCGACACCTCGTTCTCGCCCGGCGATGACTTCTGCGCGGTGTGGCACCTGTTCGATCTCATCCCCGAGGGGCGCGCGGGCTGGTCCCCCAAGGTCAGCTACGGACCCTAGTGGGGCGCGGCGCATCACGCGTCCTTGGCCGTCGGCCGCGCGCCCAGCCGGTCCAGCAGCGCCATCGCCGCGGCGGGGGCGCGCACCTTGCCCTCGTGAATGAAATAGATGAACGCGTCGCGCGGCTGTTTTTTCGGCGCGGCCTTGCCGTCGACGTAAGGCAGGTCGTTCGGCGCGCCGCCTGCCGTCCATGTCTGCGCACGCTTCGCCCAGGCCTCGAGCGCCGCCTTGGGATAGGCGGTCGGCTCGGTGTCCTTGCCCTTCTGCAGGCGCGCATAGATGAAGTCGCCGGTGATGTCGGCGATCTCCGGATAGGTCTTGTGCTCGGCATAGACCACCGGAATCGAGAACTGGCGCAGCAGGGCGATGAAGGCCGGCACCTTGAAGCTGTCGTGGCGCACCTCGACCACGTGGCGCAGCGTGAGGCCGTCGCGCTCGCGCGGCAGCAGCTCGAGGAACTTGCCGAAGTCGGCCTCGTCGAACTTCTTGGTCGGGGCGAATTGCCACAGCACCGGCCCGAGCCGGTCGCGCAGCTCGGTCACGCCGCTGTCGTAGAAACGCTGGATCGAATCGCCGGCTTCCGCCAGCACGCGGCGGTTGACCGCGAAGCGCGGCCCCTTCACCGAGAACACGAATCCCTCCGGGGTCTCCGATCGCCACTTGCGGAAGCTCTCGGGCTTTTGCGAGCCGTAATAGGTGCCGTTGATCTCGATCGAAGTGAGCTGGCTCGCGGCGTAGGTCAGCTCCTTCGCCTGGGTCAGGCCCTTGGGATAGAACACCCCGCGCCAGGGCTCGAACGTCCAGCCGCCGATACCGACATAAAAGTGTCGCGTGTTTATGGTCTTAGTCATTCTTGTGGAACCTTTGCTGCGTTCCTACATTATTGCGAACGAAGACGGCGAGGCTAGCGCCCGCTGTTGAGACGGCCACGACAAGCAGGTGACGCCGGATGTACGCGCACCTTCTCGTTCGTGGTCGTTAGCTTTTTAAGTGATCGCCCCGCCGTTAGCGACGGCCTCGTGCGGCGATCACCGTCTCCGCCGCCGCCGCTCCCGTCAGATAGGCGCCGTGCGCGGTCGAGAAATCCGCGAGCGAGCAGGCTTCTCCCGCAAAGAACAGGCGATCGTCGACAGAGGCGGCCAGCACCGCGCGGGCCTCCGCATGGCCGGGGCGGGCGTAGGAATAGGACCCGCGTGCGAAGGGATCGCGCCGCCACGCGTGAACGCACAGCGGCCGGACGCGGCGCGCGAAGGCGTTGCCGAGCAGATCCTTCAACTGCCCCACCGCGAAGTCGGTGAAGGCGGCGTCGCCGGCCTGCTCCAACTCGGCGGCGAGCGATCCGCCGAAATACGCTTCGATCTGCGGCCGACCGAACGGGCGCAGGTGATAGGTCGCGGTGGCGACGCTGTCGGTGCGCCCGAACAGCCGGCTGTCCGCCTCGAATTCGTCCGGCTGGTCGAGGGCAAGGAACAGTTTGTCGGCAAGGCCGAGCGGCAGGCCGGCGGCAGCCTCGGTCTTGGCGGGCAGGTGAGGGGCGAACAGGTCCGGCTGCTGCGCGATGACCGCGCTCGGCAGCGTGACGATCGCCTGATCCGCTGTGAAGGTGCCTCTCTGCGTCTCGATGCGCAGGCGCTGGCTGCCGTGATCGATCCGCTGCACGGGGCAGTCGAGCGCCGCCGCAAGGCCCACGCCGTGCCCGGCGATGGCCGTCCCCAGTCCGTCCACCACGCGCCAGTTGATGTTGCTGTCGTCGTAGCGCGCGAGATCGACGGCGGAGACGTGCGCGAGCTCGGCGCCGCTGACGTAGGTGTTCACCGCGTCGAGCAGCGCGTTCCAACGGCCGCCCGGCTCCAGCAGCGCCGACGCCGGTTGGTCGGGCGCGTGCTCGGCCGCGGCGAGCCGCTCATAGAACCGGTGCTGCGCCTGCAGGAAGGCATGCTGGTCGGCGAGCGAGAAGCCGACGGGCAGCGCGGGCCGCGTCCATGGCGGCGGCGTGTCGTCGAGCGTCAATCCCTGCGCCTGCGCGATCGCGCGCCACGGATTGCGGTCGGCGGAGTGCAGCCAGCCGCAGCCGAGATCGATGCCGTGCCCATCCGGATCGGTGACGGTCCACGCCCGCCCGCCGAGCCGGGGCCGCGCCTCGATGATCACGCATGCGACGCCGGCCTCGTGCAGGCGGCGAGCTGCGGCAATGCCGGCCGCCCCGCCGCCGATCACCGCGACCTCGGTATCGCTGCTGCTCATGGGGTGACCTGATAACGCAAACACCGAGCAACCGGTACCGATTCATCGCGCGCCCATCCTCACATCACGGCGCTTCTGGAATGCAAGCGGCCCCGGATCGCTCCGGGGCCGTCCAGCACGAATATGGAGCATGCGCGTGCGGGCCGTTCAGGCTGCCGCCGCCCGGTGCGAGGTGAGCCGCTTGCTGGCGAGCTCGGCGCCCTGCGCCAGCGCCTCGAGCTTGGCCCAGGCGAGCTGCGGGTGCACGCGCCCGCCCAGCCCGCAGTCGGTCGAGGCGACGACCTTCTCCGGCCCGACCGCGTCGACGAAGCGCAGGATGCGGTCAGCCACCACCTCGGGATGCTCGATCACGTTGGTGGAGTGGGTGACGACACCGGGCATGATCACCTTGCCGTCCGGCAGCTTGACGTCCTTCCACAGCTTCCATTCATGCTCGTGGCGCACGTTCGCCGCCTCGAACGAATAGGCGTAGGCGTCGACCTTGAGCATCGAGTCGATGAGGTGCTGCATCGGGATGTCGGTCGTGTGCGGGCCGTGCCAGCTTCCCCAGCACAGGTGGAAGCGGATCTTGTCCTGCGGCAGGCCGCGGATCGAGTAGTTGAGGATCTCGATGCACTTGTCGTTGTACTTCTTGTAGCCCTCGATGCTCGGCTCGTTCTTCTGCTGGTCCCAGTTCTCCCCGATCGCCGGATCGTCGAGCTGCAGCGTCAGCCCGGCATCGATGATCGCCTTGTACTCCTCGCGCATGGCGTCGGCGCAGGCCATCATCAGGTCTTCTTCGCTCTTGTAGTGCGTGTTGGCCATGCGCGAGCAGCTCGCGGGCGCCACCGAGTTCATCCAGCCGTCCTTCTCGGGAATGCCGGCGGCCTTGAGCGCGGCCTTGAGGTTCGCGATGTCGCGCTGGATCGCGTCCTGTCCCTTGTACTTGATCGGGCCGGTCACCACCGGGCTGTAGTGCGTCATGTACTGCTCGGGCAGGGCGCAGCCCGAGGCCGGATCCATGTAGGCTTCCTCGAACTTCTTCCAGTCGCGGCGGTCGAGCCAGTCGCCGACGGTGAACGCGCCGGGCGTCATCGGCGTGTCGATCTGGGCCGAGAGTTTCTGCATCCACAGCGGCTTGTCTTCCGCCGTGACCCCTTCGAGGCGCCGCACGACATAGGACCACCACGCGCCGTAGTCGTAGCCCCAACCCATGGTGTGGCCGAACTCGCCGTCGTTCACGAGGTCGATGCCGACCTCCTTCTGACGGCGGACGAGTTCCGCCACCGCGTTCTTGAGCTCGGCGTCGTAGGTCGCGTCGTCGATCTTCTCGCCGTCGATGCGCTTGCGGTTGAGCTCGATCAGCCTCGCCGGGCGCGGCAGGCTGCCCACGTGCGTCGTCAGGATGCGGTGCGACATCAATAGCCCTCCCTGGGATATGCAACGGGCATTGCACGGTGGGCGCTTGATCGCGACCGCCGCCGCTCATTGCGCTTATGGGGAAAGGCTAACAAGAACGGCGCGCCGGCGGCAAGCGTCCGCGATCCGCTGCGGCGAGGAGGCGCAGCCATCGTCGCGAATGGAACTTCGCGGAACCTACTGGAATGCGACCTCGGCGAAGCTGCGCAGCTTGCGCGAATGCAGCCGCTCGCG
>Ga0164243_10013179_pt1 | contig 11652 bp, 9 predicted proteins | sample OricompcompostOP_FD_108781 | JGI IMG/M metagenome (GOLD analysis project Ga0164243, IMG submission 108781) | Organic Plus compost microbial communities from Emeryville, California, USA - Original compost - Organic plus compost (OP) | ecosystem: Engineered > Solid waste > Mixed feedstock >... | reverse complement strand
TCGTCCGTCACCTTCACGGTCGCCATCACGGACGAACCGGACGGCGAGAGGGCGTCGGCGTCGGTGAACTCCTGGCCGCGCCAGAACATCAGCGTCACCCAGTTGGGGAAGGCCTTGAAGCCCGCGAGCGGCTTCCCAGCGCCGTCGAACCACACGGGATGCCCGTGCCAGACGCGGCCGTTCGCCTCGCCGAGCGCCGCGCTCAGGCGTGTGGCCACGGCATCGGCGACCCGCCGCTTGGACGCGTCCAGCCCGGCGTTGTACTCCCCGATCGTGGGCATCATCGGGCTCCCTTCGCACTGAAGAAGGAGTCGAGCTGCTCGGCGAGCACGCTCGCGTCCACCTGATGGGTCTGGCCGTCGAGCATCCGGTGCTCGGCGCCGGGGATCGCCTCGGCGATCGTGCGCTGAGCACGCTTCATCTCATCGGCGCCTTTGCTGCCGGCCATGACCAGCGTGGGCACCGTGATCGTCGCGAAGCGCTCTGCGGGGACCTCGAACCGGCCCATCACCATCGTGTCGTACTCGAGGGTGTGGGCCACTCCTTTCAGCTGCTTCCACACCCTGGGCATCAGGCGCATCATCACCGGGGCGATCGCGGGTGCTCCCACCATCTTGGTCATGAAGTACGCGACGGCCGCGCCCCGCTTGCCCCGGGCCAGGAGCGCCCGCAGTTCGCCGAGGTAGTCGCGCGGGGTGCCGTCCTTGCTCGGGCGGAGGCCGACGTACGGCGCTTCGTAGCAGGCGAGAGCCCGCATCCCTACTCCTGCGGCCGCGGCTTCGAGAGCGAGTCCCGCGCCGGACGACTGTCCCATCACGAACGCGTCGCCGCCCGCGGCTTCGATGATAGCTGCGAGGTCCTCGATCTCGCGTTCCGTGGCGTACGGCGCGGTGTCGCCGCTCTGACCACGGCCGCGACGGTCGTACACATAGACGGTGTACCGGTCGGCGAGCCGCGTCGCGACATCGCGCGCGGGGCCGAACTCGCGGAAGCACATCGCGCCGTCGACGAGCACGAGCGCCGGCCCGGAGCCGCTCTTCTCGTACGCGATGGTCGTGCCGTCGGCGCTGGTCACGGTGTGGGTGGCGGTCGCCGTGGCGGCGGCATCCTGGCTCATGCTGACATCCTGTCTCATGTGTTCCTCCCTGTGAAGAGGCTGCTCAGGGGAGCAGCGCGTCGAGTTTGACGAAGGACTCGCCCCAGCCGGTCTCCGTCATGCGGCGGTGCTCGGGCGAGAACGGGCCCTGGTGAAGGGTCACGCGGGTCTTGGCGCCGTGGTCGTGGAAGGTGAGGCGCAGGACGACCTCGTCGAGGTCGTCCTCGCCGGCGTAGGTGCCGATCACGATCTCGAGGTACTCAGGCGGCTCGATCGCCGTGATCCGCCCCTCCATCGGCGCGGGCTCCCCGGTGTCGACGCCGACCATCGTCAGGCGGTACTCGCCTCCGACCCGAGGGTCGACGGCGACCGACTCCACCGGCACACGGAAGAGCTGTGGTCCGAACCACGTGGCGATGAGTTCGGGCTCGGTGAAGAACTTCCACACCACGTCTCGTGGCGCGTCGAACGCCCTGGTGATGTAGACATCCCGGTCGGTGATCTCCGGTGCCCGTTCGGTCATGGTTCCTGCTCCTTCGTGTTCGTGTCGGTGTCGATCGCGCGCGTGGCGCTCGTGGTGCCTCTTCCGGCGTTCTCGGCCATGTAGTCGGCGAGAGCCGCCTCGAGCTTGTCGAAGCTCTCGTCCCAGAAGCGGCGGTATCGCTCCATGTACGCGGTCGCCTCCTTCAGCGGCTCGGCCTCGAGCCGGCTGTACCTCGCGGTCGCCACGCGCGTGCGCGACACGAGGCCTGCCTGCTCGAGTACCTTGACGTGCTTGGAGATCGCCGGCTGGCTCATCGCGAACGGCTCGGCGAGCTGGGCGATGCTGGCCTCTCCCTCGGCGAGCCGTTGGAGGATGGCGCGGCGGGTGGGGTCGGCGAGGGCATGGAAGACGGCACTCAGCTGATCGGCGACCATCCATAACCTCCTTGTTTCAAAACCTATTGGTTATAGAGTAGCGGGAAGCGCCCTGTTGTCAAGAGCCGAACCCGGGAGCCGCTGCGCGAGCAGGATGACGTGCGACGAGTCGTGCCTCCGGCCGGTTGTATAACTGAGACCATGACTATGCAGGCAGGCGACAACGCGCGCGCACGCGAACTGGATCGATACGTCTTCCACTCCTGGTCGGCCCAGGCCCATGTCTCCGACTTCGTCGTGGCGGGAGGCTCCGGCGCGCGGTTGTGGGACCACGAGGGGAACCGGTACCTCGACTTCTCCAGCCAGCTCGTCAACGTCAACATCGGGCACTCGCACCCTGCCGTCCTCGCCGCGATGGCCGAGCAGGCCGAGCACCTCGCGACCGTCGCGCCCTCCACGGTCAACCTGACCAGGGGCGAGGCCGCCAAGCGGATCGTCGATCTCGCCCCCGACGGCTTCGACAGCGTCTTCTTCACCAACGGCGGCGCGGATGCCAATGAGAACGCGATCAGGATGGCCCGCCTTCAGACCGGCAGGGCGAAGGTCCTGTCGTCCTACCGCTCGTACCACGGCAACACGGGCGCGGCGATCGTCGCGACCGGCGACTGGCGCCGCGTCGGCAACGAGTACGCGCACGGGCATGTGCATTTCTTCACCCCGTACCTCTATCGGTCCGACTTCTGGGCGACGTCCCCCGAACAGGAGACGGAGCGTGCGCTGCGTCACCTCGAGCGCGTGATCCTCTCTGAAGGCCCGGCGTCCATCGCGGCGATCCTGCTCGAGACCGTCCCCGGGACGATCGGCGTGCTCGTGCCGCCGCCCGGCTATCTCGCGGGAGTGCGGGCCCTGTGCGACGAGCACGGCATCATGCTGATCCTCGACGAGGTGATGGCCGGATTCGGGCGGACCGGACGCTGGTTCGCGTTCGAAGGATACGACGTCGTGCCAGACCTGATCACCTTCGCGAAGGGCGTGAACTCGGGATACGTGCCGGTGGGCGGCGTCATCGTTCCGGACGCTGTGGCGGAGACCTTCCGGGAGCGCGTCTACCCCGGAGGACTCACGTACTCCGGGCATCCGCTCGCGATGGCGTCGATCGTCGCCGCCATCGACGCGATGAAGGCGGAGGGGATCGTCGAGAACGCCGCGCGCGTCGGCCGTGAGGCTATCGCGCCCGCTCTCGACGAGCTCGCGGCGAAGCACGAGCTGATCGGCGAGACCCGTGGGGAGGGTGTGTTCTGGGCGATCGAGCTCGTCGTCGACCGCGAGACGCGGGAGCCGCTGCCGGCCCCCGCGATGGCGGAGCTGAAGTCGTCTCTGCTCGCGAAGGGGCTGCTGCCTTTCACGTCCGAGAACCGGATCCATGTGGTGCCACCGTGCGTCGTGACGGACGACGAGGTGGCGGAGGCCTTCGCGATCTACGACGCCGCTCTCACTGAGCTCGCCCGCTGACGCCTCGCGCTCCCGCGCTCGCCTCTGAAGGCATTCGGAGGTGCCACTCACTAGACTGAGGAGCCGTGACCGACGCGCGCCAGCAACTCATCGACTACATCTCGGCCGAGGCCGTCTTCCACGGCGACTTCACGCTGACGAGCGGCAAGAAGGCCAGCTACTACGTCGACCTCCGCAAGGTGAGCCTGGACCACCGTGTCGCGCCTCTCATCGGCCAGGTCATGCTCGACCTCATCGCCGACGTCCCGCATGTCGCAGCCGTCGGCGGGATGACCATGGGCGCCGACCCGATCGCGTCCGCGATCCTTCACCAGGGAGCCGCACGGGGCAAGGCCTACGACGCCTTCGTCGTCCGCAAAGAGCCCAAGGACCACGGTCGCGGCAAGCAGGTGGAGGGGCCGGATCTCGCGGGCAGGCGCGTGATCGTGCTCGAAGACACGTCGACGACCGGCGGGTCGCCCCTGAAGGCGATCGAGGCGCTGAAGAAGGTGGGTGCCGAGATCGCGGGTGTCGCCGTGGTCGTCGATCGCAACACGGGTGCGCGTGAGGCGATCGAGGGAGCCGGCTATCCGTACTTGGCTGCGATCGGGCTCAGTGATCTGGGGCTCGAATGATGAGCGACGACACAGGCCGGCCAGACCCGGACGACCCGCGTGGCCGCGGCGACGACGAGCGGCCGGCGAGCCCGTTCGACGATGACACGGGCAGCATCCCTCTCGGCACCGAGTGGCTCATGGCTCAGCTCGAGAACGACGAGACGGGGGAGCTGCCGGTCGCCGGCGACGGCGGGGCGGACGCCTCCGCGCCGCTCGTGGACCAGGCGGACGCTGAGCTGCGGACCCCCGGCGGGCGCGAGGGGACGGGAGAGGCGCCGGAGCTGATCGGCGGCGAGGACGACGGCGATGGAGCCCAGTCGGTGTACGGCTCGGGATTCCGTGCAGGACTCGTGCCCGAGAGCGACGAGGCCGCGCCGCCCATGCCGGCGCGGGCACGGCAGACCTGGATCCCGCCCGAGGACTCCGCCGACGTATCGGCTGCCCTGGGCCTGGCCGGTGCTGGAGACGCAGGGGCTCCGGCTTCGGGCGCCGATGCAGAGCCCGAGGATGCGAGCGGAGACGTGCAGGCCGAGCCTGCGGACGCGGTGGATGCCGACGTCCTTCCCCCGGACGAGACGCTGTCGATGCCCCGGCCGGCCGAGGACTTCGTGCCCCCCGCCGAGCCGGTCTCCGCGGCCGCCGCTGTGCCCGTGCAGGAGGAGTCCGTCGAGCCTTCGGGTGAGCCCGTCGCGCCGGATGCCCCCGCTGCCGCTGAGCCTGGTGAGATGCGGGACGACTCGCACGGAGAGACCGTCGCTTCTGAGGACGCCGTGGTCGGTGGTGCCGAGGCGCAGCCCGAGCAGGAAGGTCCCCTGCCCCGCTCAGAGGAGGAGCTCCTGTCGTGGTGGCAGGTGCAGCTCGCGGGTGCGGCGACAGCCGAGCCGGCGACGGACGACGCAGACACGACGGACGACGCACCGATCACCCGGCGGGACGAGTCCGCGGGCAATGACACGCCGCCGACCGTGCACGTGCCTGCGGAGCCCGAGGCCGCCGACCCGGAGCCGGCACTCGCCGAACCCGCCGCCGACGACGCGGTGACCGCGTTGATGCCGGAGGTGCTGCCCCAGCCGACATCCGCGGCCGAGACGGGGCCGGAGGTGGCGGCTCCCGGCGCGGACGCGTCCGGCGCCCCAGGACCGGAGCCTGTCGCCGAGCCGGAGCTGTCGCCTTGGTGGCGGACGAGCGGCGGATCTGAGCCGCGTCTCACGGTTGAACCGGACGAGGCCGCCGAGGCCTCCGCTCCCGACGGGCGCGACATGGCGGCCGGCCTCGGGGCTTCTGGCCGAGCGACGCCCGAGGCCGACACGACGCCCGAGCCGGACACGATGGCCGGGGCGATCCCGATCGTTCCGGGCGCGATCCCGCCCCCTGCGTGGACGGCCGGTGTGGCTGACCACTCGACCGAGGCCGCCGACACTCAGGGCTCCGCTGGCGGCTCCGGTTCTGAAGGCGTGGCCGTGCCCCCTGAGGATGCGCCCGTGCCGGCCGAGCGGCGTGAGGCGGAATCGGACGCAGAGGATGCGACCGCCGTGCTTCCGCCGATCTTCCGGACGCCGGCGGGCGGCGTCCCGGTCGTGGCCGCCGACGCGTCGCGCCCCGGCTCCGTATCGGAGGACGACGGTCTCTCGGTCTTCGGCGATCTGCAGGACGAACAGCCGGCGCCCGTCGGGCTGCCGGCGCCCGCCGAGCCGGTGACGGCCGCGGAGCTCCCTGCGCCCGCCGAGGCGCCCGCGTCCCCGGAGCCGCTCGGGGGGACGGCCGGGGAGGCGGACTCGGACGTCGATACGCCGTGGCTGCTCTCGGAGGCATCCGGTCGCGACGACACGACCGCCGACCTCCCGGACGCAGCCTCGTTCGTATGGAACCTCGCTCCGAACGACGAGCCGGACCCGCTGGTCATGCCCGGCAGCCGGGATGCCACGGATGCCGCCGCTGCGTCTCAGGCGCCCACGTCGCCGGATGCTCCCGATACCGCTCCCGTCTCCGCGGCCGACGGAGGGGCACCGGCCGATGAGGGGTCATCGGCCGATGAAGGATCGCCCGACGACGCCGGGGCAGCGGAGGGCGCCGTCGCCCCCGAGCCGTTCGACCAGGATGCTCCACCTCGGCCTGTCGACAACGAGACCGACTCCTTCGACGGCGGCGACTGGCTCCTCTCTGCCGAGGTGAACGCAAGCGAGGACGAACACGCGTCCACCGGGACTGCCGACTCTGACGAGTCCGCCGACGTCGACGGCCCTCGCGACGGCGACGAGCGCGCGGATCCCGATGAGCCCGCAGATCCCGACGAAACGGGTGATCCCGACGAAACGGGAGACGGAGACGAGACGCGGCTCATGCCGGCTGTGGAGCCGCAGGTCGAGTCGCCGGCGTCGGCGCCCCTCGAGCCGCCGGCGCCCGTCTCCCCGACGGTGCCGGCAGCGGTTCCCCCGGCGGCCACAGGCATCGCGGGCGGTGCCCTCGCGTCCCCCGCCGCGCCTGAGCCCACGCGGCCCGCGGCGGCGGTACGGCCAGCGGGTGCGGCATCCACCACGGCGTCCACGAATGACAGCGCCCAGACCCGGCTCCTGGACATGGGTGGCGCGGCGGTGCCTCCCGCGGGTCGCAGTGGACCGGCGCCCGCGCGCTCGGGGGTTCCGCGGCCGCTGATCTGGACCGCAGTCGGACTCGTCGCGCTGCTCGTGCTCGCCGGGCTGTTCTACCTCGGAACGCGGCTGCCCTCGTTCTTCGGCGCCGCGCCTGCGCCCGCTCCGACGCACAGCGAGACGCCGAGCGCGTCGCCTGCTCCGACGCCGACGCCGACGGAGACGACTCCCGCAGTCGGTCCGCTCCCGCCGGGCGAGCACGCCTGGAACGCGCTGCTGGGGGGTGAGTGGCTCGACCCGTACTCGACGCCGTGGGCCGAGAGGTTCACGGTGGTCGACTGCGCGGCTCCGCACGCCGCGCAGATGATCTACGCGGCGCCCGTCAACCCCGACCCGGCGGCGGCGTACCCGGGAGAAGCGGCCATCGCGGCTCAGATCTACCTCTGGTGCAGCGCGCCCGACCGGATCGACCTGCAGGCGGCCGGTGCCTACACCGACGTGCAGGTGCAGGGCACGTTCCCCGCGAATCAGGCGCAGTGGGACGAGGGTGAGCGCCGTTTCTACTGCTTCGTCTCACGTTCGAGCGGCGAGCCGATCACGGGCTCCCTCGCGGCGGTGCCCCCGGCCGTCTAGGGACACGCCCAGTACGCCTAGACGATCTCCGACTCGATGGGCTCGTCCGACAGCAGGTCCGCGACGCTTCCGATGATCTCGTCCGGGCGGAACGGGTACCGCTGCACCTCCCGCTCGTCGCTGATGCCCGTGAGTACCAGGATGGTGTGCAGCCCGGCCTCGATGCCGGCGACCACGTCGGTGTCCATCCGGTCACCGATCATGCCCGTGTTCTCGGAGTGCGCCCCGATGCGGTTGAGCGCCGAGCGGAACATCATCGGGTTCGGCTTGCCCACCACGTAGGGCTCCATGCCCGTCGCCTTGGTGATGAGGGCTGCGATCGCGCCGGTCGCGGGCAGCGGTCCCTCGGCGCTCGGTCCCGTCGCGTCCGGGTTCGTCACGATGAACCGCGCGCCGGCACCGATCAGGCGGATCGCCTTCGTGATCGCCTCGAACGAGTAGTTGCGGGTCTCGCCGACCACGACGTAGTCGGGGTCCGACTCCGTCATGATGAAGCCCGCCTCGTGGAGCGCCGTCGTCAGCCCCGCCTCGCCGATCACGAAGGCCGAGCCGCCCGGCGTCTGCTTCTTGAGGAAGTCCGCCGTCGCGAGAGCCGAGGTCCAGATGTTCTCCTCGGGCACGTCCAGGCCGGATGCCCGCAGCCGGGCGCTCAGATCGCGTGGCGTGAAGATGGAGTTGTTGGTGAGGACGAGAAACGGCTTGCCCTGGTCGCGCCACTGCTGCAGAAGGTCGGAAGCCCCCGGCAGTGCGCGGTTCTCGTGGACGAGCACGCCGTCCATGTCGGTCAACCAGCATTCGACCTCGTCGCGTGCGCTCATCCGACGGCTCCTTTCGATCGTGCCCGATCCGCCCAGTTTAAGGGCGGATGCGCGGTCGCCGCGCGTCCCTGTGCCGCCGCGCGCGATGCCGCGCAGGCGTTGCTCCGTCTACCGGCGCTTCCGCCTGGGTGGCTTCTGCATCGGCCCGGTGTCGGCTGCCACGCCCGCGGCCTTCGACGCCGGCACGAGCGGCTTCCGCTCGACCGGACGCACCGGGTCGCCACGGCGGTCCTGCCTGGGCAGCGGACGGGAGCGACGTCCGTAGATGAGCTCGGACGAGTCGAGCAGCCACGGCACGAGGGCGATGGTGACCCCGTGCACGAGCATCAGTTGTTTGCTGATGCGCCGGGCGCGGTGGTTGTGCAGCAGGTTCTCCCACCAGTGCCCGACGATGCACTGCGGCATGTACAGCGTGACGACCTCGGGACCGTGCACCGCGCGGCGCTGCTTGATGTGCTGGATGAGCGGCACGGCGAAATCGCGGTAGGGCGACTCGACGATCGTCAGCGGCACCTTGATGTTCATGTCGGCCCACTGCTCTTGCAGCCTGGCCGTCGCCTCGTCGTCGAACGAGACGTGGACCGCTTCGATCGAGTCGTGGCGTGCCGCGATGGCGTAGTCGAGCGCCTTGAGCACCGGCTTCTGCATCCGGTTGACGAGCACGATGGCGTGGTCGCCCTTCGCGCCGAAGGTCGTGGTCGCGTCGACCTCGACCTCTTTCTCGACGTCGCGGTAGTACCGGTTCACGCCGAGCATCAAGAGGAAGAGGACCGGCATGACGGCGAAGACGATCCACGCGCCGTGCGTGAACTTCGTGATGGTCACGACGACGAGCACGCTCGCGGTGAGCACGGCGCCGAACCCGTTGATCACCATGCTGCGCCAGACCGAGGCGGGGTTCTCGCATCCGGCCTTGATCATCCGCAGCCAGTGGCGGACCATGCCGGTCTGGCCCAGGGTGAACGAGACGAACACCCCGATGATGTACAGCTGGATGAGCTGGGTGAGGTTGGCCTGGAACACCACCAGGATCGCACACGCGGCGAGGGCCAGCAGGATGACCCCGTTCGAGTAGATGAGCCGGTCGCCTCGGGTGTTGAGGGCCTTCGGCGCGTAGCTGTCCTTCGCGAGGACCGAGCCGAGGAGCGGGAAGCCGTTGAAGGCGGTGTTCGCCGCGAGCAGGAGGACGGCTGCGGTCGCGGCCTGCACCACGAAGAAGAGGAACGAGTTGTCGCCGAAGGTGGCTGACGCGACCTGTGCGATGAGACTGCGCTGCGGCTCGGTGGCGCATTCGTCCCAGCCGATGAGGTGACACGGCACCTCGGCGTAGTGGACGCCGGAGATCAAGGCGAGAGCGGTCAGGCCGGCGAACAGCGTGATCGCGATGCCGCCCATCATCGCGAGCGTCTTCTGGGCGTTCTGGATCTTCGGGCGGCGGAAGGCGGGCACGCCGTTCGACACGGCCTCCACGCCGGTGAGCGCGCTGCAGCCGCTGGAGAACGCGCGCAGGAGGAGGAGGACGAACGCGGCCTGGCTGAGCGACTCGGCCTGTACGCTGTACCCCGCCGACTCGGCGACGGGCGGGTCGCCCAGCGCCGTGCGGGCGAGGCCGGTCACGACCATCACCAGGACGCTTCCGGCGAAGAGGTAGGTGGGCACGGCGAACGCCTTGCTCGACTCGCGGACGCCGCGCAGGTTGATGGCGGCCAGCAGCACGACGAAGCCGATCGCGATCTCGACGCGGAACGGGTTGAGGAAGGGGAGCGCCGAGATGATGTTGTCGACACCGCTCGCGACCGACACGGCGACGGTGAGCACGTAGTCGACGAGCAGGGCGGAGGCCACGACGAGCCCGGCCTTCTCGCCCAGGTTCCTGTGCGCCACCTCGTAGTCGCCGCCGCCTGACGGGTATGCCTTGATGAGCTGCCGGTAGCTCGTCACCACGACCGCGAGCAGCAGCACGACCGCCGCCGCGACCCACGGCGCGAAGCTCAGGAAGGCGAGTCCGCCGATCAGCAGGATCATGAGCAGTTCCTGCGGCGCGTATGCCACGGACGACAGAGCGTCGCTTGCGAACACCGGGAGCGCGAGGTGCTTGGGAAGCAGCTGTCCCTCGAGTTTGTCGTTGGGTAGCGGCTCGCCGATCAACCAGCGTTTGGGTGATCTGCTGTCGGTGCTGGGATCCTGTCCCTGAATTGCCACGGTTGAGAAGATTACTCCGTGCTGACGAGGCACCGACGCTTTCCTAACGCAACCCTAACACCCAGTTTTCGCGGCGCGCTCAGGCGCCGTGATCAGGGGGTTTTACCGGGGCCGAGCCGGCCGTCGCATCCGCGTGCCGGTCGTTCCGTCGCCGGCCCGGGCCGCCCCCGGAGGACCAGCCGTCACGCCGTCAGCCACACGGCGTCGGCGGTGCCGTCCGGCACGTTCAGCGGCCGGTCCGCGCGCAGCTGCAGGGGGTCGTCTGACACCACCTCGAGCTCTGCGCCCACGGTGACGCCGGATGCCTCGAGCGCCCGCAGCAGCGCCGGGTCGCGGTCGCTGATGCGCAGCACTCTGCCGCGATGGCCCGGGCGGGCATCCGCGAGCAGCAGCGCCGGCTCCCGCCGGACGCTGCCGTCCGCTGCGGGGATCGGGTCGCCGTGCGGGTCCCGGTCCGGGTGCCCGAGCGATGCGCTGATGGCGTCGAGCAGCCGGTCGCTGATCGCGTGCTCGAGCACCTCGGCCTCGTCGTGCACGGCATCCCAGGTGTAGCCCATCGCACGCACCAACCAGGTCTCGACGAGACGGTGCCGGCGGATCACGGCGACGGCGCGAGCGTTGCCCTCCTCCGTGAGAGTGATCGCTCCGTACGGCTTGTGGGTGACGAGGCCGGCGGACGCGAGCTTCTTCACCATCTCGGTGACCGTCGAGGGCGAGAGCCCGAGGCGCGCCGCCAGCACCGACGGCAGGATCGGCTCTGGCTGCCACTCGGTGTGCGCGTAGATGGTCTTGAGGTAGTCCTCGAGGGCGCTCGCGTTCGGTTTCATGGCACCGCCAGCCTACGTCCTCGTCCCGCGACGCGGCGGCCGCGGGGACTCGCGCGAGTCGACGCACGATCGTCGTCGCGACGCGGCCGGGGATGCTGCCGTCCCGTGGTCGCCTCCTCCCACCACCATCGCCGGGCGTCTGCGTGAGCGAACCCGCGACCGAATCTCCGGTTCACGCGTGATACCCTCGCGTGGAGCCCGCCGACGGCGTCCAGGCTCGCGTCATCCGGCATCCCGCTCACGGTCGCGGCGGAGGGGCCCGTCACCCGGGCCGGTGGCGATCTCTGGTCTCCGATGGCGGGAGAGGAGGGCTGACGTGCGACGCGGACACGACGTGGAGCAGGCCGTCATCCCGGCCGGCCGCTTCGTCATGGGCGACCACACGGGCGACGGATTCCCCGCCGACGGCGAGACGCCTCTCCACGAGGTGAGGCTCGACGCGTTCAGCATCGACGTTCACGCGGTGACCAACGACGCGTTCGCCCGCTTCGTGGAGGAGACCGGGTACCGCACGGAGTCGGA
>Ga0164243_10013178_pt1 | contig 11652 bp, 10 predicted proteins | sample OricompcompostOP_FD_108781 | JGI IMG/M metagenome (GOLD analysis project Ga0164243, IMG submission 108781) | Organic Plus compost microbial communities from Emeryville, California, USA - Original compost - Organic plus compost (OP) | ecosystem: Engineered > Solid waste > Mixed feedstock >... | reverse complement strand
TCGCAACTACTTCCGCGCGCTGCTGGAGCAGGGTGCAGACATCGAGATCGTGGCTGTCAACGACCTGGGTGACACCGCGACCACCGCTCACCTGCTGAAGTACGACACCATCCTGGGTCGTCTCAAGCAGGAGGTCAGCCACACCGCCGACACGATCACCGTGGGCGGTCACACCATCAAGGTCCTTTCCGAGCGCAACCCCGCCGACATCCCGTGGGGCGAGCTGGGCGTCGACATCGTCATCGAGTCGACCGGCATCTTCACGAAGAAGGACGACGCCGCCAAGCACATCGCGGGCGGCGCCAAGAAGGTCCTCATCTCGGCTCCGGCCAAGGACGAGGACATCACCATCGTGATGGGCGTCAACCAGGACAAGTACGACCCGGCGAACCACCACGTCATCTCCAACGCCTCCTGCACCACCAACTGTGTGGCGCCGATGGCGAAGGTCCTCGACGAGAACTTCGGCATCGTCCGGGGCCTCATGACGACGGTCCACGCGTACACGAACGACCAGCGCATCCTGGACTTCCCGCACAAGGACCTGCGCCGCGCCCGCGCCGCCGCGGAGAACATCATCCCGACCACCACGGGTGCCGCCAAGGCCACCGCGCTGGTCCTCCCGCAGCTCAAGGGCAAGCTGGACGGCATCGCGATGCGCGTCCCGGTCCCGACCGGCTCGGTCACCGACCTCGTCCTGGAGCTCGGCCGCGAGGTCACCAAGGAAGAGGTCAACGCGGTCTTCCAGAAGGCCGCCGAGGGTGAGCTCAAGGGCATCCTCGAGTACACCGAGGACCCGATCGTCTCCTCGGACATCGTCAACGCCCCGGCGTCCTGCACCTTCGACTCCTCCCTGACCATGGTCCAGGAGGGCAAGAACGTGAAGGTCATCGGCTGGTACGACAACGAGTGGGGCTACTCCAACCGCCTCGTCGACCTGACGGTCTTCGTCGGCGGCCAGCTCTGATATCCAGAGCAGGCACCTCGATGTGAGGTTCAGGGCTCGGGCGGCGCAACGACGCGTCGCCCGAGCCCTGACTCACGTACAGAACAGACCTGTTGGATCACGAGCGCTTCCGAGCGATCACGAGCTCTTCCCAGGAGTCCCCTAGATGAAGACGATCGACGAACTTCTCTCCGAAGGCGTCGCCGGCAAGCGGGTGTTCGTCCGCGCCGACCTGAACGTGCCGCTCGACGGCACCACCATCACCGACGACGGCCGCATCCGCGCCGTGCTGCCCACCGTCAAGGCCCTCGCCGAGGCGGGCGCCCGCGTGGTCGTCGCCTCCCACCTGGGCCGCCCCAAGGGCGCCCCGGACCCCGCCTTCTCCCTCGCCCCGGCCGCCGCGCGCCTCGGTGAACTCCTCGGTGCCGACGTGGCGTTCGCGACCGACACGGTCGGCGACTCCGCCCAGGACGTCGTCGCGGGCCTCGCCGACGGACAGGTCGCCGTCGTGGAGAACCTGCGCTTCAACGCCGGTGAGACCAGCAAGGACGACGCCGAGCGCGCCGCCTTCGCCGACCAGCTCGCCGCGCTCGCCGACGTCTACGTCGGTGACGGCTTCGGCGCGGTGCACCGCAAGCACGCCTCGGTGTACGACCTGCCGGCCCGGCTGCCGCACTACGCGGGACACCTCATCGCCACCGAGGTCGGCGTCCTGAGGAAGCTCACCGACGACGTCCGGCGGCCGTACGTCGTCGCGCTCGGCGGCGCCAAGGTCTCCGACAAGCTCGCCGTCATCGACCAGCTGCTCGGCAAGGCCGACCGGCTGCTCATCGGCGGCGGCATGGCGTACACGTTCCTCAAGGCCAAGGGCTACGAGGTCGGCATCTCCCTCCTCCAGGAGGACCAGATCCCGGCCGTCACCGAGTACCTGGAGCGCGCCGAGAAGAGCGGCGTGGAGATCGTGCTGCCGGTCGACGTCCTGGTCGCGTCCGAGTTCCCGGACCTGAAGACCAAGGCCCCGGCCCACCCCACCACCGTCGCCGCGGACGCCATCCCCGCCGACCAGGAGGGCCTGGACATCGGTCCGGAGACCCGCAAGCTGTACGCCTCGAAGCTCGCCGACGCCGCCACCGTCTTCTGGAACGGCCCCATGGGCGTCTTCGAGCACCCCGACTACGCCGAGGGCACCAAGGCGGTCGCCCAGGCCCTCGTCGACTCCAAGGGCTTCACCGTGGTGGGCGGCGGCGACTCCGCCGCGGCCGTCCGTACCCTGGGCTTCGACGAGACGGCATTCGGCCACATCTCGACCGGAGGCGGCGCCTCCCTCGAATACCTCGAGGGCAAGACGCTCCCCGGCCTCGCCGCACTGGAGGACTGACTCTCTATGAGCACGCGCACGCCGCTGATGGCGGGCAACTGGAAGATGAACCTCAACCACCTCGAGGCCATCGCGCACGTCCAGAAGCTCGCCTTCGCCCTGGCCGACAAGGACTACGAGGCCGTCGAGGTCGCGGTCCTGCCGCCCTTCACGGACCTGCGCTCGGTGCAGACCCTGGTCGACGGCGACAAGCTGAAGATCAAGTACGGCGCCCAGGACCTCTCCGCGCAGGACTCCGGCGCCTACACCGGCGAGATCTCCGGGTCCATGCTGGCCAAGCTGAAGTGCACGTACGTGGCCGTCGGCCACTCCGAGCGCCGCCAGTACCACGCCGAGACCGACGAGATCGTCAACGCCAAGGTCAAGGCCGCCTACAAGCACGGCCTGACCCCGATCCTGTGCGTCGGCGAGGAGCTGGACGTCCGCGAGGCGGGCGACCACGTCTCCCACACGCTCACCCAGGTCGAGGGCGGTCTCAAGGACCTCGCCGCCGAGCAGGCCGAGACGATCGTGATCGCGTACGAGCCCGTCTGGGCCATCGGCACCGGCAAGGTCTGCGGCGCCGAGGACGCGCAGGAGGTCTGCGCCGCCATCCGCGGCAAGATCGCCGAGCTGTACTCGCAGGACGTGGCCGACAAGGTCCGCATCCAGTACGGCGGCTCCGTGAAGTCGGGCAACGTCGCCGAGATCATGGCGCAGGCCGACATCGACGGCGCCCTGGTCGGCGGCGCCTCCCTGGACGCGGACGAGTTCGTCAAGATCGTGCGATTCCGTGACCAGTGAGTAGGCCGTAGCGGCGATCCGTCGTACCCTTGCGGGGGCATGGTAGGCCTGGATGCGTGGCTCGCTCCGCGCGGCTACCGTGCCCCCGTCGTTCATCCGAGTCCGAGAGAGTTGGTCCAGCCGTGGTTTTGGGGTTCTCGATCGCCCTGATCGTCTTCAGCGGGTTGCTGATGCTGCTGGTGCTGATGCACAAGGGGAAGGGCGGCGGCCTCTCCGACATGTTCGGTGGCGGCATGCAGTCGTCCGTCGGCGGCTCCTCGGTCGCCGAGCGCAACCTGGACCGGATCACCGTGGTGGTCGGTTTGCTGTGGTTCGCGTGCATTGTCGTACTGGGCATGCTGATCAAGGTGAACAACTGACCGGCACACACCGCCCGCACGTAAGGCCCCATGTTCGGTACGCGCAGCTCAGCGCGGCCTATCATGGGGCTTGCGTCTAGGTGTGGGGGGCTTGTAACTCCAATCACTGGACGCGCGTTGGGCCTTACGTAGACTGAGGCGCTCGCAGCGAAGCGAAACGCCGACTCGCTTTGCGGCACCATCACGCAGGGAGTTACGACCGTGGCAAGTGGCAACGCGATCCGAGGTAGCCGGGTCGGGGCGGGGCCGATGGGCGAGGCCGAGCGCGGCGAGTCCGCACCGCGTCTGCGCATCTCCTTCTGGTGCTCCAACGGGCACGAGACGCAGCCCAGCTTCGCCAGCGACGCGCAGGTTCCCGACACCTGGGACTGCCCCCGCTGTGGCTTCCCCGCCGGACAGGACCGGGACAACCCGCCGGACCCGCCGCGCACCGAGCCGTACAAGACGCACCTGGCGTACGTACGGGAGCGGCGCAGCGACGCGGACGGCGAGGCGATCCTCGCCGAGGCGCTCGCCAAACTGCGGGGCGAGATCTAGACATCGACGACCGGCCGGGTGCCCAGGGCACTCGGCCGGAGCTGTGTCACCCCCGCCCCGCCCACGCTCCGGGGCCGTTGTCAGTGGTGCCCTCTACGGTTGTTCCCGTCGACGTCCACGCGTCGACGCACTGGGAGGGGGACCTGTGGCGACGACGGGGGAGACGGGCGTGCGCGCGTCCGCCTGGCACGGCGGCTTCGGACGGCTGTGGGGCGCCGCCGTGCTCTCCAGCTTCGGCGTCTCCCTCCGTACGGCCGCCCTGCTCGCTGTCACGCTGACCCTGGCCGTGGCCGGCGCCCCGCTGGGCGCCCTGCTCGGCGGGGCCGTCGCCACCGCCCGGGGTGCGAACACCCCCGCCCCGCTCACCGCCGCCTTCTTCGTCCTGTCCGTCCTCGCGCTGATACCCGGGCGCGCGCGGGACGTATCTGTGGACGCGCCGGACGGTGACGTCACGACGGCTCACGTCCCGCGCTGATCAATTAGGTTGGAACAGCTGGGACAGGCACGAAAGAAGGCTGAAGTCGCACATGAACGCAGACGGCCGTACCAGGCTCAACCAGACCCCCGAATGGACCGCGCTGGCCGGGCACCGTGAGGAGCTCGCCGGTGTGGGGCTGCGGGAGCTGTTCGCCGCCGACCCGGGCCGTGCCACGGGGTACACCCTGCAGGTCGGCGACCTGCACATCGACTACTCCAAGCACCTGGTCACCGACGAGACACTGCGGCTGCTGCGCGAGCTGGCCGCCGCCACCGACGTGTTCGGGCTGCGGGACGCCATGTTCCGCGGCGAGCGGATCAACACCACCGAGGACCGCGCGGTACTGCACACCGCCCTGCGCGCCCCGCGCGACGCGGTGATCGAGGTCGACGGGGAGAACGTCGTCCCCGCGGTGCACGCCGTCCTGGACAAGATGGCGGATTTCGCCGGACGGGTCCGCTCCGGCGAGTGGACCGGCCACACCGGCCGGCGGATCAAGAACGTCGTCAACATCGGCATCGGCGGCTCCGACCTCGGCCCGGCGATGGCGTACGAGGTGCTGCGGGCCTTCACCGACCGGGACCTCACCGTGCGCTTCGTGTCCAACGTGGACGGCGCCGACCTGCACGAGGCCACCCGCGACCTGGACGCGGCGGAGACGCTGTTCATCATCGCGTCCAAGACCTTCACCACGATCGAGACGATCACCAACGCCACGTCCGCGCGTGAATGGCTGCTCGCCGAGCTGAAGGCCGGACCGGAGGCCGTCGCCCGGCACTTCGTGGCGCTGTCGACCAATGCGGGGAAGGTCGCCGACTTCGGCATCGACACCGCCAACATGTTCGAGTTCTGGGACTGGGTGGGCGGCCGCTACTCGTACGACTCCGCGATCGGCCTCTCGCTGATGATCGCGATCGGCCCGGACCGCTTCCGCGAGATGCTGGACGGCTTCCGCACCGTCGACGAGCACTTCCGCACCGCGCCCGCCGAGTCCAACGCGCCGCTCCTGCTCGGCCTCCTGGGCATCTGGTACGGCAACTTCCACGACGCCCAGTCGCACGCGGTCCTGCCGTACAGCCACTACCTGTCGAAGTTCACCGCCTATCTCCAGCAGTTGGACATGGAGTCCAACGGCAAGTACGTCGGGCGGGACGGACGCGAGGTCGACTGGCAGACCGGGCCGGTGGTGTGGGGCACGCCCGGCACCAACGGGCAGCACGCCTACTACCAGTTGATCCACCAGGGCACCAAGCTGATCCCGGCGGACTTCATCGGGTTCGCCGAGCCCGTCGCCGAGATGAGCGACCGGCTCAAGGCGCAGCACGACCTGCTGATGGCCAACTTCTTCGCGCAGACGCAGGCGCTGGCCTTCGGCAAGACGCCGGACGAGGTGCGGGCCGAGGGCGTGCCCGAGGAACTGGTGGCGCACAAGACGTTCAAGGGCGACCACCCGACGACGACGATCCTCGCCCGTGAGCTGACGCCGTCCGTGCTGGGCCAGTTGATCGCGCTGTACGAGCACAAGGTGTTCGTACAGGGCGCCGTGTGGAACATCGACTCCTTCGACCAGTGGGGCGTCGAGCTCGGCAAGGTCCTCGCCAAGCGCGTCGAGCCCGCGCTGACCGAGGGCGCCGACGTACCGGGTCTCGACGCGTCGACGAAGGCCCTCGTCGCCCGGTACCGGGAGCTGCGCGGCCGGGCGTGACGACGGGCGCGGGAAGCGGGCGGCGCGTGGCCGTCCGCCCGCCTCCCGCCCGCCTGGCGCCGTGCGCTTCCGCCTGGCGCCGTGCGCTTCCGCCCGCCTGGCGTCGCCCGCCTCCCGCCTGTCGCCCTGTGCGAGCAGCCGGCGGCCGGCGCGGTCAGGCCCTAGCGGTCAGGGCACCGCGGTCAGGCCACCGCGCTCAGCGTGTCCGCGAGCCGGCGGCGGGCCGCCCGGGACGCCGGGAGCGCGGCCAGTGCCGCCGCCCCCGTCACCGCCGCCACGCAGAGCAGCAGCAGAAGCAGCGCCGACGGCCTCGCGGCGATGCCCGAGCCGATCCCGCTCGACGCTCCCTGCGCGTCGATGATCCAACGCGCGAGCGGCACCCCCAGCCCGGTGGCGGCGACCGCCGCGGCCAGGGCGGTGCACGCCGTCGACACCACGGTGATCGCCGTGATCTGCCGCGGCGAGAGACCGATCGCCTTCAGCGCCAGCAGATCGCGTTCGCCCTCGCGCACCGTCCCGCCGATCGCCGTCAGCAGCTCGATCAGCCCGATGAGGGCCAGGACGACGATCAGACCCACGATCACCCCGCGCAGCGGCGACAGCCCGTCGGCCGGGTTGGGTACGGCGTGCACGTCCAGGTGTCCCCGCCCGGCGGCCGTCAGCCGCTCGGCGACCGCGCCCGGGTCGGCGCCGGGACGCAGTCGCAGCTCGTAGAGGGTGGGCCCGAGCCCGGGGTCGTTCTCGCGAAGGGTGTCGAGGGAGGTGGAGATGACCCGCCCGGCGTTCTCCGGCTCGATGCTGCGGCCCACGATGTGCAGGATCTGCGGCTGGTCGCCCACGGTGATCCGGACCCAGTCGCCGACCCGCGCGTCCAGCAGCGCCAGCAGCCCCTGGCCGGCGACGGCCTCGTCGCGGCCCGTCGCCGCCCGGCCCTCGGCCAGGGAGTACGGGTAGGGGTCCTGCCGGGTGCCGAGCCCGCGCAGCGCGATCGTGGCCGTCTGCCCCGGGACCAGTGCCGCCACCTCGACGCCCGGATAGGCGGCCGCCACCTGCGGGTCGCCCTCCAGCACGCTCCGGGCGGCCCGGCCGGTCAGACCGGCGTCGGCGTGGACGGTGAGCGAGGTCGGCAGGCCGACCTGCTCCGGCCGGCCGTCGAAGCGCTCGATGGTGGTCCAGGCGCTCATCGCGACCACGATCAGCAGCAGCGGCAGCGCGAGGCGCGCGACCGTGGCCGGGGACCGCAGCCGCCTGCTGAACGCCCGGTGCCAGCCCAGCACCAGCGCCGGCGGCAGCCGCAGCCCCAGCGCGCTGCGGGCCGCACCCGACAGCCGCCCACCGGGCGCGGACGCCCGCCGCGGCACCGGCACCGGAGGCACCCGCCCCGCCCGCCACGCGGCGAGCCCGGTGGTCGCGCCGATGAACAGCACCACCGCGACCGGCACCACGAGCAGCGCCACCGTGTGCCCGGGCAGCCCGTGCCACACCCCGACCGCGTCCCCGAGCCGCCCCGGTATCCGGCTGCCCAGGCCCTGCACGACGGCCGCGGCGGCCAGCGCGCCCAGCAGCGCGTACGCGAGGTGCTGGAGCAGGAAGACCCGGACGACCTGGCCCGGCGTGAACCCGATCGCCTTCAGCACCGATATGTCCCGCAGATGCCCGCGGATCCGGGTGCCGATCGCCCCGTGCACGGCCAGCCCCGCCGCCACCAGGGCGCCCAGGCCGAACAGCCCCAGCACCTGCCCGAGCAGCCGGTTGTCGCCCTGCGCCTCGGCCCGGGCCTGCTTCCAGGTGGAGACCTCGCTGACCGCGCCGGCACCCAGCACGGTCACGGCGCGCTGCACGGCGTAGTCGGTGTCCTCGGGGTCGGTGAGGCGCAGCGCGACCACCTGGCCCCTCGGGTCGCGGACGGCGGACGGCTGCGCCCAGACCAGTCCGGGCTGCTCACCGGGCCGGTAGCGCTTCTCCGCGCTGTCCGCCACGCCGAGGACGGTCACCGTGCGGTCCGTGCCGGGCAGGGCGAGGGTGTCGCCGGGCGCGGCGAGCAGGGCACGGGCGAGCCGGCTCTCCAGGACGACCCCGTCGGGGTCCGACGGGTCCAGCCAGTGGCCGGACGTCAGCAGGGGGCGCCCCACGGACGGCTCCTCGGCGGTGCCGCGCAGTTCGACGGCGGCGCGGGCGCCCCGGGAGGCCAGGGTGGTGGAGGCGGTGGGGTAGGGGCCGGTGACGGACTCGACGCCGTCGAGCTCGGTCAGCCTGCCGGTGTCGGCGGACGGCGCGGTGTGCAGCCACACGTGCGCGCCGTGCGCCTGGGTGAAGACGCGCTGCCACGGGTTGGTGGCGTACCCGAACAGGGCGGTGGCCAGCAGCAGCGAGACGACGATCCCGGCCGTGGCCAGCACCAGGAACAGCGCCTCGCCGCGGTGCGTGCGCAGATCGGAGTGCGCCCAGCGCAGGGTGGCTCGCATGGCCTCAGCCCCTCGGCCCGGACGCGGGACGGCGGTCGTACTCCGGCATGTCAGTCCCTGAGCTCCAGCACACCGGAGGCGCCGGCGCGGCGCGGCGGGGCGCCGCCGTCGAGCGCCGCGTCGTCGGCTATCCGGCCGTCGAAGAAGCTGATCACACGGTCGGCGGCGCTCGCGAGGCGGGCGTCGTGGGTGACCAGGACGATGGTCTGGCCGCGCTGGTGGAACCGGGTCAGCAGCCGCATCACCTCACGGGTGCCCTTGCTGTCCAGGCTGCCCGCGGGCTCGTCGGCCAGCAGCAGCGGCGGACGGTTCACCAGCGCCCGGGCGAGCGCGACGCGCTGCTGCTCGCCGGACAGCTCGCCCGGCATGCTGCGCTCCTTGCCCTCCAGGCCCAGCTCGGCCAGCAGGTCCGCGCGCTCGGCGCGGGCCCGCTTCGGCGGGACGCCCGCCAGCAGGGCGGGCAGCTCGACGTTGTCGGCGACGGACAGGTCGGAGACGAGGTTGAAGAACTGGAAGACGATGCCGATGCGCTTGCGCCGCTCGACCGCCCAGCGGGCCTCGCGCCAGCCGTCCGCGCACTCGCCGTCCAGCCAGATGCTGCCGCTGTCCGGGCGCTGAAGACCGCCGAGCAGATGCAGCAGCGTCGACTTGCCGGCGCCGGACGGGCCGGTGACGGCGACGAACTCGCCGGGCCGCACGCGCAGGTCGACACCGCGCACCGCGTGGGCCGGGGCGCCTTCGCCGTGATGCGTCTTGACCAGGCCCTCGGCGCGCAGCACAGGAGTGGGGTCGTCGCTCACTCCAGCTCCTCCAGCTCCTCCTGGCACCGTTCCAGCCAGTCGAGGTCCGCCTGGAGGTGCAGCATCGCACCCTCGATGAGCAGATGCGCGATGCGGTTGTCCCGGTTCTCGGCGGCGGCCAGCTTCGACAGGTGACGCATGGTGTTCAGGTACTGGCGCCGCTGTCGGTTGATGAGGGCGATCTGGTCGGCGAGGCCGGTCTGCGGGGCCAGGGCCAGTTTCATGAAGAACTCGTCCCGCACCCGAGGCTCGTCCTCGGTCTCCTCGAACCAGGCGTGCAGCGCCTCACGCCCGGCGTCGGTGAGGTGGTAGACCTTCTTGTTGGGCCGGCCCGACTGCTCGACGTCCTCGCCCTCTATGAGTCCCGACTTCTCGAGACGGCCGAGGGTGACGTAGATCTGGCCGACGTTCGGCTGAGGGTACGCGGAGCCCAGCAGTAGCTCAAGGTCCTGCTTCAGCTCGTATCCGTGCGCCGGGCCGCGCGCCAGCAGGGCCAGGAGGGGCAGCCGCACTCGTGACTCTCCTCCCGTCCCAAGCCAATGTGCCGCAGGCCCTAGTATCGCGCATACCTAACGGGTATACATGGCCTCTGTCCCGGGCGACGACGCCCGGTGTCAGGTGTACAGGGAGGAACCTATGCGGTGGATCCACGCCGCCGGTAGGGGCCTTCTCGTCCTGGTCGTGATCCTGACCGGGTACGTCGCCTCCGGAGCCCGTGCCGACGACGGTCCCGGAGCGGGCCGCGGGCCGATGACCCTGGCCACCGCGGGCGACCTCACCGGGTATCTCGGATCGGTGCTGGACGGCTGGAACCGTACGCACCCCGACGAGCGGGTCACCCTCGTCGAGCTGCCCGACTCGGCCGACGAGACCCACGCGCAGATGACGACGGACCTGCGCGGCGGCGACCGCAGCCGCTTCGACATCCTCAACATCGACGTCAGCTGGACCTCGGAGTTCGCCGCCCAGGGCTGGATCCGCCCCCTGGACCGCGACCGCTTCCCGCTGGACACCTTCCTGAAGCCGGTCGTGGGCACGGCGACCTACGACGGGCGGCTGTACGCGGTCCCGTACGTCACCAACGCCGGGCTGCTGCTGTACCGCAAGGACATCCTCGCCAAGGAGGGCGTCGACCCGCCACGCACCTGGGCCGAGCTGGAACGGGCGGCGAAGGAGATCGCGCCGAAGTACGGACTCGACGGGTACGCGGGCCAGTTCCTGCCGTACGAGGGGCTCACCGTCAACGCCGCCGAGGCGGTCTACTCGGCGGGCGGCTCCATCCTCGGGGACGAGGGCGAACGCGTCACCGTCGACTCAGCGGCCGCCCGTGACGGCATCGACTTCCTGGCCCGTGGGGTGCGCGAGGGCTGGATCCCGAGGCAGGCGCTCACCTACAAGGAGGAGGAGTCCAAGCAGGCCTTCCAGGACGGGCGGCTGCTGTTCCTCCGCAACTGGCCGTACGCCTACGCCGTCGCGTCGGCCGAGGGCTCACCTGTCGCCGGGAAGATCGGCGCCGTCCCGCTGCCCGGGCCCGACGGACCCGGCACCAGCGTGCTGGGCGGTTCCAACCTGGCCGTCAGCACGCACGCCCGGCACCCCGACTCGGCCGCCCGGCTGCTCGCGTACCTGACCAGTGAGCACGTCCAGCGGCAGGTGCTCACGCGCGGCGCCCTGCCGCCCGTGCGGGCCGACCTGTACGAGGACCCGGAGCTGATCCGGAGGTTCCCGTATCTGCCGACGCTGCGCGAGAGCGTGCGGACGGCCGCTCCCCGCCCCAAGAGCCCGCGCTACGGGCAGGTGAGCCTCGTGGTGCAGGCGGTCGTGCGGGACGCGATGGCCGGGCACGACACGTCCGAGGCCGCGGTGCGCCGGCTGGCGCGCGAGCTCGACGCCGTCGCGCGCTGAGCCTTCCCACTTCCCTACCTACTTACATGTTAGGTAACGGCGGCGTCTCATCCTGCCGAATCCCGGGCAGGTATGCCCCGATTTGCCAGGTGAACCGCTCGGTAGCTTGCGCTATTTCATTGACACCCCTCCGAAACAGATACCTAACATGCATGCATGCTGAGTAAGTACCACTGGTGGCGCGACGCGGTGATCTACCAGGTCTACGTCCGCAGCTTCCTCGACAGCACCGGCGACGGTGTCGGCGACCTCGCCGGGGTCCGCGCGGGGCTGCCGTACCTCAAGAAGCTCGGGGT
>Ga0164243_10013177_pt1 | contig 11652 bp, 11 predicted proteins | sample OricompcompostOP_FD_108781 | JGI IMG/M metagenome (GOLD analysis project Ga0164243, IMG submission 108781) | Organic Plus compost microbial communities from Emeryville, California, USA - Original compost - Organic plus compost (OP) | ecosystem: Engineered > Solid waste > Mixed feedstock >... | reverse complement strand
TCAGCCGATGGACTTGCGCCACCACACGTCCTGAGCGCCCTCGGCGTCCCAGTGCACCGCGTCCCTGCCGTAGACGACGCTCTCGCAGCCCTTGACCTTGACCTTCTTCACCTTGACGTTGAAGTAGATCGTGTCGAGGCCAGCGCCGCACTTGATCTTCATGCCCTTGTAGGCGTTCTTGACATACACCTTGTCGTTGCCGGCACCCGGCTTGACGACGGTACCCTCGACCGGGTCGGCGATCACGATCATGTCGTCGCCCGCACCGGCGATGGCCTTCACCAGGCCGGTGAGGTAGGAGCCCGGCTCCTCGGCGTCGCCGAGCTTGTCGTTGCCCGCACCGCCCTTGATGACGTCGCCCTCGCCGGCGCGCTCGACGAGCGTGTCGTCACCGGCGCCGCCGACGAGCTTGTCCTTGCCCGCGTCGCCGGTGAGGTTGTCGTTGCCGACGCCGCCCTTGAGCTTGTCGTCGCCCGAGCCGCCCCAGAGGTAGTCGTTGCCGGCGCTGCCGGTGAGCTTGTCCCTGTCCTCGCCGCCGTCGAGATAGTCGTTGCCGAACCCGCCCCACAGCTTGTCGTTGCCACCCTGCCCAGCGAGGGTGGAGCCGGCGTAACCGCCACGATAGGTGTTGACCTGCGTCGGGTCGCCGTTGCCCGCGCGCAGCTTGTCGTTGCCCTCGCCACCCATCGCGGTGTCGACGCCGTCGCCGGTGTTGATCTTGTCGTTGCCCAGGCCGCCGTCGATCTCGTCGTTGCCGGCCTCGCCGAAGATCTTGTCCTTGCCGTCACCGCCGGCGAGACGCCAGTCGTCGCCGTTGCCGCCGTAGATCTTGTCGTTGCCGGTGCCGCCCTCGATCCGGTCGTCGCCGTCGCCGCCCCAGAGCTTGTCCTTGCCGCCCATGCCCAGGATCTGGTCGGACTCGGCGGTGCCGACGAGCTTGTCCTTCTTGGGCGTGCCGCCGAGGTCGGCCGCCAGGGCCGGCGCGGCGGTCCCCAACGCCAGCGTCGCCACGAAGGCGCAACCGAGCGCGTTCATCTTCTTCATGCGTTTCCCCCCCATATGGAGTGGTTCGTTGATGGTCCCGGAACGGACTGCCCCGTGCCGGTCGGTGCCAAACCTAGGGGCTCGCGACGGGCGCCCTGCGGGCGGCCCACGGCCAGACAACTAGAACCTGTTACAGTTTTGCCATGAAGGAGTCGTACGACGTCGTCGTCGTCGGAGCCGGCGGTGCCGGCATGTCGGCCGCACTGGCCGCCGCGCACCGCGGCCTCGACACGGTCCTGGTCGAGAAGAGCGGGCACTTCGGCGGCTCGACGGCCCGGTCCGGGGGCGGGGTCTGGATCCCCGGCAACTACGCGCTCGAGGCCGCGGGCCAGGTGGACCCCGGCGACCTGGAGGCCGCCAAGACCTACCTCGACGCCATCGTCGGCGACGTCGTGCCCAAGGCCCGGCGCGACACCTATCTCGACCGCGGACCCGAGGTGCTCGACTTCCTGCGCCGCACGACGCCGCTGCGCTTCACCTGGGTCCCCGAGTACGCCGACTACCTCCCCGAGCGGCCGGGCGGTCGGCCCCGTGGCCGCAGCGTCGAGCCGGTGCCGCTGGACGCCCGCTTCCTGGGCGAGGAACTGGACCGGCTGCACCCGCCGTACACCAAGGCGCCGGCCAATCTCATCGTCACCCAGGCCGACTTCCGCAAGATCAGCCTGGGCCTGCGCACCCTGCGCGGCCCGCTCACGATGCTCAAGGTGATGATCCGGCGCCTGCTGGCGATCGTCACCGGCAAGAAGATGTTCGCGATGGGCAACGCAATCGCGATCGCGCTGCGCAAGGGGCTCGCCGACGCCGGCGTGCCGGTCCTCTACGACACCGCGCTGGTGGACCTGCTCGTGGAGGACGGACGCGTCGTCGGGGTGGTCGTCGAGGAGCAGGGCGAGCGCAGGGAGATCCGGGCCCGGCGCGGCGTGGTGCTCGGCTCCGGCGGCTTCGAGCACAGCCAGGAGCTGCGGGAGAAGTTCCTACCCCAGCCGACCTCGACCGCATGGTCGACCGGAGCGCCGTCCAACACCGGCGGCGGGCTGCTCGCAGGGACCGCGGCCGGCGCCGCCACCGACCTACTCGACGACGCCTGGTGGGGCCCGACGATCCCGCTGCCGGGCCGCGCGTGGTTCTGCCTCGCGGAGCGCAACCTGCCGGGGTCGATCATCGTCAACGCCGCCGGCCAGCGCTTCATGAACGAGGCACTCCCCTACGTCGAGGCCACCCACGAGATCTACCGCGGCGAGGCGAGCGGCGTGAGCCACGTCCCCGCCTACATGATCTTCGACCAGACCTACCGCAACCGCTATCTCTTCGCGGGCGTGCCCGGCCGCCAGCCGTTCCCGGGCCGGTGGTACAAGTCCGGGGTCGTCGTACGCGCCGACTCGCTCGCCGAGCTCGCCGACCGGCTCGGGCTCCCGGCCGGCGCGCTGGAGGCGACCGTGACCCGCTTCAACGGCTTCGCCCGCACCGGGGTGGACGAGGACTTCCACCGTGGCGAGTCGGCCTACGACAAGTACTACTCCGACCCCCGGGTCAAGCCGAACTGCTCGCTGGCCCCCATCGAGAAGGGCCCGTTCTACGCCGTCAAGATCGTCCCCGGCGATCTCGGCACCAAGGGCGGGCTGGTCACCGACGAGCGCGCCCGCGTGCTGCGCGAGGACGGCTCCGTCATCCCCGGCCTCTACGCCGCCGGCAACGTCTCCGCAGCCGTCATGGGCCACACCTACCCCGGCCCCGGCGGCACCATCGGACCCGCCCTCGTCTTCGGCTACCTGGCGGCCGAGGACATCGCGACCCAGGAGGCCTCCTGATGCCCATCGACCCCGCCGTCGCCATCGGCGCCGACCTCGGCGCCCGGACCTTCTCGTGGTCGGAGTCGGACGTGCTGCTCTACCACCTGGCCATCGGCGCCGGTGCGCGCCCCGGTGACAACCTGGCCCCGCATGCGCTGCGCTACACGCTCGACGACGCCGCACTGCAGGTGCTGCCCTCGTTCGGCGTCGTGGCACCGACCTTCCACGAGACCGAGCCGCCGCCGCTGGACCTGCCGGGCTGCGAGATCGACCTCGCCCAGGTGGTCCACGGCTCCCAGTCGATCACCGTCTCAGGACCGCTGCCCACCTCGGGAACGGCCACCGTGCGCACGACCCTCACCGACATCTGGGACAAGGGCAAGGCGGCCGTCATCTGGCAGGAGGGCGTCGCGACCGCGGACGCCACCGGAGAGGAGCTGTGGCGGGTCCGCTCCTCGATCTTCGTCAAGGGCGAGGGCGGCTGGGGCGGCGACCGCGGCGCCGCGACCCCGGTGGCCGTCCCCGAGCGGGCACCCGACCACGTCTCGACCTACGCCGTGACCCCGCAACAGGCGCTGCTCTACCGGCTCTGCGGCGACCGCAACCCGCTGCACGCCGACCCCGGCTTCGCCAAGGCCGCCGGCTTCCCGGCCCCCATCCTGCACGGCCTGTGCTCCTACGGCATCGTGCTGCGCGAGCTCACCGACGGCCTGCTCGACTCCGACGCCACGCGGGTCGGCGGCTTCACCGCCCGGTTCGCCGGCGTGGTCTTCCCCGGCGAGACGATCCGGGTCGCCGGCTGGCGCGAGGACGACAGGATCGTCGCCGCGGCGACGATCGACGGGGGCGAGCGGGACGGCTCCCCGGTCCTCGCCGACTGCGTGGTGACGCTGGGCTGAGCCGCGGGGTCGCTCCTGGTCGGGCGGGGCGCGGGGGTCGAGAGCGTTGCGGTTTGGTCCCAAACCGCAACAATGGGGACCGAATGCGTGCAGTCTCTGCCCAATCGGAACCTGTTCTACCGAGAGGATCCTCATGCCCACGCGCACTGCCCGCACCGCCTGGAACGGCGGCCTGCAGGACGGCTCCGGCCAGGTCGAGCTGACCTCCTCCGGCGTCGGCACCTTCGACGTGTCCTTCCCGAAGCGGTCCGCGGAGAAGGCCGACGGCACCACGAGCCCCGAGGAGCTCATCGCCGCGGCGCACTCGGCGTGCTACTCGATGGCGCTGTCGAACGAGATCGCCAAGGCCGGCGGGACGCCCGTCGCTCTCGACGTCTCCGCCGACGTGACGCTCGGTCCGGATCCGGCCGGTGGCTTCCAACTCACCGGGATCGTGCTGCGGGTGCGGGCCGAGGTGGACGGGCTCGACGCCGCCGCGTTCGACGCGGCCGCCGGCGCGGCGAAGGTCGGCTGCCCGGTGAGCAAGGCGCTCGCGGCGGTCCCGATCACGCTGGACGCCGCGCTGGAGGGCTGAGCCTCGACAGCTCGGATGAGCGCGCGTCGCCGATCGGCGGCGACTCAGCCGCGCGCTGCCTCTGCCCTCTCCCGCAGGGCGGCGACCATGGCGTCGGGGTCCTCGGCGGAGTAGACCGCGGAGCCGGCGACGAACACGTCGGCGCCCGCCTCGGCGCACCGCTCGATGGTCTCCAACGACACTCCCCCGTCGACCTGGAGCCAGGTCTCGACGCCGTGCTTGTCCATCAGGGCGCGGGCGCGGCGGATCTTCGGCAGGCACAGGTCGAGGAACCGCTGGCCGCCGAAGCCGGGCTCGACCGTCATGATGAGCACCATGTCGAGCTCGGCGAGGAGGTCCTCGTAGGGCTCGATCGGCGTCGCGGGCTTGAGGGCCATCGACGCCCGGGCGCCGGCCGCGCGGATCTCGCGCGCCAGCCGCACCGGCGCCTTGGCGGCCTCGACGTGGAAGGTGACCGAGCCGCAGCCGGCCTCGACGTACGCCGGTGCGTTGCGGTCGGCGTCCTCGATCATCAGGTGGGCGTCGAGCGGCACCGGGCTCACCCGGGCGAGCGCCTCCACCATCGCCGGCCCGAAGGTCAGGTTGGGGACGAAGTGGTTGTCCATCACGTCGACGTGGACCCAGTCCGCGCCGGGGATCCGGGCCACCTCCTCGCCGAGCCGCGCGAAGTCGGAGTTCAGGATCGACGGTGTGATCTGGATGTGGCCCACAGGCGGCCAGTCTAGGTGGTGAGCGCCGCGCCGATCGCAGCGATCCCCTCAGCGACTTCCGCAAACGAGGTCGACAGCGGCGACAGGCCGATGCGCAGACCGTCCGGTGTCCGGAAGTCGGGGATGACGTCGCGCTCCCAGAGAGTGGCGGTGACCTCGCGCATCCGTGGGTGCGCCAGCGTGATGTGCCCACCGCGCAGCGCCGGGTCGCGCGGCGAGGCGAGGCGCACCTGGGGAAGGTCGCGGTCGACGAGGGCGACGGCGAGCTCGGTGAGCGCGATCGACTTCTCGCGCACGGCGGCCATGCCGGCCTTCTCGATCAGGTCGATCATGTCCTCGAGTCCGAGCATCCCGACGATCGGCGGCGTCCCGCTGAGCAGCCGCCGGATGCCGGAGGCCGGCGCGTACGCCGGACCCATCGCGAAGGCGTCGGCGGCGCCCATCCATCCCTGGATCGGCTGCGCGAAGGCGCCGTCCTCGAGGTGACGCGCGGCGACGTAGCCGAAGGCCGGCGCCCCGGGGCCGCCGTTGAGGTACTTGTAGGTGCAGCCGACCGCGACGTCGATCTCCCACGCGTCGAGGGCAAGGGGCACCGAGCCGCTGGAATGGCACAGGTCGACGAGGATCCAGGCGCCCGCGTCGTGGGCGAGGCGGGCGAGGGCGGCGACGTCGGCGAGGTAGCCGGACTTGTAGGCGACGTGGCTGACCACCACGAGCGCCGTCTGCGGGCCGAGCACCGGCGCGAGGTCGTCGACCGTGACTCCCCCGTCCGGGTCGGCCTCGATCCAGCGCACCGTCAGGCCGCACTCCGCCGCGACCCCCTCGACGACGTAGCGGTCGGTCGGGAAGTTGTCGCGGTCGACGACGATCTCGCTGCGCCCGGGCCGGGCCGCGACCGCGGCGCGCACCATCTTGTAGAGCAGGACCGTGGTCGAGTCACCGACCGCCGTCTGTCCCGGCGCGGCGCCGAGCACCACCGCACCGAGCCGGTCCCCCAGCGTCAGCGGCAGCTCGAACCAGCGCTCGTCCCAGCCGCGGATCAGCCGCCCGCCCCACTCCTCCTCGACGAAGGACCGCACCCGCTCGGCGGTGGCCCGCAGCGGCCGGCCGAGGGAGTTGCCGTCGAGGTAGACGATCGGCGCGTTCGCCCCGACGAAGCGGTCGCGCAGGTGGGCCAGCGGGTCACGGGCGTCGAGCGTCTGCGGGTCGAGAGTCACCTGCCGCAACCTACTCCTGTGCCGGCTGCGCCGCCCCCTCCGCCTCGTCCCGCTCGGCCCACTCCAGCAGCGGCGCGATGTCGAAGACGTGGTCGTCGATGTCGTGGTGCAGGTCGCCCAGCTCCGCGAAGCGCCCGGGGACGGTCCGGATGGTGAAGTCGCGGGGGTCGGCGTCGTCGATCTCGTCCCACCGGATCGGCGTGGAGACGCGGGCGTCCGGCAGCCCGCGCACGGAGTACGCCGCGGCGATGGTGTGGTCGCGGGCGTTCTGGTTGTAGTCGACGAAGACCGCCGTGGGGTCGCGGTCCTTCTTCCACCAGGTGGTGGTGACGAGCTCGGGCGCGCGCCGCTCGACCTCGCGGGCGAAGGCGAGGGCGGCGCGACGTACCCCCTTGTGGTCGTGCTCGGGCGCGATCCGGACGTAGACGTGGAGGCCCTTGCTGCCGCTCGTCTTGGGGTAGCCGACCGCGCCGAGCTCGTCGAGCACCTCGTGCGCGACGTGGGCGACCCTGCGCACGGTGTCGTACGACGCCTCCCGGCCCGGATCGAGGTCGATGCGCCACTCGTCGGGCTGCTCGGTGGCGCCGCGGCGGCTGTTCCAGGGATGGAACTCCACCGTCGACATCTGCACCGCCCAGATCACCGCGGCCAGCTCGGTGACGCACAGCTCGTCCGCGGTGCGCTGCCAGCGGGGGAAGTACAGCTGCACCGTCTCGACCCAGGGCGGCGCGCCGGCGGGCAGTCGCTTCTGGTGGACCTTGTCGCCGGCCAGCCCCTTGGGGAACCGGTGCAGCATGCACGGCCGCTCCCACAGCGCGTTGACGATGCCCTCGCCGACGGCGAGGTAGTACTCGACGAGGTCCAGCTTGGTGGCCCCGATCTCGGGGAAGTAGACGCGGTCGGGGTTGCTGACCCGGACGACGCGGCCCTCGACCTCGATCTCCACCGCGGGGGACGCCATGGCGCGACAGTACCGAACGGCTCAGCCGGCGCGGCCGAGCGCGACGAGGGCCAGGAGCAGGCAGGCGAGTGTCTCGCCGTCGGTGATCTCGCCGCGGCCCACCCGGGCGAGCAGGTCGTCGAGCGGGACCCGGTGCACGCCGACGATCCCGTCCTCAGCCATCGCGTCGCCGCCGACGTGGGTCAGGCCGCGTGCGAGGTAGACGATCTCCGGGGCGTCGGCGACACCGATGAGGGCGCTCATCCGCCCGATCTCCTGCCACTGAACCGCGGCGAGGCCGGTCTCCTCCCGCAGCTCGCGCCGCGCCGCCACCAGGGGGTCCTGCCCGTCGGCGCCGCCGGCGGGCACCTCCAGGGACGACCGGTCGCCGGTCGTGTAGCGGTCGATCTCCACCAAGACGACCTCGTCGTCGTCCGTGAGGGGCACCACGAACACAGCAGGCTGCCGGACCTCGACCACGCCGTAGATGCCGTCGCTGCCGTCCGGGCGGACGACCTCGTCCTCGCGGACGCGGATCCACGGGTTCTCGTAGGCGATCCGGGTCGAGCGGCGCTGCCAGGTCTGCATCCGGACAATCTAGGACGGCCGACGCCGGCTCGTGGCGACGAGCAGCCCGATCGCGGCGACGGCGATCAGCCCGGCCGCGGGGAGGCCCAGTCCGCCGACGCCGCGCTGGGCGACGATGGCGGAGGCTGACGCCGCCCCCACGGCGATGCCGCCGTTGAAGAGCACCGGGATCAACGCGCCGGCCAGGCCGCGGTGCCCCGGACCGGCGAGGCGCAGGATGAGGGTCTGCGCCAGCGGCGGCAGCGCGCCCGACGCCGCGCCCCACAGCGCGACCAGCGCGAGGTCGCCGTGGCTGGCGACCGCCAGCACCGCGGCGGCGGTCAGCGCGGTCGCGACGACCAGCCCGAGAGCGGTGCGGTCGATCCGTCCGGCCAGCGCCACGCCGACCGCCGAGGCGAGCCCGAACACGAGCAGGGCCACCGCCGGAGGCCCGCTGAGGCGGGTGATGAAGGTGTACGCGCCGTAGTGGCCCACGAGGACCAGCGCGACGAGCACGGTGACCACGACCGTCGCACGCAGCGCGCCCTCGGCGGGGACGACGTCATGCTCCGCCGCCGCGCCGCCGCGCGCGGGCGGCACCAGGCGCAGCACCAGCAGCGCCGCGACCAGGCTCACCAGCGCCAGCAGGGCGAAGGAGGCGCGCCAGCCGGCGAGGTCGGCGACCAGGCGGGCCACCGGCGTCCCGAGCACCATCCCGAGGGTCGCCCCGCCGAGCACCACGGAGGTCGCCCGGCCGAGCAGACGGTCGGGGACGAGGTCCGCGACGTGCGCGTTCACCGTCGACCAGAGCAGACCGACCGCGGCCGCCACCGCGAAGGCGACGAGGCTGCCGGCGATGAGTGCCGGGCGCGGCAGCCTCTGGGTGAGCCGGACGAGCGGGATGCTCGCCACCACGACGACGCCGGCCCAGACGCTGACGAGGAGGCCCGCCGCGGACTCCGACACGTCCAGGCCTCGGCTCATCGGGCCGAGGACGGCGGTGGGCAGCATCTCCCCGGTGACCATGACCAGTGTCGCGGCGCCGAGGACGAGGAGGACCGGCCAGGGCAACCCGGGTGCCCCGGTCGGCTCGGTCGACCGGGCGTGGGACGTGGGGCGGGATCCAGGGGTGGTCAGCGTCATGTCTTCGACGGTAGAGTTTGACATTGATGTCAATGTCAAGGCCCGGGTCCGACAGGATCGGCGTCGACCGCACGGATGTGAGGCAGCAGACATGAGGATCGGTGAGCTGGCCGAGCGGACCGGGGTCGCCGCGCGGCTGATCCGCTACTACGAGCAGCAGGAGCTGCTCACCGCGGACCGCCTGCCGAACGGCTACCGCACCTACGGCGAGGCGCACGTGGAGCGGGTCCAGCGGATCGCCGGGCTGGTCCAGGCCGGTGTCCCCACCCGTCTGGTCAAGGTTCTCCTCGACGCGGAGGCGGCGTGCGCGCAGGAGCAGCCCACGTGCTCGGCCGAGGTGGCGCGCCTCCTCGCCGAGGAGCTGGTCGGCCTGGAGCAGCGGATCGCGTGCCTGAGCCGCAGCCGCGACACCATCCGGCGGTTCCTGGCGCAGGTCGGCGCCGGCGCCGAGGCCTCGCTGGCCCCCTCCGGCGGGGCCTGACTCAGCGCGCTGTCATCGCCAGCCGAGCTCCGGTGCGACGTGGGCGAGGATCGCCTCGAGGACGTGGGCGTTGTAGTCGACCCCGAGCTGGTTCGGCACGGTGAGCAGCAGGGTGTCGGCCTCCGCGATCGCCTCGTCGCCACGCAGCTGCTCGACGAGCACGTCCGGCTCGGCGGCGTAGGACCGACCGAAGATGGCGCGCATGTCGTCGATCCGGCCGATCTGATCGTCCTCCGGGCGGCCGCCGAAGTACATCCGGTCCTCGTCGGTGACGAGGGGGAAGATCGACCGGCTCACCGACACGCGTGGCTCCCGGTCGTGCCCGGCCTCGGCCCAGGCCTCCCGGAACGCCCGGATCTGGTCGGCCTGCTGGACGTGGAAGGGCTGTCCGCTCTCGTCCTCCTTGAGCGTGGAGCTCATCAGGTTCATCCCCAGCCGCGCCGCCCAGCGTGCGGTGCCATTGGACGCGGCTCCCCACCAGATCCGCTCGCGCAGGCCGTCGGAGTGCGGCTCCAGCCGCAGCAGCCCCGGAGGGTTGGGGAACATCGGGCGTGGATGAGGCTGGGCGAACCCCTCGCCGCGCAGGACCTCGAGCAGCACCTCGGTGTGCCGCCGGGCCATGTCGGCCTCGGACTCGCCGTCGGCGGGCGCGTAGCCGAAGTGGCGCCACCCGTCGACGACCTGCTCCGGGGAGCCGCGGGAGATGCCGAGCTGCAGGCGGCCGCCCGCGATCAGGTCGGCGGCGCCGGCGTCCTCGGCGAAGTAGAGGGGGTTCTCGTAGCGCATGTCGATGACGCCCGTGCCGATCTCGATGCGGCTGGTGCGGGCGCCGATGGCGGCCAGCAGCGGGAAGGGGCTCGCGAGCTGCCGGGCGAAGTGGTGCACCCGGAAGTACGCGCCGTCGGCGCCCAGCTCCTCGGCGGCGACCGCGAGGTCGATGGACTGCAGCAGCGCGTCCGCCGCCGAGCGCGTCTGGGAGTGCGGACTGGGCGTCCAGTGGCCGAAGGAGAGGAAGCCGATCTTCTTCACGATGGTTGAACGATCAACCTTTCCCGGTCATTCCCGCCGCAGCAGCGCCAGGAACATCGCGTCGGTGCCGTGCCGGTGCGGCCACAGCTGGACCGTCCCCGGCAGCGGTCCGTCGGCGTCCGGCACGGCCGGCAGGTGCGGCCGCACGTCGTCCAGCCGCAGCGTCGCGTGTGCGGCGAGCGCGGCCGTGACGATCTCCGCCGTCTCGGCCAGCACCGGCGAGCAGGTGGCATAGAGCAGCGCTCCCCCGGGCCGCAGCACGCGGACCGCCTCGTCCAGCAACGCCCGCTGGAGGGTGACGAGCGTGGCCAGGTCGTCCGGCGTACGACGCCAGCGCGCCTCGGGCCGGCGGCGCAGCGCTCCCAGCCCGGTGCACGGCGCGTCGAGCAGGACCCGGTCGGCGCTCGCGTCGGCGAACGGCGCACGGGTCGCGTCGGACCGCACCGCGCCCGCGAAGCCGTCGCCGGCCGCCGCGCGGGCGACCAGGCGCGCGCGATGGTGATGCAGCTCCACGCCGACGAGGCCGGCGCCGCGCTCGGCGGCCAGGGCGGCGAGGAGCGCGGCCTTGCCGCCGGGGCCGGCGCACAGGTCGACCCACCGCTCGTCGCGTCCGGCGACGGGCGCCGAGGCCAGGGCCAGCGCGACCAGCTGCGAGCCCTCGTCCTGCACGCCCGCGGATCCGGTGGCGACCGCCGGCACCGCGGCCGGGTCGCCGCCGGCGAGCACCACGCCGTAGGGCGAGTACCGCGTCGGCGTGCCGGGCAGCTCCTCGCGGCGGGCCCGTCCGGGCCGGGCCACGAGGGTGACCTGCGGCGGCGCGTTGTCGGCGGCCAGCAGGGCCTCGATCTCGGCCTCGCCGACCGCCTCCGCGAGCGCGTCGACGACCCAGCGGGGATGGCTGTGGGCGACGGCGAGGTGTCCGTGCGGGTCGGTGTCGCGGTCCGGGGCGACCCGGGCGAGCCACCCGTCGAGGTCGTCGGCGCAGACCCGGCGCAGCACCGCGTTGGCGAAGCCCGCGGCGCCGGGGCTCACCCGGGCGCGGACCAGGTCGACCGTGGTGCTGATCGCCGCGTGGGCCGGCACCCGCATGCCCAGCACCTGGTGCGCGCCGAGCCGGAGCGCGTCGAGGACCTTGGTCTCCACCTTGCGCAGCGGGCGGTCGATGCAGGCGGCGAGCACCGCGTCGTAGGTCGCCTGCCGGCGGATGGCCCCGGAGGCGAGCTCGGTGACGAAGGCGGCGTCGCGGCCGGTCAGCCGC
>Ga0164243_10013176_pt1 | contig 11653 bp, 15 predicted proteins | sample OricompcompostOP_FD_108781 | JGI IMG/M metagenome (GOLD analysis project Ga0164243, IMG submission 108781) | Organic Plus compost microbial communities from Emeryville, California, USA - Original compost - Organic plus compost (OP) | ecosystem: Engineered > Solid waste > Mixed feedstock >... | reverse complement strand
TATAAAGCGACCATTTCTAAAGAATGTGAACGTAAATTTTGTAAAGATTGTTTATATAAAGTGGGTAATGTTTCGCTATTGAATTCATGTGTAGGATAAGGTTTTCTTTGTATTAAGCGTTTTTTATTGAAAGAAGGAGTATAATTACGTAATACATCCAATGGAGTTATTTTTGGTGCTGTAAATGTAGGTGAATTATCAGGTGTAATGGAAGGTGCGTGTTGCGAAAGAGGAAATACTTCGCTATTTGAGGAGGCTACTGTAGTCATCTTGCGTAGCGTAAGCAATTTGAAAAATGAAAGAATAAAAAAATTTCATAGGAAAACATATTTCAAACAGCTCTTCCTCTCAATGACACAGCCTTCTTTTCAATGTGAATATCAATGTCCTAAAGACAGATCCAAATGCCGATGTAAGACGCGTCTAGAACGATCTGCATGGAGTCAAAAATTATTTGTACCACGTTACTGTAGCAAACATAGATGTACAGCACCAATTGAGACATGGGGTGGATTTGGAGATATGCGATGTCCAAATGTTTCATTTCGACATAAATATTGTGTTGGACATTTAAATTTATACCCTACAAGACGAACAATAGTATTACAGTCTATCATGATGAGATATATTGAAAAAACAAAACAATTTGAAGAAGAATCGCGGAAAAGACAACAAGATAAGACGAAAAAGATTTATTATTTTTAACCATAAAGAAGTGGGACAGTTAGACAAGGAGGGTTATATAAAAACAATTCATAACGAAAACGACAAGAATCATATCGAGCACGAATCGAGTAACCAAATATGTTAACATATAAAGCATACTCATCAAATAACTCAAAGATAAAATGATTGGTACTATTACACACTGTAAGGATATCATTTACTTGAAATAAAAATTCTTTACTATTTACCAAAGCAGGTTGATCATTTAACCAAACATTTACCAAATAGGAAGAATCTTCGGTCCATCCCGTAGTATTGGAAGGGATTAATCCTACGGTAATACTGGAATCGAGTGGATTGAGAGTAAAATTATAATAAATATTAGTTGTATAGTTAAAATTCACATTGGCATATAACAATGCATCTTCTGCATCAAATAAATAAGCAGAAAGTAGATTACAATCTACAGGTTTTCCACCAAGAGTTTGAGCAGAAGAAAAGAGATTAAAATGAGAGAAAAAAAGAATTAAAAAAGTGAATTTAAACGAAATCATTCGAAATGAAAAATGATTATGATTTACGTGCTAATTCTTCAATTAGAAAATAATTTGGAGTAGATCCAGGTGGACCAATCGTTAATGTCTGTCCAGCAGACATTGCGCCACTTAATACACTAGCTAATATATCAACGGTTTCTGAATTTGCAACAGATGTATAAATTGCTACAAGATTAGATGAATTACTAAAACCCATAGTTGTATTTGGTGAAACTGTATAACCAGCTGAACGTAATTCTGCTCCATTTGCACGAATTTTAACTTGAAATGTAAGAAGATCTGTACTTGTTGTACTGCAAGTATAATCAAAATTCAATGTAATTTTATAAACTTTTCCAGTTGAATCGGAGGGTAATTTAACATTGGTAGATGTAATGGAATATGGAACAATACTTGTATCATAAAGTGGTGTAGTATTAAGATTTAAATTTCCACTTAAAGTGCTACTACTTAAGACAAGTGGTGCTCCTAATTTCATATATACACTACTAAATGGTATTGTACGTGGATTGGTAGTTTGACCACTTCGAATGGTTGCAGTATTGGTAGTATTTACACCTGTAACAAGTGTAGCATCTGCACCAGGATCAGCTAAAGTAATTGTACGTATAGCAGCAGGTGCAGTAGTTTGCATTTGATAACATGGTCCACCTTGTGCAACAGTAGAAGTACCCCATAACCAATTACCTTTTACACCTAATGCATATTTATTATTACGAGCTGCATTTGTATTAATACAAACATGTTCTATATTTGTACCAGCACCAATAGGTGTTTCTGGATATTGTGAAAAACGAATATAATTCGTATTAAAGATCATATCCAAAGGAGCAGCACCACCAGTATTGCTTACACCAAACATAACAGCATTACGATTTGTACCATTTTGTCCAGCAGTAGAACCTACGCTATCATTCGCAGCTACAATATTCGTAATATTAAAATTTGTTTGTGCATAAGCAGCAGGAGATGTACCTGGATAGTTCGTAGAATTTAATCTTATAGCTAATATATTGCTACTGGTTTGTGCATTGGGATCGTTGTAATTTTGAGAAGGTGTAAGTGTTTGTCCAGTAGATTGAGTAAGAATATTAGGAGTAGGAATTGTAGTTGGAGTTACGAAATTAAGTGTAAAATTTTCACGATCTACAATCACACCATGTGTATCTGTACCTATTAAACTCGAATTTATAGGTAAAACAGCAGGTGCAAGTTGTCCAGTAGCATCTGTACCTAACAATTGAGTATTTTCAGGTAAATCTGAAGGTACAAGATTTGGAACAGAATCACCATAACCACCATGACTAGCAAAATTATTTAAACATTGAATAGTAACAAGATTAGTAGGAGGAATTGTAGACATGATAGAAAAAATTAAAAAGAAAATTTGGGGGAGAAAAAGAAAAAATTGAAAAATGAATACATAAATCAATTTTGTCGACGACGGTAAGAAAATTATATCTCAAAATACTTATCAAACGAAATGACGGAATCGACCAAAATTTATTTAACTGGTTTAGAACCTGCATTTATTTTCCCATCCAAAGCAAAGAAAAATGTTACCGAATGGAACGATGTTTTACCTGTGACAACTGTTCCCAAAAACCGATATTCCATCAACAAATTCGAGACACAATTGCAAGCACCAGGTTATTTACCACCACCTTTAAACAATGGTTCCAATACACCACTTAATTATTTCCCAACAGCAGAACGTTTACCACCAAAAACATCTACTGCATATAAACTGGAAATTCAATCCTATATGCAAAATACGCAAGATGATACGGAAACTTTACTGAGTGCAAACAATATGTTAAAGAGAGGAAATTATGCAGCAGCAGAAGTTATCCTTGGTCGACCATTGACACCGGAAGAAATGAACCGTGGAAACTTATTTCCAGCTTCTGCACAGGATATAGGAGACAATGTATCTGGACGGAAAGGTTTACCCAATAGTAGAATGAGAAAACGTGCATTGGAACAAGCAAAATATGCAGAAGCAGCAAAAAGAGCAGCAGCTGCTGCTGCAGCAAATGATAAATCATCCCCGATGAATAATGCACGTCCCGAACAAAAAATGGGTAACTCAAACGAGAGTGCAAATACTCAACCACCTTCGACAGTAAATGAACGGAGGCCTATTCAAAGCGGTACGACAGCAACAATATCACAAATAAAGAATGAACCAATATCTTCATCTATACCATTACCTTTACAAATAAAACAAGATACAACATCTCCAACAACAATAGAAGAATTGGCAGCAAGTAAATATATCAATGCACAAGATGTAATTGAGCGTAATGCAACTTCAGATGCAAGTGGAAATGGTGCAATTAATCCATTAGGTTCAAGTATATTTCATGAATCTGTACCTCAATATAATCCTTATGAACGTATAATTACAGCAAAGAATGAAGAATTACAACCGATTAAAGAAGCAAATGAACGAGAAATTGCAGACAATCCACCTGTACCTATACCAATAGAAATTACACAAGATATCTTGAGAGATATGCCAGATTTAGCTCCAGTAGATTCCATTGATGAAAAGAAAGATGAGGAAAGAATTGAAGAAGAAGAACATATTTTTACAAATATAAGTCGACGTATTGCAAGTACAGCAAAAAATTTGACTGCATTTATACCTAAAATAGGGAATGTAATTAATAATTTTGTAGAGATTCTTGCACCTAAAGAAGAAGATGCAGATGAAGAGACAGATGCAATGTATGGAATGTTACACGATGTAGGACGAGCAAATGAAATCTTTGTAGAGCAAAATGAAGATTTGGCAACATATGGTAAACTTTATTTAGGTGTATTGCAAAAAGTAGATGATTTGTATTTGCGAAGAATTTTGTTGGAAAAAATAAATCAAGAAAATGCACGAATTAATAAAGAAATACAGAAAAAGCGTCGGGATTTGGAAGAAGTTGTAAATTTTTATCAACGATCAATGAATGCTGTAAGAAATTCAGGTCCTGGTGCACGTAATGCAATGAAGAATCGAATGGCAGAATATTTAAGTAGACCAGAAGTTATACGAGCAATTCGTTCTCCAGATGAAATAAGTAAAATGATATTTGATATGCGAGTAGAAATTGAAGCACCTATTGAAGAATATATGGAACAACAAATGGGAAGATCTGTGATTTTACGACCTGTTATACCTACAGATCCAAATGAAACTGCTTATATGAATATATCACTTGGTACACCTATATTGGATCTTTCTTCTGGTTCAAATTCATCTTCTGCAGCAACTATGGAGGTATCATCAGCTGCACCTTCACCTTCCTCTTCAGGTACAGTGGAAGTGGTAAAAGATGCATCTAACCCTACTCCAATTGAATGGATACCTGATTCAAATGGATATCCAGTACAATATGCAGATGATATGGATTTAGATTCTTCTTTATCTTCTTCCGGTACAGTAGAATTGGTAGATGATCCATTAAGTAATGTTATAAATAATCCAACAGTTGTTCCATTATCTTCCATTCCATTAGCTCCACCGATGGGAAGTAGTATACCTACAGCACCACCTATGAATGATATACCTACAGCACCACCTATGAATGATATACCTACAGCTCCACCTGTAATTGCACCTATTGTACGACCTCCAGTTGCTCCACAAAATGATTTACGTGCAGCATTGATGGAAGAATTAAAAACAGGTGTAAATCGATTACAACCTGCAGCAGAAAGAAATAGACAATTAAGAGAACGAGAAGAAGATCCACATGAAATCTTATTGGAAGGTATAAGACAAGGACAAAATCGATTACGACCTATACAAGAACGAGTACCTGAAGTAGCTGCTCAACCACTTAGTCTACATGAACGTTTAATGAATGAATTGAAGGGAGCAACTTTACGTCCTACTCAAAAAGTTCCAATTGTAGAAGATACACCCGTAGAAGAATCTTTTCCTGTAGTATTTGCACAAGATATACCAAGTCGTAAACGAGCAAGAGATGAAGTAGAAATTGAACTTATATCTTCCAATGCAAAACAACCAAGAACAATCAATGAATTTGCATCTTTGCAAGAAAGAATACGACAACGAAATGAAAGAAAAGGTAAACAAATTGGAGTATCTATTCCTGTTTCTATTCCTACATCTTCTTCCTCAAGTCGTAAACGAGGAAGAGACGAAGAAGTAGAAGTTGAAGTTATTCCAACCAATATAAAACATTCAAAAGCAAATAATTTTATACCTATTCAAGAAAAAGTAAGACAACGTAAAGAAAGAAAAACCAAACGTATAGGAGATCTTCAAGATATTGTTTCATTGTTAGAAGAAGCTAGATCTCGATTACAACCTGTAAGAAGTCGTACACCTGAAGTGAATGTACAAACTGTTCCTGCAGATTATGATCGTTTAATGGAAGAATTACAACAAGCATTAGCACGACGTAATAAACAATCCGGTAGTGGTTTGATGACAGAAATACCTACAACCAAAAAGAAATTCATGGCAATGTTGAATATTCAATTGGGTATTCGTGATGCAGGAAATGATTCACCATTGTTGGTAGAGAAAATTCAAAATTTGTTGGATTTAGGATTGGAGAAAAAATGGTTAAGTACAAAACAATATATATCGATTGCGAAAAATTTTGAAATTTTTTAATTTCAACTAAATAGATAAGGTTCAATAAGTAGTTGAAATAAGAAAAACAAAGCATCAAAAAGAAAAATTTTTAAAACAAAATAATATAAATCAACAAGTTCTTTTTGCGTATTCAAAAATAATAAACCAAATAAAAGTTCGGTAAGAAAGAATAATAAGAGTAAATGTTGAAAGGAAATCATTGGAGGAAAAATGATTTTTTTTAAAAAAATAAAATCCGACTCAGAATTCATTTTCCCAAATCATGTTTAATAATCCTCCTTCAGTTCCAACTCGAACATTTTTTCTAACTCGAGATACAACCAATCAGGCAGTACCTGGTGGTTTACCTAACAATGAAGTACGAATTAAATTTGCAATGGATCAAGCATTTTACAATTGTGAAGTATCTTTAAATAAAGCTTATTTGTATTATAGTTGGTATAATGTAACTAGTAAACTGGGAAATACAAATTTTTCAATTTCAATACCTACAGATAATCTAAATCCACCTACTCGAGTTGCATATTCTATAACTTTACCCGATGGAATCTATGAATATACAGATATAAATAAATACCTCGAAAATTTCTTGCATAGCAATGGATTTTACTTTGAGAATTCAACTACAGGAGAGATCATTTATCCAGTTCAGATTTTCTTGGATACAATTCAATATAAAATATCCATTAAAACTTATGCATTGAATGGAACTGGATTACCAAATGGTGGTACAGGATGGACTTGGGCTGGTTCTCCTTTACCTTCCATTGCATATCACCCTATGTTTACTATTCCTACACCTTCGAATCCGGATGCAGCTGCAGGAGGAAATAATCCTCAATATACATCCATTAGTCGTATGCTTGGTATTCCACCAGGTAGTTATCCACCCAATACTTACAATACAACACCTATATACACAGTAGCAAGTACATATGCACCACAAATTACAATTCAAAATATGATTTTATTCAATTGCAATTTGGCAAATGATATTAATTCGGGTCAATATAGTCATTGTATTGGTCAATTTAAACCTGAAGGCTCTAGTGGTCAATTGTTAACATTTATGGATCAACAACCTACTTGGCATCCAATTACTGATGGTATGTATCCTTATATTGATGTGACGATCGTCGATGATCATAATCAACCTTATGTGATTCAAGATCCAATTTTCGGTGTTGTATTGCAAGTTCGTCAACGTCGATCTTAATCATTTCTCATTTTTCCAAGAGTGGATTGATTTTCGAATTTGAAAAAATGCTCAATAGTGTTCGTTTTCGAAATAAACCTGCAAGTTATGCATACCTAAGTCATCAACGTGATCGTGCAGGTCATCGTATTTTAATGGAAAATGTACCTGCATCGAATCCCATTGATGTATTGCGTAATACCAATATGCATTTGCAAGAAGAAGCAATAAAAAAACAACGACAAAAAGAGGAAAAGGAAATGTCCAAGGAACGTGAACGAAAAATCATTATGGAAATGTTGGAGAAAGAATTGTACAATGAAGAAGATTCTGAGGAGGAGGAAAAAGAAGAAAAAAAGGAAAATTAAATCATTTTTCAAAAATGCCTAAATCCAATCTATTTCATTATTATAGTGTTTTTTCATATCAACCTTTTTCCGATGAGAATATAAAAACTTTTTTCACAAAGGGTGGAAAACAAGTCATGAAAGATTTTTTCAAATCTACTAAACCTGTTCCTCCTTCTTTGCAAAAGGTAGATGTACAAATTGATCCTGTAAAACTCTTTATGACTTCTTTAAAAGGTGTTTCTAAAAAAGGATTTCATATAGTAGAATACTTTGCACCTACCAAAGCAAAACGTAATCGAGATATACGATCTTTGAATCAATATTTTAAAGAAATGAAAACAAAATATCCTGATTTTCATGGTATAGTTTTCACAAAAGAGCAAATTCCATCCAATTAAAAAATAATCCTACACAATTCATCTGAATTAAATTTCCTTGGTTTTTTTCATTTAAAAAAACATCTAAATCAAAAAACATGGCAAGTGATGCAGTTCAAATTCTCGAGACTTTGGATAATACTCGAGTTACTCAAAAAGATTATGCAGATGTTCAATGGCAATATATTTTCGATCAGTCCCAAGGTAGTTTTCTGGATAGTGTACAATATATTACTACGATTCTTAAACCCTATTTTGTTGATTATCATAATGCTTATATATATCTTCCTATTCGTGTAAGTTCTTCTACTGGAGTACCATATGCAGGAAATGAAGCAATTGGTTTCCGAGATAGTATTTTACAATTGTTTAAAAGTATGACGATTACTACCGATACAGGTGCTACAATTGTTAATGAAACTATGTCACCTTATTTCATTAATATGATTCGTCCTCGCTTGGAAAATGATTTTGATTTCTTTGAAGTCAATGGTGGTCAATTGGAAATGTCACGGGAAATTGACAATTGGTTAATTCGTCAAAATATGGTTGCAAGTGTACCAAATAATGGTTGGTCAAAACAAGAATATTTATATGAAGCTACGTTTGATTCCATTACGAATGCTACACATGGTACTAATCCTATGTGGAATGATCCAAATGCTTATTTGTTAGGTACTTCTGGTTCTGATACTATTATTACCAATAATAATTCATATTATAATCATACCTTTGCAAATCGTATTGCATTGTTTAAATCCATGACAGATTTTAATGGTGGATATTACGATGCTTCATTGATGATTCCATTACGTTACTTGCATGATTTCTTCAATCAATTAAATATTGCAGTTATTAATTTGGGTTTCAATATTCAATTGTATTTTTCAGTTACCAATGGACAAAGTAATTCTACAACACCTTTGTTTATGACAAATGATGGTTTTAATGGTGGTGCTGCACCTCCAATTATTACTTTAGGTGCCAGTAGAAGTGGTAATCAATCTTCACGTTTGTATTATCGTTCGGTGAAATTTGATGCAGCAGATGCAGCACGTATGAAAGAAAAATTAGCAAGCAATTTTACCAAATCCATTAATTTTATCAGTACCGATTATGTCAACGATCGTTTTACAGGTTCAGGTAAAAATATTGATAAAGGTACAAGTTCTTTCTTTACCAATGAAATTACTTCTTCTGTGGTATATCCATTACGTGTCTGGGCATTGGCATATCCAACACCTGCTTTAAGAGATCCAACTGCTGCAGGTCGTTGGCCATTAAGTGTTACACCTTTCCATATCAATAATGCAAATATTTTGATTAACAATGTTCCATATTATAAAGCGAATTTGTTATGGCCACAAGATCATTGGGAACAAATTAAACAACAATTTCCAAATGGACAAGCAGCTATTCGATATGATCAATATGTACGTTTTAATCGTTGGATGTGTTTTGATTTGCAACGTTTAGGTTTAGAACGTATTACTTCTCCTACGGAACCTGTTAGTTTAGCAATTCAAGGTGATTTGGTTGTACCTCCGGATGCTTCAAGTGCAACCAATTCCAATGTTTCAATGATTTATTTGGTAGAACGTATGAATGAAATTACGTTCCGCTTTAGTTCTAGCGATGTTAGTGTGGTTGTAGGTAATATTAGTTTGAACAATACTGCATAATTCAAATGGCTTTACCGAAAGAAGAAAAATCAGTTCAAATTTCGATGCATTATTATGTAGATCGATCATATCATGGATCCTTTCAAGAGCGATTAGAACAATTTCGAGAAGAATATAATTCTATTCCACCTCATGAACAATTTGAACATTTCCTTCGAAATAACTCTTTGACATGTGTGGATTTGCGACGATTGACTTTGGAAGAATTGCATGCAAGCAATCGCTCATAAATCATATGGGAAATTGTTTTTCCAAAATGTCGACTTCAATTCCACCAAGTGTACCGATTGCGATAATTCCGCGCAAAACACCTCTTAAAAAATCGAAATCACACAAGGGAAAGAAGAAATCGATTACAATTCAAAATGACACCTCTTGAAAAATTTGTGATTCAACATATACAATATCAAGAAAAATTAAAGTGTAAAATAAAAGATTGGAATGAATTTCATATGGGGATAATCGAAATCTTGAAATATAGTGGATTAGAACATACACCCTTTTATGTTGCATTATATTATCATTGTTTTATTATGGATAAAGCTATGGATGGGCATTATTCCTATCCCGAGTGTAAGCGCGAAGATGTTTTGTAAAATCTAAATACTATGTTGTATTGTTAAGAAAATAAAGAATATTTTTTTTTCATAGTTCAAATGAATCAATTACCTTACTATCGTTTTGTCATTGTAAAAGCCGATGCAACAGGTCTTACGGCACGTCATATACCGGATGGAAAAGCATTGTCCTATGAGGAAATATGTAGAACAAGTATGAAACATTCGCATTTGCAAAGAATTTTTCGGCAAAATTTTGAAGAATTTCGCAATTCGGAACGACAGACTTTTTTCATCGATGATCTTACTTTGTTCTTGCGTAAACATTTAATATTGCAAAAATATTTAGTAGATGAATTGAAAATGGTGCAAGCAATTGAAACAATGTCCTATTACGACGATGAATATGTAACGCGCATTTTACGCATTAAAGGATATAAAATTACTCCACAAATCATTGAAGAATACAAGTATCGATGTCGAATGAATGTATTGTCTTATAAGAAATAGCTTCGCGGGTTATGTAAAGTTAAATAAAACTATTTTTTTATTACTTCATATTTCAAACATGTCTTATAAAGCAACAGTAGATTTCTTCAAGTTACATGATACAAATGAAAAGGATAAATCTCCAAAATCCGAAGCACTTGAAAATATAATGCGTGGTGTTTTAATGGAAAAGAAAGAAAACATAAAAAAATTAACTACCGAATTGGAACGTATCAAAATACAATATGCGGATGCGTATATGGATTTCGAAAAAGCGAAAGAAAACTATAAACAAGCGTTTGGAAAAGAATTCTCATAATTCAAAATGTCAAGTGAGGAATCATTTACTTATCTTGTATGTGATATTAATCATAAATTAGATTCAAATGATAAATATAAACAAAGATTACAAGGTTGTACTTTTTCTAAAAAAGAATCTTATGAAGAATCATTATTAAAAGAAAAAGAAAGAAAAGAACGAATTGATAAAGCAAATATAGATCGATTATTTCCATATTCTGTAGAAATTATAGAAGATGAAACATATCGGAAATGCGTAGAACTTAAAAAACATTTAAATATATTAAAACGATATGAAGAATATATTCCATAGTTCATATTTCAAAAGATGACCTCTGAAATAAATCCGAATTCAAAGTATTTTAAAATGCTTCATAATCCTCTTTCTAATTTTTTTCTTACAGATGAACAAATTGATTATATTGATATACAAACACGTTTTATAAATGATGAAATATGTTTACTTGGTTGGTTAAGTTTTTCTGATTTAACAATCACAAGACGTCGTTTATATGTTGAACATGAAATAAAATCGATTGATGATGTATATAAAACAAAAGGAGATGTAAAACGTTATATTGATTTTTTAGAGAATAAACATGAAGAATTAAAATGTATTGATGAAGATTATATTGAATATAGTGACTAAAAAAAAAATGCGTGAATGCGTGAAAAGAAATGTATATATAAAAATGTTTTTTTATTTCATAATTCAAAATGTCAAGTGAGGAATCATTTACTTATCTTGTATGTGATATTAATCATAAATTAGATCCAAATGATAAATATAAACAAAGATTACAAGGTTGTACTTTTTCTAAAAAAGAATCTTATGAAGAATCATTATTAAAAG
>Ga0164243_10013175_pt1 | contig 11654 bp, 9 predicted proteins | sample OricompcompostOP_FD_108781 | JGI IMG/M metagenome (GOLD analysis project Ga0164243, IMG submission 108781) | Organic Plus compost microbial communities from Emeryville, California, USA - Original compost - Organic plus compost (OP) | ecosystem: Engineered > Solid waste > Mixed feedstock >... | reverse complement strand
CGGCGAGGTCCGTGCGCCATATAAGGCATTCGCGGAATGGCTTGGCGTCCAGCATCTCGAAACGCTGCGACAAAAATCGGCCGAGGCTGAAGTCCTATTTCGGCGCTCAGGAATTACGTTCGCCGTCTATGGGGCGGAAGAGGCCGGCGAACGGCTTATTCCATTCGATATTCTGCCGCGCATTATCTCCGCCGAGGAATGGCGGCGCCTGGAGCTTGGCATCGAGCAGCGGGTCCGTGCGCTCAATGCTTTCCTTTACGATGTTTACCACCGCCAGGAAATCCTGAAGGCTGGCAAGATCCCCGAGGAACTCGTCATTCAGAATTCGGCCTTCCTGCCGGAGATGATCGGCGTCGATCCACCTCGCGGCATATACAGCCATATCATCGGCATCGATCTCGTCCGAACGGGCGAGAACGAATTCATGGTGCTCGAAGACAATACGCGCACGCCGTCGGGCGTCTCGTATATGATCGAGAACCGCGAAACGATGATGCATCTCTTTCCCGACCTCTTCAGTCGGAATCGCGTAAGGCCTGTCGAGAATTACGCCGACGCGCTCTTGAAGACGCTTGAAAGCGTCGCGCCAGGCAACCTCGATGCCGAACCGACCATCGCGCTGCTGACCCCTGGCGTCTACAACAGCGCCTATTTCGAGCACTCGTTCCTCGCCGATCAGATGGGCGTCGAACTCGTCGAAAGCTCCGATCTCGTCGTCATCGACGGCCATCTTCGCATGAAGACGACCGAAGGCTTGAAGCGCGTCGACGTTCTCTATCGCCGCGTCGACGACGACTTCCTGGATCCACTCGTGTTCGACCCGAACTCTCTCCTCGGCGTGCCGGGCATATTCGACGTTTATCGCTCCGGCCGCGTGACGATCGTCAATGCTCCCGGAGCCGGCATCGCGGACGACAAGGCGATATACAGCTACATCCCGGCGATCATCGAATTTTACACTGGCAAGTCCCCTATCCTGCCGAACGTAGAGACCTATAGCTGCCGCGATCCCGACAGTCTCAAGTATGTCCTTGATCATCTCGCGGAGTTGGTCGTCAAGGAGGTCCATGGGTCCGGCGGATATGGCATGCTGGTGGGCCCTAAGGCTACCACGGAGCAGATTGAAACATTCCGCGCGAAGCTGCTCGCCAATCCCAAGAACTATATCGCTCAGCCGACGCTCTCGCTTTCAACTTGCCCCACGCTCGCGGATTCGAGCGTCGCGCCCCGGCACCTCGACTTACGCCCCTTCGTGCTCGTGGGCGATCAGGTGCGGCTGATGCCCGGAGGACTGACACGGGTTGCTCTCAAGCGCGGCTCGCTCGTCGTCAACTCGAGCCAAGGTGGCGGCACCAAGGATACGTGGGTGCTGCAGGAATAGCTTCGGAATGCTTGGACGTACCGCAAACGATCTTTACTGGCTGTCGCGCTACATGGAGCGCGCAGAAAATATGGCGCGCCTCCTTGAGGTTGGATACCGGATCGTGCTGTTGCCCCGCGAGGGCGAGGGTTTCCACGAAGAATGGCGGTCGACCCTCGAAAGCGCCGGCTGTCTGCCTGGATACCTGCAGCGCCACGGAGAGCTGATTTCCCAGAATGTTATCGACTACATGCTCTTCGACACGTCGAATCCGTCGAGCATCGCCTCATGTTTGGCATCCGCGCGCCGAAACGGACGGGCTCAGCGCACCGCGCTGACGCGCGAGATGTGGGAGAGCCTGAACAGCTCCTGGCTTGAGTTTTCCGCAATCCGCCCCGTCACGATCACCTCGAATTCACTGCCCGAGCTTCTCGACTGGGTACGTTCGCGCTCGGCGCTCTACCGCGGCGCCATGCTGAACACGATCCTGCGCAACGATACATTCTATTTCAGTCAGGTCGGCACGTTCATCGAACGCGCCGATAGCACCGCGCGTATTCTCGATGTCAAATATTATCATTTGCTGCCGTCGACCGAGATGGTCGGTAGCGAGAAAGACAGCTATCAATGGGCGGCGCTTTTGCGCTCGGTGTCAGCACACCGTAGCTATCGCTGGGTCTTCAAGGATCACTACCGTCCGCTCAAGATCGCGGACTTCATGATTCTCAATCGCCAGATGCCGCGCTCGCTGCGGTCTTGTTATGATGAATTGACGGTGGCCCTTCGTGACCTCGCTGTTTTCTACGGCGCCCGGCATGACTGCCAGCTGACGGCGGAATCGACCAGAGATCTCCTGCTCGAGTCCAACATCGACAATATCTTCCAGTCCGGACTGCACGAATTCGTGCAGGATTTCATCGCCCGCAATAATAAGCTTGGAAACGAAATCTCTGCCGCTTACCATTTCAGCGATTGAGGGTCCGACGATGCGTATTTCGATTGGGCATGTCTCGCGTTACGTTTACAGCGAGCCGACGAAGTACTCCATTCTTGCGCTCCGACTCACGCCGCCCTCCTTTCAAGGCCAGCGTGTAGTCGAATGGCGCGTCAGCGCGCCCGGCATAGATGCGGTAAAGCCGTTCCGCGACGGTTTCGGGAATCTGGTGTATCTGGTAAGCTGCACGGAGGAGCACGCCGAATCGTTGATCATCGCCAAGGGGGTGATCGATACGGAAGATAGGGCCGGCATCGTACGGGGCCTAGCGGAGGCCGCTCCTATCCGAGTTTATCGCCGTCATACGGAAAGGACGATGCCGACCGAAGAAATTCGCGTTCTTGCACGTGAGTCCAGCGCGAAATCCGACATCCGCGGCATGCACAATCTGATGCATGCCGTTCGCGATACCATCGATTATCAGATCGGCACGACAACCCCGCACACGACAGCCACCGAAGCGCTGAAGGAAGGCAAAGGCGTTTGCCAGGATCACGCCCATGTCTTTATCGCCGCTGCACGCTCGCTCGGCATCCCGGCGCGCTACGTCAGCGGCTACATTCTGACGGGTGCTGACGAACCGTCGGATGCTAACCACGCCTGGGCGGAAGCCTGGCTCGAAGGGCTGGGATGGGTCGGCTTCGATCCTGCGAACCGTCTATGCCCGACTGACAAGTATGTTCGGCTCGCGGCGGGGCTCGATTCGACCTATGCGGCCCCAATCCGCGGCTCTCGCCGCGGAATAGCAAACGAAGAGCTTGACGTCATCGTCGAAGTCCAGCAGCAGAGCAGCCAGCAACAATAAATGGCGTGCCGGCTTCGGAGACGAATGTATGACATACGCGGTAGCATTCCGCTTGGAACGAGGACTCGTGTTCGCAGCGGATACCCGTACCAACGCCGGCGTCGATAACATCGCGCAATACAAAAAGCTTCAAACGTGGCGGCGGCCCGGTGAGCGGGTTTTTGTCCTCCTCAGCGCAGGAAACCTTGCCGTAACCCAGGCTGTCATCAGCTTGTTGAACGAGAGCATCGCCGAGGAGGCGGAGGAAGAGGTCGCGACGCTCTACAATGCGCCCAATATGTACCGCGCCGCACGCGTCGTCGGTGACGCGGTCCGGGAGGCTCGCCGCATCGACGGCGCTGCGCTTGAAGCCAGCAAGCTTGGCTTCAATACGAACTTCATCTTCGGCGGACAGGTCAAAGGCGAGCGGCCGCGCCTTTTTCAAATCTATCCCGAGGGGAACTTCATCGAGGCGACGGACGATACGCCCTTCTTTCAGATCGGCGAGCATAAGTACGGCAAACCAATCCTGGACCGCGTGGCCCACGCGGATATGCGTCTGGGAGAAGCCGCGAAGCTGATCCTCCTCTCGTTCGACTCCACATTGCGATCGAACCTTTCGGTCGGAATGCCGATCGATCTCGTTCTGTACGAGCGCGACACCTTCGACATCACGCGGGAAAAGCGGATTGGTGCGGATGACGAATATTTCCGCAAGCTCTCGGGTGCCTGGTCTGATGCGCTGCGCGGTGCATTCGCTAAAATTGAAGAATTCGACGTCTGAGTCTTGGCGCAGCTTTTCCGCAGATATCCATTAATAATCGGAAGTGCCTTTCGCGGATATAGACGCTGCTACAACCCTTATTGCCGCGCAACACTATGCTGCACCCCAGCAAAAATAACGGCGATCTGCGTAGTGCATCTGATATGGAAAGTGCTGGCTCGCTTCTCTGGCGTAAGTAAGTTGAGATAAACTTCCACCCAAGAGCCGGCGGGCGCTGGAAAGGCAGTATGGGTCTCCCGACGCTTAAAGAGTATCTTTCGAATTGGACGCTGGATGGTCGTACGCGCGGCCAAGTCGCGGAGATAGTACTCGCACTCGCCGACGCGAGCATGGATCTTTCGGAGCTTATCGGGCGCGGAGGGCTCGGCGGACGGCTGGGCCGCGTCGTTGCGCGTGCCGGGCAACTCGATGAGCAGAAGGAAATCGATGTTCTCGCCAACAATCTCATCGTCGAAGCCTTGCGAGGTCTTCCGGTAGCGGCTCTCGCGTCTGAAGAAGCGGAACTCCCCATCACGATCGAGAAGGACGCGCCGCTTCTTGTTGCTGCCGATCCGCTTGATGGCTCATCGAATGTTGATGCCAACGTTTCCGTCGGGACGATTTTTTCCATTCTTCCACGCCACCCGTCGTCGGAGGGCGAGGCGGCATTTCTCCGTCCCGGCTCTCACCAGCTCGCCGCAGGCTTCTTCGTTTACGGTCCCCAAACCGTCCTGGTGCTGACCGTCGGGCACGGCACTCAGATTTTTACGCTTGATCGCGAGTCCCGCCTTTTCCGTCTGACGGCGCGAAACGTCTCCATCCCAGTTGAAGCGGATGAATATGCGATCAACGCTTCTAACGCCCGCCATTGGGACGATCCTATCCGCATCTACATCCACGACTGCGAGAATGGAGCGAATGGGCCGCGCGGGCACGATTTCAACATGCGGTGGACCGGTTCGCCCGTCGCGGACGTTTACCGTATTATGACCCGCGGCGGCATTTACCTTTATCCCGGAGATCGTCGGAAAGGATTTCACCAGGGGCGCATTCGCCTTTTATACGAGGCAAACCCGATAAGTTGGGTCGTCGAGCAGGCAGGCGGGCGCGCGACGACGGGGAAAGACCGTGTGCTTGACGTCGTCCCGGCATCCCTTCATCAGAAGACGCCGTTGGTCTGCGGCTCACGTGACGAGGTTGATCGTGTCATGCGCATTTATAGCGGCCAGGAATTCAAGGGAGATCGGTCTCCGCTCTTCGGCCGGCGTGGCCTCTTCAGAGCATTGCCATGATTTTCAGAGCCCTGAACCGAAGTCCTTCGAGCCTCGTCAATGTCGATTAAGCATCCCATCATATCCGTCACCGGCTCGTCCGGCGCAGGCACGACATCGGTAAAGCAAACGTTCGACATCATCTTTCGTCGTGAGCACGTGAAAGCCGCGTTCGTACAAGGAGATGCTTTTCATCGCTACGATCGCTGCGGCATGGAAAAAGCGATGAAGGCTGCCGCAAAGCGCGGAAATCACAACTTCAGCCACTTCGGCGTCGAGGCGAACCTTATCGAAGAGCTCGAGACCCTCTTTAGAAGCTATTCCGACAGCGGTAAGGGGGTCTACCGTCATTACATCCACGACGAGGTTGAAGCCCGGGCATTTGGCTCGCCGATCGGCAGTTTCACCCCGTGGGAAGAAATCGCCCCGGATACGGATCTGCTTCTCTATGAGGGCCTGCACGGCGCGATCGTAACGGGCGACCACAACGTCGCGCGGCACGCCGATCTCAAAATCGGCGTCGTGCCGGTGATCAACCTCGAGTGGATTCAGAAGATTCAACGGGATCGTGCCGAGCGTGGCTACACCACCGAAGAGGTGACGCAGTCGATCCTGCGGCGCATGCCCGACTACGTCCAATACATCTGCCCGCAGTTCACCCAGACGGACATCAACTTCCAGCGTATACCGACGGTCGACACCTCGAACCCCTTCATTGCCCGCTGGATCCCGACGCCGGATGAATCGATGGTCATCATCCGATTTAAGGAGCCGCGCGGTATCGATTTTGCGTATCTGCTGTCAATGATCCACGACAGCTTCATGTCGCGCGCCAACTCGATCGTCATTCCGGGAAGCAAGCTCGATCTCGCCATGCAGCTCATTCTGACGCCGCTTATCTTGCAGCTCGTTGAGCGCCGCCGGCGTGTCATCTGAGCGAACGCATCGAAAGGTCAAACGTGTCGCGCCCTCTCTTGATCGCCCCCTCAATTCTCTCAGCGGATTTTGGCAAGCTCGGCGACGAGATCCGCACCGTCGATGCTGCGGGCGCGGACTGGATTCACTGTGATGTGATGGACGGCCATTTCGTCCCGAACATCACTTACGGTGCGCCGGTGATCAAAGCCGTCCGCGGCGCCTCGAAAAAAATCTTCGATGTGCACCTGATGATCGCTCCGGTCGATCCGTTCATTGCGGATTTCGCCGCGGCCGGCGCCGATATCATCACAGTCCACGCCGAGGCCGGACCCCATCTCGACCGTTCGCTGCAGGCGATCCGTGCGCTCGGAAAAAAGGCGGGTGTCTCGCTCAACCCATCGACGCCCGAGACCGTCATCGAATATGTTCTCGATCGGCTGGACCTTATCCTGCTGATGAGCGTCAATCCGGGATTCGGAGGACAGTCCTTCATCCCGGCTGTCGTCGATAAGATCCGTCGCGTCAAGGCGCTCGTCGGCTCGCGCCCGATAGACATCGAGGTGGACGGCGGCGTGACACCGGAAACTGCGCCGCTCGTCGCCAAAGCTGGCGCCAACGTGCTCGTCGCCGGGTCTGCCGTCTTTAAGGGCGGCACCGAAGAAAGCTACCGCGCCAACATCAGCGCTATACGCAAAGCGGCAGCCGCTGCCATCTCAAACCGCGCTTGAAATAGCGGCGTTCCGGCGTATTTCCACAAACGATGACCGAACGCCCATTTTCCGATCTGTTGCCCATTGATGCCGTGCTCGGCGAAGTTCGCGGCGCACTCCGCACGTATGGCGCTGCGGTGCTCATAGCTGCGCCGGGCGCCGGTAAGACAACGCGCGTACCGCTGGCACTTCTCGATGAACCGTGGCGCAACGGCGGCAAGATTCTCGTTTTGGAACCCCGCCGTATCGCGGCGCGGGCTGCGGCGGAGCGCATGGCCGCGAACCTCTCCAGTTGCCTCGGTGAAGACGTTGGCTTGCGTGCCAGGCTGAATTCCAAGACGAGCCCTCGCGTCTCGGTGGAAGTCGTGACAGAAGGCGTCTTCACGCGCATGATCTTAGATGATCCCGAACTCAAGGGCGTCGCGGCCGTTCTCTTCGATGAGTTCCATGAACGCTCGCTTGATGCCGATCTCGGGCTCGCACTGGCGCTTGATAGCCGCTCAGCGCTTCGCCCCGATCTCAAGATCATCGTCATGTCGGCAACGCTCGAAACTGGGGCCGTCGCCAAGTTGCTCGGCGATGCGCCGGTGATCAAAAGCGAAGGCCGGGCATTTCCCATCGAGACGCGCTATCTTGGTCGCCGCGCACCGCGTCTGGAAGACGATGTAGTCGACGCCGTTCTGCGCGCAGTCAGGAATGACAGCGGTTCGATTCTCGCCTTCCTTCCAGGGCAGGGAGAGATTGCGCGCATCATCGACCGCTTATCTGATAAGCTACTTCCCTCGGATATTGACGTCGTGCCGCTTTATGGCGGCTTAGATCCGGCCGTACAGGATCGCGCCATTTCACCCGCAAGACTTGGGCACCGGAAGATCGTTCTCGCGACATCGATTGCAGAAACCTCGATCACGATCGAGGGTGCCCGCGTCGTCATCGACAGCGGCGTCGCCCGCGTGCCGCGCTACGAGCCGGACGTGGGAATTACGAGGCTTGAGACCGTGCGCGTCTCCCGCGCGTCCGCAGATCAGCGTCGGGGTCGCGCCGGTCGAACAGAGCCAGGCATTTGCTACCGGCTGTGGGACGAGCCGGAGACCCAGGGACTCGTGCCGTTTGCAGAGCCCGAGATTCGCTCCGCCGATCTCTCGGGTTTGCTGCTCGATTGCGCGGAATGGGGAACGAATGACCCGCGCTCTCTTGGGTGGCTCGATCCGCCTGCCGAGGGAGCGCTCGCGGCAGCACGGACAAGCCTTCAGGCCATAGGAGCGATCGATAACGACGGCCACATCACAACGGAAGGCCGGCGGCTTAGATCCCTGCCGCTTCCACCGCGATTGGCGCGCATGGTTTTGAAAGCCGGCGAAAGTGGAAGCGGCGAAAGAGCCGCGGAAATTGCTGCCATCCTTGTCGAGCGGGGCATCGGTGGAAACGACGTCGATCTCTCTCTGCGCATAGAAAATTTCCGCCGTGATCGATCGCGGCGTGCGGAGAACATGCGGGCGCTCTCCCGAGAGTGGGCAAAAGGGTCACGCAATCAACTCGCGCCTCAATCTGAGTTATCTTCGGCGGCTTTGCTTGCACTCGCCTATCCGGAGCGCATCGCGAAAAATCGCGGGAAGCGCGGTAGCTTTCTGCTTGCCAACGGCCGAGCAGGCCGGATCGAGGAGAGCCATCATCTCGCGACGGCGCCATATCTTGTTGTGGGCGAGTTGCAGGGGCGCGCCGCCGCAACGCGGATCATGTTGGCGGTCGCTGCGGATGAAAGTGAAATAGAGATGATTGCTGTGGATCGATTGGAGACGCGTGATGAGTTGATTTTCGATAGGGAGGCGCGGGCAGTGCGTGCGCGTCGCGTGCGTCGCCTGGGTGCGATCGCCTTGAAAAGTGAGACGCGGCGAATTCACGCTGAGGACGACGCCGCATTGGTTCTTGCTCGCGGCGTCGCGGATCTTGGAATGGGCTCTCTCCCTTGGACGAAGTCGCAGCTTCAACTGCGCAACCGCGTTTTCTTCCTCCGTCGAAACGACGAGGGATGGCCAGACCTCTCAGACGCCGCGCTGGCGTCGACGATCGAGGACTGGCTGGCTCCCTTTCTTGCAGGAAAAACCCGGATATCCGAAGTCGACACCGAAACACTGGAGGGCGCCCTCAACGCGCTCGTACCACGGTCGATGCGGCTTCGATTGGACGATGAGGCGCCCACTCATTTTGTTGCGCCGACCGGCAACCGTTACGCGCTCGACTATGACGCTGGCGACGCGCCCGCTTTGCACATCCGTGTGCAAGAGCTGTTCGGTCTGAAGGATCACCCCTCGATCGCACGTGGCCGCCTACCTCTGACGCTCCATCTCTTGTCACCAGCATCCCGGCCGATTCAGATCACGCGTGACCTGCCGGGCTTCTGGACGGGGTCGTGGCGTGCCGTCAGAGCGGACATGCGCGGGCAATATCCGAAACATGTATGGCCGGAAGATCCGGCAGGCGCGCCGCCAACGACACGCGCCAAGCCGCGAAAATCATGATGGGTCGTTGTTCCAGAATGTGTGATTTATCGCCTGCTCAATCGTGATTAATAAGTTCTACGACCAAAGTCGCGTTTGTTGCTCCGCATCACGAGGAGCTAAGAAATTCTGCGTTCGTTTGCCGCATGGCGATACTCGGGCTCCTGCGTCGGATCGCTTTGGCGAGAGAGTGGTCCACGGTCCTTTGGAGGTAAACTTTGCTTGTGCCGTCGCGCATACTGGTGGTGGACGATCATCCGCTTTTCATCGAGGCCCTTCAAAGAGCTATCGTTAGCGCTTTTCCCGAAACAACAACTTTGGCTGCATCCTCAATCGAAGCTGCAAAAGAACAGCTCGGCACCGGAACGTCCTTCGATATCGTCCTCCTCGATCTGGCATTGCCTGGGATACAGGGGATGGATGGTCTCCTTGAACTTAGGACCCTCTATCCTCGCGTTCCGATCGTCGTTGTCTCGGCCTTTGAGGACCCGCGCATTGTCCAGGACGTAATGCGCTATGGTGCTGCAGGCTTCATCTCGAAATCGGCGGACCGCGCGGAGATCGCAGCTGCGATCAAGGACGTTCTCGACGGCTCGCTGACCTTGCCAAAAGGATATCGACCGGCGGAAGTTCCGATATCTGAAACACGGAGCGATCTCGTCCGGCGCTTGAAAACGCTCACACCGAAACAATTGAGCGTCTTGAAGATGTTGCGCCAGGGTCTCTTGAACAAGCAGATCGCCCACGAGCTTCAGATCGAGGAAACGACCGTGAAAGCTCACGTTTCGGAGATTCTTCGCAAGCTCAACGTCTCATCTCGAACGCAGGCGGTGATTGAGGCGCAAAAGATCGATTTCAATATGATCATCGGCGACGCGAACGGAGGATAGTCTCAGGGCTCATCGGAGCAGGTGCTTCATCAGCGCCCGCAGCTCTCCGGGGCGAAGAGGTTTCAAAAGCAGTTCACATTGCGAACGCATCGCGGCCTCTGCGGCAGCGTCGGTCCTATCGGCGGTGATGAGAATTGCCGGAACATCCGATTGGACGTGCCGGCGGATGTGTTGAACGAGATCCACGCCACAGATGCCGTCGTCCAAGTGATAGTCGGCGAGCACGATCGCAGGAGAAAACGTGGGATCGCTGAGAATATCCGCGATGTCTTCGAGGTCTCTTGCGGGGCGCACATCCGCGCCCCACCGAGTGAGAAGCGTCTGCATGGCGCCCAGAACCTCGAGATCATCGTCGATGACGATGATCTGGCCCGGTGCGAAAGAACTGTTTTCGTCGCGCGACGTACCATCGGCAGTCGCGTATGTCGTCTGCTCTGAAGCGCAGGGAGCAAACACAGAAAACCGTGATCCCCGCCCAACGACCGACGTGAGTTCGAGCCGATGGCCGAGCGCATCCGTCATGCGCCGTACAATGGCGAGCCCAAGCCCAAACCCCGTAGCCCCCGACCGCTCGGACGCTGTGCCGCGCTGGAATTCGTCGAAGATCCGGCGCTGCTCGTAAGGCGGAATCCCGGGACCTGTGTCCCAGACTTCGATGCTGATTTCATTCCCCCGCCGCCGCGCCGCCAGGAGAATGCCGCCTCGCTTGGTATAGTGCGCACTGTTCGCAAGAAGATTTTGAATGATACGCCGCAGCATGAGTGGGTCTGACCGCACGGCAAGATTCGTAGGGCGCCAGCGCAATTGCAGGTCTTTCTGCCGCGTCAGAGGCTCAAGGCTGCTCGCAAGCTGTTCGAAAATGCCGCCGAGCCCGACAGTCTGGATGTTCGGGACGAAGACGCCGGCTTCGAGCTTCGAAATATCAAGGATGCTGGTCAGAAGCTCTTCGATGCTGACGAGTGCGTTCGAGATATTGAATGCAAGCTTTTTGTTCTCTGGCTCGCTCTGGCCTTCGGACAGTTCTGAGAGGATCAACCGGGCAGCGTGCAGGGGTTGCAGCAGATCGTGCCCGACCGACGTAAAAAAACGAGTCTTGAAGACGTTGGCGCGCTCCGCCTCGTCGCGCGCCTTGCTCAATTCAATATTTGTGTGCGCGAGCTTCGTCAGGGCCTGATTGAGTTCTTCTGTCCGGCGCCTGATCTGAGCTTCTTGATTGATCGCGGTCTGAAAAAGTGAAAACGAGTTGGTTTGGTGATCCATCGAGCGCTCGACGCGCTTCATCAGGGCACTGTTGATTGTCTTCAGTCGATCGATAACGTGCCTGAGGTCCGAGTGCCGCGACGGCGAATGGTCTGACGTGTCGCTTTCGTCGTTCATAGGCGTGGAATTTGACCGTTTGGCTTCGAAAAAGCGATTCCCGTCAATGTCTGATTGAGATGCATGGCATTGAACTGCTCGCCGTAGGT
>Ga0164243_10013174_pt1 | contig 11655 bp, 10 predicted proteins | sample OricompcompostOP_FD_108781 | JGI IMG/M metagenome (GOLD analysis project Ga0164243, IMG submission 108781) | Organic Plus compost microbial communities from Emeryville, California, USA - Original compost - Organic plus compost (OP) | ecosystem: Engineered > Solid waste > Mixed feedstock >... | reverse complement strand
GGCGGTCCGCGACGGGCTGCGCGCCTTCCGCCCCGAGCCGCACCGCATCAGCCAGGTGGCCCGGGTCGCCGGCGTCGACTACGTCGACGACTCCAAGGCCACCAACCCGCACGCGGCCGCCGCCTCGCTCGGCGCGTACCCCTCGATCGTGTGGATCGCCGGCGGCCTGCTGAAGGGCGCGCGCGTCGACGACCTGGTCACCGACGCCGCGCCCCGGCTGCGCGCGGTCGTCGCGCTGGGCACCGACAAGGGTGTGATCCGTGAGGCAGTCACGCGACACGCGCCGAATGTCCCCATCGTCGACGTGCCCGGCACCGACACTGGGGTCATGCAACGCGTGGTCAACGAGGCGAGCCGTCTCGCCCGGCCCGGCGACACGGTCCTGCTCGCCCCGGCCGCGGCGTCCCTCGACATCTTCGCCAACTACAACGTCCGCGGCGACGCCTTCGCCGAAGCCGTACGCGCCCTCGGGACGTGACCCATGGCGGTCGCGTCCCCCGACGAGCGGGAGTCGGCCGGCGCCGGGGCCGCGGCGCGGGTGGCCGCGGTCCGCGCGTTCGTCGCCTCCCGGCTGAGCCTGCTCGACCGGCCGCTCACCTCGTACTACCTGATCTTCGGCTGCACCGCCCTGCTGCTCGCGCTCGGCGTCACCATGGTGCTGTCCGCGTCGACGATCGAGTCGTACGACACCACCGGGTCGGCGTTCACCTGGTTCCGTAAGCAGATCCTCTGGGTGGCCGCCGGGCTGCCGCTGATGTGGGTCGCCTCCCGCATGCCGGCCACGGTGTTCCGCAAGCTGGCGTATCCGGTGATGGCGGTCGCGATCGCCGGCCTGGCCATCGTGCTCATCCCGGGCGTCGGCGTGTCCCTGCAGGGCGCCACCCGGTGGGTCAGCATCGGCGGATTCGTGTTCCAGCCGTCCGAACCGGCCAAGCTGGCGCTCGTCCTGTGGGGCGCGGACCTGCTGGCCCGCAAGGAGAAGCTCGGCATGCTCACCGAGTGGCGGCACCTGCTGATGCCGCTGCTCCCCGGCGCCGGCGTCCTCGTGCTGCTCGTCCTGCTGGGCAGCGACCTCGGCACCACGCTCGTGCTGCTGACGATCTTCCTGGCGCTGCTGTGGGTGGTCGGCGCGCCCGGCCGGCTGTTCGTCGGCATGCTCGGGCTGATCGGGATGCTGGTCGCCATCATGATCATCGTGGAGCCGTACCGGCTGGACCGCATCACCGCGTTCATGGACCCGCAGCGTGACCCGCTGAAGAGCGGTTACCAGATCCTGCACGGCCTGTACGCGATCGCCTCCGGCGGCTGGTTCGGCCTGGGAATCGGCCAGTCCCGCGAGAAGTGGCAGTACCTTCCGCACCCGGAGAGCGACTTCATCTTCGCGGTCATCGGCGAAGAGCTCGGACTCGTCGGTACGCTCGTGGTCGTCGGGCTGTTCGCTCTGCTCGGCTACGCGGGTCTGCGGGTGGCGCGCCGCCTGGACGACCCGTTCATGCGGCTGGCGGCCGCGTCCGCCACGGCATGGCTGGTCATGCAGGCGGTCGTCAACATGGGGGCGGTGATGGGCATTCTCCCGATCACCGGCATCCCGCTGCCCCTCGTCTCCTACGGCGGGTCGGCACTGATGACGACGCTGCTGGCCCTCGGCATGCTGCTGTCGTTCGCCAAGCAGGAACCCGGCGCCGCCGCCGCGCTGGCCGCACGCGGTCCCGGCTGGAGCGGACGCGCTCTAAGCTGGCTTGGCCTGCAAGGCAAGAAGAAGAAGTAAAGGACTGCGAGGAAGGAAGCCCGACGATGAGGGTTGTCCTCGCCGGCGGAGGTACGGCCGGCCATATCGAGCCCGCGCTCGCCCTCGCGGACGCGCTGCGCCGTGAGGACCCCGATATCGGCGTCACGTGTCTGGGCACCGAGCGCGGCCTGGAGACCCGGCTGGTCCCGATGCGCGGTTACGACCTCGCCCTCATTCCCGCGGTCCCGCTGCCGCGCGCGATCACCCCGCGGCTGCTCAGCGTGCCCGGCCGGCTCGCCGGCGCGATCAACACCGCGGCCGGCATCCTCGACAAGGTGCAGGCCGACGCCCTCGTCGGCTTCGGCGGCTACGTCGCCACCCCCGGCTACCTCGCGGCCCGGCGGCGCGGCGTGCCGATCGTGGTGCACGAGGCGAACCCACGCCCCGGCCTGGCCAACCGGCTCGGCGCCCGGATGACCCGCCACGTGTTCACCGGCCACCCCGACGCCCAGCTGCCGCACGCCGAGTTCATCGGCATCCCGCTGCGCAACGACATCGTCTCCCTGGACCGCTTCGCGCTCGGCGACAAGGCGCGCTCGCACTTCGGCCTGCGCGGCGACCTGCCCACGCTGCTGATCTTCGGCGGCTCGCAGGGCGCCCGGTCGCTGAACCGCGCCGCGCTGGACGCCCGGCCGTTCTTCCGGCAGTCCGGCGTGCAGGTGCTGCACGTGGTCGGCCCGAAGAACGCCTCGGAGCCGGAGGACCACACCGGCGACGGCGTGCCGTACGTCACCGTGCCGTACATCGACCGCATGGACCTCGCCTACGCCGCGGCCGACTTCGCGCTGTGCCGCGGCGGCGCCATGACCTGCGCCGAGCTGACCGCCGTGGGGCTGCCCGCGGTGTACGTCCCGCTGCCCATCGGCAACGGCGAGCAGAAGCTGAACGCCCAGCCGATCGTCGACGGCGGCGGCGGGCTGATGATCGACGACGCCGACCTCACCCCGGAATGGATCCGCGACGCCGTGCTTCCCGTACTGCGCGACCCCGAGCAGGTCGTGGCCATGTCCAACGCGGCCGCCCGGCTCGGCACGCGCGACGCCGACCGGGTGCTGGCCCAGCGCGTCATCGAGGCCATCCGTACCCGCAACGACCCGCAGGCGCAGCGGTGAGCCTCGTCGCACCGGTGGAGATCGTGCCGGTCAGCGGGCTCGGGCGGGTGCACATGGTGGGCATCGGCGGCGCCGGCATGTCCGGCATCGCGCGGGTGCTGCTGGCCCGCGGCGTCGCGGTGTCCGGCAGCGACGCCCGCGAGGGGGAGCAGCTCGCCGCGCTGCGCGGCCTCGGCGCCCGTACGTACGTCGGGCACGCCGCCGCCAACCTCGGTGACCTCGGCGCCGGTGACACCCTCGTGGTGTCCACCGCCATCCGCCCCGACAACCCCGAGCTGGCCGAGGCGCGCGCCCGCGGTCTACGGGTGCTGCCGCGCGCCGCCGCGCTGGCGTCCCTGATGGCCGACCGCCGCGGCGTCGCCGTGGCCGGCACGCACGGCAAGACCACCACCACCTCGATGCTCACCGTCGCCGCGCAGCACGCCGGCGCCGAACCCGGTTACGTCATCGGCGGGCAGCTGGTGACCAGCGGCGTCGGCGCCGAGGACGGCGCGGGCGACCTGTTCGTGGTCGAGGCCGACGAGAGCGACGGCTCGTTCCTGATGCTCGCCCCGGCGGGCGCGATCGTCACCAACATCGAGGCCGACCACCTGGACAACTACACCGGCCTTGCGCAGATCCTCGATAGTTTCGCCGCGTTCGTGGACCGCGTCCGCGACGGCGGGTTCCTGGTCGTGTGCGCCGACGACGCCAACGCCGCGGCGCTGGCCGGCCGCGGCCGGGACCGCGGGCTGACCGTGCTCACGTACGGCACCGGCCCGTCCGCCGACGTCCGCGTCGAGGGCGTCGCCGCGCGCGGCCTCGGCACCGTGTTCACGGTGGGGGAGCGGGAGTACCGCCTGACGGTGCCGGGCCGGCACAACGCGCTGAACGCCGCCGCGGTGATCGCGACCGGCCGCGCGCTCGGCCTGGACGCCGGCGCGGTCCGGGACGGCCTGGCCGCGTTCGGCGGCGCGGCCCGCCGGTTCGAGCCCAAGGGCGAGGCGGGCGGCGTGGCCGTGTTCGACAGCTACGCGCACCACCCGACCGAGCTCACCGCCGACCTCGATGCCGCCCGCGACTTCGCCACCGGCCGCGGCGGCCGGGTCATCGCGGTGTTCCAGCCGCACCTGTACAGCCGTACGCGCATCTTCGCCGAGGAGTTCGGCGCCGCGCTCGGCCTGGCCGACCAGGCGATCGTGCTGGACGTCTACGCCGCGCGCGAGGACCCCGAGCCGGGCGTCACCGGCGCGACCGTCGCCGACCGGGTGCCCGGCGGCCGGGCCGCCTTCGTCCCGGACCGTGACGCCGTCCCGGCCGCGGTCGCCGGCCTGGTGAAGCCGGGCGACGTGGTGCTGACCATGGGCGCGGGCGACATCACCGCGCTCGGCCCCGTCATCGTCGACGCCGTACGAGCGAACGCGGAGGAGTAGCCGTGGCCGTCCGCCGTGACCGACCAGCGCCGCCCGCATCCGGCGGCACGCCCGGCCGCGGCGGACGTACCCGGACAAATCCCTGGAAGGCGATGTTCGTCGTCATCCTGATGATCGGTCTGGTCGGCGCCGCGGGCTGGGTGGTGCTCGGCTCCCGGCTTTTGGTCGTGCGGCACGTCGACGTCACCGGCATGAACCGGCTGAACCGCGCGCAGGTGCTGGGCGCCGCGGCCGTGCCGCTCGGCACGCCGCTGGCGCGGCTGGACGCCGGCGCCGTCCGCGAGCGGGTCGCCACGGTCGCGCAGGTCCGGTCGGTACGGGTGGAGCGCTCGTGGCCGTCCACCCTGAAGATCGAGATCACCGAGCGCACGCCGCGCGCCGCCGTCGCCCGCGACGGCCGGTACGACCTGGTCGACGGCTCCGGCGTCACGATCGCCACCGCGAAGAAGCGCCCCGCGGACCTCCCGCTGCTGGAGGCCAACGGCGGCCTGCCCGGCAACCCCGCGGTGGCCGCGGGCGTCTCCGCCATCACCGCCCTGCCCAAGCCGCTGGCCGGGGTGCTGCGCCGGGTCTCCGCCCCCGACGCCGCGCACGTGACCCTGCACCTGCGCATCCACCGCCCGCACGTGCCCGGCGGGCAGTACATCTCCGTCGTCTGGGGCGACGGCGCGCGCGGCGCCGAGAAGGCCGCGGTCCTCACCGGCCTGCTGCGCCACAAGGCCAAGGTCTACGACGTCAGCTCGCCCGACGTCGCCACCACCGGCAAGCAGTAACTCCCGAACGTCCTCCGTACCGGGGCCTTGCCATCGGCAGTTCAACGATATATCGTTGAGTTCGTCAGATAGTCATCGTAAGTCCGAGGAGGACACCATGCACAGGAACATCGATCCGCGTATCGAGCGTCTGCGTTCGTTCGCCCAGGGCCAGGGACGCGCCGCGTTCGGGCCGTGGCGCGGGCCGGGACGGCCGCCGTTCCCGCCCGGGCCGCCGGGCATGCCGGGGGCTCCGCCGTTCGGCGGGCCCGGGCCGCACGGGCGCCGGCGCGGGCGCCGTCGCAAGGGCGACGTCCGTGAGGCCGTGCTCGCGCTGCTCGCCGAGCGGCCGATGCACGGCTACGAGATGCTCGCCGAGCTCGAGGAGCGCACCGAGGGCGTGTGGCGGCCGAGCCCGGGGTCGGTCTACCCGACCCTCCAGATGCTGGAGGACGAGGGGCTGGTCCAGGGCGAGAAGGCCGAGGGCAAGCGAATGTACGCGCTGACCGACGCCGGGCGTGAGCACGTCGAGGGCCGGCGCGGCAAGCCCGCGCCGTGGGAGGAGGTCACCGACGGGATCAGCCCCGCCGCCCTGAACCTCCGCGGCGAGATCGCGTCCGTGTTCGGCGCCGCCCAGCAGGTCATGATGGTCGGCAGCAACGACCAGCAGGCCAGCGCGCTGAAGGTCCTCGCCGACGCCCGCCGCCGGCTGTACGGCATCCTCGCCGCGGAGGACGACGCCGCGGAGGACGAGGCCGGTACCGGCGAATCCGAGGATTGACCGGTGCCGGGTGAGGCCCGGAGAGAAAATGGACGGCCGGAGGCGCAATGACCTCCGGCCGTTTCACGTGCCGGAAGCGGGCGCGTTTCCCGGCGTGGTGAGTTGACCGGGGGATGGCCGCGTCCGTACTGTCCGTACCAATCATCAGGTTGACATAACTTTAAAGGTCGACTTGAGGGTTTGGGGAAATGCCTTCGTACGGCATCCGGATGTGACGGTCCCAACAGCCAAAACGGCGTGGCGATCGGACATACGGGTGACCGGCGCGGCAAAATCAAAGGTCAGGCACACCGCCGGACGACGCTCATCCCAAGGCAGGGCGGAATCGGTGGTCCGGAAGAGCAGCTAGCGGAAAGGCCCCTCGTCGTGGCAGCACCGCAGAACTACCTCGCGGTCATCAAGGTCGTCGGTATCGGCGGCGGCGGCGTCAATGCCGTCAACCGGATGATCGAAGAGGGTCTCAAGGGCGTCGAGTTCATCGCCATCAACACCGATGCCCAGGCGCTGCTCATGAGTGATGCCGACGTCAAGCTGGACGTCGGCCGTGAGCTGACGCGCGGGCTCGGCGCGGGTGCCAACCCCGACGTGGGCCGCAAGGCCGCGGAGGACCACCGCGAGGAGATCGAGGAGGTCCTCAAGGGGGCCGACATGGTCTTCGTCACCGCGGGCGAGGGCGGCGGCACCGGCACCGGCGGCGCGCCGGTGGTGGCCAGCATCGCCCGCTCGCTCGGCGCGCTGACCATCGGCGTGGTCACCCGGCCGTTCAGCTTCGAGGGCAAGCGGCGGGCCAACCAGGCCGAGAGCGGCATCGAGTCGCTGCGCGAAGAGGTCGACACGCTGATCGTCATCCCGAACGACCGGCTGCTGTCCATCTCTGACCGCCAGGTCAGCGTGCTCGACGCGTTCAAGGCCGCCGACCAGGTGCTGCTCTCCGGTGTTCAGGGCATCACCGACCTGATCACCACCCCGGGCCTGATCAACCTCGACTTCGCCGACGTGAAGTCCGTGATGTCCGGCGCGGGATCGGCGTTGATGGGCATCGGATCCGCACGCGGGGACGATCGATCCGTCGCCGCCGCCGAGATGGCCATCTCCAGCCCGCTGCTCGAGGCCAGCATCGACGGCGCGCACGGCGTGCTGCTGTCCATCCAGGGCGGCTCGGACCTCGGCCTGTTCGAGATCAACGAGGCGGCGCAGCTCGTCTCCAACTCCGCGGCGCCCGAGGCCAACATCATCTTCGGCGCGGTCATCGACGACGCGCTGGGCGACGAGGTGCGGGTGACGGTCATCGCGGCCGGGTTCGACGACGTCCGCACGCCCGCCGCCACGCCGCAGCCGAGCGCCGTACGCGCCCCGCAGCCGCCCGCCGACGAGCCGGCCGCGCGGCAGGGCGCGTCCGTGCCGCCGCAGCCGGTCGGCCCGGCGGCCACCCCGCAGGCCGCGCCGCCCCGTACGCAGACCGCCGGCGGCTCCGCGTTCTCCGACAACGTGACCACGCCGCCGTCCGGTTCGGCGTTCGCGGCCCCGCGCAGCACGCCCACCCCGGGCCACGGCGCGCAGGCCGACGACGCCGGCGACGAGGAGGACGAGCGCGTTACGGCCGAGCCCGCCGTCGAGGCCACGCCCGCCGCGGCGCCCGAGCCGGTCGCCGAGAAGCCGGCGCCGGAGCCGGACAAGCCCGCCGAGCCGGTCGCCGAGACCCCGTCGGAGACCTCCGCGGCCACGGCATCCACGGCATCCACCGCATCCACCGAGGCCGCGGCGTCCGCCACGTCCGACGATGCCGGTGACGCCGAGGGCGAGGAGACGGCGAGCGGCGCGTCCGGCACGCCGTCGACCGCCCGCGTGACGTCGAAGCTGCGGACCGACACGTTCCACACGCGGCGCCGCCCGGTGGTGTTCGAGGACGACGACGACCTCGACGTCCCCGAGTTCCTGAAGGAGCCTTGACCGCCGGCGGGCGGCCCGAGGGCGAACGCCGAGCCGAGATCGCGGCCGGGCTCGCGGACGTACGCCGGCGCATCGCCGACGCGTGCGCCGCGGCCGGCCGCGACGCCGCCGAGATCACCCTCATCGGCGTGACCAAGACCTTCCCCGCCTCCGACGTACGCCTGCTCGCCGGGCTCGGCGTCACCGACGTGGGGGAGAACCGCGACACCGAGGCCGCCCCCAAGGCCCGTGCCTGCGCCGACCTCCCGCTCACCTGGCACTACGTCGGCCAGCTGCAGACCAACAAGGCCCGCTCGGTCGCCGGCTACGCGCACGTCGTGCACTCCGTGGACCGCGCCCGCCTGGTCACCGCGCTGGCCCGCGAGGCCGGCCGCGCGGGCCGTGCGCTCACCTGCCTCGTCCAGGTGAACCTCGACCCCGACCCGGAGCCCGGCCGCGGCGGCGCCCTCCCGGTCGACGTGCCCGCGCTGGCCGACGCGATCGCCGGCGCCGGGCCGCTGCGCCTGGGCGGCGTCATGGCCGTCGCCCCGCTCGGCGCCGACCCGCTGGAGGCGTTCACCCGCCTCGCCGTCGTCGCCCGCGACACGCGGGAGCGCCACCCGGAGGCGGAGATCGTTTCCGCCGGAATGAGCGGCGATCTGGAGCAGGCGATCCGGTGTGGGGCGACACACATCCGCGTCGGTACGGCGTTGCTCGGCAAACGAGCGGGTCCCGTGGGGTAATGTCCGCCGAAAGGGACTCACGGGTCCCCGGTAAAGGGACTGGGCCACTCAGCGGCGCGGCAGACGGACAAGGCACGACGGAGGACTCGGGCATGGCCAGCGCGATGCGCAAGATGGCGGTCTACCTCGGCCTCGTCGAGGACGACCGCTACGACGACCGGTACGGCGACGACTACGACGAGGCCTACGACGACTTCGGCGACGACCACGCCGTGCACCCCGACCACGGCGACCGCCGCGAGCGCGCCGAGGACCGGCCCATGGACACGCGGACCGGCACGCTGGAGCCCGCGACCGTCGCGCACGCCGCGGCCGCGCCGGCGGCCGACAGCGGCCCGGCGCTGTCCGACCGCACCCCGGTGAGCCACCAGCCGATCACCACGGACCTGGCCCGCATCACCACCCTCCACCCGCGGACGTACAACGAGGCGCGCACCATCGGCGAGCACTTCCGCGAGGGCATCCCGGTCATCATGAACCTGACCGAGATGTCCGACAGTGACGCCAAACGACTGGTGGATTTTGCGGCGGGTCTCATCTTTGGCCTGCACGGCAGCATCGAACGTGTTACGAACAAGGTGTTCCTGCTGTCTCCCGTGAACGTCGAGGTGACCGCCGAAGACAAGGCACGAATCGCCGAACGCAATTTCTTCAACCAGAGCTAACGCAGACGTCCGTGTCCGCGCGCCAGGTGGGCACGGAATGCGACGACCAGATCGACGACGGTCACCGTCCCCAGGTCATGAACGCCGGGGACCGGGTGGTACGGATCTCGCAGGCAGAGCCGGTGATCGTTCCGGCTAGGATCGGCGGCCAGGAGAGGCCGCGGCGGGTGTCCGTCCGGTCGTTCGACGAGCGAGGCGAGGCGCGACGGTGACGATAGTCGGGCAGGTACTCAGCTATGTGCTGTCGATATTCCTGCTGTTCCTGATCGGGCGGCTGATCTTCGAGGTGATCCAGTCGGTCGCGCGGTCGTGGCACCCCACCGGCGTCCTTTTGGTCGTGGCGGAAGCCATCTACACGATCACAGATCCTCCGCTGAAGCTGTTGAGGCGCTTTATCCCGCCGCTACGGCTGGGTAACGTGGCCTTGGACCTCAGCTTCACGGTGTTGTTCATTGTGGTCTTGGTCATGATCAGGCTTGTTGCACTGCTCTGATCAGGTACCGTCCGTACGGACAGACTCCATGCGCGCCAAGGAGACCGAAATGCCACTCACACCCGCCGATGTGCGGAACAAGCAGTTCAGTACCACGCGGCTTCGACCCGGGTACGACGAAGAAGAGGTCGATGCTTTCCTCGACGAGGTGGAGGCCGAGCTCGACCGGCTGATCCAGGAGAACGAGGAACTGCGCGGCAAGCTTGCCGAGGTTCTCCGGGGCAAGGTACCGGCGATGGCCGCCCCCGTCGCCGAGCCGCCCAAGACCGAGATGATGGCCCCGCCGCCGGAGCCGGTGCAGCCGCCGCAGCCGGAGCCGCAGCCCCAGCAGCAGGCCAAGCAGCTGGAGCCGGCGCTCGGCGCCGCCATGGGCATGCAGGCCGGCGAGGACAACATGGACACCGCCGCCCGGGTCCTCGCGCTGGCGCAGCAGACCGCCGACCAGGCCATCGCCGACGCCCGGCGTGAGGCCGACGACACCGTCGGCCGTGCCCGCCGCGAGGCGGAGGAGATTCTCGGGAAGGCCCGCCGCCAGGCCGACCAGATCATCAGCGAGGCCCGCCAGCACGCTGAGAGCCTTGACCGCGACGCCCAGGAGCGCCACCGCCAGGCCATGGGCACGCTGGTCCAGCAGCGCGAGGAGCTGGAGCGCAAGGTCGACGACCTGCGCGCGTTCGAGCGCGAGTACCGCGTCCGCCTGAAGGCCTACCTTGAGGGCCAGCTCGAGGAGCTCGACGCCGCCGCCACCGACAGCGGGTCGTTCCCCGCCCCGGGGTCCGCCGCCCCGGCCGTACCGTCCGGTCCGTCCATGCAGCACGGCTCCGGCCACGCTCAGGACCCCCGCGGCGCACAGCCGGCCCCCGTCAGCGCGAACCCGTTCGCCGGCCCTGAGGCCGTGCAGCACGGGACGGGCTTTCACACCGTGGAGAACAACCCCCACGACCGGCGGTAAGGTAACGGGCCCGTAGCGCAGTCGGCCGGCCCGTCCAAGGAGACCCCCTGTGATCCTCATCAGTGCCGTGCTCGTCGTGGCAGCCCTGGTGCTGCTGATCGTCGGAGTCGTCATCAGCAAGGTCATGCTGGTGTACGTCTCGATCGCGATCAGTGTCGTCGCCGCGCTGCTTCTCGGCGTGGGCGTGTTCGTACGGCGGCGTGAGCTCTTCGGCTCCGCGCCCGCGAACGACTGGTGGGACAGCGGAACGAGCACGGTCGGTCAGGGGAAGGCGACCGTTCCGTCCGCCCGACAGCAGGTGGCCGAGCCCGTCCAGGAGGACCGGGCCCGGCGTCCGGAACTCGTCGGAGCCGGCGCCGCCGGTGCCGAGCCGTCCGCCTCCGCGGGCGCCCGGCCCGGGTCCGGTGACGACACGGGGTCCATGCCGCGGGTCGCGCCCGGCACCGCCGACCGGGTACCGCCCGACGCGGTCGTCCGGGTCATCCCCGGGCGCCGCCGCTACCACCTCAGTGAGTGCCGCCAGCTCACCGGGCGTGACAGCGAGGAGATCACGTTCGCTGAGGCGCGCGAGGAGGGGTTCACCCCCTGCACGGCCTGCCTCCCGGACACCGCGCTCGCCGCGCGCTCCGGGAAGGCCGCGGGGGCGGCGCCCTCCCGTCCCGCCACCCGCCCCGCCACGGGACGGCCGGCCACCGGGCAGGCGCCCGGCACGCCGGGCACGTCCCGGCCCCCCGCGGGCGCGGGCACGGCACGCCCCGGTACCGGTACGGGCGCCGCCGAGCCCGCGGCCGGTACGGGCAAGCCGGGGGCGAGCGCGGCGAAGCCGGGCACGGGCAAGCCGGAGACGGCGAAGCCGGGCACGGACCGGCCGGGCACCGCCAAGCCGGCCACGCCGGGCACGGCGAAGCCGGGTACGGCGGCGGGAGCCGCGGCCGGGGCAGCGGCGGGAGCCGCCGCCGGTGCGGCCGCCGGCTGGAAGGCCGCCTCGGGCCCCGCGAAGCCCGAGGAGAAGAAGGCCGAGGAGACG
>Ga0164243_10013173_pt1 | contig 11656 bp, 11 predicted proteins | sample OricompcompostOP_FD_108781 | JGI IMG/M metagenome (GOLD analysis project Ga0164243, IMG submission 108781) | Organic Plus compost microbial communities from Emeryville, California, USA - Original compost - Organic plus compost (OP) | ecosystem: Engineered > Solid waste > Mixed feedstock >... | reverse complement strand
GCTTGCCAAACATCAGGCCTTGCGCGCGGGAAGCTGGCTTCTGCGAGCGGAGCGGAGCGGAAGACATGCGAAATCACGCGAGTTGGGCGCAGGAATTTTCCGCGATATGACCTGATTGCGACGCGAAACCCCCGCAATTGCTCAATCCCCAATGGCTTTGCTCAACCGCTTTGCTGCGCAACGCGGTCCGCAAATCCATAAAAACGCGGCGGGGAAGCGCAAAATGCCTTGCTGGCGCAGGCATTTTACACTCCCATCTGCCTCGCTTTTAATCAATTCCTCAACTTCTGGCGTTACGCAAACCCTATATATAAGATAATTATCGTAACGTTTTCAGCATATTGTGCTGGTGCCGCCGTAACTAACGGAGGTGACATTCAGGAACTGAATTGAAGAATGACGACCGCGACCATCTACTATGTAAGCGCGGGCGCTGGCTCTGGCAAAACGCACCAGTTGATCGGTCATGCGGCCACTATAGTGAAGACGCATAATCGCACCGTTATGGTCGAGACGGCGGAATATAATGCGCTGCTCAACGGCAAGCGACCAAAGGGCGAGCTGAACTTCTTCTCGCTCCTGCGCGCGGAGGTTGTCGCGGACTATCGTTCTGTGACCTTCATGGGCGCGAATGCGACGGAAACTGAACTTTTCATCCTGTGGGCAGCGCTCAGCGAGGCTCAGTTCGTGGAGCATCCGCAACTGTCCAAGGGACTGCGCTTCACGCAGCACGGCAACGGCCATCGCCTCACCGTCAATTTCCTGTTCGAGAATGAGTGGTCGATTTCGCGGTCACGACGAGTGGACCCGCAAACGGGTAAGACGCTGCTGGAGGCCGTTGGACATTTCGTGATGGACCAACTCGGGAAGCGGCGCTTCCTTTGGGTAGCCAACAAGGCTGCGGAAATGCCGATATTCGACCAGAACGACCGCTTGCCCGCTGTCAGCCACGGGCTGAACAGGCCTCATTTCCAAAGCTGCGATGCCGTGGTCAGCCTGATCGCGCTCGTTCACAATCACGCCAGCGCCAAATTCCTGGGTATGCTGGGGTTGACCGACGCGCAGGTCCGCACGGTGATTTGCTACCAATCGGAATATCAGGCCATCATGCGTTGCTCGCTTCGTCAGCCCGCCGCAACTGCCCCTGTGACCGTGATCGTCCCCAGCCGTGCAAGCGCGGAATGGCTCGCCAGCAAGTTCGATGGTTGCGCCGTCGCCAAGCTGGAAACGGGGCTGGATTGGGAGGTTGGGGCTGCTGGACGCCCAAAGTCAGGCAAGGCACCGAAAACCGCGAAGCAGCGGATGCGCGAAATGCGAGAGCGACGGAGAGCTGAGGCATGAATGAGGACAATTCACCGGAGTCCACGAAGGGCGAGCCGCCTAAGAGTATACAAGACTTCGCAAAAGCTGCTGCGAGCGCCAATGGATTGAGTACTGGATTTGGTGACATCAAGCGGTGCAGGCTCTCAGATGCGGAGAAAGCGCTTGTCAGGGACGATGTTTCCAAAGTTCCCAACCGAACATATACGGGGCAGCCAATGGCCAAAACTGCGGACGTTCCGTCAAGGAACGCGCGAGTGAAAGTTAAGGCGGCTAAGAGTTTGATCGATCCGGCTGAGATAATGCCCGACAAGCTGGAGAACGCTATCTGCGACGTTGCCGCAAACGAAGCCGAAATGCCTGTATTAGAATCTCCTGCCGAGCAGGCCTCCATTCAGGATGGGCGGCACAGAATAATGGCCGCAGACGAACTGGGATATGAAGAAATAGAAGTGTCATATCCTGTTGCTCATGAGGAGCAGCTAAAGCGGCAGCTTGGGGATGACTTCCGTCCATGCGAACCCGCATAAGCGGGTCTGGATTCAAGGCCGACACGCTTTCACTCCGAGTGAAGCAACGTTCAGGTAGTCCCTGTCGTGACAGTCGCATTCCGTGCTGCGGCTGTCACATTCAGGTCGATTTCCGGCAAAAATGACATCAGATGGTCAGGCTCCAGACCCAAAAGTGACAGGAGCAACATATGATTGTCGGCTACGCGCGCGTCAGCACCATGGACCAATGCCTTGATGTCCAGATGGATGAATTGGCCGCCCACGGCTGCGAGCGCATCTTTCAGGATCAGGCCAGCGGCACCAGTAGGGCACGCGCGGGGCTGGTGGAAATGATGCAGTTTGTCCGCGAGGGCGACTCCATCGTGGTCAGCAGGCTCGACCGCTTCGCCCGTTCGCTGACCGACCTGTTCCAGCTACTGGACGAACTCAGCCGCAAGGGCGTTGCCTTCCAATGCGTCCACCAATCCATCGACACCAGCAGCAGCACGGGCAAGTTGACCCTCGCAATCTTGGGAGCGGTGGCGGAATTCGAGAACGACATTCGCAGAGAGCGGCAGCGCGCAGGGATTGCGAAGGCCAAAGCTAACGGCGTCTATAAGGGGCGCAAGGCAGGGATTGATGTTGCGCGGGTCAGGGAAATGGCTGCTCAGGGCATGTCCGTTGGCACTATTGCCAGCCAGCTTGGTTGCCACAGGCAGTCTGTTTATCGGCTCCTCACCGCAGAATCTTCTTCCCACACCCCTTGAAAGAACAAAAGGTGATCCCATCTCGGTTGCGTCCTCGGAATTGGCCGAAGGATGCGATCGTTGCAACGTGCAACCCTGAAGATGATGATTACCAACACGGCCAAGCCGTGGATCACAGCGTCAGCGGTTCCGCCGCGCGGACAGATGAGCATTGCTCGGACCTCCTCGATCATACGATACCACATAGCGTTACAGACTCGCGCTGACGGGAAGCCTCGCAACGGCTGAACAGGGGTGGATTGTGGTGTGCGTCCGGGGGCGTCCAGCTTGCTGGGGTCTCGAGTCAAGACTGGCCCCCGGACTCTGCTAATGTTACCTCCGCCCGATGACGAAGCCCGACTGGTATCGCCCGCGTGGATATCTTCATTTCGATGTGCCGGTTCAGGCGGAATATGCCGAAGGGCTTACGCCCTCGGCAGTGGCAGCGCATGTTTGGTCGCCGCTAATTCATTTCATCAAGACCGAGCGCCGCTACAAGGCGAAGCTCAACAAGACGGTCCCGAAGGACCGACCGATTATGTTCGCGTCCCACCGCGATTCCTGCATTTTGTCGAAATACTCGGCCCACCTCGTTCGCAGATTGGACAAGTGGTATGCCGATAATGGGCTTGACGATACCGTCATCGCCTATCGCGCCCTGGGCAAATCCAATTACCATTTCGCGCGTCGAGTGGAGGATTTCGTCCGCTCCAATCCTTCGCTGACTGTCATGTGTTTCGACGTGACAAAATTCTTCGACAATCTCGAACATGTTCGCCTGAAGGCGCAACTCAAGCGGATTCTTGACTGCGACGAACTGACACCAGACTGGTTCGCAGTATTCAAGGCCGTTACGCAGTTTCGGTTTGTGCACCTTGAAGAGCTGAAAAAGCACGGCGACATCGCGGCAAAGCTGAAAGCCCGCAAACCGCATCCTCTCGTCACTATCGCGGAGGTGAAGACTCTGGGCATCGCTATCGAAAAAAATCCAGTGAGGAAGGGCATCCCGCAGGGCACCCCCATAAGCGCGAGCTTTTCCAACCTTTACATGACCGAGTTTGACAAAGAGATGCAGGCCGAGGCGGCAAAGCGCGGCGCTCTATACCAGCGTTATTCTGATGACATCCTCGTTGCTTGCCCTAAGCCGAGATGGAAAGTCCTCAAGGCGTTGGTTGAGGAAAAATTGGAAGAGCATGGCTTGGAATTGCAAGGAGACAAGACCGAGGTCGTCCACCTGGACAGTGGCAGTTCGCTGACTTTCCAGTACCTTGGGTACCAGCTCGGCCATGTCGATGCGCGCCTTCGACTTAAATCCTTGTCCCGCCAGTGGCGGACAGCCAAGCGCGCGATCAAGAAAACGGAGCGCGTAGGGCAGCGCGCAATCTCCTCTGGAAAGGCGAAGCAGATCTTCACGCGCAAGTTGCACAAGCGCTTTACCAATGCCGGGAGCAGAAATTTCCTCAATTACGCGGCGCGGTCGGCGGAAACGCTGGAATCGCCGACCATCAAGAAGCAGGCGAAGCGATTGCGGCGGTACGTGCAGCACGAACTTGCGCGGATCAGGGGCAAGCCAAAACCCTTCCCCTGAGCGACTTGGGCGCTACTCCTTGGCCACGACCGTGTCATAAAGCCCGTAATGGGTAAGATTGTCGTGGCTTTCGATGCCTGTGTAACGCAGCGATGCGTCCTCATAGCGTCGGAACGCAAACACGGCTTCGTTCATCCTCTCCGTGTTAAATACCTTCAATCTCACAAGCAGATGGAAATCTGCCACAGTCAAGCCCGTGACTGATAGGAAGAGATCAGGTTCAAGCTTCGTAATTACGTCCTGCAGGGTGTTTTCTCGGAAATCAGTCAGGTACATGAAGGCGGGAATGCGCGTGGCGAATTTGATAAGCTTTTCCTGAACCATCTTTCGCTTGGATTTGTATTCCTTTTCCTCCTCGCTCAGCTCCTTCTTTTCTTTCGCCGTCAGATCGCCCGTTTTCGCCTTGTTCTTGAGGTCCTTGACCTTGTCGCTCTTGTTAATGATCGTTTCGATGATGTTGTCACCCAACGAACGCCAGCCTTCAATGCGTTCAACGGCAGCCATCGCTTCGGGATTGTCGAGAACGCGGCGCAACGTGTCGTTGTCCACGTTGACCAACATGGCAGATTCCCATTTGCGCGCCAGCAGCGTTGCGGACGTTCCCGCCATCGCAATGTCAAGAATGCCGCCCGCGTCGATCTGCGTCATGTTGGCGCCGTCATAGGCCAGCACTGGCAGGAACGAGACAAGCTCACGCACAGCGTTTTCTGGGTTCGCTTCTCCCGGCGAAAGGCCGATGCCATATTCCGACAACTGCCGCAGTGCGCGCGTAGGGGCGAAATCGAACACGAAGCAGACCGGCTTGAGGATTTCCTCCTCGTTGGGATTGTCACCGTTCGGGTTCTTGATCGACCAAGGCGACTGCACGCGGAATGCCGCCTGAAAGTATGTCTCAGGCGACTTCAGGTTACGGAGCATCAAGATCGACGACCACTGCGCCACGGTGACGCCGGTCGTAAGCTTGCCGCATGAAAGCGTGATTGTCTTTGTATCGTACCCGCTGCCTACTGCCTTTCGAACGGGGGGTAGTGCCTCCAAACCGATACCGGCGGATGTGCCCGCCGCGACGATCACCTTGTAGTCATGCCAATATGTATTGTGCTTCTCCGCCAGCAGGTTCGCCATTGCGTGGCAGGCGGCGACATTGGGCAGGAACCAGAAGGAGTGTTGCAGGTAGGGTAGGAGCCTCACATCTGAATAGGGAAATGGCGGCCTTGTCCCCGTTTTCAGGCTCTCCACCGTCTGCGGCGCATACCCTCCACGGATGATGTCCAACCATTTCTGAACGTCGTTCTTGTGCTTGAACGCGGCAGCGTCGCCGGTCCCGGTTGCGGCAAAAAAAGCGTTGAGATCGAATTCGTCGAACTCCCCCGCGCTCGCTATTGCCAACAGCTCGTCTGGCATCTGGTAGGTCAGCAAGCGCATCTGCGGCAGCGCGCCATAGGGATTTCGCTTATCGGGGTGCTTGGCGGCAAACTCGGCCTTGGCGCGCTGTTCATCGGTGTAGGTCCAGTTGAATATCTGTTCTTCGATGAACTCCCCGGTGGCCAGCGCCTTAAACGGGGTGCCGGACAGGTAGAGGTAAGCCCGTGTGGTGATGGGCAAGAACTCAGCCTCGCTTTCAGAAAGCACCCCCAAGTCTTCGTTCACGACTTCCAGGGCAGGGGCGTATTCTTCGCTCGTTTCCTTCTTGGCGACTGCGGTGTCCTCGCCCTCGAACAACTCCTTGGCCGTCTCACGCCATGCGCCAAAATGGTATTCGTCGAACACGACCAAATCCCAGTTGATCGTGTGGATCCATTCATTGCGTGGCTTGATGTTGCCTGTCGGATCGCGCCCCAGAAGGTCCTGGAATGAGCCGAAATAGACCAGCGGCGTTTCTGCCGGAACTTCGCGTGGGTCGCCATCGACGTTCCTCGACTGATATCGCCAGCCGTCGAAATCGACGTGGGATTCGAGATCGGTCTGCCAAGCATCCTCGACAGCCGGCTTGAAGGTCAGCACCAGCAACCGCTTAGCCCCGAGCTTCTTTGCAAGCTGGTAGCTGGTGAAGGTTTTCCCGAACCGCATTTTCGCGTTCCAGAGGAAGCGCGGTACGGCGCTGGGGTCTTCTTGCCAGCGCGATTGGTAATAGGCGTAGGTCTGCTCAACGGCCCGCGCCTGCTCTTCGCGCGGCGGAAAATCCTCGTGGTGTGTGCCAGTGAACTGTTGGCCAAAGCGCAGTTCGGCGAGAACAGTTTTCACGTCCGCAACCGTGCATTGCATCCATTCGAGCTGCGGGTTGGCAAAGCCCTTGCGCTTCAAGGCGACACGCACAGCATGATCCGTGATGACGCCGCCGTCATCCCGTTCAGCGCTGTCATCCAACTCGATAGTGTAATTCGTGATGGCGGCTGTTTTGAGCTGTTCGGCCACCCGCTGCTTCACGTCACGAGTAGTCTGGCCAACTTTCAACTGCCCAGCATGAGTATCGGCGGCGATGCTATACGCATAGATGCGCGGGCGCGCTTCTGGTTTCGGGGTTAGGATTTCCTCGATAGTCTTATTCATCGCCTGCACCCATTGGGCGGATCATCGACTCGATGAATGCAGTCTCTTCTCTCGTGATTCCATACTTCTTGTAGAGCGCCTCGTCTGTCCAATTCTGGTCCCAAGATTGTTTCGGCACCCACGAATAGGTGGACCGCAACGCATCTTGCGTGATCTTGCGGACCGAGACAAGGAACCGAAATAGGCGGGTGCGGTAGTAGCTTGCAAAGCTACGTGCAGCTTCTTCGGACGGAAATGGCGAAACGGTAAGGTAAGTTTGTGTGCAGGCCGAGGGCGGGGGAGCCACAATCTCCTTGCCGAGAATTTGATGCGGGAAGGATTCACCAGCCCCGTAGGCCTTCGGCACCAGCACCTTCCAAACGTCCAGCGCACCGGCGTTTTTCCGGACCACAGCACGGTCCATGTAGCCAATCGTTCGTTTACTACGGCTAATGAGGTGTAGCGGGATTTTCCCGGCGCTCGGCCGTTCGGTCCAGCCATCGAAATTTGTTGCAATCCCAAAGGGCGTGTCCCCTGAGATAAGATCGATCACCGAGGGCTCGCCCTTGGCCATGACCTTCCGCAGAATACCCAAGGCCCGCTCGTCTCGGATGAAAACGTCGAACTCGCCCAAAGCGCGGTTCTTTTGGACGTGCTCGACACCATCGGCCATACGGGTCACGTCGCACGGTCCGGTGTAGTCCCGGTCCCAGAGGAAATAGCAGATCCCGCCTTTGATCTGGACGCCGGGGAAGGCCGTCCCTGAGTCGGGGAAATCAGTGAGGCTGCGGATATGGCCGCTGTTGAGCATTTCGGCGCGGAATTCATCGAGCCCTCGCCCGCCTGCCATCCACCGCGAGGGCACGACCATACTCACGAAGCGCGGTTCCAGATTGAATGCCTGTTGTACGAACAGGTGATAGATCGAGGAGTCGCTGGTGCCGCCAGCCCCGCCGGTCATCTGATAGGGCGGGTTTCCTATGATCACGTCGAACTGCATGTCGGCTCCGAACAGCTCGCCAATGCGAGCCTTGATGTCGTTGGTGTGAATGAAAGCGTAGGCGTGATTTTCAAACTCCGGCCCCCGATCAAAGAGGGCGCGAGGAGCACCACAGAACGAGCATTTCGCTCCATCCCAAGTATGTTCAACCCGCTCAAACCAGATATTCCCGGCCTCGGCTGCAAATTTCTTAGCGATAGAGTGCTCGCCGTTCGCGTGCTTTGAGCAATAGAGGCTTCGCCGCGCCAACAAACTCGTCAACTTGGTGATGCCAATGCCGAACACCTGCTGGGTGAGGACATGATCGACCCGCGTTTGCAGATCGGGGATTTCGTCGGCCAGCCCTGCAATTAGCCGTAAGGTGATTTCCCGCAGGAAGACTCCGGATTTCGTGAACGGATCAAGGAACCTCACCTTGCTGTCCGTCCAGATATTCGCACCGCTGTTGCTGGCAGCCCAAGCCTCTGTCAGCGTATCCAGCATCCGGTTGGCAAACTCCGGCGGCGTGAACACCTCGTCGTTGGACAGGTTGGCTATGCAGGTCAGGACATCGGGGTTGCGCCCCCGCAGTGTGAACCCCGCCTGCTCATTCATACGGTTCCCCCTGTTTCACCGGTGGCGAAGTCTGCCAAGTCGTTCACCGTCATTGCTGGATAAGTCTGAGTGGGTGTGAAGATTTCATGTTTGCCAAGGCTTGCAAACAATGACCCTTCGGCACTGAAGCTTGCCGAGCCAGTCAGTACGTCCAGCCGGAAGTCTCGTCGTTGGAATTTGCCTTTGCCCAGATAACCCCATTCAACGACGCTGATCGGTTTGCCTGCAGTATCGCGCATGGTCATTGCGTCCCCGTGCACGAGATTGAGTGACAAAACGAACCACGCCGCTCGGTACGCTTCATCATCTTCCGCCAGCCCCAGATAATCTGCAAAGACTTCAAGCATATTTGCTCGGCACTCGGCAATGTTGTCGTCAAGCAACTCGACGCCATAGCAACACATCAGGCCCAGCAAGGCGTAATGCATCTTCTCGAATGCGGATTTGCCGAACTTGAGTTCCACGGCAGCAAGCTTGCGTTGTAGAATTGGCACGAGAAAATTGCCGCTGCCGCAGGCAGGTTCGAGGAAGCGCGCATCAATCCGCTCGGTCTCTCCTTTCACGAGGTCAAGCATCTTCTCGACCAGCCATGCCGGTGTGAAAACTTCGCCGTGGTCGACCACGCGCTTTTTGGATTTGATGAGGCTCATAGATAGCTACCGCCGTAGAATTTTCGGGAGGAACTGTCCACGCACAGGAGAGTGCCGAGACGGTGGATTGCCGCCGAAGCTGAGTAGCTTCTGGCAGATGTCGCCTGAAAATACGGCCTTTTTCTAATCTTTCGATCGACCATCTGAACGACGATGCCATCGACTGACCTTGACCATAACGGCCAAGGAGTAATGGAAATGTCGATCCTCAAGACCCTCAAGCTGACCGCTGCCACCCGCAACGCGACCCTGACGCCCGAGCAGGTGCTGCGCGGAAAGCTGGTCAGCTACCTCAACGAGCAGAAGGCCCTCGCGGAAGCAGAAATCGGCGGCACGGCGTTCAACGCCACCAAGCGCGTGACCCGCACCAACGAAGCGGGCGAAAAGGTTCGCGTCGATGCTCCGCGCCATGTCCGCAAGGGCTGGTTCACGGATGCCGCTGGCAAGATGTTCTTCCAGATCCGCTACGGCAGCAAGCCGCTGGAACTGGCCAAAGGTCTCAATGCCGTGGAGGTCGAAAACCTCGCAGGACTGCCCACGGTCATCGCGTCGATGATTGAGGCCGTCCAGGCTGGTGAACTGGACGCACAGGCCAAGGCTGCGATTGCCGACCGGAAGGTTCAGCGAAAGGCCAAGCAGGCTGCGGCCTGATGCAATTGACTGAATAGGGCGGGCCGCGTGTCCGCCCTAATTGCCACTCACTATTAGTGAGGCGAGCAGATCGCCGACGCCAACACGACGGCCAGCGCGATCATATGTGGCATTTATCGCGGGATCGAACCAACCCGCAGGCGATCCATCAGCGCATAGCCCCTGATCTGCCGCCCGACCTGTTGCCGCCACCCCAATAATTTTCCCGACCCGTCCTGCAAATTCTGCCGCATTCCAGCCTCCAATTTTGAGACTGTCGATCAAGCGTCGGCCTTGGCGCGCGTCGATCCGCTATGGCTACTTGCCCCACTATTAGTGAGAATGCGCTGTCAGAGCGTCTGAGCGCTGGGGCCGCATTTCACGCTGTCGCACTGCTGGGGCTGGGCAAATCGCCATCGTCGGGCTGGAGAGCGCGCCTGAATGCGGGGTGTTTGTCCCCCCACGGGTCGTTTTCCAAATCCGCCAGCCCGGCGGATTTTAAGAGGGCATCGAAATCGAATTCCTCACCGCCGTTTTGTTTCGCAAAGCGCAGCGCGGCAAGGATCGTTGCGGGGTCCCATTCGCCCTCTGGGTATCCAGTCAGTTCTTTGACGCGGTGTTCCGGCAGCACATGGTCGTAGTGCTTGTGGATTTGCGTCACAGAAGTTCCGCAGTTGCGGGCAATGTCGGCGTGCTGCTTGCCGTTCGTCAGCCGATCCGTGATGTAGGTGTGCCGCAGGCTATAGATGGTGCGGTTGTGGCCATCTGGCCCTTTCAGCAAATCCGCCTCGTCCAGCAAATTTCGGAAGGTGTGATGAGGATCCCAGCCCGGCTTGAATAGGAAAAGCTTCTCCTCTTCCGTGCTGCCGTCATCCTTCCGGAGATTCTCCAGTTCCTGCAGATAGGGCTTGAGGCCGGGCTGGCTGAAGACAATTCGCGTGCCCGTCTTGGTTTCGTTCATCACGGTGATCTTAGCGAGGCCGTCGCGGGTCCATTTCACGTCGCCCCATTTGCAGAGTGCGGCTTCGCGCGGCCTCATGCCCGTGAGATAATAGAACCAAACGAGGCATCGGACGATCTGGCGCTGATGATTGTGCAGTTTGTGCTGCCCGCTGTGCTGCCAATCATCCATGTGCTGCGCGAGCCTGAACCATTCGTCGGCATCAAATCCAAAGCGCTTGGCACGATTGGGATCGGTCTTGAGCAACGGCACCTTGATGCGTGGCATTACAGGGCAGAGTGACCAGCGCACGGCCTGATCCAGCGCCTGACGGATCAAACCTGTTTCCATTAAAAGCGTCTTTTGCGCGGGGCGCTTTGTTCCCTTGTCACGCCGCCAACCAACGTAATTTTCGACCTTCTGGACCGTGATCTTGTCCACAGCGCAGTTATCGAAATACGGCTTGATGTAGCGCTTGCCAGTCCCGTCATGGAGCCGCTGACGGTGAATGCTGAGATTCTTTTCAACCCAAGGAATCCAGCGTTTGTCCCAGAATTCGTCGAACTTGATCGAATTGAGCGGCATGTCAGCGTCGGCGCGAGGCTTGAGCTTGCTGTATAACTCAAGGGCAGCACGTTCCGCCCCCACTTGATCTGGTGTTTTCAGGCTTCGTCGTGTGCGCTTGCCACCGCCAAGCTCCAAACGAGCCTGCCACGTCCCGTCGTTATTGTCGCCGCGCTTGTAGAGGACGATTGCGCCGCCCATCAATTTTACGGTGTCTTGCTGATGCCCCATGCTTGTCACCCTATGCGTGTAAAGGTGACTAAGTCGTAAGCTCAGAGGGTCACGAAATCGAACAAAACATGAACAACGTGTAATTGCACGTGTTAGCTGCGTGCGTCAGGCTAACTCGCGGCAACGCATTTCTGGGGCAAACGTGTAAGCTGCGTGTAAAGAAAAAAGGGGCCATTTCTGACCCCTTTTCCCTTGATTTCCAGCTGGTTAAGTCCAGCTTCCAGATTAGCGCTTCGAGAACTGGAAGCTACGGCGTGCCTTGGCGCGGCCGTACTTCTTGCGCTCGACGGTGCGGCTGTCGCGGGTCAGGAAGCCCGCCTTCTTCACCGGCGCGCGCAGCACCGGCTCATAGCGGGTCAGCGCCTGGGCGATG
>Ga0164243_10013172_pt1 | contig 11659 bp, 10 predicted proteins | sample OricompcompostOP_FD_108781 | JGI IMG/M metagenome (GOLD analysis project Ga0164243, IMG submission 108781) | Organic Plus compost microbial communities from Emeryville, California, USA - Original compost - Organic plus compost (OP) | ecosystem: Engineered > Solid waste > Mixed feedstock >... | reverse complement strand
TTACTAAGCATCGCTCATCACTTGTTATAAGCGGCGGCGCTTTAAACAAGCGCCTGCCGCTACTTTTTCAAGGCCATGGATTCTGGTACACGGCATGGTTCAGATGCAGTTCCCTGCACGATAACACAAGGTTTATCTGCATAGCCTGTTCGTTCACCGCGTTGAACTTCTCGCTGTAGCCAATACAGTATCCGTCTGTAAACTGCAATGTTTTAAGTTTCGACATGGCATCCCGCCTGAAGAAGACGATGCTGCCGCTTTTTGTAAGCGTGTTGGAGATCATCCAGTCAAATAACCTGGTATGGCCTGTAGATTCGACCAGCAGATGGATCAATCCTCCTTTAGGCCTGGCAATGGGTTTGCCGGAATAATCGACCTGCTGGGATAAGGAAAACCTGCATTCAAGGATGTTCAGTTCCTCTCCGTCAATGTTTAATGTGGCTTTAAAAGACATGGTTGTATTAGGTTAACAAATGAAGAAAGCGCAAACTTAAGGATAAGTTATCAGATCAGGTCGAATGCCTGTGCAAAACTGGTTATATCGTAACTCGACTGGGCGCCGATTTTGGCTTTGATGTTACGGCGGTGGGTGATGGCGGTTTTCTCGGAAATATTAACCTTTACGGCTATTTCGGAAGCGCTGAAACCGAGAGCCAGCAGGCGCAGTATTTCTTTTTCCCTTTTGGTGAGAACGGCAAAGATATGTTGATTGCGTCTCAGGAAATTGTTCTCTTCCAGTAGCCTGTTAACTTTGCTTGTAACATGATGCAGCGGATCAATGGGTATCACGCAGGTAATGATATGTGTAGGCAGGCCGTTTGCGTCACGGATAAAAACCCTGGTAGATCCCAGGTACCAGGCCCAGTCGGCCGATTGAGCCGTTCTGACCTGTTGGAAAAAAGTAACTGCTTCGTTGGCTGATGCGGGCGCCCGGAGCATCTTTTCGATCTTGGGAACATAATCTGCCGCGTCGTGGGGATTAAAGAACCTGGTGTAGTAGGATTCACCCATGGCTTTTAGTTCGTCCAGCGATACGCCCAGTTCCTGCCTGCCGCGGGGCGACATATATTCTACATGATTCTTCATAACGTTCATAACGATTATAATGGCTGGAATTTCTGAATCAATTAACTGTAAGGCCTGCAGCTTTTCCATCAGGCCATTCGTAGTACTATCGAATTCTCTGTGCTCTGTCATGTAAGCGGTGCTGATCTTGTATAGGTGAAAGCAGTGTGACTAATTGTTATAACAAATGTATAAAAAAGAAGGGTCCATTCTGGTGAATAGACCCTTTTTTGGGGAAATAAATATGGTGATATATTAAAAAGTTTATCGACTTAAGTAGTATTGGTGCAAATATAAGACAGCCCGACAATCTGTCAAATACCTATTTCTAAGTATTTTTTTATTTTTTAGTAAAGAAAGATGACCTTAAAACAGTATACCCGTTTACGTTATATGCAATGTATTGAGTGAGTTGTACTTAATAAAGAAGTGTTGCGGGGAGGCGAGGGAGTTGTATGGCAGTCTTTCCGCGCCGGGCAGGTAATTATTTTTTACCGCAGCGTTCCCCTGGAAAACGAAGCTGCCTGATCTTTCCCTGTCACAGGCCAGGGGGTATTCTATCTAAATTATAATACTTTTTTATCCATTCATCGCACTTAAACAACTGGCATCGCTATTTTGAACCATGATATAATATCGTCTAAACCTGGCAATTAAAAGAGTTTACAGAAATTTTCTTTTTTCATACCTAATGCTTAATTTCATAATGTTTTTTTATCTGGTTGAATAACCTATTCCACGTACCAAATTGCTTCACATCTTAGTATGAAGAGTAAAATTTTAAGGGAAATAACACCACTGACACAGAGCGACTGCTTTACCTTGTTCTCCAGGGAGAAAAGGGATTTCGACTTTCCCCTGCATTATCATGATGAGTTTGAGCTGAATTTTATCCAGTACGGAAAGGGAGCCAAACGTATTATCGGCGATCACATAGAAGAGATCGACGAGCTGGAGCTGGTGCTGGTAGGGCCTAACCTGCAACATGGCTGGTTCAATCACAAGCATGATGGGCGGTTGATGAAAGAGATCACCATACAGTTCCACCGCGACCTGTTCGACGAGAAATTCCTGCAACGGAACCAGATGAGTTTTATCAGGAATATGTTTGAGAAATCTTTGCGCGGCATCCTCTTTTCAACAGAAACCACCAGACTGCTGATGCCGAGGCTGATGAAACTGGCGCAGCAACAGGGGTTCGATTCGGTGCTGGAGCTGATGTCGATACTCCACGACCTTTCGACCAGCCGGAATATGCGCATCCTTTCCGACGCCACTTTCGGCAACGTAGAGTCCTTTTCCTATAATAGCAGGAGAGTGGAAAAGATTATGAACTACCTGAACGCCAATTTCGATAAAAATGTTTCCCTGGGTGAGGCTGCCAGGCTGGCATCTATGACAGAAGTTGCCTTCAGCAGGTTTTTCAAGGCCAGGATCGGGAAAACATTCGTGGATACCCTTATCGAAATACGGCTCGGACACGCCAGCAGGATGTTAATAGACACCACTCATACGGTGAATGAAATAGCATACAAGTGCGGTTTTAATAATATTTCCAACTTCAACAGGATCTTTAAAAAGAAAAAAGATTGTACGCCAAAAGAGTTCAGGATGGCGTATACAGCGTCGGGCACAAGAACCTTTGTTTAAAAAATGCTTCAAACCTTGCGTTAAAAGCTTAACTTTGCGGCCGCATGCAGAACTTTATGTTTTTAAAGCCAAACTGTTTTATTAATGACGCGGCGTTTGACTGGCTGTATCCTGAAAAGGTGCAACAACATTCGAAACGGCATTGGACGCCCCTGGGCATCGCTAAAACAGCCGCACGCTTCCTTGCATATGCGCCCGGCAAAAAAATCTTGGATATTGGTAGCGGAGTGGGTAAATTTTGCCTGGTAGGAGCACGTCATTACCCCGAGGCTTACTTTTATGGAGTGGAACAACGCAACGACCTGCACCAGTATGCGCAGGATGTTAAAGCAGCCACCAACATCCATAACGCCTTTTTTATACAGGGGAATTTTACGCAAATCAACTTCTCAGAATACGACGGCTTCTATTTTTACAATGCTTTTTTTGAAAATCTGACAGATCAGGATCATATAGATCATACAGTAGAATATTCTGCCAGCATATATCACTACTATTGCCGCTATATGTTCAAACAACTGGAAAATTGCGCCAGCGGCACGCGGTTAGTGACTTTCCATAGTCTGGAAGATGAAGTTCCGCCTTGTTTTCAACTGGTAGATGCATCTAACGACTTAATGCTAAAAATGTGGATCAGAAGATAGGATACGCTATATAAAAATTACTATTATGACGACAGAGGAACATGCTTTACAGATAATAGCTAAACTTTCTACAGCTACAAATTACGAACAGGCAGACCAGATACTGGCAGCTGCCGAAAAAGAACACCAGTCATTATTCCAGGAAATACTTCCTGTATTGGAAAATAAAATATCGGCACTCTCTCCATTAGATTGCAATAGCCTGCAATGGAGCATCTACAAATATACGCTGCTGCAAACCCGTAAAAGCACGCATAGCGAAATGGCCTGATCTATGCCCTTTTGGCAAGCTGGTTGCCGATTGCCGCAGTGATTTCTTCAACCGGTAAAGCCGATTGTAAATAAGTATCTACAAATGCATAATTGATCTCTGATGCAGCGTTCAATACATAAACTGCAGGCGTAGGCACATCTTCATTTACACCGGCAACGCGGCCCCAGATCGGGTCTGTATCGTTGTATAAACCCACTTTGCGGGCTATACGGAATTGTGCATCATATACTACATCCACTTCCCAGTTTTCGGGGTGGACAGCCTTCGCCTGCTTCTTATCTTCCGCAGATATGATCAGCAGCCTGGCCCCTGCTGCCTCTATGGCGGCCTGGGATTGCTTTAACTCCTCCCATAAACGATCTCCGTACCTGTTCCAATGCCATGAGTAAAACACTACCACGGTAGGCTGGCCGAATAATTCAATACCATTTCCTTCCTCTGCGGGAATTTCGGGGAAATAATTACCTGCTGTTAATGGGTTAATACGTTCCCTGTTGCGGTTAGGGCTGGGGAAATTTTCGGGTACCGGGGTTTCCAGGTAATCTGCGTATCTGTAAAGCGTAGAAGAAACTGTAGACATAATACTTATTTTTTTAAATGGTTGATATCCGGCAGCTATTTTTAAGCTTTGGTTTTGATTTCTGGATCAAAGATAGAACAAAAAATTTAATTCCCTACTATTCCTATAGACTAATAGGTAAAATAAATTCTAATTAATTGGTTTTTAACCAGATAATTTTTTGCATTTTTTTATTTACCTTGAAATAAGCGTTTAAACCCTAAGAACATGCTGCTGAAACATAGCCTCTCCATCCGCCAGGTATTCGCTTTTACCTGGAAAGTAGACCTGATGCTGCTCGCCTGTTGCAGCCTGCTGTATTTCCTGGACACTCATTACTTTCTCCTCCAGCTGGCCATCCCGGCTTCCATTTCAACAGCCCTGGGTACTGCCCTGGCCTTCTTTATAGGTTTTAACAACAACCAGGCTTATGACCGCTGGTGGGAAGCACGTAAAATATGGGGCGCCCTCGTCAACGACTCCAGGTCCTGGGCCCGCAGCCTTCTTTACTACCAGTCGAATACCGAAGCCGCCCCCCAAACCATGGTCCGGCACATGATATACCGGCACCTGGCTTTCGTATACGCCCTTAAAACCGTATTGCGCAAACGGCCCGACGATTATTATACCCGCTACCTCACCCGGGAAGAAATAGAACAGGTGCAAAAAGAAAACAATATTCCCAACGCCATCCTGAACCTGCAGGCCCGCGACCTCCAACATCTCCGGAACACCGGCGCCATCGACGGCTTCACTTTTATGGAACTGAACCAGCTCCTGGTAAAGCATTGCGACGAAATGGGCCAGTCGGAACGGATAAGGAATACCGTATTCCCTCCCAGCTACCTGTATTTTACCCGGATGTTCATCTGGTTCTATGTACTCATGAATACACTACTCATGATAGATACCATCGGCATTTGGTCTATCCCCTTCGGCTGGATGTTCGGGTTCGTATTTCATGCCACCCACCTGAACGGAACTTTCCTCCAGGACCCCTTCGATTTCCAGCCCATGGCCATTCCCCTCGATAATATTTCCAGGACTATAGAAATAAATACTATCCAATTGCTGGGCGATGAACCCGTGCCGGCTCCCGTACAACCAAGAATGGACGGACTTTATATCATGTAGGCATAGCCACCCGGAAGACTATACGCAGACGACGGATTGCTTTTTAGTAATTCGTAATTTCCTATTTTTACAGTATATGACGTATGAACAACTTTGTAATCTATACGCCCAATCGGTAACTCTGAGAATTTTAAGGGCCCGTAGCGCCCCTTTGATGCTGTCATTTTTTCATTACACCTTTAAAGAAAAAAATCAGACAACCATATCAAACGTAGAACTGGTAACAAGGTTATCAGATTACCTGGGCATGACCGGCTACAAGGCAACCGACGACGAAATAGATGCCAGCAGCCTGCTGGACAACGACGACGAAAAAGCCAGGAAATACATAGAACAATGGAGCAATAAAGGCTTTCTCCGGAAATACCCCGACGACGACGGCGTAGATATCCATGAACTAAGCAGCGACATGGAAAAAGTAATGCACTGGATCTCTACCCTTCAAAAACGGGAATTCGTAGGTACCGAAAGCCGCTTCAAAGATATCTTCTCCAAGGTCAAAGAACTGGTAGATCAAAGCAACAAAGATCCCCAGCAAAGGATACAGGAACTGGAAAGAAAAAAATTCGAGATAGAACAGGAGATCAAAGCCATCACCATTTCAGGCAAAGTCCAGGTGTTCGACGATACCCAGATCAAAGAGAGGTTCTACGATGTAAACCGCATGTCGCGCGAACTGCTCAGCGACTTTAAGGAAGTAGAACAGAACTTTGAACAGATCACCCAGGAGATCTACCGCAAACAAAGCGAAAGAGACATCGCCAAAGGCACCCTCCTGGCCTATACCCTCGATTCTTTCGAAGCGCTCAGGGAAAAAGACCAGGGAAAAAGCTTCTATTCCTTCTGGGAATTCCTGATGGATGAAAAGAAACAGGATGAAATGAGAATGCTGATAGAAAAACTCTATGAGCTGCTGGAAGACAGGAACATTGAATATAAAAATGACCGCTTCCTGAAAAAACTCAAACAATACCTCCATGCCTCCGGTAAAAAAGTGATAGATGCCAACAAGAAGCTAAGCGATAAACTGAGCCGCGTACTCAGCGAAACCAACTTCACCGAACACCGCAAGGCCATGGAACTGATCAATGATATCAGGCAACTGGCCTTCCAGTCGCTGGACCAACCACCAGGCGACGAGTTTTTCATCGACCTGGAAAGCGATCCGGAAATCGACCTCTTCGACCGCTGGGATCTTGCAGAAGAAAAGAAACCTAACCTGCAGGTAACCTTCCCGGACGGCCTTGGCGGCAACGATTTCGAAGCATCCGACCTCCAGGCCCTGTTCAACCAGTTCAATATCGACAGAACATTGCTGGAAAACAGGATCGCCACCCAACTGGAAAATAAAAAACAAGTGAGCCTGAAAGAACTGGTAGAAGTTTATGGAGCAGAAAAAGGACTGACAGAACTGATCACCTATTTCTCCATCGCCAGCCAGTCTTCGCATCACATCATTCTTGAAACACCAGACCCGGTGACCCTCGGTAACCGTACCATCAATATGCCTATGGTACTGTTCACCAATGCTCAAAACTAATTTATGGCCGAAAAAAATACATCGCCCTTTGCACACGTGTTCCTGAAACTCATGCAGGGACCCATTTACGAAGAAGATAAAACTTACTGGAAAGACCTCCTGGGCTGGCAAACGGAATTAAGCAAATACCTGCAACAGGTAGGCCTGCAACTGGTGATCAGCGAAAGCGACGGCTTTGCCCGCATCGTTCAGCCGGAAGCAGACGAAAGCCTTGCCGATAAGCCGCTGCCAAGACTTATGAGGAAAACCCGGCTCACCTACGAGGCAACCCTGCTCTGCATCGTACTCAGGGAAGCCCTCGACGAATTTGATATTAAAGGAAGCGGCACCAGGTTGTTCCTCACGCAAAAAGAGATCAAAGAACGGCTGGCCATCTTCTTTAAAGACCGGCATAACCGGTCAAAACTGCTTAAAGACCTTAACAAACCTATCAACAGCCTGCTCAATGTAGGCGTCCTGAAAGTAACACGGGAAGATGCTGTCAATAAAGAATTACAGCAATACGAAGTTAAGAGGATCATCAAAGCGCTGGTAAATAACGAAAAACTGGAAGAGATCAAATCAAAATTAAAACTGCATGTCAACCCTGTTCAATAGTGATGCCAAGGAAAGCGGATTCCGGTTGCAGTATTTTGAAATATACAACTGGGGAACCTTTCACAATAAAATATATCGTGTTAATACCAATGGTCAGACTTCACTGCTGACCGGCGCTAACGGTAGCGGTAAAACTACCCTCATCGACGCCCTGTTAACACTGCTTGTGCCCTCCAATAAACGTTTCTATAACCAGTCATCCGGTACAGAACAAAGGAAGGACAGGGGAGAAGAATCGTATTTCTGGGGATACTACGGGAAAACATTCTCTGAAGAATCCCAGCAATCGAAAACCGATCAACTCCGTCACAAGGAAAACAACCCGTATTCAGTATTGCTGGCCTACTTCTACAATGCCGCAACCATGCACCAGATCACGCTGGCGCAGGTAAGATGGTACGCCGGTGAAATGAAACGCCAGTTCATCGTATCGCCGCACAAACTGAATATCAACGACCATTTCGGAAACGGGAAATTTGATGTAAAAGGCGACTGGAAGAAAAAACTTCGCCTCGAATATCCAAAAACCGAGATCACCGACAGCTTCAAGGAATACTCTGCATTGTTCAGCAACATCTTCGGGCTGCGCAGCGAAAAAGCGCTCTCGTTGTTTAACCAGACGGTAGGGATCAAAGTACTGGGCGACCTGAACTCTTTTATCCGCGGCCAGATGCTGGATGAAACAGACAGCGAAGGCGAATTCCTCAAACTACGGGAGAACTACGAAAGCCTGCTCACCAGTCACCGCGCCATCCAGAAAGATGAAACACAGCTGAAAATGCTGGAACCCATCATCGAAAACCGGGAGGCATGGAAAGCGTTGCAGGAAAGGAACAGGGAACTGCAAAACCTTCAGGATATACTCCCTGCCTGGTTCAATAAACAGGAGAAAGACCTGCTGGAACAGGAACTCCAGGTACTGCAACAGGAACAGGAACTCACAGCTACCAATCTTACTGCCATCAACAACCAGCTCAAATCCCTGCAACTCAGGAAAGATGAACTGATAGCGCAGAAAGCCAATAACAGCGTAGATGAACAGCTCCGTTCCATAGAAAAGACCATTCACTACGAACTGAAAGCCCAGGAGGCCAAGCGTAGTAAAATGGAAGAATACAATAAGCTGGCAGAAAGGCTAAACCTCGCTGCATCGCCGGACGAACAGCGGTTCCACGACAACATTGCCAGGGCCGAAAAACAACTCAGCGGCCTGGATAAACAAATAGATTCCTTACAGGAAGAGATCTTCCATCATAAAAGCAGCCTGGCCGCCGAACAATCGGAAGCTGCAAGGCTCGAAGAAGAGATCGACTCTTTCCTCAACCGGAAAAACAACATCCCTTATGAACTGATCCGCATCCGCCAGCAACTGGCAGATATGCTCGATATTTCAGAAGATGCGCTGCCGTTTGCAGGAGAGCTGATCAGGGTAAAAAGCTCCGAGAGCCACTGGGAAGCCGCTATCGAAAAAGTATTGCACAACTTTGCATTGCGCCTGCTGGTACCGGAAGACTATATCAGGGATATCAACAAATACATCAACGAAAACAACCTGCAAACCCGGCTGGTATACCATAAAGTGGAAGAGCAATCCTATACCATGCTGCGCATGCCTTCAGAAAAGGATAGCCTCCTGCAGAAAATCGAGATCAAACCGGGCACAGAATTTAAAGAATGGTTGGAGCAGCAGTTAATCGACCAGTTCGACTATACCTGTACCGACAAGATGGATGTATTCAACAAGTCGAAAAAGGCCATCACTTCAAATGGATTGATCAGGCAATCGTCGCGCCACGAAAAAGACGACAGACCAGCCCGTGGACAAAAGAATAATTACGTGCTGGGCTGGAACAATAAAAATAAACTGCGCCTGCTGAAAACGGAACAGGACGAATGCAATGCCAATATAGAAACCCTGCAGCACAGCATTTCACAGCTTGAAACAGCCCGTAAAGGTATTGCCGGCAACCACTCCCTGTTAACCGCGTTCCTTTCATTGCGCAATTATTCAGAAATAGACTGGCAATCGCATGCCGAGGTGATTGAAACATTCACCAGGGAAAAGAATGCGTTATTGCAGACCAGCGACAAATATCAGGTGATCTGCGAACAGCTCGACGAAACTACTGCCAGCATTGCCGCCAAAGAGCAGGAAAAGGAAAAGATGTTGCAGGAAAAAGGCCGGCTGGATGATAAAACAGCAGAGAAACAACGTTATTTCAAACAACTGCGGGTCAACAAACTGGACGATGCATCCCAGCAAAAAGCGCTGGAATTCCTTACAGACCTGGCCATTACCGAAACGGCGCAAACAGTTTCCCAGTTGGCTGCTTACAGGAAAAAGGCAGATGAAAGCCTGAGAACTTCCATGACGGAAGCATTACGCCTGTCGACCGATAAAGAATCTGAGATCACCAGGCAGCTATCTGCTTTTGTAATGCCTCCTAAATCGATCCACGACCTGTATCCCGACTGGTTAGGCGACGTTACTGACCTTCAGCCTCATGTGAAGTATTTAGACGAATTTACGGCCTTATATGAGCGAATTAAATACCAGCGCCTGATAGAGCATAAAGAACGTTTCCGCAAATACATGGATACCAGCATGCTCAACGCTATTACCAACTACCGGGCATGGATATACGGCCAGGAAGACCTGATCCGCGAAGTGATCGACGACCTGAACGAACCGCTGCGCAATATCACCTTCAACAAGAATCCGGATACTTACCTGCAACTGGAATGCAGGATGGTAAAGGATGTTGAAATACGCAACTTCAAGGAGAAGCTGAGCGGCGCGGTACCTGACAGCTACAAATACCATATGGAAAAAGATGAAGCTTACGGCGAACAACTTTTCCAGAATATCAAATTGTTGATCGATGAATTGCAGCAGAACGAAGCGTGGAGACGAAAAGTAACCGACGTCCGCAACTGGCTGGATTTCGGGGCAAAGGAATTTTACATTGCAGATAACCGGGCCTTCAAATATTATGAAGATACTGCCAGCTTATCGGGTGGAGAAAAAGCCCAGTTCACTTATACCATCCTGGGAGCTGCCATCGCCTACCAGTTTGGCATCAATGAAGCTAACCGCCAGCACCGCAGTTTACGGTTCATTACAGTGGATGAAGCTTTCAGTAAGCTCGACCCTGAGAAGAGCCATTACCTGATGGAATACTGCGGCCAGCTGAACCTCCAGCTACTGGTAGTTACGCCGTTAGATAAACTGAATATCGCAGAACCGTATATACATGCCTGCCATTTTGTTGCGAACAAGAACAAACGCGATTCCGTTGTATACAACTTCACGATGGAAGAATACATAGAACGCAAAAAAGAATTCGAATCAATGGCGGCCTTGTCTTGATTTCACGCGGTGGTTTCACGCAGAGGGGCATAAGAAAGCAAAGAGACATAAGGATTTTATTAAGAGACATAAGGATTAAAGCGGATGTTTTTAAGAACTATAAAAAGGTTTCTTAATCAATAGAAACAAATTGGTAATTCTTAATAATACTCGCTTTAATCCTTATGTCTCTTAATAAAATCCTTATGTCTCTTTGCTTTCTTATGCCTCTCTGCGTGAAACCTCTGCGTGAAAAAAGGAGTAGAAACATTATATTTATATTAATACATGATAAACATCAGGTTCATGGATTAATACACCTGCTACCTTTGTAACAATAATTCAAGTTTATGCCTTCCGTAGAAATACTTTCAAGGATACAATTCGCCTTTACCATTGCGTTTCACTATATCTATCCCCCGTTGAGTATAGGATTAGGGGTTTGCCTTGTGATCATGGAAGGGTTATACCTGAAAACGGGACTGTTGCTGTACAAAGACATTACCAGGTTCTGGATAAAGATATTTGCCCTGATATTTGGTATCGGGGTAGCAACAGGTATCGTCATGGAATTTGAATTCGGCACCAACTGGGCTACTTATTCTCATTATGTAGGCGATATTTTTGGCAGTGCGCTGGCGGCAGAAGGCATCTTTGCATTTGCGATGGAATCGGCTTTCCTTGGCGTATTGCTCTTTGGCTGGAACAAAGTAAACAAAGGGGTCCATTTCTTCTCTACCTGCATGGTGGCGCTGGGTTCTATCTTCTCTGCGCTCTGGATCGTGATCGCCAACTCCTGGCAGCAAACGCCCGCCGGCTTCAGGATAGAAGGCGAAGGCCTGAAAGC
>Ga0164243_10013171_pt1 | contig 11659 bp, 9 predicted proteins | sample OricompcompostOP_FD_108781 | JGI IMG/M metagenome (GOLD analysis project Ga0164243, IMG submission 108781) | Organic Plus compost microbial communities from Emeryville, California, USA - Original compost - Organic plus compost (OP) | ecosystem: Engineered > Solid waste > Mixed feedstock >... | reverse complement strand
GAGGATTTCGCCCGGAATCCGAGCCCCCAGGGCGAGGATTTCGCCCGGAATCCGAGCCCCCAGGGCGAGGATTTCGCCTCATCGCCAGTACTCCGGCGCGAGGCCGCGTCTGGCGAGCAGCTCGCGCAGCGCCAGCAGCGCGGTGTAGGTCGGCAGCGCGAACAGCGTCCCGCCGCCGTCGCCGCGGGCGCTCTCCAGCGCCGTCTCCAGCTCCGGCACGACGACGATCCGCTCCGGCTCGACGCCGGCGTACTTGAGCCGCAGCGCCAGCTCGGCGGCGCGCGTGCCGGCGCAGGTGACGCGCCGCACCCGGCCGGCGAGCAGCTCGAAGTCGGCGTCCCACACCCACGAGACGTCGCGGCCGTCGGCGACGTTGTCGTTCAGCACCGCCAGCAGGTCGACCTGCTCGGGCTCGAGCGCGACCGTCCGCAGCACCTCGTTGGCGCCGGCCGGGTTCTTGATCAGCAGGATCGACAGGTCGCGGTCGCCGAGCGCGATCGTCTCGGCGCGGCCGAAGGCGGCCGCGACCCGCTCCAGCCCGGCGACGATCTGCGCGAACGGGACGCCGAGCGCGTGGCAGAGCGCGGCGGCGCCGAGCGCGTTGTAGACGTTGTAGAGGCCGGGCAGCGGCAGCTCGACCGCGCCCACGCCGCCCGCGCCGCCCGCGCCGCCCGCGGCGCCGCCGCCCGCGCCCGCGGCGGCGCCCGCGTCGATCCGCAGCCGGAAGCGGGCGCCGCGCGTGCCGCGCAGCTCGACCTGCTCGGCGACGACCTGCGGCTCGGGCCGCCGCTGGCCGCAGTGCGGACAGCGGTAGCGGCCGAGGTGGCCGAGGTAGACCGCCTCGTAGACGTAGGCGTGGCCGCATCTGCGGCAGTGCTTGGAGTCGGAGGCGTGCTGCATCTCCGGCAGCGCCATCGCGTCGTCGTCGACCCCGAAGCAGACGACCTGCGGCTGGTCGCGGCCGAGGTCGGCGACGAGCGGGTCGTCGGCGTTCAGCACCAGCTGCGTGGCCGCGCCGTGGCGGGCGACGATCTCCGCCCAGCGGTCGGCGATCGTCTCCAGCTCGCCGTAGCGGTCGAGCTGGTCGCGGAAGAGGTTGCCGAGCAGCAGCGCCCGCGGTCTCAGCTCGCCGACGAGCTGGCCGAGCCAGAACTCGTCGACCTCGAACAGCCCGAGCCGGCCGTCGATCCCGCCGCCCCTCGCGGCGCCGAGCAGCGTCGAGGCGATCCCGCCGGCCATGTTCGCGCCGGCGCGGTTGTGGACCAGCGGCGTCCCGTGCCGCTCGAGGATCGAGGCGACCATCGCGGCGGTCGTCGTCTTGCCGTTGGTCGCGCTGATCGCGACCGAGCCCTCCGCCAGCCGCGCCGCCAGCGCGCCGATCGCGTGCGGCTCCAGCCGCATCAGCACCTTGCCGGGCAGGCTCGTCCCGCCGCCGCGGCCGGCGCGGCGCGCAACCGTCCCGACGGCGCGGGCGACGGCGATCTTGGCTGCGAGCGCGCGCCCCGCCATCACGGGACGAGCATGCGCACGGCGCCGGGCACCGTGCGGACCGTCGCGGGCAGCTCGCCGATCGGGTCGCCGTCGGCGTAGAGGGTGAACGGCCGGTCGGCCGCGATCCGCACCTCGGCGGCGCGGCGGACGTCGACCTCCGGGTTGCGCACGTGGGTGCCGCGGAAGACCTTCGGCAGCTGGGAGGCGAAGCGGGCTTTCGAGACGCCGCCGACGGTGACGACGTCGAACAGGCCGTCGTCGAGCCGGGCGTCGGGTGCGAGGTACATCCCTCCACCGTACGCGGAGCCGTTCGCGCAGGCGACGCTGTAGCCGAGGAGGGCGCGCGGGACGCCGTCGACCTCCAGCTCGAAGCGGGCCGCTCTCCAGCTCGCGAGCGCCCGCAGCGCCGCGTAGGCGTAGGCGGGGGCGCCGGGGATGCGGGTCGCGTTCGCGATCCGGTTGGCGTCGGAGTCGAAGCCGCAGCTGGCGATCCCGACGAAGCGCCGCTCGCCGACCGCGCCGAGGTCGATCCGCCGCTCGCGCGCGTGCTCGAAGACGGCGCAGGCGGCGACCGGCGAGCGCGGGATCCCGAGCGCGCGGGCGAAGTCGTTGCCGCGGCCGCCGGGCAGCACCGCCAGCAGGCCGTCGCGGCCGTCGAGCGCGCCGGCGACCGCGCCGACGATCCCGTCGCCGCCGAAGGCGCAGGCGACCTCGCCGGCGTCGGCGGCGGCGCGCGCCAGCTCGCGCGCGTGGTCGAGGTCGCGGGTGCGCTCGACGTGGTAGCCGACGCCGTGCGCGCGCAGCCATCTCTCGACCCCGGGCAGCAGGCGCAGCAGGCGGCCGCCGCCGGCGGCGGGGTTGACGATCAGGGCGACGTCCCGGTCCATCTCGACCGGGAACCCTACCCGGCGGCGCGGTCCCATTCCGCCGGGGGCGAGGGCGGGAGCGGGCGCGGGCCGGGCGGCCGGCCGGGCGGCGGGCCGCCGCCGAGCACGAGCGCCGCGAGGTCGGCGGCGACGGCGACCGGCGCCGGGTCGCGCGCCGCCTCGGCCTGCGCCGGCGTCGTCGCGCCGGTCAGCACGATCGCGCCGTCGAGCCCGGCGGCCGCGGCGCCGGCGAGGTCGGCGTCGAGCCGGTCGCCGACGACGAGCGCGCGGCCCGGGCCGAGCCGGTCGAGCGCGGTGCGGAAGATCTCCGGGTCGGGCTTGCCGACGGTGCGGGCGGTCCGCGCGGCGGCGTACTCGAGCGCGGCGACGAGCGCCCCGGTCGCCGGCCACATGCCGTCGGGCATCGGGAAGGTGCGGTCGCGGCCGGCGGCGACGAACTCGGCGCCGGCGAGCAGCGCCTGGGTCGCGATGCGCAGCTCGTCGAAGCGGAGGTCGTCGTGGCCGGCGGCGACGACGACCTCGGCCTGCGGCGCGCGCGGCGTGCCGTTGACGATCCGCAGGCCGGCGTCGGCGACGTGGCGATGGATCGCCGCGCCGCCGATCACGTAGGCGGTCGCGCGGCGCTCGCCGTGGCGCTCGGCGAGGTGGTGCTGGAGCGCGCCGCCGACCGTGACGACCTCCTCCAGCGCGGCGCGGAAGCCGAGCGACCACAGCTTGCGGACGTACTCCTCGGCGCTGGAGCGGGTGTCGTTGGTGACGAACGCGACCCGCTTGCCGGCGGCGCGCAGCGCCTCCAGCGCCCGCGGCGCGTCGCGGGTCGCCTCGCCGCCGACCCAGAGGCAGCCGTCGAGGTCGAGCAGGAGGTGGTCGTAGGCCCGCAGCAGCGGGGCGAGGGAGGGCGTGGACGAGGACACGGCGCCGACCATTATCCTGCCCTGGCGTGCGACGCTCCCTCTCCACGACGCTCCCCCTCGCGGTCGCGGCCGCCGCGCTGATCGCCGGCTGCGGATCCGACAGCGGCTCCGACGAGCCGCCGAGAGCGGTCGGCTGCATGAGAGTCGCCGCGCCGAGACCGAAGTCGGTCACCAGCGAGAGGAAGCCGAGAGCGCCGCTGACCGCCGGCGTCGCCTGGCACGCGGTCGTGACGACCAACTGCGGCTCGTTCACGATCGCGCTCGACACCGCCGACCAGCCGAAGACGACCGCCTCGTTCGCCGCGCTGGCCAGACGCGGCTTCTACGACGACCTGACCTTCCACCGGATCGCGCCCGGGTTCGTGATCCAGGGCGGCGACCCGCTCGGCAACGGCACCGGCGGGCCCGGCTACGAGATCGTCGAGAGGCCGCCGAGAAGCACCAGATACGTCCACGGCGTCGTCGCGATGGCGAAGACGGCGACCGACACCGACGGCACCTCCGGCAGCCAGTTCTTCATCGTCACCGGCGACGACGCCCAGCTGCCGCCCCAGTACGCGGTGCTCGGCAGAGTCGTCGACGGGCTCGACGTCGTCGACCTGATCGACACGCTGCCGCTGAAGGAGAACGACCCGCAGGGCTCCGAGCCGGTCGACCCGGTCGTGATCGAGCGGGTCGCGATCGAGCGCGGCTGAGCGGCGGGCGCGGCGCCGGGCGCGCGGCGCGCCCGCGCCCGCTCAGCGCCGCAGCAGCGGCCGCGCGTGCAGCGTCGTCGCGTTGCCGGCGGCGTCGCGGGCGGTGACGGTCAGCACGACCCGCAGCGCGCGGGCGCGGGCGAGCTTGCGTCTGACGGCCGGTCGCACGCGCAGCCGCACCGTCCGCGTCCGCTTCGCGACCAGCCGCCGCACGGTCGCCGCCGACAGCGTCACGCTGCCCCTGCGCCGCTTCGTGAGCCCGAGTCTGCGCGCGGTCGCGGCCGGCAGCGTCACGGTCGCCCGCAGCCGCACCGGCTCGTCGAACCGCACCCGCAGCGGCAGCCCGGCGCGGCTGCGCAGCGCCCGCAGCCCGTGCCGTCTCGGCGCCCGCAGCCGCAGCAGCGCCCGCGGTCTGCGCACGTCCCGTCTCGCTCTCGCCGCCGCTCTTCTCGGCACCGGCGCCGGCGCTCTCGGCTGCTCGTCGCGCGGCTCCTCTCTCGGCTCCTCCGTCGGCGGCGCTCTCGGCTCCTCGCTCGGCGGCGCTCTCGGCTCCGGCGTCGCGGTGCCGTGGACCGCCAGCTCGGCCATGTCCATGAAGGCGCTGCCGGAGCTGCCGAAACCGCCCTGCGGCGTCAGCATCGTGACCCGCACGTAGCGCACGCCGCCCCCGGTCCCCGCGTTCGGCGCGAACCCGTTCATGCGGTGGTTGTCGGCGCGCGTGAAGCCACCGGTGGCCGCGGTTCTCCACGTCATCCCGTCGGCCGAGGTCTCCAGCTTGAAGGCGCCGAGCGACGCGCTGTCGTCGTCGCCGCAGACGGCGCCGGGGTCGATCGAGAAGCCGCTGACGTCGACCGCCTGCGTCAGCGTCACGGTCAGGATGCGATCCCCCAACGGCGCGGCCGGAAGGCCGGCCTCCGGGTCGCCGCCGAAGCCGCGGACGTAGCTGGCCCAGCCGAAGGCGCCCGTGCCGTCGAGCGCGTCGGCAGGACCGCAGCTCAACGCGGTCAGGTCCGGCGCGGTCGCCGTCGCCTGCGCGCCGCCGGACGCCAGCGCCCAGTTGCGGCGCAGCGCCACGTCGCGGACCGACCCGCCGGGTGCGACCGTGACCGCGGACTCCGGCGCAACGTCGTAGCCCGCCGCGCTGACGTTCAGGCGCGGATAGGTGTCGACGTTCGCCGCGGGGAGCGAGTAGCGGCCGGCGGCATCGGTCCGCACGCCGGACTCCATCCCCGGCAGCCAGACGATCGCTCCGGCGATCGCCGCGCCCGTGTCGGCGTCGGTGACGGTGCCGCTCAGCGTCGCCTGGCCGCCGGTCGGCGGCAGCGCGAAGCTCGCCTTCGGGGCAGGGTCGTAGGCGGTGACGGTGTCGGCGTAGACGCCCATGCCGCGCTTCGCGAAGACCTCCCACAGCAGCGCGTGGTAGGCGCCGCCGAACAGGTCCTGGTCGGCGACGAGGATCTGATCGCGCATGTCGAGGAACGACGGATACGGGACCGAGTCGCGCATGCCCTCGGTCACGAGCGCGCGGGCGTCTCTCAGGCCCGCGGCCTCGTCGCCTCCGGCGGCGACCTTCGCCGCGATCACGGCGGTGCGCAGGTCCCACAACGTCTGGGCCCAGATCTCGCCGTCGGCGTGGACCTCGGGGCCGAGCGCCGAGCCGTCCGCCTGCGCCCAGACCCGGCCGTAGTCGCCGTAGGTGTAGCCGCCGCCGGGCGGGCAGTTCGGAGCGTCCTGCCGATCGACCGGGCAGTCGAGCGCAGCGGTGCGCAGCAGGTTCCGCCCCTGCGTCAGGTACCCGCCGACGATGACCTCGCCGGGCGCCGCCGTCTCTCTCTGCAATCCCTCCTCGACGAGGAAGTCGAGCGCGTACCAGTCGCTCCACGCCTCCCCCATCGCACCCGACTGCGGCGGATCGAGCGCCTGGAGGCCGTCGTCGTCGGTGACGAGCCGGCTGGAGAGGCCGTGGGCGTACTCGTGGTAGACGACCGAGGCGTCGTCGCCGCCGTTGGCGTCGATCGTCGGATCGCCCTCGTAGGGGGTGAACAGGTACATCTGCATGCGCGGCGCCCGCCCGTCGGGCGGCGTCGCCATGTTCGCGTTGTTGAGATGGCGCAGGTCGGGGTGGTGGGGGTAGTCGATGCCCTCGTTCGTCAGCGTCTCGTCCGCGCCGTCGTCGGTCTGCGCGACGACCGGGTCGCCGCCCACTCCCTCCCCGCTGTGGTTGACCTTCTGGAAGTTGCCCGATCTCTCGTCGAAGCCGATCCCGGGCGCGTCGCGCAGGTGGTCGTGGAAGCGGTTGACGAACCAGAACGCCTGCACCGCGTTCTGCTCGCGGTTGGCCTGCCAGCTCCCGCTGTCGAAGGCTCTCCACGAGCAGGGGTAGGCGGCCGAGCAGTAGTCCCAGCCACCCGCGTTCGCGTCCTGGAACGGGTAGTCCCAGACCGGCTTCCCGTCGCCGAGGTCGACGCCGAGCGACGCGACGACCTCCTCGCCGGCGCCGCGCAGGTCGTCGTCGTCCAGGTCGGAGTAGACCCAGGCGTTGTTGCCGTACAGGCGCGTCTCGCCGTCGTCGATCCAGTCGCTCCCGAACGGCTGCATCTCCTGCGCGTAGCCGGCGCGCATGCGCTCGTTGGGACCGTCGCTCGGCGCGTAGGACCAGACGCGGCCGTGCCCGCTCGCGGCCGCGTGTCTGACGAGGTTGGAGCGCTTCAGGACCGCACCGGTCGTCGCGTCGATCAGATATGCGTAGTACCTGTCGACCGCGAGGTCCGACACGACCGACCACGCCAGCCTGTTGCCGGACGGCGTCGGGAAGACGACCAGTCTCGCCGTCGAGTCGTCGCTGAAGCGGGTCGCTCGCTGCGGGCCGGTGAAGCTGCGCGTCACCGCGGGCGCGGCGCCTCCTGCTCCGCCGTCCCTGCGGACGCGGCCGAGCGCGGCGGCTGCGCTGACGCGCGGCGAGGTCGTCGCGACCGACGTGTCGGGCAGCGGCGAGCCCTGGACCGCCAGCAGGCGCCCGTCGGCGCTGACGTGCGCGCGCAGACCAGCACCGGTGACCGGGACGCCGTCGTGGCTCTGCGTCCAGCGCAGGTGATGGGTCCCGCCCGAGGAGACGACGTCGGTCGGCGTCCCGAGCGCCGCGATGTCGTCGTCGGTGAGCTCGAAGACGTCGCGATGGGCGCGCACGTAGTCCAGCGCGATCTGCGCTGGCGCGGCGTCGCTCGGTCCGGTCAGCGTCCCGTCGGTGCGCAGCACCTGGCGCGGCGTGCCGGTCAGCGGGTCGATCGCGACGACGCTCTGCCGTCCGAGCCGCTTCGCCAGCGCGCGCGCCGGGCGCGCGGCCGCTCCCGGCGCGGCCGCCAGGGCGCCCGCGCGGGCGTCGAACGCGGCTTGGCCGGCGCGGGTCTGCGGGGCGCCGACGGCGGCGGCGGTCGCGGGCTGGAGCGCGGCGGCGGACGCGGCGAGCGCGGCGGCGGCGAGCAGGGGCGGCCCGAGGCGTCGGGCGCGGCGGAGCGGTGGCACGAAGCGGCTTCCTTGGCAGACGGCGTGATCGAGGGCGCTTTGCCGAGGTGATCGGCAGCGGCGGGCGGAACTGGAGCGCGACGGCGATGTTCGCGCGCCGTCCGGACGCCATCTGGCGCTCCGGCGCTCGGTCCGCAGCGTGACGTCCGAGCGGTGACTACACTGTGTCGTTCCCTTCCACAGGGACTCTGCTCTGTGAACAGCGAGAACACCGCCCAGACCGAGGGGCTGTCGGGCTACCCGTCCGCCGCCCCGCTGGAGTTCCGCCACGTCGGCAAGCGCTACCCAGGCGCCTCCAGAGCCGCGATCGAGGACCTCTCGTTCGCGGTCCCCGCCGGGGAGATCTGCGTCCTCGTCGGCCCGTCCGGCTGCGGCAAGACGACCGCGATGCGGCTCGTCAACCGCATGATCGACCTCAGCTCCGGCGACATCCTGCTCGACGGCGTCAGCGTCGCGCAGCGCAAGCCCGCCGAGCTGCGGCGCGAGATCGGCTACGTGATCCAGCAGATCGGCCTCTTCCCCCACCAGACGATCGCGCAGAACGTCGCGACCGTCCCGAAGCTGCTCGGCTGGGACCGGCAGCGCACCGCCCGCCGCGTCGCCGAGCTGCTGGAGCTGGTCGGCCTCCCGCACGAGATGGGCGAGCGCTACCCGGCCGAGCTGTCGGGCGGCCAGCGCCAGCGCGTCGGCGTCGCCCGCGCGCTCGCGGCCGACCCGCCGCTGATGCTGATGGACGAGCCGTTCGGCGCGATCGACCCGATCAACCGCGAGCGGCTGCAGAACGAGTTCCTCCGCCTCCAGCGGGAGATCCGCAAGACGATCGTGTTCGTCACCCACGACATCGACGAGGCGATCAAGATGGGCGACCGGATCGCGGTGATGCGCGAGGGCGGCCGGCTCGCCCAGTACGCGACTCCCGACGAGCTGCTCGCCGACCCGGCCGACGACTTCGTCGCCTCGTTCGTCGGCGCCGACCGCGGCCTGAAGCGGCTGACGCTCAGCCAGCTCGACGACATCTCGCTGCTCGACGGCGCCGCCGCCCACGTCGGCGACCCGGCCGCCGACGCCCGCGCGCTCGCCGACCGCCAGCAGACCGACGAGCTGGTCGTCGTCGACGGCGGCGAGGTCCCGATCGGCCGCCTGCCGGTCGAGCGGCTGAACGGCCGGCCGGTCTCCGCCGACGACGTCGACCCGCTGGTCGCGACCGCCAGCCGCGAGACCTCGCTGCGCGACGCGCTGTCGCTGGTCGTCGCCGACGGCAACCGCCCGCTCGTCGTGGTCGACGACGACGGCCGCCTCGCCGGCCTCGTCTCGCTCGAGCTGATCAGCGACGCGCTGCGACCGCCGGGGTGAGCGCCGCCGTGACCGCCGCGCTCGCCGCGCCCTTCGCCCAGTCCGACCCGGTGATCCCCGAGTTCGGCAGAGGCAGCAGCTGCGTGCGCGACAACGGCCTCTTCTGCTGGGGCTGGGTGAAGGACAACTGGTCCGACACGCTCCAGCCGGCGCTGCTGGAGCACATCGCGCTGACGCTGATCGCGGTCCTGATCGGCTCGCTGATCGCCTTCGCGCTCGCGCTCGCCGCCCACAAGCGCGGCTGGATGGCGACGCCGGTCGTCGTCGTCACCGGCTTCCTCTACACGATCCCGAGCCTCGCGCTCTTCCAGCTGCTGGTCCCGATCACCGGCCTGACGCGCACGACCGCCGAGATCGCGCTCGTCTCCTACACGCTGCTGATCCTCTTCCGCAACATGCTCGCCGGCCTCTCCGGCGTCCCGGCCGAGGTGCGCGACGCCGCGCTCGGGATGGGGATGACCGAGCGCCAGCTGCTGTGGAAGGTCGAGCTGCCGCTGGCGCTGCCGGCGATCGTCGCCGGCCTGCGGATCGCGACCGTGACGGTGATCAGCCTCGCGACCGTCGCCGTCTTCGTCGTCAACGAGGGCCTCGGCGCGCCGATCTACAGCGCGCTGCAGCAGACCTTCAAGACCGAGCTGATCGCCGCCGGCGCGCTCTGCGTCGCGCTCGCGCTGGTCGCCGACGGGCTGCTGGTGCTGGTCCAGCGCGCCCTCTCCCCCTGGACGCGGACGGCCCGCCCGTGAACGACTTCGTCGACGCCTTCCGCTTCATCGGCGACCACGTGCCGCTGCTGTGGAGCCTGACGCTCGACCATCTCGCGCTGACCGGCGCGGCGATGGCGATCGCGGTCGCGATCGCGCTGCCGCTCGGCGTCTGGCTCGGCCATCTCCATCGCGGCTCGTTCGCCGCGATCAACATCTCCAACGTCGGCCGCGCGCTGCCGAGCCTGGCGCTGATCTCGATCGGGGTCGCGCTGCTCGGGATCGGCTTCGTCAACGTGATGGTCGCGCTCGTCGTGCTGGCTGTCCCGCCGATGCTGACGAACGCCTACGTCGCCGTCGACGGCGTCGACCGCGACGCGGTCGAGGCGGCGAAGGGGATGGGCATGACGCCGCTGGAGGTGCTGCTGCGGGTCGAGCTGCCGCTCGCCCTGCCGCTGATCTTCGCGGGCGTCCGCACGGCCGTGGTCTACGTGATCGCGACCGCGACGCTCGGGTCGGTCGCCGGGGCGAGCAGCCTCGGCGACATCATCGTCGACCAGGCGACCTATCGCCTTCCCGGGGTGCTCGGCGCAGCGATCTGCGTCGCCGCGCTGGCCCTGGTCGCCGAGCTGCTGTTCGCTGGTCTCCAGCGGGCGGTGACGCCGCGCGGGCTGCGCGCGCGGCGCCGCGTCGGAGCGGCCGTCGGGCCGGCGACGACGACGGAGACGTAGTGCTGGCTGGTGAGGTCACGCCGACACAGAAAGGACGACTCAACGTGAAGCAGGGAACGTTGCGCATGCTGCTGGGAGCGCTCGCCGCGCTGCTGCTCGCCTTCGGGCTGGCGGCCTGCGGCGACGACGACTCCGGCGGCAGCACCGCCGGGAGCACCTCCGGCAGCGAGACGACCGCGAGCATGCCCGGCGAGGGCAAGCCGCCGATAACGCTCGGGACCAAGAACTTCCCCGAGCAGTTCGTGCTCGGCGAGCTCTACAAGCAGGGGCTCGAGGCGAGAGGGTTCACCGTCAACCTGAAGGAGAACATCGGCTCGACCGAGATCGCCGACAGAGCGCTCAGAAGCGGGCAGATCGACATGTATCCCGAGTACATCGGGATCTTCAACTCGACCGTCGCCGGCAACACGAGAAGCTTCGCCGACGCCGCCGCGGCCTTCGCGGCCGGCAAGGCGTACGCGGAGAGACACGGCTTCACGCTGCTGCCGCTGACGCCGTTCGAGAACGTCGACGCGCTCGCCGTCACGACCGAGTACGCCGACAGACACGGGCTCAGAAGCGTCGCCGACCTGACGAAGGTCAGAGGCTTCCGCCTCGGCGGCGCGCCCGAGTTCCGCGAGCGGCCGACCGGCCTGCCGGGCCTCGCGAGAGGCTACGGGATCACCGACGTGAGGTTCTCGCCGCTGACGATCGGCCTCCAGTACCAGGCGATCGACAACGGCAAGATCGACGTCGCCCAGGTCTTCACGACCGACGGCCAGCTGGTCGACGGCAGATACGTCGTGCTGACCGATCCGAAGAAGATATTCGGGATCCAGAACGTCACGCCGGTCGTCTCCTCCAGAGTGCTGCAGGCCGAGGGGCCGGGCTTCGAGGAGACCGTCGACGCCGTCAGCAGAGTGCTGACGACCGAGGCGATGCAGAGAATGAACGCCGCCGTGGCGATCGACAAGCAGGACCCGGCCGCGGTCGCGAGACAGTACCTGGAGGCCAACGGCCTCCTGTAGCGCGCGGGTCCGCGCGTGCCGTCCCGGGTATCCGGGACGGCATGCGCCCCGTTCACGTCGGCTGCTCGGGCTGGGTCTACCGAGACTGGCGCGGGCGCTTCTACCCCGACCGCTGCCCGCAGTCGCGCTGGCTGAGCGCCTACGCCGAGCGGTTCGAGACGGTCGAGCTGAACACGACCTTCTACCGGCTGGCGAGACCGGCGGCGGTCGCCAGATGGGTGCAGCAGACGCCCGACGGCTTCCTGTTCGCGGCGAAGGCGAGCCGCTACCTGACGCACATGAAGCGGCTGACCGACCTGTCGCGCGGCGTCGAGCGCTTCTACGCCTCGATCGACCCGCTGGTCGGCTCCGGACGGCT
>Ga0164243_10013170_pt1 | contig 11660 bp, 7 predicted proteins | sample OricompcompostOP_FD_108781 | JGI IMG/M metagenome (GOLD analysis project Ga0164243, IMG submission 108781) | Organic Plus compost microbial communities from Emeryville, California, USA - Original compost - Organic plus compost (OP) | ecosystem: Engineered > Solid waste > Mixed feedstock >... | reverse complement strand
GCCGGGCCTGTACATCAGCAATGGCCGGTCGTGGCGCTACATCGCTCCGTTCAGCATGCTGAACATGTCGGTGTACCGAGGCTATGAGATCAGCGTGTATGCCGACCTGTCGGCCCCTCTGGTCCCAGCCCCGTCGAGCTTTGTCGCCTACCGCAATGGCGTGGTCACTGACCTCCCTAGCTTCATCGAGCCGAGCGACAAGGCCCTGTACGTCACAGTCCGCGTGGTTGATGCCTCCTTGGACGAGAACGGCAAGATCCCTGAAGATCAGCTCCCGGAAAGCGTATTCGGTGACCTGCGCTGGGCTGGTTTGATCCCTCCTTACTCCGGATCCTACGACGCCGCCCGTGGCGTGGACACCGGCACGAACGAACAGATCCCCACTCCTTCCAAGGAAAATCGCGGTTACTACTGGATAGTGACTGTTCCTGGAAACCAGTGGGGATATGAACTTACTCAAGGCGATTGGCTCGTCAGCACGGGCACCGAGTACCAATGGGTAGATGCAGGCGCCCAGAAGATCGCCTCCTACGACAATCTCGGTATCGTCCAGATTAAGCAGGGCGGCGGCATTGTCGTAAGTCCCGAAGGTCTGATCGAGGTTGACCCGACCCAACTCAGCGGTGTGAAGACCGTGAACAGCCAGGGACCGGATGCCAATGGCAACGTCCTGGTCAACATCGGTGACATCCCAAACCTGCAAGACCTCCTCGACAGCAAGGTCAAGCAAGTCAACGCAATCCTGCCGGTTGACGGGGTTTTGACCCTGACCGCCATTGACATTGGTGCGCTGGACGTCAATCTGCGAGGCGCTGCCAATGGCGTAGCCAGCCTGGATGCAGATGGCAAAGTACCCATCAGTCAGCTCCCTGCTGCGATCTTGGGGGCCTTGCGCTACCAGGGCGTCTACGATGCTGCAACCGATACTCCGGCCCTCCCCGCTCCCGACACCTCCAATGTCGGCTTCTATTGGGTAGTCAACGTTGCTGGCACGCAGCACGGCCTGGATCTGGAAGTCGGTGACTGGGTCGTCAGCAATGGCACGTCCTACGACAAGGTAGACAACCAGAACAAGGTGTCCAGCGTCAACGGCAAGACTGGTGTGGTAGTCCTGGAGGTTGAGGACATCGAAGGCGCGGTTGCCTCGGTCAATGGGGCTCTGCCCGACGCTGCTGGTAACGTGGTCGTCCCGTTTGCCACGGAGACCGTAGCGGGCACCGTGAAGGTTCCTGCGGATGGTGGTCTGTCCATCGCCCCGGACGGCTCCCTGACGGTGAGTGCCGACATCATCAGCACCCTCGGGTTCACCCCGGTCAACTCGCTGTACGTGGCCCTGAACGGTGACCCGGTCAAGGGCAATGGCAAGATCAACAACCCCTTCCCCACCATCGGCGATGCTGTGGCGGCTGCGGTGGACGGTACGGTCATCGTCTTGCTGGGCATCGGCACCTTTGCCGAGAGCGTGATCATCAGCGACAAGAAGATCGGCATCATCGCGCAGAACGGCGCAGCCGGTAACGACACTCTGGTGAACATCGACGGCTATCTGGAGATCTCCAGCACGAAACCGGTGAGCGTGCAGGCCCTTGGCATCAACTGGGACGGCACGGGCTCCGCATTGCGGATCACGCGCAACGGTGGCACGAGCATGCGCCATATCGTTGTGCGGACTTCGAGCGCCGCACAGGCTGTCTTGATCGATGATAGCGCAGGTGCGTGGGCAGACCAGAATGTTCGCATCGACGGGTTGAGTGTCAATGACGGCAAGATCCAGATCGACACTGGCAACGTCTCCATCCGCATGATGCCTGAAGCCTCCAACAGCATCGCGGAGGTGAATGGTGGTACGGTTGAGCTGACTGATGTGTGGCGTTTGCAGCGCATCGACCATACGCTCGGTGGCCTGTATCTGGATAACGTTCGGCAGTTGGGTACGTCGAGCGCTGCCCCTGCCCTCAATTCATCGGCCCCCTCTGGCGCTGGCAATTTCCTGTCGCTGCGCAACGTCAGTACCTGGGCTTCGGCGTCCACACAGTCGTACATCAACAAGACTGGCACGTGTCAGTACATGGTTGATGGTCTGACTCGCAACATCGCGAAGGATGTGTGGGCTGGCCTCGAAGTCACTCGCAAGAGTCGCTTCGACCGCGACACTATCGTCACCCACGAAGGTACGGAGTATGCCGGTGCCGCTGGCGCTCTCCTGTCCACTCACCTGGGAGGCATCGACAATGCTCTGGGAGGGCGTCTGAAGACCCTGACTAGTGCAGGTGGTACTTCGCTGGTCAACAATGGCAATGCGGGTCAATTGCGAGGTCTGTCCGCCGGGGAAGGTATCAGCCTCGCTACGGAGTCCGGCGTCATCACGATCACGAACTCTGGTGTACTCGGGCTGACCAGTGCAGGCTCGGGGGCGTCCCTAGTGAACAATGCAGCAGGTCAGCTGAAGAGTGTGGCGGCTGGCGCAGGCATCACGATCACGGAGTCTAGCGGGGCTCTCACCTTCTCCTCTACGGCAGTTAGCGGCGTCACCAAACTGAACGAACTGACTGGGGAACTCACCCTCAGTGCCGCTGCGGGCATGAAGGTTACGGCCTCTGGGCAGACGATCACTCTCGAGAACGAGCTGACCAGCGCAGGTGGGACGTCTCTCATCAGCGATGCGAAGGGTGTCTTGAAGGGCCTGAGCGCTGGCGCAGGCATCAACATCTCCGAAGTCGGTGGTGTGCTCACAGTTTCCAGCTCAGGTGCCTCTGGTGGTGTCACCTCCTTCAACGGCGAGGATGGTGCCATCGTGGTCCAGGCCGGTCTCGGTATCACCTTGGAGCAGTCGGGCAAGACCTTCACCATCGGCGCCCTGGGCGGAGGTTCTGGTATCCAGGCGGTATCAGCTGCTCTTGGTGGAGGAGCCAGCCTCGTTCAGGACGACGGCACTACCACGTCAATCGCAGTCATCAAGAAGTTGGCGGCTGGGACCGGCGTCACCCTCGATGAGGGCACTGACGCAGTCACGATCAACGTGGAAGACTCCGGTGGAGTAAGCTCAGTCAACGGCCAGACTGGTGCGGTTCAGATTGTCGCAGGCACGGACATCTCTGTCACAGTCAACGGCAACAACGAAATCGAAGTCGCGTACACGGGTAGCGCAGCCGGCACGAAGGTGGATTCGCTGAACGGTCTTACTGGTCCGGTGAACCTGACCAGCGAAACCGACAACCTGACCATCACTCCGGACGCCAACACCCTGAAGTTCCAGGTGCAGGGGTTCCTCACCTCGGTGGTAGATGCTCCTACTTCAGAGGCTGATCCGGTCTCGCTGGTGAGCAGTGACGGTTCTAGTACTGGCATTCCTGAGATCCGCCAACTGGTGGCTGGGGCCAACGTTCAGATTATTTCTGAAAACGGCGCTGTGAAGTTCGACGTCACAGGTGGTTCCGGTACAGTCAAGAGCGTCAACGGAATTACCCCCACCGACTTCGAGACGGGCAACGTCGTGCTGGAGGCTGGTGACGTAGGAGCCCTCGCGTCTGCGGGAGGTCCGATGCTTGGCCCGATCGACATGACCAACAATGCAATCAAAAACCTGCCGAATCCTGTTGATGATGGGGATCCGATGACCCTCGGGTTCTTCAGTAACGGGGACTTCATCATCGACAACGGCGAAATCTAGGAAGGCGCATGGCAACCTCCGTCAATATTCCAATCCAGAACCGGGGGACCAGCACCCCCGGAAAGGCCCCTACTGCTGGGGACATCCTGCCGCGTCAATTGTTCATCAACTTAGCGGATCGGCGTCTATACACGAAGGACAACAACAATACCATCATCCCCTTGGGATTGGTGTCGGATGACTTGTCCACCGTGGCCCTGACCGGAGCGTATGCAGACCTCACCGGCAAGCCTACGATCCCGCCCCCGTATGTACTGCCGCCTGCCACGCAGACTCTGTTGGGCGGTATCATGGTCGGCGACGGGGTCACCATCCAGCCGGATGGGAAGTTGAACGCTGCAATCTTCTCTATGCGCGGCGAGTTCGGTGTCACGAAGACTGGGGACGTGATCCTCACGCGCGCTGACCTCGGCCTGGACATCCTGGATCCCAACAGTAAGATCCTTCCGCAATACCTGCCTGACAGCATCACCGGGGCGATGGTGTACAAGGGAACCTATGATGCCTCCACGAACACTCCAGCCATCCCGGATGCCGCTGCTGGCAACTTGGGTTGGCTGTACGTGACGAGCGTCGCGGGGACCTATACGCCCACCGCCGGAGCCCCTATCGAGCTGGCCGCTGGCGACTGGCTAGTGTCCGACGGTACTGAATGGCAGAAGGTAGCGGCAGTGGCGTCCGACGTCCTGTCCATCAACGGGCAGACAGGCAACGTCACCATCGACGCCAGCAACCTCCCAGGGCTGTCGGTTGTGGGTCGTACCGGCGAATGGGCAGACATCCTCAGCAAGCCGAACTTCGCAACGGTGGCGACCTCCGGTGCGTATGCGGACCTGAGCGGAAAGCCCGATCTGAAGCCCGTGGCTACGTCTGGCAGCTACAACGATCTGACAGATCTGCCGCCTGACCCCACTATCACTGACATTGGTGTAAACGTCAACGGGACTCCTATCCTGGATCCCGTAACGTTCATCTTCACGCGGCCGATGCAGTTTCCCACCAACTTCGCCAACAGCCGTGCATTTGCTCGCATGCAGACAGGCACTCAAGCCAGTGTCCGCATTATGAAGGCCGTGGCTGCATCGCCCTCCACATACACCCAGGTCGGGTCCTTGACGATCAACACGACCACGAACGTTGCGACGTTCACCACGGTTGATCCGGGCCCCCTGACTTTCGCAGAAGGAGATGTGCTGCGGTACGAATGGATCAGTAGCGGCATCGCTTCGATCACCATCACCCTCCGCGCCACTCGCATCTAAGGAGCTCTAATGAGTATTCGTTACATGGAGGGCTTCGAGACCATCCAGCAATATGGAGATCTCGTGGCCCGAGGCGGATCCCCTCGCGTCACTACGCCCCTGCAAGTCTCTGCCGCACCTGCTCGCTACGCTGGAGGCAAGTCCCTGGTGCGGGCTTACGCTGGCACTCAGGTGTTGATGGATCGTAGCGTGGGGAATATCGGCAACGCTGGTGGCATGTCGTTGTCGTTCTGCGGCAAGCTCACATCGTTCAACTCTACTGGCACATTCCCTGTTCGCTATTTCAACGGGAAGTGGGTGGCCCGCGCTTACGGCAATAACCCCTCCGCGATCACGATCACCGAGGACTTCCGAAATTGGCCTGCTCCAAAGAACATCACTACGGTGAGCAGCGTCGCGCAGGACGTAATCTTTGATACGACTCGCAATGAGTACGTAGTAGGGGCTTACACCACTTCCACTGCGAACCAATTCTTCTCCTCCGCAGACCTCAATTCCTCCGCGTGGACGGCCTCCACACCCTATTCCGAGAACCCGGGGGCGAGCGGTGTGGGCAAGATGTACCAGGATGCGAACGGTACGCTGATCTTCATCGTGGGCTCACGCATCTACAATCGTGAGGTCGGAGCTGCTTCTGCATGGGCTGCTCCCTACACTCACGGGACCGCCGCGTTTCCTTACGGAGCCGCTGCAACCAACGGAACTCGCTGGATCGTCCCTATCAACGATGCCAACAGGTACGTCTACTCAGACGATGGAGGAGTTACGTGGCAGCTCAGCGACGTCATCACCAACTGTGCAGGGAGGACCATCGCCTTCGGGAACGGCACGTTCGTCATTGGCACTAACATCGCAGCCACTCCCTTCGCCGTGTCCAAAGACGGAGGTCAGACTTTCACGTTTCCTAGCGTACCTGTGGTTCTTCAGTACGCGGGGATGTACGTCGCGTATGGCAACGGAGTCTTTGTCGGGGTGCCGTCGCAAGGCACCGATGCGAATGTGTACGTCAGTGAAGACGGCCTGACCTGGAAGGTGTACCCGTTCGAGCGCGGATCCTCTACCACGAATGACCTGAGCTTCGCAAACGGGTACTTCTTCCTCTCCCAAGCAGGTCCGTGTCTCGCTCACAGCGCGGATGGGGTCAATTGGTCGTGGAATGAAGTACCCTCGACCACCACGTCCTACACTTACTCCATCGCGGGATTCGTAGGCGACTCTAAGTTCTATCACGGGTTCGCTATCAACTCCGACGGCAGCCTCTACTACCGATACCCTACTGGCAAGGGGACATTTAATGCACGTTCAGTACCCGGTTTTCAGCGCGATCGCTGGTACAACTACGAATGTACCATCACAGTCGAGAATACGACATCCATCAACGTGTCGGCATCCATCGACGGAATACCCTTTGACAGCCGCTCCGTGACTTGGGGCCTGATGTCTGACAGCGGCCCTATCACCTACGTGAACGTAGGCGGAGGTTACGGAGCCTGGAACGGGGAGGTTGCAGTAATACCTGCGTCCTCCGTCGGCAGTATCATGTACTCGACTGATCGAGGCACAACCACTACTCTCGCGAAGCTCCCTGGAGCTCCCAACTCGGCAGGCTCAATCCCTGTGGTGGTCTGGACGGGCAGCCGCTTCCTCGCATTCACCACCTCCGGTATCTACACCAGTGACGACGGGATCAACGGTTGGATTCTCATCCCCGGGTCTCCCACTGGTAAGAGCTTCCGGGACGCTGATGTGAGCGCCGATGGTCAGGTCATCATCGTCGTGGGACACGCTGCTGGATCCTACTATCGTAGTGCCGATGGTGGCAATACTTGGGAGGAGCGCACCGGACTCAGCGCCGATTACACCTACGCTGGTGTCGCATTCTTGAACGGAGTCTGGGTGGCTCAACCTTCCCCCGCCAGTGGTCTGCGCATAGCTTTCTGGAGTAACGACGGCGGACTTACTTGGACTGGAGTGTCCGTGCCCCCTGCGTACAATTTCGGTCACGCGAAGTCCGCTGATCGGGTACTATTCACCAGCAACGCCGGGATTCTGATCGTCACTGTCCCGTCCGCAGGAGAAGCTCCAGTCTTCACGAGCCTGACCACTGGGGAAGGTGCACCCTCTAACATGTATACCATCGCGTACACGGGGAAGTACTTCATCGCATCGGGGAGCCAGACGCTCACGATCTACTACTCCGAGAATGGCACGAGTTGGACCTCTGTCAACACGTCATCCAATACCCCCAACACGTATACCCTCGGGGTTGGTGGGGCTGCCATTCGGTACGGCGGAGCATCGTCGGACTATTGCACGGTCGTCTATCCTGAATTCACCGATATCCCCCTGCGCTGGTACTCGAACAGTTACGCGTTCAGTGCTCTCGACGACATCGTGGTCACGGACTTCTTGCAGCCCAACGCAGGTCCGCAAGGGGAAGTACAGATCCGCCTCATGCCGTCCGACACGGACGTCCAGGCTGAATGGAACCCGGTCCCTGAAGACTCACCTTCGAACGCGGCTGCTGCTACTCATCTACCGCTCTCGCAGTCGTCGGGTACGTATGTGGAAGCCAACGAGGTCGGTCAGAAGGACAAGTATGGCACGAGCAGCTTCACCTATCCGGCTGGTCTGCGCCCGCTTGCCATGCAGGTTGAGGCGTTCTACGAGCGGGTGTTCACCAACACTCCGACCGTGAAGCTGGGCCTCCAGGGTAACACCGAAGAGGTTCAGACTCCGGACATCGCCATCTCCTCCAGTCTCGGCCAGAGCACCTTCGTGTCCAAGGTGATCGAGACCAACCCCGACACCGGAGCAGCGTGGACTCGCGACACCATCAACACCACGAAACTCACCAACGAGAAGACTGGCTAAGGAGGATCTATGCCCATTCCCGGCGATCCTTACTGGGAAAGCGTATCCTTACTACTCCATGCTGACGAGACCATCGGGACGGGGACCACAGTCGATGTGTCCCCAACCCCTAAGACAGTAGTAGCCCAAGGCAGCGTGACGATCAGCAACAACCGAGCTAAGTTCGGTGCGGGCTCGATCTCGTGGTCTGCTGCGGGCAACTACTTCCAGGTCGATGGAGGCATGGGAGGAGAGCTAGGGTCCGTAGACTTCACCATCGAAGGTTGGGTCTTTCTCACCGGAGGAACAGCAACCGGAACGTTCCTCGACATCACCAACCCGGCTAGTACTTACGGAGGCATCCACTTCACACCTTCTGGCATCTATGCCAGTACGGGTGGGACGTGGGACATAGTCCCACAAGCTGGCCTGAGCCTAGTGGACAGTAAGTGGCATCACTTCGCACTCACCCGCAGCGGTTCGGACTTGAGTCTGTGGATCGATGGGGTGCGCAGGGCTCAGTACAACGTAGGCTCAGCCGCGTTCTCGGTGGGGTCTGGTGGTCTGAGCGGACGAGTCTATCTAGGCTCAGCAGCCAACGCTTCTGCTGGGTCGCTCGACGAGATCCGCATTACCCGTGGGGTGGCCCGCTATTCAGCCACGTTCACCCCTCCGGATGCTCCGTTCCCTGGGGACGAGTCGTACGTCAAGAACTCGCTCTACCGTCTAGAGGCTGTCGCGGAGTCCAATATGCGCCTGCCTGGGGATGTTCGCTCCCATTCAGCGGCCAAACAGGTTCTGCTACAGGTGACCCCACAGGTCAGGGACTATCACATCGAGGCGGTAGCGAAGGACGCATCCTTCGCAATGCCACCAGATCTCTTTGCTCGCTCTGCTGCAAAGACGGTCCTGCTCGCGGTGGTTCCTCGTCTGTACGGCTATCGACTGGAGGCTGTCGCATCAGCAGACGCGGTACTCCCGGGTGACATCCGAACACGCTCTGTTGCGAAACAGACACTGTTCAGCGCCACGCCCCAGACTAGCAAGTACAAGCTGGAGGCGGTGGCGGCTCACTCTGGGTTTGTGCTCCCCGGAGATCTTCGTGCGAGGTCTGCTGCGAAGCAAGTTGTCGTAGCTCAGCCTAGAAGCATCCACGATAGTGGATATCGTCTAGAGGCCGTCGGTTACGGAAATCTCCCGACCCCATCATCGCTCTTTACTGTGGAAGCTGTCTCGGGACTGCCGTACAGCTCACCCATCTCGAACTTCACGCTGGAAGCGGTAGCGGAATCCACTATCACTCCACCCCGACCTCAGACCACGGTTGTGTGGTTCACGGTCATCGATCCCTAAATACAGAGGAATCTATGGGTACTCCCAACGTAATGAAGGCCGCTGAAGGCTTTGACATCTATCCTGACGGCCTGATCGTGCAAGATTGGCCGTGGTCCGTTCTGTCCGCTGGCACCAACACTCCGCAGATTGTGTCGGGGGCTGGTGTGTTCGGTGGCAAGTCTCTGGCGTTCAACCGAGGAACCACTCTCGGCGAAGCGTGTCGCTATCGCTTCCCTTCCACGGCTCAGTGGATGCGCAATAGCGCCACCGCTACTGGCAAAGCGGTCTTCGGCTTCAATGCCTGGTTCCGCCAGGACACGCTCCCGACCAACACTGCGGTCAATACCCTCCTGAGCTGGGCCACGACCGCAAGCGCGCAGAGCATCCCCTTCCTCGGCATCTCGAACACGGTGGCGGGCGGCTTGCAGTTGGCCTTCCCGTCGGCCGTCGGCAACGTCACGACCTCGCCGTATCAGATGGCGATCAGCCTGAACGTGTGGTACTGGCTGAGCCTGCGCTTCATCGTGTTCCCGAACGCTCAGTGCTTCGCCTCGTACACGGTGAACGGCATCCCCATTCAGGACAACGTCCAACTCACGTTCACCAGCGATCCGCTCTCGACCAACGTGGCGAACCAGATCCTGTTCAATGGCGGGGGTGTCACTGGCACGTACAGCCTCGACGACATGGTCATCCAGAATTCGAGCGGTGCCGACGCTGACTGGCCTGCGGGGTTCGCCGGGGGTGTGCCGAACACCCCGAGCATGACGTCCATTTCCAACATCACACCGCGTCGCATCTATCCGATTCCGATCACGGCCAATGGGAGCGTTACGGAGTGGACTCCGGACGAAGAGGGGCTTCCGAACTGGCAAGCGGCCACGGAATCGGGTCACAGCGTGGAAGCCCTGGACGCCAACCTGACCGACCTGTACAAAGGGACAGTCGGTGCTGAAGACGTCATCACCGATTGCATTGGCATAGTCGCCCGTGCCTCCACCAACAAGTACCTCAACGTCGAACCGGCGATGAAGGACTCGGCGAGCAGTGCTCAGGTGAACAATCCGGGCGTGGTGTCGAAGGGCACTGCCCGCTTCGTGTCCGTCATAGAACAGACTCAAGACGGCCAGCAATGGACGAAGGCTCTGATCGAGGGTGCTGAATTCGGTCAGCACAGCCTGTAGCCAACGCATTCGGCGGCCTCCAGTACAAGTCCGCATCAAGACTGCTCTGTTCCTCTTCACGGAACCAGTTCTGTGTTGGAGTGTACACTGGAGGTCGTTGGTAGTCTACGTCCCGCCCCATCAGTAATATCCGCTCACTTCGTAAGTTCGACGTCCGTCATCCGCAGACCACCGTCGTGCGGTTCTCAATAGGAGATCCCTAATGCAGTTCTATGTAGGTTCCAAAGATGGGTTGGCTGACTTCCTGCTCACTTACCCGGAGGAAGAGGTCGCCCTTCCATCCAACGTCTATATCACTGAAGAGGAAGCCGACGCCCTCGATCGCGACCTCAGCATCCGGGATCTGGGTCAACCCGTGGTGACCAACTATCCGGACGGTACTACCGTAGTCTTGAACCAGAAGGATGTTCGCGAGATCCTGTCTCCGCGCATTGCTCCGGCGGAAGGCTCGGAGGGAGAATCGGAGGAAGAACCCAACGAAGCTCCTGAAGACACCCCGGTTGAAGAACCGAGTGCATAAGTGGTTTGCTAACTGCTTCGGGCTTGGCCACGAGCAAACAGCACTCACTGATTAGGAGCTATACACGCCCCTCCGGTCATCACGTATCCTGCGACAGACGTCGCGTCACGAGGCTCCCATACGGTCATGGTACTCCGTGTTCTCTCTCACACCAAGGCTGATCCCTTCTTCGTTTTGGGTACCCGGCCTCAGGGTAAGCCCATGAACCTGCACTTCATCAAGGACTGAAGTCATATGGACTTCCAGATAAAGCGTTATTTCCTGGAAGCTGGGTACTCGGTGCGCTACGAACGTTTCGTACAAGCAGCTCCCGGCAACGTCATCTCAGTGCCTGGGGCTGATGCCGTCCTCGTGACGACCTCAGCCACCATAACTGTGGACGTCTCTCCCAATCGTCAGGGGTCTGATGCGTACACTGTGCGCGTCAGCAAGATGTTCGTGCTTGATGAGCCCACTACCGCCATGGATCTGGTCCTGGAGGAAGGCTCTTCAGCTATTGTACGAATCACCGGGTTCACCAAGGACCCCGCCACCTAACTCGGCCTCTCCAAAATGATGCCCAAAGCGGGGTTTGGAGGCATCATGGAAAAGCCCCTCCTAGGACGTCCTGGGAGGGGCTTTTGCGTTTGGGCCTAGTACCGCCCAGGGGAGCCGTTTTAGCTCCGATTGGCATTGTAAAAACCATCCAAATGGAGGTCCTACAGACGCCTTGCGGCTGGCCCTTTAGGCAGCCTTGCCCGTCACGCGGGTGTACTCCTGGCGGATGATCTCGACCATCTGATCGTAGGTGATGTCCAGGAGGTTGTCGCCGTTGGCAACCATCTCGTCGACCTTCG
>Ga0164243_10013169_pt1 | contig 11660 bp, 2 predicted proteins | sample OricompcompostOP_FD_108781 | JGI IMG/M metagenome (GOLD analysis project Ga0164243, IMG submission 108781) | Organic Plus compost microbial communities from Emeryville, California, USA - Original compost - Organic plus compost (OP) | ecosystem: Engineered > Solid waste > Mixed feedstock >... | reverse complement strand
GCGCTGCTGCTGGAGTCTGTCTTTGAGGCGGGCAATACTTTTGAACTGGAAAACATCTACTACGACTTCGATAAACACAACATCCGTCCGGATGCTGCGGCGGTGCTGGACGAGCTGGTGCGCACGCTGCGGGACAACCCGACGCTGCGGATCGAGCTTTCGAGCCATACGGACAGCCGGGGCAGCGACAGTTACAACCTGGCGCTATCGCAGCGGCGTGCCCAGTCGGCGGTGGATTACCTGGTGAGCCGGGGGATTGCACGTGACCGGATGGTGGCCAAGGGATATGGGGAGACGCGGCTGGTGAACGACTGCGGCAACGGCGTACCGTGCACGGCCGAACAGCACCAGGCCAACCGGCGCACCGAGGTGACGGTACTGGAATATTAAGCGTATGCTATCAACAGAACCGGATGGGTCATCGCTTTGACCGCATCCAGAGGCCAACCCAGCAGCAGGGGTTGGCCTTTTTTGTGTTGGAGCATGGAGGAGAGCGCAGGGCGTCTTTCGCCAAGAGCCCGATTAACCCATTGAATAGTTGACGGTTAGCTTGATGGCACTAAAGTCTCAAATAATTGGGGTTGTACATCCCAATCATTTGAGACCTTTCTTTTGTGCGTTTTGGTCACATTTGCCGGCTGTGAAGATACGCTTCTATGTTGAATCCAACAGCTACAATCCGATATGAGAAACAAATACAGTCTCCTGATTAACTCAAATTACTTTACACCGTTGATAGCCCTATTTCTACTTGTGTCGAGCCAAACGGCGAAAGCACAAAGTGGAAACGGATGCGGTTTTCGTCCAGGCTTTGGTTGTCCTGAAACCGATTACACAAATTTCGGCATGAACTCCAACAATGATGCCGCCACCATCGAATATGACAACTTTGTTTCCACCGTACACTCAACCGTGGTTCGTACCAGCGAAGGAACCTTTAAAGTATGGGGGGAAATGATGTCAAATGATGCTGGAAGTTTAACTGCGCCTACGGATTTAAATAGCACAAACTATCCTGCCTTGAATGGAGTGGTATTAAAAGTGGCGATGGGTAGTACTGATCAAAACAGGACGCAGGGTATTGTCCTGAGCACTGACGGGCTGTATGCTTGGAGCTATGAAGGCATGGTGTTACATGATGATCTCACCGATAGCAGAATTTTTCAAAAGATAACGATCGATGGCAATTCGACTGGCTTGCCCTATGGTGTCGAGCCAACGCAGGTTAAAATGCTTTTTGCGTCGTATCAAGTATTGGCATTGGCTACCTGCGATGGAAACGTATGGGTAATCTCACAGAATGGCGCAATGACGGGCGATGGCCGTAGCGGTGCCCTTGGTTCGGTGGATGCTCGCAAGTGGTATCGGGTAACGACTGATGATCCAGGCAATCCCTTTCTTACGGACATTGTGGCAATAAGGGGCTATACAAGCGGTTTAATCGCACTTCAACGAGACGGTACCTTATGGACTTGGGGAACCAGCACGTTTCTGGGAGATAATAGTCCCGCGAGCGAAAGGACGAGAGCTACCCGGATGGTTCTGCCCGATCCGGACGGAGACATTAAGATGGTCGGCATGGCCGGAACAAGTTCCGGATCCAGTTATTATGTGTTGTATACGGATGGCAGGTTATTCGCGATGGGCGATAACGCCCAACAACAATTGGGAGACTGGAGCGACGACACACAGACGGTCTGGGTGCAGCCTCGGTATCCTGTTGATGGAGACCCGGAGACTCCCGGAGAAGCTATGGACGATATCCATTGGATTTCCCCTCTTGAGCATGGTGCACCCAACTTCGCGTCAATTAATGTGCTGAACAAAAACTCAGAAATCTACAATTGGGGCAAAAATGCAGGTTTGATGTTAGGCCGTCCGGCTAACAACTTCTTGTACAATCCGGCGGTTCCAGATGGGGTCACCATTGGTACGGATCAAATCCTCGCAGTGGAAACAGGTGGACACACCACCATGTTAGTGAAAAAATGCGAGTCAAATTTTGGTTATGTGGGTCACGCTGTTAGTGGAAGTATGGGAAACAACGCAGAGGGCAATTTTTTTGAATTTACTTATAATACAGCGGCTGTACAGATATGCGGAGCGAGGTCCACACCTGAAATCAATATCATCAGCCCATCGATTACGACAACCGTCGGTATAGATGAACAGATTTGCAAGGGCTCATCGCTCGATCTTGTTCTGCAACCGCAGGGAGGAACATTCGAAGTGGTGTCAGGGCCCGCTGAATGGGATTCTGAGAGCTCAACACTCCTCTTTACGTACGACGAAGGTGATGAAGTAACGGTTAGATATATTATTGAAGACCCAGATGCATGTGACGAAGAATCTTTAGTGAGTGTGCGAACATTTAAAGTCGGAGAGAATTGTGCGCTCAACATGACGTTGACGAAATCGGAAGTTTTCAATGATGAGAACGAAAACGAATATGCAGAGGCCGGAGAAACCATCGCCTACACGTTTACCCTGACCAATACGGGCGACTGGCCAATCGATAACCTGGCCGTCGAGGATCTGCTGTTCGATAACCCGAATGTAGAATTGGATTTCAGTATAGTGCACTACCCTGAAGAGAAGATATTGCTTTCAGGGGAGTCAGCGACGGCTACGGTCGAATATAGAATCAATCAGGAGGATATCGACAGAGGAGGGGTCTATAACCTGGCGACCGCTACGGGTACCCGCCGGGGCAAAGCTCCGGATCCGGACGATCCGGATGAGGGCATCATCACCACGGAGTCAGAGGATCCGGTTGATCCCTTGGATCCCACTGACGAAAATTATGATGACGACTGCCCTACTTGCACGTTTACGGTGCTACCTCGGAAACCGGCCATCCAGCTTGTAAAGACTGCCGTGCTCGATAAAGGGGCAGACGGTATCGCCACGGAAGGCGACATCGTGACCTATACGCTTAAGGTAACGAACACGGGAAATGTAACCTTGGACGAAATTGCGGTTTTGGAAGATCCTGGCAGTGATGGCGATGTGGTATTTACAGGAGACGTTTCTAATATAGACGAGCTGACGTTGGTTCAATGGGGTAATGGAGACGACGATGAATACGACAAGGAAGACTACGCAGGGACATTGGCTCCTGGAGAGTGGGCGGAGTTCACGATTACTTATGAAATTACGCAAGAAGACATAACAGCAGGTTTCCTATGGAACCGTGCGGTTGTAACCTCAAAAGACCCAACGAATGGCGAGGTACGATCCGTCTCGGAGGATCCCCAATCCCCGGAGGATGGAGACGATGGGTATGATGAGGATTGTCCGGAATGTACGGTAACAGCGTTCCCCGAAGAAGCTGCAATTGATCTGGTCAAGAGGTTCGTAGTTGACCAGACCGTTGCGGGTGTGACCGACCGCGTTGATGCAGGTGACGAGGTGACCTACACGTTCACGGTGACGAACACAGGCAACGTTACGCTGAGCGGGGTTGCCGTGACGGACGATCTTGACGGTCTGACGGAGCTGACATACACCTGGCCTGATGATGATAACACGGGCGTGCTGCTTCCTGGGGAGTCGGCGACTGCAACGGCGAGCTACGCGATCACACAGGATGATATCGATGCGGGTAAGCGGGAAAACAGTGCTACCGTTACGGGCATTGTTCCGGGCGGAAACCCTGAGAACCCCGAAGACGTTGTGACGGATATCTCAGACACGGGTACTGATCCGACGGGTGTACCGATAGAAAACCCGGAAACAGTTGACGGCGACGAGGATGAAGATCCAGGAAACGACCCCACAGTCATCGAAATACCAAGGCAGTCGGGAATTAGTTTGGTGAAGACTGCCGTTTTTAACGATGAAAACGAAGACGATCACGGCCAGCCTGAAGAAACGGTTACGTTTACCTTCGTCGTCAGAAATATCGGCAATGTAACGTTGAAAGACGTTAAGTTAGAAGAGATGACGTTTACGGGTTCCGAAGACCTCGGGGCACCGCAGATAAGTGCCTGGTATGCGGCCGATGAATCAGAATTGGACATCAACGACTATGATAAAGAACTTGCACCGGGAGAATCGGTGAAATTTAGGTTGAATTACCAAATTACCGCTGAAGATATTGCGGTAGGGAACCTCTCCAACCAAGCCAAAGTAACGGCAAAGGATCCGGAGGGAAGCAATGTAACGGACGACTCGGGTACCGATGACGACAACGACGATCCAACCCAAGTGGTGCTGCCACCGGGATTGCTCGTAGCCGCGGATGACACCGGCGATGAGATAAACGGCTACACAGGCGGCACGGTACAGTCGGGTGATGGCGACCTGAATGTGCTGGATAACGACGAGCTCAACCGTGATCCGGTTGACACGGACGAGGTAACGCTGAAGGTGGGCGGCACGGAGGTGACCACATCGGTAGCGTTCCGGGATGGGGACGATAACGAGGTGACGGGCGTTGTACTGAACCCGGACGGTACGGTCACGGTGTCTGCGGGCACGGCAGCGGGTGAATACACGCTTACCTATACGATCTGCGAAAAGCTGAACCCGGACAACTGCGACGACGCGACGGTTACCGTCGAGGTTACCGCCGCGGAGATCGAAGCCACGGATGACACAGGCGATGCGATAAACGGCTACACAGGCGGCACCGTGCAGTCGGGGGATGGCGACCTGAACGTACTGGACAACGATGAGCTGAACGGAACCAAGGTGGATCCCGACGAGGTTACGCTTACGCGCACGGGCGACGCCACCGATTCGCCGCTGACGCTTAATGAAGACGGTACGGTCGACGTTGCGGCGGGCACGGCTGCGGGTGAATATACGCTTGCCTATACGATTTGCGAGGTGCTGAACCCGGATAACTGCGACGACGCGACGGTTACTATCGAGGTAGCCGCCGCCGAGATCGAGGCAAAGGATGACACAGGCGATGAGGTCAACGGATACACCGGCGGCACGGTACAGTCGGGCGATGCCAACCTGAACGTACTGGACAACGACGAGCTGAACGGTGCTGCGGTTGATGCGGACGAGGTAACGCTGAAGGTGGGCGGCACAGAGGTGACCACCCCAGTGGCGTTCGAGGATGAGGACGGCGATCCGGTTGCGGGCGTTGTGCTGAACTCGGACGGGACGGTCACGGTATCTTCGGGTACTGCTGCCGGAACCTATACCCTGGATTATACGATATGCGAGGTGCTCAACCCGGGCAACTGTTCGGATGCGGCGACGGTTACCGTCGAGGTGATTGCCGCGGAGATCGCAGCCACAAATGACACCGGCGATGAGGTCAACGGATATACGGGCGGCACGGTGCAGTCGGGCGGCGCTGACTTGAAGGTACTGGACAACGATGAGCTGAACGGCGCGGCGGTTGACGCGGGCGAGGTGACGCTGTCGGTCGATGGCACCGAGGTGACCACCCCTGTGGCATTCGAGGATGCGGAGGGCAACACCGTTGCGGGTGTGGTGCTGAATGCAGACGGGACGGTTGATGTTGCTGCTGGCACTGTTGCCGGGACCTATACACTGGAATACACGATATGCGAGGTGCTCAACCCGGGCAACTGTTCGGATGCGGCGACGGTTACCGTCGAGGTGATTGCCGCGGAGATCGCAGCCACAAATGACACCGGCGATGAAATAAACGGATACACCGGCGGCACGGTACAGTCGGGCGATGCCGACCTGAACGTACTGGATAACGATGAGCTGAACGGAACCAAGGTGGATACCGACGAGGTTACGCTTACGCGCACGGGCGATGCCACCGATTCGCCGTTGACGCTTAATGAAGACGGTACGGTCGAGGTTGCGGCGGGCACCACTGCGGGTGAATATACGCTTACCTATACGATTTGTGAAAAGCTGAACCCGGACAACTGCGACGATGCGACAGTTACCGTTGTGGTGGCTGCTGCGGAGATCACGGCCACGGATGACACCGGCGATGCGATTAACGGATACACCGGCGGCACGGTGCAGTCGGGCGCGGGCGACCTGAATGTGCTGGATAACGACAAGCTGAACGGAACCAAGGTGGATCCCACCGAGGTTACGCTTACACGCACGGGCGACGCCACCGGATCGCCGCTGACGCTTAATGAAGACGGGACGGTCACGGTGTCTGCGGGCACGGCAGCGGGTGAATACACCCTTACCTATACGATCTGCGAAAAGCTGAACCCGGGCAACTGCGACGACGCGACGGTTACCGTCGAGGTTGCTGCCGCGGAGATTGAGGCCACGGATGACACCGGCGATGCAATAAACGGCTACACGGGCGGTACGGTACAGTCGGGTGATGGCGACCTGAATGTGCTGGATAACGACAAGCTGAACGGAACCAAGGTGGATCCCACCGAGGTTACGCTTACGCGCACGGGCGACGCCACCGGATCGCCGCTGACGCTTAATGAAGACGGTACGGTTGGGGTTGCTGCGGGTACAGCTGCGGGTGAATATACGCTTACCTATACGATCTGTGAAAAGCTGAACCCGGACAACTGCGACGACGCGACGGTTACCGTCGAGGTGGCTGCCGCGGAGATCGAAGCCACGGATGACACCGGCGACGAGGTGAACGCATCCACCGGCGGAACGGTACAATCAACAGACGGTGGAGAGGTCAACGTGCTGGATAATGATCTATTAAATGGTAAAGCGGTCAACCCTGATGAAGTAAAATTGACGCCGGGCACGGCGACGCCTACACCAGCTTCGGGTAATATCGTAATGAAGGCGGATGGCACCGTGGTCGTAGCTGAAGGCACAACCCCGGGCACCTATTCGTATCCATATACCATATGTGAACTATTAAATCCGACCAATTGTGCCAGTGCAGCAATAAAGGTTGTAGTGAAACCGGTGGGAGTCGCGGATGAAAGCGTTACGGAAATCAATACGCCGGTCAAAAGCAACGTAAACACGAATGACGGAGTAAGCGCTATCGGCACTACGGTAGCGATCGAAACGGACGGCGAACATGGAACCGCGGTGGCGAACGCGGACGGTAGCGTGACCTACATGCCCGGAAAGGATTTCATCGGCAAGGACACCTATACCTATATACTGGAAACTGCCGACGGCGTGGTGAGCGAACCGGTCACGGTGACCGTACAGGTCAAGCCAGTGGGTGTTGATGATGATATTACAGTCGATGCCAATTCATCGGTAACTTCAGACGTGGTAGACAATGATGGTCCAAGCGGGAAGGGAACGGATGTCGATATAGCTAAAGCACCAACGCATGGCGACGTAACAGGGAATCCCGATGGGACGGTAACCTACACACCGGAAAAGGATTTCTACGGTACAGACAGCTATACGTATACATTGACTACCGGGGATGGCGTGGTTTCCGATCCCATTACCGTTACGGTAACGGTAGTGGCGGCTCCAGGGATTACCATCACCAAATCAGCCCGCGACGGCGAGTACGCCTTGGCCGGCGATGTCATCACATACGACATTACAGTGACCAATACCGGGAACGTAACGATAACAGCTATTGAAATAACGGACGCCAATGCGGACGCCGGCAGCATTACGCCTGCAACAATCACCGCCTTGGCGCCGGGAGAATCAAGAACCGCAACGGCTGCACACACCGTTACGCAGGCTGATATCGATGCGGGCTATGTATACAACATCGCCCGGGCAACCGGTGAGGCGCCGAACGGGGAGGAAGTGAGCGATGAGTCGCACGACCCCGACCCGCTGGATCCGGATGCTCCTGCGGCAGGTGACTGTACGGACTGCACCATTACACCCATCGAAGTGAAACCGGCTGTAGCTTTGGTCACGGTACCGACCAACCAGGGTTCGGGGCGTAATGGCGCCTTCGTCGTGGGCGACGAGATTGAATACCGGTTTACGGTAACCAACAGGGGCAACACGACGCTGCAGGGCTTTGTGCTGAACGATGCGAAGCTGGGGCTGAAGGATGTGCGGGTTGATGAAACGCTGGCACCGGGCGAAAGCTTCATACGCACGTTCCGTTATACGATCACCCCGGCGGACATTCTTGCCGGGGAGGTGGTGACCAGTGCGAGGGTGAATGCGGAAAGCCCGACGGGCACGGCAACGGCGGACATATCTGGCGATGAGGTAACCAACGACGTGCCGACGGTGGTACCGGTGGCCGAAGGCCCTGAGTCGTCAGACGACGAAGGGGAGACTCCGCAGAACACGCCGGTGACGATCAGCGTAACGGATAACGACGGGGAGGGCAGCAGCCCGATCGACCCTGCGACGGTACGGCTGATTGATCCGGCAACGGGTGAGGAAAGCACGGAAGTGACCGTTGCGGGTGAGGGCACCTATACGGTGGGTTCCGATGGAACCATCACCTTCACCCCGGTCCGCGCGTTCTACGGGGCAAGTACCATTCAATATATAGTGCGCGATGTGAACGGCCTGCAGGCGGATCCGGCAACCCTTACCGTTGCTGTCGCCCGAAGCCAGCCTGCGGCGTCGGATGATAGGCAACAAGGTTCGTTTAACGGGCCGGTAGAGATCCAGCTGGTGAACAACGATGAGCCGGATACGGCGCCGCTGGATCCCTCGACCATCGAGATCGTTAGCCAGCCGCAGCACGGTACGCTGCAGGTGGGAGCCGACGGGATCGTGACCTACTCGCCGCACCAGTACTACACGGGTCCGGACGAGTTCAGCTACCGGGTGATGGACGCCAACGGCAACTGGACGAACGTTGCCACGGTTCGGCTGACGGTTTCCGGATTCAACATCCCGAACATCATTACGCCGAACGGCGACGGGCAGAACGATCGGTTCGTGATTGTAGGTCTTTCGGACTACGACAACGCGGAGGTGCTGATCTTCAACCGCTGGGGCAACGAGGTGTACCGCAGCCGCGACTACAAACAGGACTGGGATGGCCAGGGCGTGAGCGAAGGTACGTATTACTATATCATCAGGCTGCGCAAAGACGGCAAAGAGACGGTGCACAAAGGGTGGTTGGTGATCAAGCGTAAATAAGGGGGGAGGCATTTAGCAATGAAGAGAAACAACATGAGAAATAGCATAAGAACGTCCGTGCTGGTATTGGCTTCCTGCATGGGAATGGTGGCCAAAGGGCAGCAGAACATTCAGTTTACGCAGTATATCTTCAATTCGATGAGTGTCAACCCGGCATATACGGGTTACAAGGAGGAGTGGTTCGGCCAGCTGGGCCTTCGGAGCCAGTGGGTGGGCATCGAGGGTGCGCCGGAGACGGGCACGGTATCGATAGACGGGGTGACAGAGCCCTATGCGAAGCGCCACGGGGTGGGGCTTCAGGTTACGGCGGACCGGCTGGGTCCGCAGTCGGCCACATCGGTGTATGCGAACTACGCGTTCCGGCTGCGGCTGAACGATGAGGACACGCAGCGGCTGAGTTTCGGCGTGGGCGCGGGTGTGACGCAGTACAGCCTTGACGGCACCAGACTGAACCCCAACGACCAGGTGGACGGCGTGATCCCGCCGGGGCGGATCAGCAACTTCATCCCTGACGTGCGGTTCGGGGTGTACTACTACAACCCCTACTGGTATGCGGGGGTGTCGGTGATGGACCTGCTTTCGGGCGACCAGAGCAACAACGTCTTCCGGTGGGACAACACGACCACGGACAACATCCGGCGCCGGCGGCACATGTACTTTATCGGGGGTGCGCTGGTGAACTTCCACAGCGGGGTGAAGCTGCGTCCGAGCGTGCTGGTGAAGGAGGACTTCAGGGGGCCGACGAGCGTTGACGTGAACGCGCTGTTCATCTTCGGTGACCGATTCTGGATCGGGGGCGGCTGGCGCACGGGGGTGACGGTCTTCAAGCGGGATTATGCGCGGTTCACGGGGGATAAGCTGAGCAGCCTGAACTCGGTATCGGCCATCGCGCAGCTGTACGTGACGCCGAAGTTCCGGGTGGGGTATTCGTACGATTACATCCTGAGCCGTCTGGGCAGCGTACAGAACGGATCGCACGAGGTAACCCTGGGGATCACCTTCGGGCGGCATCGTGACCGGCTGGTCAGCCCGCGGTATTTTTAGGGTGTAGTATAGATCAGAAAAGACAACAGACACAATAGAAAGCAAAGACTATGAGATATCGGTTGCAGCAATTAATAATATCGGCCATGTTGTTGGGCATGGGCGGGTCGGTATATGGGCAGGAACAGCCCAGCCTTCGGGATCGGGCGGGGGAGGTTTTCCACCGTTATGAGTACGCCCACGCGGTACCGCTGTACCTGAAGTTGGTGGATACGGACCGTCCGCGTACGGAAGATGTGGAAAGACTGGCCTACTGCTATGAACAGCTGAAGGAGTATGAGATGGCGGAAAACTGGTATTCGCGCGTGGTGAACATGGATGGGAGCAGCGAAGAGAACCTGCTTCGCTACGCGGAGGTACTGAAGATGAATGGGAAGTATGCGGAGGCGAAGAGCCAACTGGAGGCCTATGCGACAAGGACGGGCGACAGCACAGCTGTGGCCGTGTCCATGGCGGGCTGTGACTCGGCGCTGGTATGGATGGCCAGCCCGACGGTTCACAGGCTGCGTAACGAGACAGTGAACACATCGCTGTCGGAGTTTTCGGTGTTTCCGGTGGGAGACAAGGTGTACTATGCGGGTGAGCCGGATGACCACATGCGTGGTGTGGGGACCCACGGGCGGACTGGCCATTCGTTCCTGAGGGTGTATACGGCAGACCGTGCGGCGGACAACGGCCTTTCCGATGCGGTGATGGCGGAGGAAGGGATCAACAGCACGCCGTACCACATCGGTCCGGTGGCGGCCGCAGCCAACGGCTCAATTTTGTATGTGACGCGCACGTATGCCGGAAAGAACGGGAAGGTGACGCGTGAGGAGCGGCGTCGCTACCTGACCAACAAGCTGGAGCTGTACACTTACAGGCAGGATGAGCGTGGGGGCTGGCAGGCCGAACCGTTTGCCTACAACAACGTGGAGGAATACTCGGTGGGGCATGCGGCATTAAGCGGAGATGGTCAGACACTGTATTTCGTGAGCGACATGCCGGGAGGGCATGGGGGTGCGGATATCTGGTACTGTGAACTTCAGGCCGACGGGGGCTGGGGTACACCGGTGAATGCCGGTGAATCGGTGAACAGTGCGGGCGACGAGCTGTTCCCTAATATAGGTCCGGACGGCAGGCTTTACTATTCAAGCAATGGTTTTGCGGGGATGGGGGGGCTGGACGTGTTTATGGCGACGGGCGAAAAAAATCGGTGGGACACTGTGCGGAACCTGCGGTTTCCGGTGAACTCTCCGGGGGATGACTTTGCCTATCTGACCACCTACGAAGGGGAGGAAGGCGTTGCCGGGTACCTATCCTCGAACCGGAAGGGGGGCAAGGGTGGCGACGATATCTACTCGTTCACCTTTGAGAAGCCGAAGATTACGGTGATGCTGAAAGGTACGGCCAGCGATAAGCAGACAGGGGAGCGGCTTTCTGAAGTTACCTTGACACTGTATGACGGCCAGCGGGAAATTGTAGCTTGCCGGAGCGGCGACAGCAACGGATCCTTCGGGTTTGAGCTTGCCAAGGACAAAACCTATACGGTGCTGGGCCAGCGGACGAAGTACCACGCCGATTCGGTGGAGGTGAACACCTTGGGAGTTACCCGGTCCGACACGCTTGAGGTAGCGCTGCTGCTGGAG
>Ga0164243_10013168_pt1 | contig 11661 bp, 10 predicted proteins | sample OricompcompostOP_FD_108781 | JGI IMG/M metagenome (GOLD analysis project Ga0164243, IMG submission 108781) | Organic Plus compost microbial communities from Emeryville, California, USA - Original compost - Organic plus compost (OP) | ecosystem: Engineered > Solid waste > Mixed feedstock >... | reverse complement strand
TGCTCTCCGCCCTGCTCGGGCTGATCCTGATCGGCGTCTTCCAGATCGGGCTCCTGGAACGGCGCAATCCTTTCGTTCTGCGGGCAGGCTACGACTCGATCCTGGTCATCCTGCTGTTCTTCGGCGGCGTCGGGCTCCTGTACGTCGTGCGCTGAGATTTCAGCCGAACTGCGCTTCGGCGGCGACGCTAGGCGACCCGGCGCATGACCTGCTCGCCGCCGGCTTGCCGGCCCTCGGCTAGGGTTCGGAACCGCAAGACGACCTCATGCAGGCTCGAGGCGACCGCCCGGAGCTGGTCGGCCGAAGCGGCGACCTCCGCCAGCGACGCGGCGTTCTGCTGGGTCGTCCGGTCCATCTCGCCCACGGCGACGTTCACCTGCTCGAGTCCTGCCGATTGCTGGGCCGAAGCCGCAGCGATCTCGCGGAGCAGTTCGTCCATGCGCGCGACTTCGGTGAGAATGACGCCGAGCGCCTGACCGGTCCGCTGCACCAGGTCGACGCCTGAAGCGACCTCGGCGCTGCTCCGCGCGATCAGGCCCTTGATCTCCTTGGCCGCGTCGGCCGACCGCTGCGCCAGGGTGCGCACCTCGGCGGCGACGACCGCAAAGCCCTTGCCGGACTCGCCTGCGCGCGCCGCCTCGACGCCGGCGTTGAGCGCCAACAGGTTCGTCTGGAAGGCGATCTCGTCGATGACGGCGGAAATGGCGCCGATCTGCTCGGCCGACGACTGGATCTCGACCATGGCCCTCACGGCCTGGCTGACGATCTCGCCGGACTGTTCGGCCTCCCGCCGGGCGGTGGCGGCGGTCTTCGCCGCTTCGTTGGCCCCCTCGGCCGTGCGCTTGACGGTCGCGGTGACCTCGTCGAGCGCGGCGGCCGTTTCTTCGAGGTGAGCGGCCTGCTGGCCGGTGCGGTCGGCGATCCCTGCGGCCTGCCTGGCGATGCCGTCGCAGTCCTCGCGCAGCGCTGAGGCGCCCTGCTGCATGGCGACGATGCTCTGCCGCAGCCCGGCCACCGCCTCATTGAAGGCCGTCCGCAGCGGCTCGTACTCGGCGGCGAAGGGTTGGGCGATGCGTCGCCCGAGGTCGCCTTCGGCGAGACCGCGCAGGGCGTCGCGCATGGCGCCGAGCACCGTCGCATGCTTGGCCGCCGCCTCTCGCTGACGCTGTTCGGCTTCCTCGCGCAACGCCGCTTCGGCCTCGGTCGCCGCGAGCGCCGCCTCCTGCGCCTCGCGCAGCTGATCAGCGGCGTCGACCTCGGTGACGAGCCGGTTCACGCGCGAGAGCATGTGCGCGTTGTTCGCCGTGGACCAGACGAGCGCGGCGGCTTCGACGATCAGGATCACGGCGTGCAGCAGGACGCGACCGATCCCGCCGCCGCCATAGAAGACCAGGCTCGGCAGCAGAAAGCTCAGCGTCAGGTGATGCAGCGCGACCGTGATGGCGGCGACCAATATGACCGACCAGTCCGCGAAGATCGCCAGCAGGCCGAGCGCAGCGAAGTAGGCCATGTGCCAGTCGAGCTGCCATCCCCGGCCGGCCCAGCCGCCGACGATCAGTGATACCTGCGCCATCAGCGCGACGCCGCAGACGCACCGCGCGGCGGCGCTGTCAGATGTTCGCCGGGCGGCCAGGAGAACCGCCCCGCAGACCGCCGCGGAGCTCAGCGCCGCCGCAGGCGGCGCGCCGACGAGGGCTGCGCTGGCGGCGGCCACGACGACCAGAAGCAGGCTCGCTGCGGCGAGCACCGCGCCCGCCGCACGGCGCTGCGCCAGGAGGTCCTCAAAGAAGAACGTCATCGCTCGTCCCCTTTTCGACGCAAAGCGAAGGCTCGGCGCTGAGCAGAAGCAGCGCGCCGCTGCGACGCAGGCGCGCCGCCGTGTCCGCCTCTGCGCTTCGCACAAGGGCGGCGAACGGGATCGCCGCCGGCTGCGCCAGCCCGGCGGCGTCGGCGGCCTCCAGGCTTCGGCGCTGATCCCACCAGGGCGGATAGATGGCCAGAATGGCGCCGGCGTCTCTCCGCGCCGCCGCCGCGGGCGCCAAGGCCGCGCAGGAGGCGACGATCAGCGCGATCGATCCTGCAAGCCGGCCGAGCGCGCGCGCTCCCGGAGCTTGCTGCGAGCCTGCCGGCGCGGGGCCCCGCCCGCCCGTTCTCAATGATGGCAGGTCGACTGAGCCCCCGCTCACAGATCAGCCTTCCGGTGTTGCACACCCAGTTTCTGTGTTTCAGGAAACGTGCGCCGGATGGATTAATAGTCTATTATGTCGCTAACCCGACGTTACTGTGTTGGCGATGCAATCCTGCAGAACCGACGGAACTGACAGGCCACCAACTCAGCGTTGAATTTGTCGACCGCTTCGGCTCCCGGGCGCTCACCTCCCCTAGAGCCGGCGCATTGGGCCGACAGTTAGTATCGCCTAGCAACCCCAGCGGAGCGACCGCGCTTGCTGGTGCAGCCGATGGGGCTCCTATGCGCCGGACCACGGCGGTCCTGTGTCTCGTGCCTTGCAGGTCAGTATGGGGTTGCGCTCGGAGGGGCGTTGCCCGTCGGCGCGGCGGTTGGCCGGGACGGCGCTTCGGCAGCCGGCGAACGACGTGCAGGCGTGACCCGCCAGACTGTGTTCGACAGGTCGTCCGCGACGATCAAGGCGCCTCGTGGATCGACGGTGACGCCGACGGGTCGACCGCGCGTGACGCCGTTGCTTTCGCGAAAGCCGGTGACCACGTCGACCGGCTGGCCAGCCGGCCGGCCGTTCCGGAACGGCACGAAGACCACCTTGTAGCCGACGGGCGGGTTGCGGTTCCAACTGCCGTGCTGACCGACGAAGACGCCTTCGGCGAACTGCGGGCCCATCGCCGGCGTCGAGAAGGCCAGGCCGAGCGCGGCCACGTGCGAGCCCAGGCTGTAGTCCGGCCGGATCGCCGAGGCGACCTTCTGTGGATCCTGCGGCCGCACCCGCGGATCCACGGTCTGGCCCCAGTAGCTGTAGGGCCAGCCATAGAAGCCGCCTTCGCGAACAAAGGTCAGGTAATCGGGAACGAGGTTCGGGCCGAGCTCGTCGCGTTCGTTCACGACCGCCCAAAGCTGCCCTGAGCCCGGCTGGATGGCGAGCGCGGTCGGGTTGCGCAGGCCCGTCGCGAAGGGCCGGTGGGCGCCCGTGGCGGCGTCGACCTGCCAGACCATGGCCCGGTCCGCTTCCGCCGGCATGCCTCGTTCGGTGATGTTGCTGTTGGAGCCGATGCCGACATAGAGGAAGCGCCCGTCAGGGCTCGCGGCGAGCGCCTTCGTCCAGTGATGATTGATCTGCGCGGGCAGGTCGGCGACCTTTATCGGCGGAGCACTGGCCCGGGTCTGGCCTTCGACGTAGTTGAACCGCACCAGCGCGTCCTGGTTGGCCACGTAGAGCAGGTCGCCGGCCAGGGCGAGGCCGTAGGGCGCGTTCAGGTTCTCCGCGAAGACGCTCCGGCCTTCGTAGACGCCGTCGCCGTCGGCGTCGCGCAGCAAGGTCAGCCGGTCGCCGCTCTTCACCGACGTGGTGCCCTTGGCCTTGATGAAGTTCGCGATGATGTCCTTGGGCCGCAGCGCCGGCGCCCCGCCGCCGCGGCCCTCGGCCACCAGGATGTCCCCGTTCGGCAGGACCAGGGTCTGACGCGGAATGCCAAGATCGGTGGCGATCGCGGTGACGACGTAGCCTTGCGGAACGATCGGCCGTCGATCGCCCCACGGCGCCGGTTTGGCGATCTCCATGCTGGGCAGCAGCCCGCGCTGCTGCGCGGGAAGCTGCGGGTTCGGACCATACCGCTCCGGAGCGGGATCGCTGCAGCCGGCCAGCAGCACGCCGGCCGCGACGGCGGGAAGCAGGCTGGCGCGTCTCATGCCGCAGCTCCAATGCGATCGCCCGAGACGCTGAGCCAGACCGCCGCCATGGCGAGCGCCGCGACGACCACTGACATGATCAGGCCTGCGGGCATTGCTCCCCAGGCGTCCCGTGCGTGCATGAAGGAGTTGAGCAGTCCCAGTATGAAGATCGCGAGCAGCAGCAGGAGGCCGACGAGGGGTCCGCGGCGACGAGCCTCGCGGCGCAGCAGCACCTCCAGGAGCGACCACACGAGCGCGATCCCGGCGAACACCATGCCCCCGGCGATCAGCCAGGCGGCGAAGTTGAGCCACTGGATTTCGTAGGTCCTCGCATAGGCGAGATCGCTCAGCAGCCCGCCGAGGAACAGTGGAGCAGCGCAGGCGAGCAGCACCACGTGATAGAGATGGAATCCGGCCGCCGTTCTCCGCCCCGCCCTCGCCGCCATGCGATGCTCCTTGCGCTCAAGTCGAGTGGGCCGACCCTACTGACGTCCGCCTGCCGGGGAGCGCCGCATGCTGAAGAATGCTGGCGTGAAACCGTTGTTCCACACCTACGGCCGCGGTTCGCCAAGAGCTTCGTCGCGGGGCGGGCGATCCATCTGGCCCTCCGCCGCCAGGCGGACGCCCTCACGCTCCCGCCGTTCGGCCGGCCACCCTCGCCCTCGAGGCGATGAGCTGTTCGATGTTCTCCAGGAAGACGCGCAGGATCGGCGAGGGATTGTCCGCCCGCCAGCCGGCGGCGACCTCGATCACCGGCGCGTTGCCGGCCAAGGGACGGCTCACCAGGGAGCGCGGCAGCAGCGGCTCGACGTAGGCGGGCAGCAGCGTGATCCCGCCTGTGGACGCGACGAGGGAGATGCCGGTGGCGATGCCGTCGAGGAAGCGTGTCGGCGAGACGACCAGGCCCTGGTCGCGGAAGTAACGATCGACGATGGCGCGCAGCACGTGCGGCGTGTCGGTGTAGCCGACGAACGCGGCCATATCGATGTCGCGGACGTCGATGGCGGCGCAGGCCGCCAGGGGATGCTCCCTCGGCAGGATCACCAGGATCGGCTCGTGCGCGATGACCCTGTACGAGACGTCCGGCTGCGGCTCGAGCCGACAGAACCCGACGTCGATCTCACCCCGCTGGATCGCCTCGCCGATGTCGGGCGAGAAGTCGCTCGTCACGCGGAAGTCGATGTCCTTCAGCTGGTCGCGCAGGACCTGGGTGACGTGCGGCAACCACTCGACCTCCTGCCCGGTCAGGAAACCGACCGAAAAGCTCGGCTTCGGCGGCCGGACGGTCCGTCGCGCCGCGGCGACGGCGTCGGCCGCCGCCTTCAGCGCCAGCCGGGCGTGCTCCAGGAAGACACGGCCGGCGGGCGTGAGCTCGACTCCGCGCGAGGTGCGCACCAGGAGCTGCGCGCCGACCTCCGCCTCGAGGTCGCGCAGCTGACGGCTGAGAGAGGGCTGGGAGGTGTGCAGCCGCCGGTCAGCCGCCACGGTGAGGCTGCCCTCCTCCGCGACCGCGACGAAGTACCGAAGGTGCCGAAGCTCCATTGCGCGCCATGCCTCCGAGGTATGGCCAACCCCATACATTAAGTCGTTCTGCCGCCAGAAGAGACTTGGTATCAAGGCGGCGTAGGCGGAAGCCGCCTGCCGCCTGAGCATGACAGGCGAGTAGCGGCCGCGCGTCCCGGGCGGCCCTTCGACCCGCACCACACGCCACGCCGTCAGCGTCGCCCGGCCCCGGCTGCGACGCCGACGCCCCAAACGCGGCCGCGCCCGGCCGTGGAGGCTCCGCAATGCCGGAAGAAACCTTCTCCTCGCTGTCGTACGTCGCCGGCCCGGCGATCCTGACCAACGCCTGCGCAGTCCTGCAGAACGGGGTGACCACCCGCTACAACCTGGCGATCGCCCAGTGGCGGGACTTCCGCACCTCGCTCGCCGCCGGCGACGGCCGGGCGCTGCGGCCCTATGCCGACCCCGCGACGGCGGTGGCCCTGGCCGCTCGGCGGGTCCGGCTGCAGCTGCGGAGCCTGGCCCTGCTCAACACCGCCGTGGCGCTGTTCGCGGCGACCACGGTGCTGGGCCTGGCGGGCGCGGCGCCGATCGTGCGCGCGCCGGCCGCGGCGATCGCCCTGACGATGGCCGGCTGCGGGACCGTGGCCCTCCTCGTCCTGCTGGCGGCCGCCATGACCTTCTTCCTCGAAAGCGCCTGCGGGACCGCCCTGCTGCGCCTGCACCGTGACTTCGCCGCCAGCGGCGACGCCCCGACCCCATGACCCAGCAACGAAGCCAAGGAGACCTCGCCATGACCACCATTTCCATCGTGACCGGCGCCAGCCGCGGCCTCGGCCGCAACACCGCTCTGAGCATCGCCCGGCGCGGCGGCGACGTGATCCTCACCTACCGCAACCAGGCCGAGGAGGCGCGCGACGCCGTCGCCGAGATCGAGGCCCTGGGCCGGCGGGCGGCGGCGCTGCAGCTGGACACCGGCGACATCGCCGGCTTCGGCGCCTTCGTCGAGCGCGTCCGCGACACCTTGGGCGGCTGGGGCGCCGAGCGCTTCGACCATCTGATCAACAACGCCGGTCACGGCGAGATGGCCGCCTTCACCGAGACCAGCGAGGCGCAGTTCGACCTGCTGTTCAACGTGCACGTGAAGGGCGTCTTCTTCCTGACTCAGGCCCTGCTGCCGCTGATGGCGGACGGAGGCCGGATCGTGAACTTCTCGTCCGGGCTGACCCGGGTCTCCTACCCGGGGTTCTCGGCCTACTCGGCGGCGAAGGGCGCCGTGGAGATCCTGACGCTCTACCTCGCTAAGGAGCTCGGGTCCCGGGGCATCACCGCCAACACCATCGCGCCCGGCGCCATCGAGACCGACTTCCTGGGCGGCGCGGTGCGCGACACCCCCGCCTACAACGAGGCTTTCGCCGCGATGATCGCGCTCGGCCGCGTCGGCAGGCCCGACGACATCGGCCCCGCGGTCGCGAGCCTGCTCAGCCACGACAACCGCTGGGTCACCGCCCAACGCATCGAGGTGTCGGGCGGCCAAAACATCTGATCGCGGCCTCCAACCAAGACGCAAGAACGGAGTTGAAACTATGACACGCATCCTGATGGTCTTGTCCGCCGCCGACAGATGGACGCGCGCCGACGGATCGATCTACGAGAGCGGCGTCTGGGCGGAGGAGTTCGTCGCCCTCGACGAGGCGCTGGTAAAGGCTGGCTTCCAGGTCGACATCGCCACCCCGGGCGGCGTCGCCCCCACCATCGACGCCCGCAGCCTGGATCCCGAGATCGCCGGCCAGGACGGGACGGCGCACTTCCGCAACTATCTGGCGCGCAATGCGGCGCGGCTGCAGCGGCCGCTGGTCCTCGCCGAGGTCGACCTCTCGGCGTTCGACGCCGTGGTCATTCCCGGCGGCCACGGCCCGGTCGAGGACCTGTGGAAGGACGCCGACATGGGCCGCATACTGGTGGGCGCAGACGCGGCGAGGATGCTGATCGCCTCGGTCTGTCACGGCCCGGCGGCGCTCCTCGCCGCCTCGGAGGAGAACGGCCGCTGGCCCTTCGCCGGGCGACGGATGACGGCCTTCAGCGACGAAGAGGAGATCGAGTTCGGCACCGCCGACAACGCGCCCTGGCTGCTGGCCGACACCCTGCGCAGCCGCGGCGCCGCCTACGAGAAGGGGCCGAACTGGGGCCCGTACATCGTGCGCGACGGAAACCTGATCACCGGCCAGAATCCGGCCTCGTCCGTCGCGCTGGCGGAAGCGGTGATCGCCGCCCTGCGATGAGCCGGAGGTGGCTCCAGCGGGGTTGTTCCTGCTGGAGCCGCGCCGAGAGACCTTCAGAACAAGCGATCACGCCCTGTCAGGCCGGCGAGGTCCGTTGGCGGCGGGCGTACGGCGTCGCGAGGTGAACAGCCCTCGACGATTTCATCGCTGAACTGAAGCCAGCGGCCGAACGCCTGCGCAGGATCGATCGCGAAGCAATGCTCGTGCTGCTCGACCAAGCGCAGCCCGCGTCCGCGCAGATAGTCGGCGGCCGCGTCAATCGAGCGGACCTGGAACGTCAAAGACCAGATGCCCCGCTTCTCATGGGCGTGTCGGGCCAGCGCGGAGGCGGCGTCCAGCGGCTGCATCGCCTCGATCACGGTTTCGCCGAGGTGGAAGGACGCACATTCCGCCGCGGCCGTCCGCCGTCGGGCGACCTCGGGCCAGCCGAGCTTTTCCGAGTACACTTGCCGGGCGAGATCGAGGTTCACCGTCGAGACGCCGATCGACTGGAGCCCTTCGAGCCCGAGCGGATGCTCGTCCCGCCAGCGCGCGGGGCTCCAACCGGGCCGCGTTCGCGGATCGTTGGCGAGGCCGTGGGCCAGGAACTCGAGCCGCATCCCCAGGGTCTCGTCGCGGTCGAGCAGGAAGTAGCGGTCCTCGAGCAACGGGTAGGAACGCGGGGTCCAGCCTCGCTCCCGCACCCAGTCCCGCGCCGCCTCCAGATCGGCGACGGTCAGGGCGATGCCGATCCAGGTGTGCGGCTGGGCGTGAGCCCGGAGCATGTTGCCAATCACGGAGTCGGCCTGCAGGCCGGGGCCCGCGGGAGCGGCGGCGTAGAGCACCGTCCCGCCGACCGCCAGCAGGGTCTGCTGCCGGTCGAGCCCGAGGCGCTGCGCCTCCGGATCCGCCATCAGCACCTCATAGAGCGTCTCGGCGGCGAAAACCTCGCGCAGGAAGGAGTCCCAAGCCTTGCGCGTCGGCTCGTCGGCGACCGCGAAGCTGATGTGAGCGACGGGGAAAGCCGGCACGCCCTAGACCCCCATCTTCACGCCGACGCGCGCCGGATCGATGAGCAACGGACGGTCGTAGGAACAGTCCGTGCTGTCGCGCGCGACCTTGCCGACGGCCGCGTAGACCTCGGCCATGGCGTCCACGGCCATGTTTTCGCTGCCCCACTCCACCAGGCACTTGCGGGCGGCGATCCGCCAGACGCCGTCGCGTTTCTCCATGCGATCGATGTAGCGGCCGCCCGACATGGCGAGCTGGTTGTCCGCTTTCAGCATCCCGGCGAAGACGTAGTAGGTCTCGCAATGCGCCGTGTCGCCCTGAAGCTCGCAGGTGTGGTTGCAGACTAGGTGCTGGTGGGTGCGGAACAGATAGAGGTGGCTCGGATCCGTCCAATCGAACAATTCGTCGGGCGGGCCCACGAACATGCCGCGGTCGTCGACGGCGTCAGGGTGGTAGCAGCTGGTCACCAGCTCCTTGTCCTGGCGGTCGATCCCGCGGCAGTAACGGTCGACGACGTCGCGGATCGCCTGGCGGTCGTGAAGCGCGCGAACCATCACCTCCAGTTCCGCCTCCATGGACTTGCCCTCCCTCGCCCTATCGGATCAGCGCTGCGCAACAGTCATGGCAGCAGCCATCTGCCGTTCTCGACAAAGTAGTCGGTCAACACATCTTCGCCCAGCGGCGCGAGCGCGGCGTACACTTTCTCGTTTATTCGCGCCCCGCCCTCCAAATGAGGATAATCCGTCGAATAGCAGTAGCAGCTTCTTAGGTGGGGGTAGCGTTCGAAGAACTGCCTCAGGGGCTCGACGATGTTGTGCGGGGTGACTCTGACGTTGCGTGCGATGTAGTCCGACGGCTTGAGCGCGAGCGTCGCCTTGATGCGCGTGGCGAAGATCGTCGTCGCCCACATGTCGAGATTGTCCGCGAGCGGCCCGAGCCAATGGGCGCCGAGCTCGATCGCGCCGAAGCGTAGGCGCGGATGCCGCTCGAACACCCCGCCCAACACCATGACCGTGAGGAAGTGCTGCACCGGCAGGTGCAGGGTGGCGAAGGAGTAGCTCTCGAAGCCGAGCTCGAACGACTGCTTGCTCGGCGCGAACGCCGGCGCCTCGCTCCAGGCGGCCGAGGCGAGCAGCCCGAGGTCGCTGCCCACGTGGGCGAGCACCGGCACGTCGTTCTCGGCGAGCATGGCCCAGAACGGATCCAGCGCCGGCGAGGCGGGCGAGACGCCGCCGGGCGGAACGCCGCTGTTCATCAGCAGCGCTCTGAGGCCCCGGCCGATCAGGCCGCGAGCCTGGGCCATCAGATCGTCGACGTCCCGCGGCGCTTTCAGCATGCCGACGGGGCGCAGGCGCTCGGCGTCCAGCGCGGCGACGCGGACGCACCAGTCGTTCCACTCGTCGGTCGCGGCGAAGCCCAGGGCGCGCGTCTCGGCCTCCGACGGCTCGCCGAGGAAGTGGCGGATCGCCGCCGCCGTCGCGCCGCCTCCCTCCGGGGTCGACAGGATCTGCCCCCAGAGGCCGTAGCTCGGGAAGATGAGCTGGCGTCGGACGCCCATCAGGTCCATCGCCTCGAGCCTGCGACGCATGTCGAAGGCGCCCGGCGCGCCGGTATGGCGCAGCGTCCAGACATTCTCCAGCGTCATGGGCGCGTCGTCGCCGGCCTGCTGCGGCCGGGCGATATAGTCCTCGCCCATCGCCGCGATGAACGGCGCGCAGACCTGCGCGAGCTGCGCCGCCACCGGTCCGAAAATCTCGCCCCAGAGATGCGGCGGCGCGAACTCGTGGCCGTCCACATCCATGGCTTGAGCGGGAACCCGCTCCCTCGTGGTCGGCCCGAGCGCCGGGTCCGGCATCATCGCCGTTTCCTCCTCCGCCGTGCTCGATCTGATGCGGCCGCTGGGCGCGGCCTCCGCCGAGACTTAGGCCCCACTCTCCGCCATCGACGCGCGCGCGGTCAAATCCCGGCGGCTCCTGTGATTGCGCCCGGTGAGGCGCGGCCGCCGCCGTCCAGCGAGCTCAAAGGCGTTACTTCGCGAGAGATATAGAAACGCGCCGAACCTCTCCGTCGAAGCGTCCCTCGGGCGTCTTGTATTCGGTGACCGGCGCGCCGGTGTCGCGGCCGATGTCGAGCATTTCCCCGGATCCCGCGGCGGTCAGAAAGGTCCGCGGAATACGGCCGTGAGCTATGACGGCGCCGTCGCTGAGAAGCTGCACCTCCGCGCTCTTCCCTGCTCCAGCCGCCTTGAACGCCAGACCGATCCGCGCATCGCCCGCCGGGAGCCGTCGATCCGCCCTGATGGTGGTGATGTCCTCTGGCCGCGTGGAGAGCGCGTAGGTCAGCGCCGGCCTTCCCTCGTCGAGATAGAGGCTCCAGCCGCCGAAACGGCTGCCGATGGCGAGGATCGCACCGGACGCATCGGCCTTGCCGAGCTGGAGATCGGCGTCGAGCGTGAACGACTGGCCGACGAAGTTGGGACCTCGGCGCTTAGGAATGCTGACGTCGCCTCCCCAGTAGTCGTAGCGCATCCGTGTCGAGTGGCTATGAGGTCCCCGCGGGGCCTGCGGACCAGTGTGATCGATCGGATAGACATTGTTCTTGATCGCCACCGCGCGCCAGCTGTCGACCATCGCCTTCACCCGCTGAGGGTGGCGACCGGCGAGGTCCGTCGACTGCGAGAAGTCGGTGCGGAGATCGTAGAGCGCCCAAGTCGTCGCCGGAGCGTCGCCGCCGGGAGGCTTGCGCTGCCATGGCCAGCGCCCGTCGTCGCCGCTCAGGAACCATCCGTCCTGGTAGAAGCCGACCTTGCCCGCGATTTCAAAGTATTGCGTCCGCGGGCGTTCGGGCGCGCAGGTCGTCAAGCTCTGCAACAGGCTTCGTCCGTCCATCGGCTTCTGTCTTACGCCAAAGACGGTCTCGGGGGTCGGGAGCCCGGCGGCCTCCAGCAGGGTAGGCGCCACATCGACGACGTGCCCGAACTCGGCGCAGACGCTGTTGGGGTGCGCGACACGTCCGTTCCACGACATG
>Ga0164243_10013167_pt1 | contig 11661 bp, 9 predicted proteins | sample OricompcompostOP_FD_108781 | JGI IMG/M metagenome (GOLD analysis project Ga0164243, IMG submission 108781) | Organic Plus compost microbial communities from Emeryville, California, USA - Original compost - Organic plus compost (OP) | ecosystem: Engineered > Solid waste > Mixed feedstock >... | reverse complement strand
GCGCGCCCGCACCGCCTCCACCGCCCGGACGGCGCGGACCTGGGCTTCGGCCATGCTTTCTCCCCCCGGCGGGCGGTTGAGGCTGCGCTGGCCGTTCCAGGGCGCCCAGCGGGGGTCGTCGGCCAGCGTCTCGAGGGGCAGCCCGGTCCAGTCGCCGAAGTCGATCTCCTGCAAGCCTTCGGACAGGCTCGTCTCCAGTCCCAGCCGGGCGGCGATCGGCTCGGCGGTCTCTCGCGCGCGCTGCAGCGGACTGGAGTAGACGGCGGCGAGCGCCTCGGCCCGCAGCCGGTCGGCCAGGCGCTCGGCCTGGGCGCGGCCTTCGCGGCTCAGGCCCACGCCGGGCATGCGGCCGCACAGGATGCGGCCCAGCCGGTCATGGCTCCCGTGACGCACAAGGAAAACGGTCGTGCTCACTCTTCCCCGGCGATGAAGCGTTCGGTCCGCTCCCGCGCCTCCTCGTCGGTGAACTGCTGCGGCGGCGATTTCATGAAGTAGGACGAGGGACCGGTCAGGGCGCCGGCCAAGCCCCGGTCCATCGCCAGCTTGGCGCAGCGCACGGCGTCGATCACCACGCCGGCCGAATTGGGGCTGTCCCAGACCTCGAGCTTCAGCTCCAGGTTCATCGGCGCGCCGCCGAAGCTGGTGGCCTCCACCCGGATGTGGGCGAACTTTCGGTCGGCAAGCCAGGGCACGAAATCGGACGGGCCGATGTGGACGTCGCCGGCCGGCAGAGGCGCGTCGAGCTGGCTGGTCACCGCCTGGGTCTTGGAGATCTTCTTCGACTCCAGCCGCTCGCGCTCCAGCATGTTGAGGAAGTCGGTATTGCCCCCGAAGTTGAGCTGATAGGTGCGGTCCAGCCGCACGCCCCGTTCGCGCAGCAGGTTCGCCAGCATCCGGTGCACGATGGTGGCGCCCACCTGGCTCTTGATGTCGTCGCCCACCAGCGGCAGGCCCTTCGCCTCGAACCGCGCCCGCCATTCCGGCCTGGAGGCGATGAACACCGGCATGCAGTTGACGAAGGCGCAGCCCGCCTCCAACGCCGCCTCGGCGTAGAACTCGGCGGCCTTCTGCGAGCCCACGGGCAGGTAGGAGACGAGCACCTCGGTGCCGCTGTCGTGCAGCGTCTGGGGGACGTCGACGGCCGGCGCGTCCGATTCCTGCACCTCCTGCGCCAGGTACTTGCCGATCCCGTCCAGGGTCGGGCCGCGGCTGACCGGCACGCCGGCCGGGGCGGGCCTGGCGAAGGCCAGGGTGTTGTTCGGTTCGGCGAAGATCGCGTCGGTCACGTCCCGTCCGACCTTGGTGCGGTTCACGTCGAAGGCCGAGGCGACTTCGATGTCGCCGATGCGGTAGCCGCCGATCTCCACATGCATCAGGCCGGGCGCCGGCTCGTTGTCCTGGCCGTCGCGGTAGTGGGCCAGCCCCTGGACCAGCGACGAGGCGCAGTTGCCCACACCCACGATTCCCAGCTTCAGCTTCCGTCGGCCCAGCGAGCGCGCTCCGTCCATATCGCCCCCGAATGGTGAGCTTTGTAGCTTCGGCATGAAAGCAGCTTGGCCGGAATTTCGTTCCCATGCTGATGCAAATTCATTGCGATCCGCCGATTATTGTCTCGAACCCGGGAATTCATTTTGCGTCTACGGCAAAGCTTGTCCGCGAAGGTCCACCTTTTCTTTGGAACTAAATAGAGGCGACGCGGTTCTTACCTCCGCGCCGCCAAGCTCCGGCGGTTCCGTCGAGGCGAATCCAGGCGAGCCCCGCGGCGGCCTGGCTCCCTCGGCGCCCCTACATCTCTGAACCCCCGGGGGAAGTCTTGGGAGAACGGGTCCTCATCACCGGCGGAGCCGGATTCATCGGGCGCTGCGTGGTCCGCGCCCTGCTGCAGCGAGGCTGTCAGGTCCGGGTGCTGGATTCCCTGATCGATCAGGTCCACCAGGGCCAGGGTCGGCCCGAGGCGCTGGACCCCGAGGCGGAGCTGGTCGTCGCCGACGTGCGCGACGAGAGCCAGCTCCTGAAGGCGCTCAAGGGCGTGGACAGCGTCATCCATCTGGCCGCCGAGGTGGGCGTGGGCCAGAGCATGTATGCGGTGGACCGCTACGTCTCGGTCAACGACTACGGCACGGCGGTGCTGTTCCAGCAGCTCATCGAACGGCCGGTCCGGCGCGTGGTGGTCGCCTCCTCGATGAGCGTCTACGGCGAAGGGCTGTACCGCGACTCGGACGGCCGCCTCCACCAGGACGTGGTCCGCGGCGGCCGGGCCCCGGACGGCTCGTGGGACCCGCAGGACGCGCAGGGCCGCCCGCTTGTCCCTGTCCCGACCCCGGAGTGGAAGCGGCCGGGCCTGAACTCGGTCTATGCGCTGGGCAAGTATGTGCAGGAGCGGCTGACCCTGACGCTCGCGCCCGCCTACGGCATGGAGTGCTCGGCGCTGCGGCTGTGGAACGTCTACGGGCCGGGCCAGGCGCTCTCGAACCCCTACACCGGGGTGCTGGCGATCTTCTCCTCGCGCCTGGCCAACGGGCAGCGGCCGCTGATCTTCGAGGACGGCGAGCAGCTTCGCGACTTCGTCCATGTGGAGGACGTGGCCCGCGCCTTCCTGCTGGCCCTCGAACGGCCCGAGGCCGACGGCGGCGTCTTCAACATCGGTTCGGGCGAGGTCCGCACGGTCAACCAGGTGGCGGCCTCGATCGCGGAGGCCATGGGCGTCGCCCTGGAGCCGGAGATCACCGGCAAGAGCCGGGTCGGCGACATCCGGCACTGCATCCCCGACATCGCCCATGCGCGGAACGCCTTGGGCTACGCGCCGGCGCAGGACTTCCGGGCCGGCCTCGCCGAGCTGGCCGAGTGGGTGGCGCGGCAGGAGGCTCACGACAGGGTGGAAGCCGCTCGCAGGGAACTCGAGCTGAGAGGATTGGTGGCGTGACGGCAGGCAACGGAAAGCATCGACCCACCATCGTCCGCTCGCGCAAGCCCGTGCTGGTCACCGGCGGCGCCGGCTTCATCGGCTGCAACATCGCCGACCGGCTGGCGTGCGAGGGCCGCGACGTGCTGGTCTACGACGCGCTCACGCGGGCGGGGGTCGAGTCCAACCTCGAATGGCTGAAGGCCCGCCATCCCGGGCGGATCTCCAGCGTCGTCGCCGACGTCCGTGACGTGGCTTCGCTCGAGGCGGCCGCCAAGGAAGCCTCGGCGGTTTTCCACATGGCGGCCCAGGTGGCCGTGACCACCAGCCTTTCCGATCCCATGGAGGATTACGAGATCAATGTCGGCGGGGCGGTGCGCCTGCTCGACGCCCTGCGGCGCAAGAAGGAGCGGACGCCGCTGGTCTTCGCCTCGACCAACAAGGTCTACGGCGACCTGGGCGACCTGCGCCTGACCCTGCACGACGGCGCCTATCTGCCGGCCGACCCCGCTATCCGCAAATACGGCGTGGGCGAGGACCGCCCGCTCGACTTCCATACGCCCTACGGCTGCTCGAAGGGGGCGGCCGACCAGTACGTGCTCGACTTCGCCCGCAGCTTCGACCTGCCCACCGCGGTCCTGCGCATGAGCTGCATCTACGGGCCTCGCCAGATGGGGGCCGAGGACCAGGGCTGGGTGGCGCATTTCCTGATCCGGGCGCTGGCCGGCGAGCCGATCTCGATCTACGGCGACGGCTGCCAGGTCCGCGACATCCTGCATGTGAAGGACGCCGTCGACGCCTACATGGCCGTCCTCGCGCGGATCGAGGACGTCAAGGGACGGGCCTACAACCTGGGAGGCGGCCCGGCCAACGCCGTTTCCCTGCGCCAGCTCCTCGCCTTCATCGGGGACCACACCGGCCAACGGATCGAGCTGGACTTCTCCGAGTGGCGCGAGGGCGACCAGCGCTACTTCGTCGCCGACGCCCGCAGGGCGAGACGCGACCTGGGGCTAGGCACGCCGCTCGATTGGAAGACGGGCGTGGCGGACCTCGCAGCCTGGCTGGCGGACAATCGCCGCGGCGGCGGGCGCCGGACCGCCGCGGCCGCCGTCCAGGCCGTCGCCCCGTGACAGTCCGTGTACTGATCACTTCCGACGCCGTGGGCGGAGTCTGGCGCTATGCGCTCGACCTCGCCAAGGGTCTCTGCGCCGCCGACATCGGCGTGGTGCTGGCGGCCGTCGGCCCCGACCCCGGCCCAGCCCAGGCGGCGGAGGCGGACGCCGTGGACGGGCTGGAACTGATCCGGACCGGGCTGCCGCTCGACTGGACGGCCGATGGCCCGGCGGCGGTGCGGGAGGCCGGCGGAGCGCTCGCCGAGTTGGCGCGGGACCGGCGCGTGGACCTCGTACACCTCAACAGCGCAGCCTACGCCGCGAGCATACGCTTTCCCGTCCCTGTGGTGGGGGTGGCGCATTCCTGCGTCGCCACCTGGTGGAGGGCCGTGAAGGGCGGAACGGCGCTGCCCGAGGACTTCCGCTGGCGCACGGAGCTGACGGGCGAAGGATACCGCGCCTGCCAGACCGTGCTGGCGCCCAGCCGGGCTTTCGCGGCCGCCACGGCCGAAGCCTACGGCCTGCCGGCGCCCCAGCTCGTCCATAACGGCCGCGCGCCGACGATCCCCGCCGCCGCCGAGCCCGGACCCGTTTTCGTCTTCACCGCCGGGCGGCTGTGGGACGAGGGCAAGAACGTCGCCGCGCTCGACGCTGCGGCGGCGCGGCTGCGCCTGCCGGTGGCGGCCGCCGGGCCGCTCTGCGGCCCGAACGGCGAAACCCTCGCCTTCCCGAACCTCCAGCCGCTCGGGACCCTGGACGAGGCCGGCATGGCCCAGCGCCTGGCGAGGCGTCCCATCTTCGTGTCGGCGGCTCTATACGAGCCGTTCGGCCTGGCCGTGCTGGAGGCGGCGGCGGCCGGCTGCGCCTTGGTCCTGTCCGACATCCCCACCTTCCGCGAGCTGTGGACGGGAGCGGCCGTCTTCGTCCGGCCCCACGACCACCAGGCCCTCGCCGAAGCCGTGGAGGCGCTGGCCGAGTCGGAGCTGCTGCGCGAGCGGTACGGCGCGGCCGCCGCGGCCCACGCCCGCCGCTACAGCCTGCCCGCGACGGTCGCCGGCGTGCTCGCCGCCTATCGCCGGGCCGCTGCCGGCGCCTTCGCCGGAAGGGAGGCGGCCGCGTGAAGATCGTCTACTTCACCCATTCGCTCGCCTCCTGCTGGAACCACGGCAACGCCCATTTCCTGCGCGGCGTGCTGCGCGAGCTGCTCGCGTGCGGCCATAAGGTCACCGCCTGCGAGCCCAAGGACGCCTGGAGCCTGGCCAATCTGTTGAAGGACGCGGGCGAGGCGGGGCTGCTCGCCTATCGCCTGGCCTATCCCGAGCTGGACTCCGTCGTCTATCGGCCGGAGGACGACCCGGCCCGCCTGTGCGAGGGCGCCGACGCGGTGATCGTGCACGAGTGGAACGATCCCGCGCTGGTCGCCGCCGTGGGCGCGCTGCGCAAGCGGGGCGCGCGCTTCACCCTGCTGTTCCACGACACGCATCATCGGGCGGTCAGCGATCCCGGCGCCATCCGAGCCTTCGACCTGTCCGGCTACGACGGCGTGCTCGCTTTCGGCGAGGCCCTGGCGGAGGTCTATCGCCGTTGGGGATGGGGTCGGCGGGTGTTCGTCTGGCACGAAGCCGCCGACGTCAGGCTATTTCATCCGTATACGGATGAAATGCCGCGCGCGGGGCTGGTCTGGATCGGCAACTGGGGCGACGACGAGCGCTCGTCCGAGCTGACGAGCTTCCTGCTCCGGCCGGCCAAGGCGGTGGGCATGCCGCTCGACGTCTACGGCGTCCGCTATCCGGAGACCGCCCGCGCGGCGCTGAAACGCTACCGGGCCCGCTACCGCGGCTGGCTGCCGAACGCGCGGGCGCCGGAGGTCTTCGCCCGCCACCTGGCCACGGCCCACGTGCCGCGGCGCTTCTACGTCACCGCCCTGCCCGGCATCCCGACCATCCGCGTGTTCGAGGCGCTGGCCTGCGGCATCCCCCTGGTCTCCGCTCCGTGGAGCGACAGCGAAGGCCTGTTCCGGGCCGGCGACGATTTCCTGATGGTCGAGGACGGGGCCGCCATGACCCGCGCGCTCCGGGCCGTCCGCGAGGACGCCGACCTGCGCCGGAGCCTGGTGCGCAACGGTCTTGAGACGATCCGCGCCCGCCACACCTGCGCCCACCGGGCCGCGCAACTGCTGGAGGTGCTCTCCAGCTTCCGGCCCCTCCCCCTTCCGACGCGCGCCGCTCCGCTGGAGACCGCCTGACGATGAAGATCGCCTTCTACGGCTCGAGCCTGCTGTCCTCGTATTGGAACGGCGCGGCCACCTATTATCGCGGGCTGCTGGCCGACCTCGCCCGGCGCGGCCACCAGATCACCTTCTACGAGCCGGACGCCTTCGACCGCCAGAAGCACCGCGACATCGACCCGCCCGACTGGGCGGCGGTCGAGGTCTATCCGGCCACGGAGGAGGCCGCCCGCGCGGCGATCGCCAAGGCGCGCCTGGCCGACGTGGTGGTGAAGGCGAGCGGCGTCGGCGTGTTCGACGACCTGCTGCTGGAGGGCGTCATGGCCGCGGCCGCCCCGCACGCGATCCGGATCTTCTGGGACGTCGACGCCGCCGCGACGCTGGAGGAGCTGCGCGGCGCCGGTCCCGGCCATCCGCTGCGGCGCGTCCTGCCCGAACTGGACCTGGTGCTCACCTACGGGGGCGGGGCGCCGGTGGTCCTGGCCTACGAAGGCCTCGGCGCCCGGCGGGCGATCCCGATCTACAACGCGCTCGATCCCGCGACCCACTTCCCGGTCCCGCCCGAGCCCCGCTTCGCCGCGGACCTGTCGTTCCTGGGCAACCGCCTGCCGGACCGGGAGGCGCGGGTGGAGGCGTTCTTCCTGGATGCGGCGGCCCGGCTGCCGGACCGGCGCTTCCTGATCGGCGGGAACGGCTGGGAGACCAAGGCCATGCCGGCCAACGTCCGCAGCCTCGGCCACGTCTACACGCGCGAGCACAACGCCTTCAACACCAGCCCGCTGGCGGTGCTGAACATCGCCCGCGAGTCCATGGCCGCCGTCGGCTTCTCGCCGGCCACCCGCGTGTTCGAAGCGGCCGGCGCCGGCGGATGCCTGATCACCGACGCCTGGGAAGGGGTCGAGCTGTTCCTGCAGCCCGGCGAAGAAGTGCTGGTCGCCCGCGACGGCAGGGACGTGGCCGACCACCTCGCCGCCCTGACGCCCGACCGGGCCCGCGCCATCGGGGAGGCCGCCCGCACCCGCATCCTGTCCGAACACACCTATGCCCGCAGGGGCGCGGAGGTGGACGCCGTCCTCGCCGCCTGCGCCGCCCAGAACCGCGAACGGAGCCTGGCGTGAACCTGGTCGTCCTCGGCCTCAGCCTGTCCTCGTCCTGGGGCAACGGCCACGCCACCACCTATCGGGCGCTGCTGAAGGCCTTCGCCGCCCGTGGACACGAGACCCTGTTCCTGGAGCGGAACGCGCCCTGGTACGCCGGCGACCGCCGGGACCTGACCGATCCGGACTATTGCCGGCTCGCGTTCTACGACGACCTCGCCGGACTGGCCCGCTGGGACGCGGCCCTCGCCGCCGCCGACGCCGTCGTCGTCGGCTCGTTCGTGCCCGAGGGCGTGGCGGCGGCTCGCTTCGTCCAGGCGACCGCAAGGGGCGTGAAGGCCTTCTACGACATCGACACGCCCGTCACCCTGGCGAAGCTGGCGCGGGGGGATTTCGAATACCTCTCTCCCGGGGTCATCCCGGGCTATGACGTCTACCTGTCCTTCACAGGCGGGCCCACGCTGCGTTCCATCGAGCAGCGCTACGGCGCGCCCGCGGCCCGCCCGCTCTATTGTTCGGTCGACGCCGAGGCCTATCGGCCCCTGGCGGTGGAGAAGCGGTGGGACCTCTCCTACCTCGGCACCTACAGCCCCGACCGGCAGCCGACGCTGGACCGGCTGCTGCTGGAGGCGGCCCGCCGGCGGCCCGATCTCCGCTTCGCCGTCGCCGGTCCTCAGTACCCGGACGATATCGTCTGGCCGTCCAACGTAGAGCGGTTCGAGCACGTGCCGCCAGCCGACCATCCGGCCTTCTACGCGGCGAGCCGCTACACCCTGAACGTCACGCGGGCCGACATGGTCGCCGCCGGCCACAGCCCCAGCGTCCGGCTGTTCGAGGCGGCGGCCTGCGGATGCCCGGTCATCTCCGACCTCTGGGACGGTCTTTCCGAACTGTTCGCGCCGGGCGAGGAGATCGTCCTGGCCACGGACGCCGATGCGGTGCTGGCGGCGCTGGACGGGGGCGCCGGGCGCGCCCAGGCGATCGCGACGGCGGCGCGCGCCCGGGTGCTGCGCGAGCACACGGCCGAGCATCGCGCCCAGGAACTGGAGACCTGGCTCGAAGAGGCCCGGGCCCGCGCCGCCCTCAGCGTGGCGTAAGGCGCCTCATCCCTGGAACGCCGGCGGGGCGCCGAGGTCGTGGCCGAGCAGGGCGGCGAGGCCCAGGCTGACGTCGTCCTCCCAGGCGAGGGCCTGCACCGCCTGCGGCCGGCCCTGCGCGTCCAGGCCGATCGGGAAGGCGGTCGCGGGCAGGCCCAGCACGTTGGCGAGCGCGGTGAACGAGGTCATCACCGGGTAGTCGATCGCGTAGCTGACCGTCGCCCTGGGCGTGGCGGGCGTCAGCAGCGCCGAATAGGGCGCGAGCTGCAGGCGCGCGGCCTCGGCGGCGTCGGCCAGGACCCGGTAGGCGCGGGCGAGGTCGGCGGCGCTGCGGGTCGTGGCGATGTCGAGCCGGGCGCGCAGCGAGGGCGAAAAGCCCTCCGGGTTCTTTTCCAGCGCCTCGGCGTGGACCACCGTGCCTTCGGCGGCGCACAGCAGGAAGAGGTCGCTGCGGTCGGAAAAGTCGAAGCCTTCCAGCCGGAGGGGCTCGACCGGGATGCCGGCCGCGCGCGTCGCGGCCACCGTCGCGTCGAAGGCGGCCCGGACCTCGGGCTCCACCTCTACGCCCGACCATTCCAGCGCCGCCACCGGCGTCTCCCGCAGGGCCTGCAGGTTGGCGGGGTCGACGATCTCCTGCACCAGTTCGGCGGCGGCGCCGGAGGCGGCGCCGAGCAGGCTGGCGCAGTCGCCCGCCGAGCGGGCGTGGACGCCCACCGTGTCCAGCGTCCACGACAGCGGGACCACCCCTTCCATGGGCGTCAGGCCGGACGTGGGCTTGTGTCCGAACACGCCGCACAGCGACGAGGGGATGCGCACCGAGCCCAGCGTGTCGGTGCCGAGCGCGCCGGCGCACAGGCCGGCCGCCACCGCCGCGGCCGAGCCGCCGGAGGACGAGCCGGGAATGTGGTCGCGAACCCACGGATTGTGGGTCTTGGCGAACCAGGGATTGGCCATCGAGCCCCCGAAGGCGCCCTCGGACATGTTCAGGGTCCCGAGAATCACCGCGCCCGCCTCGCGCAGGCGCGCCACGCAGGCGGCGTCCTCGTCCGCGACCCGGTCGCGGTAGGCGCCGATGCCGGCGTGCCAGGGCAGGCCCTCGACCGCGATGTTCGCCTTGACCGCGACCGGCGCTCCGTCGACCGGCGACAGGGGCGCGCCCCGGCGCCAGCGCTCGGCGCTGTCGTGGGCGCTCGCGCGGGCGCGGTCCCGGTCCACCGCCAGGAAAGCGCCGAGCGTCGCGTCGAGCCGCTCGATACGCGAGAGATAGGCCTCGCAGGCTTCGACCGGCGTGACGGCGCGGTCGGAATAAAGCGAGGCGAGGCCGGAGAGTCCGGCCTGGACGATCGGATTGGCGAAGGACATGGCCCATCATGGGACGAAGCGGGCGCGCCTGTCGATCCATCAAAGAGCCTGGGCGTTATTCTCCCCGAGCCAGGGAGACCCGCCGCGCCGTGACCCGCCGCACCGCCGACTACGCCCTCGTCCCCAGACCTCCGGGCGCGCCGCCCCGGGACCAGTTGGGAGAAGGCCCGTTCTGGGCGGAGACCGAGCAGCGGCTTTACTGGGTCGACATCGCCGGCCGCTGGGCCCACTGCGTCGATCCGACCACCGGGCGCGGAAGGAGTTGGCGCATGCCTTCGTCGTGCTCCGCCATCCTGCCGGCCCACGACGGCGACCCCGTGGTGGCGCTGGCGGACGGGCTCTATCGGCTCGACACGGCGACCGGCGCGGTCCGCCTGTTCGTCCGGCCCGACGAGGATCCCGGAAACCGCTCCAACGAGACCCGCTGCGATCCGCAAGGGCGGATCTGGCTCGGGACCATGTGCAACAACCTTGGGCCCCAGGGCGAGCCGCTGCCGCTGGCCCGCCGCTCGGGCGGCTTCTTCTGCGTGCGGCCGGACGGCTCGTGGACGCGCCTGTTCGCGGACATCGGCATCACCAACACCCTGGCCTGGAGCCCCGACGGGACGCGGTTCTACTGCGCCGACACCCTGCGCGAGATCATCTGGTCGTTCGCCTACGATCCGGAGGGGCCGTCGCTCTCGGACCAGAAGGTGTTCTGCGAGGGCGGCCCGGGCCACCCGGACGGCTCGGCCATGGACGAGGAGGGCTTCCTCTGGAACGCCCGCTGGGGCGGCGGCCGGGTGATCCGCTACGCTCCCGACGGCCGCATCGACCGCGAGGTCTTCCTGCCGGTGGCGCAGCCGTCGAGCTGCGCCTTCGGCGGGGCGGACCGCAAGACCCTGTTCGTCACCTCGGCCCGCCAGGAACTGGAGGGCCTGGCGCCGGACTCGCTGGACGGTTCGGTGTTCGCGGTCCCGGTGGACGTGGCTGGACTGCCGATGACGCCGTTCGCGGGGTAGGGCGCCTACGCCTCCAGCGCCGCCACGCCCGGCAGCACCTTGCCTTCCATCCACTCCAGGAAGGCGCCGCCCGCCGTGGAGATGAAGGTGAAATCGCCGCTGACGCCGGCGTGGTTCAGGGCCGCGACCGTATCGCCGCCGCCCGCCACCGCCGTCAGCTTGCCCGCCTTGGCCAGGGCGGCCGCGTGCCTGGCGGCCTCGACCGTAGCCTTGTCGAAGGGCGGGACCTCGAACACGCCGAGCGGGCCGTTCCAGATCAGCGTCCTGGAAGCGTCCATGGCCGCGTTCAGCCGGGCCACCGTCTGCGGCCCTGCGTCCAGGATCAGGTCGCCCGCGCCCACGGCGTCGAGGCCGCACACGCGGGTCCTGGCGTCCGCGGCGACCTTGTCCGCCACCACCACGTCGACGGGCAGCAGCAGCTCGCAGTTGTTGGCCTGGGCCAGGGCGATGATCTCGCGGGCGGTCTCGGCCAGGTCCTTCTCGCAGAGCGAGCCGCCGATGTCGCGGCCCTGGGCGTGGAGGAAGGTGTTGGCCATGCCGCCGCCGATCGCCAGCCGGTCGAGCTTGGTGACCAGGTTCTTCAGGAGATCGAGCTTGGTCGACACCTTGGAGCCGCCGACGATGCCCAGCACCGGGCGCTGCGGCTGGCCGAGCGCCTTCTGCAGGTGCTCCAGCTCCGCCTGCATGGCCAGGCCCGGATAGGCGGGAAGGGCCTTGGCCAGACCCTCGGTGGTGGCGTGGGCGCGGTGAGCGGCGGAGAAGGCGTCGTTGACGTAGAGGTCGCCCAGCTTGGCGAGCTCGGCCGTGAAGGCCGGGTCGTTCTTCTCCTCGCCCGCGTGGTAGCGGACGTTCTCGAGCAGGGC
>Ga0164243_10013165_pt1 | contig 11662 bp, 13 predicted proteins | sample OricompcompostOP_FD_108781 | JGI IMG/M metagenome (GOLD analysis project Ga0164243, IMG submission 108781) | Organic Plus compost microbial communities from Emeryville, California, USA - Original compost - Organic plus compost (OP) | ecosystem: Engineered > Solid waste > Mixed feedstock >... | reverse complement strand
GAAACTCCTTGAATTTCCGCTGCCCCAAGTCGAGCGAATCGATGCTGTGATTGTCGGCAACTTCTTCGAAGGCTGAGGGCCAGCAAATCAAATCACCGCGTCCTTCGAACACTGGATCGAGTTCAGCCGCGGCTACGGGGAAAATTGCAAGGAGAGCACGAAGAACGCCATCACCTCTAGATATGATCGCCTGGGCGGCTTTCTGCAGTTGCTTGACGCCTGGTTTTGAGGGCCGAACCGGAGGGCTGGAGAAATTGTGATCGTGTGCGCCAAAATGCATTGAGACTGATGGACATGATTTAGGTCGCCTTCAAGAGTACGAGGTCATCGGCCGCCACTTGCCCACCGAGGCCAACCCTACCCCCACCCTCTACCGCATGACCATCTTCGCCCCCAACACTGCGGTCGCCAAGTCCCGATTCTGGTACTTCTTGCGAGGTCTCAAGAAGGTCAAGAAGGCTACCGGCGAGGTCGTCTCTATTAAGGAGGTACGGAAACACAGTGATGGCTTTGGGCTCTATTTTTTTGATGTGGCTTGGGCTCACGCAGGATGATATTTTTTTTTCGCAGATTCACGAGAAGCACCCCACCAAGGTCAAGAACTTCGGTATCTGGATCCGATATGACTCCCGCTCTGGCACCCACAACATGTACAAGGAGTACCGTGAGATGTCCAGGACGGATGCCGTCGAGTCCCTCTACTCCGACATGGCTGCCCGCCACCGTGCCCGTTTCCGATCCATCCACGTATGTCATTATCTGGCCCCTTACGCTTTAGATGTCAAGTAGGAGAGGTTGGGGTGACTAACCCAAGAATACAGATTCTCCGTGTCGTCGAGATCGAGAAGACCGAGGACGTCAAGAGGCAATACATCAAGCAGCTCGTAACCAAGAACCTCAAGTTCCCTCTTCCTCACCGTGTTTCCAAGATCAACAACAAGAAGCTCTTCAGCGCCAAGCGCCCCTCGACTTTCGCTTAAGGGTTGTTGTCATTTTTTTCAGGGGCAGGTTGTTTTCGTCAGGGTTCGAAGGGTGTTCATTACGGTCCATGGAAAATATCTGCATTTGGTCCATATTAGGATGGGCACAACCAATTCATGCAAAAAATGAATGAACCAAAACTACGATTGTAATGCGCTCCAGTGACACCTGTGGTTTTGTGAAAAAGGGAGGAGAGAGTGGGAGTTTCTTAGGGTTCGATGCATGGAAGGAAGCAAGACGTACCGGTATTGAAACCTCGGAAGGCGGGCAGCAGCTGAAATATCTATCTTCTCAGCTCCGCCACTCGAAGGATGATTGAAGAGGTAGATGGCCAATTTCAATCTATTCGAGTGATTCCTAGGCAAGTGTCAAAAGCAGATATGAATAGAGGCATGTTCCGAAATCGTCAATAAGTCGTTTTCTAGGAAGGTGGTATTTCCAGTTCCCGCTTCTAGTCGGCGTAGTTGACCCGAGTTTTACATGCCAAGGGCGCGGCTCTCTGATTGATCGATGCCTAGCATGGAAACTAGGGAAAATCGAGCAATAAAAGACCTCGCTCCGTCTGATAAGGGCTCGCAAGTGTGGCTCACACAGAAGTCCAGGCATCAACAGACAATAGCAACAGCAACATCAACACTCGACACTCCAAGCAATACAAAACGCAGGTACGCTTCACAGAATCATGGAGCCCACCGTGATAACACGCCGAAAAGTCAAGACCACCCTCCCGGTCGCCCCCTACCCCACACTCGGGGACCGCATATCCCTCGAAACCCCGCGCCTCCTCATCCGTCCCCTCACGGAAGATGACCTCGAACCTCTCCATGCCCTCCGGAGAGTAGAGTCCGTCATGATCTGGACAAGCCAAGGCCACATCGACCCGGACATCGAAGCCACAAAGAAGAAGTTGGCCGAATTCCTACCCCCCAAAGACAAGCACACCTACAACTTTGCCATCTGCGAGCGGGAAACGGGAGAGTTCATCGGCATGGGCGGCAACCTGTGGAGACAGGATTTCTTTGGGTGGCCTGAGGTGGGGTATATGTTTCATCCAAGCGTCTGGGGGAAGGGCTACGCGACGGAGTTTATGAAGGGGTTCATGGAGATGTGGTGGCAGTTGCCGAGGGTCGAGGAGGAGGTGGAGGTGGCGACCTGCAGCATAAAGGTTGATGGGGATGTAGAAGAAGGTGATGTTGTACGGGAGGTGATGATTGGAATTACGGATGCGGCGAATCTGGCGAGTGCGAAGGTGTTGGAGAAGGGTGGGTTTGAGAGGTTAGAGGATTGGATTGTTGAGAATAATAAGGGGAAGGAACTGGACCGGCTCTTTGTGTTTGCGTGTCCCAGACCTGAACCTTGAAGGACTCATGGAGGCTAATGCATTTCAGTATAATTGAGACGGCTAATCTTCATTAGTGACTTACCGGGCAAGAGTACAAAGTGTATTCTAGGTTTCGTTGGTCTATAGTCATTTGTAGGAATAAAGAAGCTAGCTTGAAGGTGTACTCGGAATGTATTAAACTACCACAACCATTTGCGTCCGGAAAGTTTATGAGACAATAGATTAACAAGCGAAAAGCAGCCAAAGAAAAAGAGAGTCTAACCCCTCGCACCGAAGGCTGGGAAGTCGGGAGTAACATCTCTCATCGGAGGACACGCAAACCGCACAAGATACCCCTGCGCGGACACTTCCCCGTTAAAAATGATGTCTCCATTGGGAGCCTTGACCTCTACTAAGAATGCGAAGTCCCCCTGGGCGTTGGCCCACATGACTCGGAAAGGCGTATAAGATCCCTCCACCAGGCGTACCTTGACAGTCTTGACCGTTGTTCCACCCTGTACATAGGTCTGCTCCAGGTTGGCGTTCTGGCGAGTATAGCCCGTATAAGCATTAGGCCCAACCCAGACGAGGGTGATGTCATCCGAGTATAAAACGGTAATCTCGTAGTCTCCAGTAATGGGAGGGTATAGATAGGCTCGATGGTTGACCATGGCGTACTGGAGGAGTAGAGAGGGGGAACCACCGTAGATGCTCAAGGCCTGGTTTGCCTGCTGTTGCCCGGGTACGACGCCCATGCGCTCTGTTTCTCCGATGAATATAGGAACGCTGTAATACAAATTTTCTGGAGAGAATGTGCTGCACTTGGGTGGGTCAGCGTTGATGTATGAGTTCCAGTAGATGGCGTACTCGATATCCTGGTTGTTGCAGCTTTGATCCGGAATGGGAATGGAAGACGTAGAAGCTGATACTGTATGGCTGTCGCTTCCCGTGGATCTCTCTAAAGTAGGGTCCGCCGTTGAAGTGCTTGAGGGAGATCCTTCCTCTATGGAGCTCGAAGAAGAACTGATTGGGAGGGCAGACGAAGACTCCGACGTGGAGCTCGATTGAGCTTCTAGAGGGACTATCTCCACGGAGCGAAAACTGATGGAATTTGGCTCAACCTGTACCGTCGCTGAGCTCAGGCTGGATTTAGTAACCCGTAGCTCTACAAAATGACTGAGGCCAACAGGCGTCGTGGAAGACGTCTCGACGCTGAGAGATGGAGAATCAGTGCTTTGTAGACCATTGTCCGGGGCAGAGGTGCTTGTGACCGGGCTAGATTCTGAAATAGAAGTAGTCGCAGGAGTGACATGAGTGCTCTCAGGGTCGATTCTGAAGGTCATTCTATGTTAGTGGTCCCAAGCCAGAACGAGGATCTTGGCTTTGTACATACGCAAGCTCTGTGTAGTCCGTGGACGAGATCGTCACCTCGGTCTTGACGGTAGTTGGGGCATTGGTAACCCACACAACAACATCGTCAACGATGGTGCAGTTTTGATTATCATGGAAGAAGGCACTAAAGCGGATAGGCTGATGGACGATTCTGACGGGGTACCTATGTTGGTCGATGGCCGGGGCCAGGGCCTAAGCTGGCGCTGGCACTGGAGCCGGTGCAGGTGCTGGAGCTGGGGCTGGAGCTGGACCGGGCCTGCCGCCCCTCTGGTGAGGCTAAGCAGTGGAAAGTTCCCGCAAGGCGAGAAATATGGCGAAAGACTGAAGGGGGTTCAGGCGTGCCATTGCGATGGGGTGAGGCAGCTGGTGATAATTGAAAGCCTTCGGGAAGAAACCGCATGGAGAGAGAGCGTCAAAGGTTATATGTAGTATGCACTTCCCGCAATGGTGTAAAACGATACCCTGCGGTCAACAAAGTCTCCGAGCCATCTCCTAACCAAGAGTACTTTCGGTCTCTGGGTTCCGGACCTAGTGAGCAATCCAGAGAACTCTCGCGGGAAGGTTCATCCTGGCTCACGAATCATGGAACTAGACATTGCCAGGTACCTGCGTCTTGCTCAGAGGACTACTGTCTATCCTCGAAAGAGTAGACTCGAGGTTACAAAGCACGACGCTGATATGCAGGGCTCCAGGCTTATCCGTATCGGGAGAAATTCTCTTGCGACAGTTCCAGGTTTGCAGTTCCATTGTGTTACAGGTTAGGAAGTAGCAATATTGTAGGATTCGATTCTCTTCGAGGGGGCAGCCGGAGAAGTGGATGTTCTCACCGTCAAGGCCGCACTTCCAGTTCTCTTCTTGGTCGATGTTAGAGGTAAACAGCGCTGCCATCGATCGATGTAGAACGAAAGATACCCGCGCTCTTGTCGTGTGAGTCGAACCGAGTCAACCCGTGTCATTCCATACAGGCTGACTTTTCCTGCCCCGATTCGACCCTTGAACACATTCCGATCTCAAATAGGGAACCTGCCCGGAGTCTCTGCCTGTCCCGGTTTCGGAGGCTTGGTCCTCCCAACAGGACGGAAGGCCACCCTTAACTAGGTTCGTAGACGAAGTTTGTGTCTGCCAATCGGAGATTTGAAATTAAAGTTAAACCCCTTCCTCGGAAGACGTTAAAGTTGGGTCCGGTCCACGACGCCACCTCGGTCGGTTTAAACGTCGCGTGGTTATCTTAGCTACCGATGGCGTGGGTGCTGGAACGCCCATTACTTGCTTCTTGGGTGAGCTCACATATGCTATCATATTGAACGTTCCTTAGGTCTATCTTTGTCTGTCTAACGACCAAAACTGGTTCTGCTGTGTTTCTTTATCATCTGTCCCCCATCACACACATGTAAATAATCTTGTTCCCTATTTGCCAGTTGCTGAACACGGAGTCCATTGAATGACTCGTCCTCGAGTGATCCTTTAAGCAACCCCTAATAATCGTGTCTCGTTCTCCTTGGCTTGGACTCTGGTGATGCTTGAAGCCCAATCCTACCTCGTTGGTGATGGACTTGCTGCGCGGGTATGACGTGACTCGTCCTCCAATGTCACCTGCGAGATCACTTCATTCCACTTCAAGCATGTTTCCTCTACCACAAATTCCAAGACAAGTAGCCGTTAGATTTGTCCGCCTAGAACGAAACACTCTTACTCGACAGAGACAATGGGACGATATGAGTTGCGGAACGAGCAAGACACCAACCATTTCTTTGGCGTGAAGCTTTGAACGTTGCCCATTGGAGCCTGCTCTGTCCTCGAAGGCTATCTGGCAACTACGGCAGTGAGGGTTTTGGTGTTAGGAAAACGAAACAAAAAAAAAAGTAGGGTGAGACCTTATCGGATTGGCGAGAAGTGCTATCGAGTCTGGAGACGGTCTTATTTCGAAATTGCCCGCAGATTTCCGAGAGTGTTAAATGAGGACATCGTACAAATCTCACCGAAGTTTCCAATCTCGTCGACAGTCAGTCGGAATGTCGAGGACAAATGGAGGGAAAGATAACGAGGACTCGCTGTCAGAGAAGCTTGGGCTGGGCGGCTGAAGCGTCCCAAGTCAACCAGGGAGATGTTTGGGAGTTCCTCGGCTCACCCATCTCTTCTTCCCATGCATCGAGTTGGTAGAAAGGAGTCCTAGTATGTCTGCAGAGGTTTTCCGCCTTCTTTTATGGAGGGTGGAATTGCCGCCCTTTCTTGTGTAAGCTTCCTGGAAGACTTGAAAGAAAGTAGGGCAACGAAGCATTACTCGTGTCGTGGCCAAAAATCCAAGTAGCACACTCGGATGTCACCAACCTCCGCTACCTAGACGGAGTCAGAGTCAGAGCTCGTCGGATCCTAGCTAGGCTAATTGGGGAGAAGTGGCACGAGGGAAGAAGCTCCCCAGAATTATGCTTTCATATCATTACATCAAATAGATCTCAGTCGAACAAATTAGAAGGCGGCAAGGGGAGGATGGAGCAATCAAGATGCAAGTGTTCTCAAGTGCTGCTTCCAAATGCTGCAGCCACGGGTGTGACTGCCGAGAAAACAACGCAACTGGCAAGGACGTTTTGATTCTGCGCTCTGCTGAGTCACCAGAGATTTGGCGGCCTCTGGTGATTGTGACGCGGTCCCGCAACGACTAGGCCTGCTTCCAAATTCCCACCCCACTGATGCCCCCCGCAGTAGCCCACGACATTGGAGAACGGGATCCGCCACCACGCCGATTCCATCATTGCTCGCGGGCGAGACGCAGGCCGTGGCAGTGGATGTGGTTGGTTTTGGGCCTGCACGTGTCAAAGCCACCCGCGCCCAACGATTTAGCTCGAATTGTTCACTGGTCAAACAAAGGCGGAGCGCCAGTGTGGGCTGACGGATGGAAATAGCACAACTGCAGAACCCAGCAATCCCTGTGCTCTCCAGCTGCTGCGCCAAGATCCGCGATATCAGGATCCATAATAGGATGAGACCGGAGGAGCTTGTCCATTCTCCACCCGCTCAGCCAACAAAGACCCCATCGTCACATGGATGAGCTCGAGGCCAAGCCAAAGGCCCAAGTTCACTTTGCAACAGCATCCAGGCAGCAGAGGGAAGGGAACTTCAAATCCGAGCTCGAAACGGGCAAGGGAACAGATGGGGACTGCACTTCGTCCTTGCATTTTGTACATTTTGCAGGATGACAACGGCCAATGCCTGATCCCGACGGTTGCATCCGCGATTATTTAGGTTCCCGCCTCGCCTTCATCATACGAACAAGAAAGTGTCCAGCCCTTCCCGCCATCGCACCAAGTCCTTTTCAGGCAGAACCTCCGACCGCACATTCTCCGTCTTTCCTTTGACTATTTCCCTCAAGCGTAGCTTGCTATTTTCTTTTCCTTATTCATTTGAAGGCGCCCGCTCTTTTTGAAATTCTTTTCTTACAGGGAATCTCTCAACATATCAGAGCACTCTGTACGACTACAAGCAGAAATCTCCGCCACTGGATCCCTCTTCGATTGCGATCCATCCGCTGATGTGCGAAGTGGGGTTGACGTCAGCAACGACGATTGAGCTAGCAACATGGCGTCCCAAACACCAGACCCAAAGACCTATTATGGCTATCTATTTAAGGAGGATAGGGAGCCGACCGAGACGTTAGATGCCCTCTTGAGGGCCATCGCCCGGTATATAGTATGATCTAGCCCTTGATTTCGAGATGAGGCGATCGCCAGAGACAGTGTCGAAAGCGAACAACATGGCTGGCCAGACTCGACTAACCGCCACCTTTTGCGCTTAATAGAGTTTGGAAATCGACGATAAGACGCAGACCAAATTAACACCCAAGAAAATAGCAGCATACTACCGTGCTGCTGGCGGCAATTATGACAGTACGTCAGCGCCACTCATCATCCCCTTCATGGCTCACCTTTGCGGTCTGCAATTCGTGATGTTGGGGTTATTGACGCAATACTCTCTCTACGTTTAGGCTTATTTCTCAAGATGGAGGGCGAGGCGATATCCTACATCTTTAGTACAATTGGATGCCAGCACACGCTACAACCAGTTCCCGAAGACGACTTCAGACCTCCATGCATACCAGCTCTAACGACCCGTGGCTTCGTCCGATGGCAGTCTGTCGAGCTGCTGTTGTCGCCGTCTATAAACGTTCCGCTTCTCCAGTTCGCTGTAGAAAATTGGCACCTGAAGCATCCCGATACCGGGGAGCCGTTCCCTTCTCCGCTACCCGCCGAGGCCTTCCCGAGTGAGCCCGACAAGAAGATTAAAAAATGGTGGGAGGACAAGTTGGAGTCGTTCAAGGAGCATGACCCATCCGCGGAAGAGGGGCCAGAACCGGAACCAGGACCTGAGCGAGAGCCACGGCAGCCAAATGTCAAAACGAAATCGCCCAGTTCGTCTGGATCGCGGGCCTCCCCACGGCGAACGAGAGCTGTCCACGTGAGTAGCAGCGATGAGTCGGCGGAGAGCGAGCCTATTAGGGGCCGGCCAAGAGGCGCGGGAGGCGTCAACTATGTCTTTGCCGAGCGTCCGGCCCCAAGGCATCATCCTGATACCTTCGTCTCTCCTACGTTCAAGGACGAGCACATCCCGCAGAGGCGTAGGAGCCTTTCGATGCGCACATCGCCCACTAGGCGCCGGTCCCCCGATATCCCCCGGCAACGACCGTTGAGGAGGAAGCCTAGTCCCAAGGTTGCGCCCGTCATAATCCCTTCAGACGAATCGCCAAGCCCGACGATGCGCTCGAGAGCAACTTATGGCAGCGACCCGACGCTACACAAGCTCCCTCTGCGATCCTCCGTCCGCCATGTACCGCCTGGACACGGATCGCCTCACCATGGGTCACCTCACCATGGGTCGCCTCGCAGGGGTTACTCGCCTGGCTTGCGACCCCCTGTTGATACCAGGCACGACGATAGACGGAAGAGTTTTCCATTTGGGGGAGTAGATAAGCTGATGAACACAGTCTCGAGCATGCTCTCAAAAACCCCCGAGAGGCGGCGGAGTTCATCGAGGACAAACTTGCACGGGGCAAACAATTACAGTCGCGGTGACGACTACGGACACCGCCTTGATCGACACTCACCTGATGCCGACGACTCTGGCTCCGATTCTTCTGAAAGAGGGCGAAGGCGTAGGCAGAAAGAATGGGAGAGGGATCGAGATCGAGATCGAGATCGGTTCAGGGCGGAGCCGCGTGGCAAAGAGAGATATGATCTGGATAGAGACCGAGATTACGAGAGAGATAGAGACGGACTTCGAAATAGAGGTGATGGCCTCCGAGAGAGGGATCGAGAGCGCGAGCGCGAGAGAGAACATATTTACGACGATAGACCGCTACGACCGGCTCCGCGCAGGGGGAGTCCGTACCGGCGCATGACAAGCCACGATGCTGAGAGGAGGCACCCACCGGATGATTGGATGGAGTTCGAGGCAGAGAGAGGTGCACCGAGGCATGGGCCTCCTAGGAGGCGGAGAGAGGGGCACGCCTATCGTGATGGCAGAGACTAGGAATATGGCTTTTTTTTGCTTCTTTCCTTTTTTCCCACTTTTGCGTTGATACTGTTGCATCCCCCGACGATTTTGGTGCTACCAGTCACATTCACAGGTTTTCATAGCTACGCGTTGGGAAGCGAGCATATGTTACGATTTGGCTACGATAGGTATACGGCTTGGGCATGACTATTATGAAAGGACAACGGAGTTATAGTGAGGATGATCATTTGTGTCTCGGACTCAAAATTGGAGATCCGGGGAGCATCTACATAAGTTTAGTACAGTTCTTGGATGTATTTATTTTCGCAATTTGTCGACGATTGACTGAGGTCCCTAGATTCGCCTCGCCGTTTATAGAAAGATAGCTAGATGAAGTCTTCTTGGAAGTTAAAAAAAATCCAATGATGATGAGGAACTTTTTTTCCTACATGGCGTTTACCTGGGGAACGCTGAGGACTGGCGTGGCAGGACTGGTCTCACTTCACCTTTTCTGAATAGCCTGGCGAATGGCGAGGGCAGTTATTACGTGTCCTGCCCCGAAAAATCTGTGTACTCGAGGAAGAGCAACACCAACCAGTCTTCAAGGCGATCTTTGACGAAGTAAGGCGAGCGACGTTTCTTGGTTCATCCAAGTCAATCAGCAGGTAGAGGATGCGGAGCGGGATCTAGCAATAGTACGCCCTTGATATAGAGTCACGGCACACACACACCTCACGGAAGAAGGGGCACAAAAAAAGAAAAAAAATCAAAGACGATGATCTATCGTTACGAGACGGGGCGGGGGCGGGAAGAGGGGGCAAGAGATTCCCAAGATCCTGGGCAACTCGGGCGGTGGATGTTCAGCACGGCGTCTCGCTTCTTCTCTCGGCTATTGGGGATGTTTGGGTTTGTTTGGTATCCACCCCTTGCTTATTGGGTGCTTGGGATGTTTACTATTACTATTTTTCCTTCTTTTCTTTCTTCTTTTTGGCATGTTTGCTTCTTTTGTCTCACCCTTTTTCCACTCGTAAACGCGTGCCCTCGTTTTATTCACCCAAAATGGATGGATGCGAGAAAAAGACCTGCTTGATCCGGGGGGGTGAAATCGGAAAGGAGGGAGGGCTAATCTTGCACTTCGTAAACTAGAAGCGGGATTTAAATCACAGTGAGAGGGAAATAGTTTTGGAAACGTCAGTTGGTTCGGTCGCTTGCGTGGAAGGGGCAGTGGTGGGATGAGGATCATCCTGGGATGTTGCAGATCTGGAATTTGCTGAAAGGCCGAAGGGCTCGAGCTGGCAATCACGGTCTCGGCGATGGTCTTGGTGTAATACTCCGTACGTGTGAGCGTTGAGTAGGTTGCACTTCGTGGCATTGAGAGATCCAGGGACCACGAAATAAATCCCATGAGAAACGAAGTGATAGGGAGAGGGTAGGACACAACATTGAAGGCGGGGCGGTTGCATCTGCATCACAGAACTGAGACGACTGGTAGTTTTTTTCGTAGGTAAGCTAATTAGTCTGTCCTCCGTTACGACCGGTTCAGCTGATCAGTCTGAAAAGTTGGTGGGGGAGAAAGACGGGTCGAGTCGAGAACATGGAAAATGGCAATGCCGTGATGCTTGAAGGACTTGCCTTTGGCCTCTGCTAGAATCTAGATCCGGAAATGGTCCTGGTGCGCATGCGGCGCTAGGAACATTTCTAGGCTTGACCGCCGTTTTTTCTGGACAGCGACTCTCCAAGTAGACGACCCAGTTCCTATTGTCCAGTTAATGCCCCACCATCATGACAATGGTGTGGTGTACTGAGGGTATTGCTTGTCTGTTCTGTCTGTGAGCAACGAGCCCAAGGACCTATGAGTAGAGTCGTCGGGTTCTTGTTATGATGGTCAGCCATACCAAGTATCAGGGGGATCTAAATACTCCCTAAGGGGAGGGGAGCCAGGGCATGGGCATGAGCATGAGGAATAATGAGTGGCCCATCGAAGACAACAGTTCTTAACTGGCTGCATTAATGGTCAGGTTCTTGCCGCCAGCCATCCACCGGATCCAGATGCAGATGTGCCTCCCCTCCCCCTCCATTCCATTGGATTCCCATTTCCGGCCTCCGATAATTTATAGATTGCGAGGTGCTAGTTGGTAATCTAAGAGCGGTATTGTCGTGCACGATACCGTCCTAGAGAAACCTGGGTGGGTGTCATTTTCTCATCAACAATCAATCTGATCGTTGCTGATGATGCAATTGGCAATTGGGATTACCAGCACACGGTGTTGTGATATATGATTACCCCTCCATAATTGGATGCTGGATGAGGCGTGACGCAGTCTCCGTCCCTCGAAGGCTTGGGCCTGAGGCATAGCGATGCACGTCATAGTAATATTAACCAAACTGTTGAGTATGGCCTCAAGTGATTTGAACATCCGAAGTTGTGTAAGCGATTTGTGGGCTACTAAAAGATGGATGGACGGATCTTTCGTGCTGAATTCT
>Ga0164243_10013163_pt1 | contig 11663 bp, 9 predicted proteins | sample OricompcompostOP_FD_108781 | JGI IMG/M metagenome (GOLD analysis project Ga0164243, IMG submission 108781) | Organic Plus compost microbial communities from Emeryville, California, USA - Original compost - Organic plus compost (OP) | ecosystem: Engineered > Solid waste > Mixed feedstock >... | reverse complement strand
CTTGCCGGCGAGGACGGGGTTCTCGAGGTGCTCGGCGAGCTCGAGGGCGGGATCGTCCCGGTAGTCGCACAGCGGGTCGCGCACCGTCATGAGCACGTAGTCGCCCACGAGGTCCGGATCGACCTGGGTGAGCGCGGGGCGCCCGTCGATCCGCAACCCCGCGAGCGGCACGTTCCCCACGAGCCGGTAGCGCTCCAGGACGGGGTCGTTGAGCGGGTCGACGCCCTCGCCGAAGCGCGATCCCGTGCGGCTCATCGGGCACCGCCCGCGGTCGGGACGACCTGGACGAAGTACTCCCGCTTGCGCGGCCCGTCGAACTCGAGGAAGAACACCTTCTGCGAGTGCCCGACGAGGGCCTTGCCGTCCTCGACGATGAGCGAGATCGTCGGTCCGACGAGCGTGGAGCGGACGTGCCCCGCCGCGTCCTGCGGGGTGTCGTGCTCGTGCTTGAAGGTGATGCGCGCGGGCACGAGCCGGTCGAGCTCGTCCATGACGTCCTCCAGGCCGAGGGGGTCGTGATACGAGATGATCCCGAGGCCCGCGGTCGTGTGCGGCGCGCTCACGACGGCGATGCCGCTCGTGACCCCGCTCGCCGCGATGGCCTCGTCGATCTCCGCCTGGATGGGGTACGCGTGATTGCCGAGCGTGTCGAGCCGGTAGTGGGCGGCCATGGTGTCTCCTTCGGGATCCGGAACGGTCAGGCGACTCGCGAGCGGGCGGGCGTCTCGATGGCGCTCTCGCGGGTCGTCGCGCCGCCGGAGCTGTCGGCCCACTGCCCGCGGCTGCCGCGGCCGGGCTCCTCTCCGGTGACCTCGGCGAGGTGCGCGGCGAGCAGGCCGGCGATCGTCGCGTGCACGAGCGGGACGAAGATCTCGCGCACCGGCGGGATCCGCACCGACGGATGCAGCGCGCTCTCCCCCACGACGAGGGTGGGCCGCTCGAGCGTGGCGAGGTAGCGCTGCACCTCGTCCGCGCGCGTCGCAAGGGCCGATCCGGTCGGGGCGAAGAGCACCGTCCCCGTGGCGCGGGCGTCGCGCTCGAAGTACTGGAGGTGCACGAACTCCTCGACGTCGACAGCCGCCGAGCGCGCGCCCGTCGCCTCGAGCACCTTGGCGGAGAGGAACGCGGCGGACGCGGCGGACGGCCCGGAGCCGAGCGCCTCGATCGCGGGGAGCCCGGCCCACTCCGTGGCGAGGTCGCGCAGCGCGTCGTCGGCCGATCCGGCCACCTCGTCGAGGATGTCGCCGAGCCCGGCGAGCTCGCCGCGTAGCGCCTGCGCCTGGTCCATCGTGATCCGGCCGCGCACCTCGGCGAGCCGGATCGCGAACAGGTCCACCGCGAGGACGGCCTGCACGTAGCTGCGCATGCCCGGCGAGGCCGGGAACGGCGGGGCCGCGATGTCGAGGACGCGGTCCGCCGCTCCGGCGAGCCGGCTCTCGGAGGCGCTCGTGAGCGCGACGACGAAGCCGCCGCCCGCGCGGCAGGTGCGGGCGGCCTCGACGACTCGGGCGACCTCCCCCGAGTTGGAGATCGCGAACAGGAACGGCGTCGCCGGGTACTCGCGGTCGTAGAGCGGCAGCAGGTAGCGCGCGGCGGGCAGCGAGGGCAGGGCGATCGCGGGAACGCCCACGAGCTCGCGCATGGCCTGCTCGCCCGCGCTCGCGGCGATCGCCGAGTCGCCGCTGCCGGTGAGCACGATCTGGCGCGCGGCGTGCTGGGTCGGCGTGGGGACGAGCTTGCGCAGCCGGTCCTCGAGGATCCAGGTCTGCTCTCGGACGAGAGCGCCGAGGCTCAGGGTCTGGTCGTGCAGGGCGGAGGTCATGCGTGTCCGTTCAGGGGCGTGGCGGAAGGGGGATCGGAGTCTCGCGGGCGATCGCCACGAGGTCGAGGTGCTCCGTGTAGCGGCGACGGCCCACGGGATCGGTCGGGGGCGGTCCGTAGTCGGAGATCGTGCACGCGGCGGCGGCCATCGCGGCGCGCAGCGCCTCGGACGGGTCGAGCCCGGCGCCCAGCGCGGCGACGAGGGCGCCGCTGAAGGCGTTCCCCGCCCCGGTTGGGTCGACCGCCGCGCCCGGCGGCGGGGCGGCCCGCAGCAAGACGTCGGGCGTGGCGAGCAGGGCGCCCTCCGCGCCGAGCCGCAGGGCGACGGCGCCCGTGCCCGCGGCGAGCAGCGTGCGTGCCCAGGAGGAGGCGTCCCCCTCGCCGAGCAGGGCGCGCGCCTCGGCACGATTGAGCGAGACCGCGTCGACCCGGCCGACGCGCTCGAGCACGGCGGCGCGCAGCTCCGGCGTGCAGACCCCGGCGTGCAGCTCCCAGAGCACGAACGCGGGATGCTGCCGCAGGCGGTCGTCGAGCTCGGCCCAGAACCGCTCGTCCAGGTCGCGGAACGCGTAGACGGATCGCGGCGCCCAGTCGGGCGGGGTGTCGGAGGGCCACGGGTTCGCGCGCGCGAAGTGCGCGTCGCCGTGCTGGGAGGTCTCGGTGCGCTCGCCGTCCGGGTGATAGCGCACGAGGGTGCGGGGCGTCAGGGGGTCGGTCGCGTGCAGGCCGTCGGCGGAGACGCCGTGCCGGGCGAGCACGTCAGTGTCGAGGTCCGCGCCGATCCCGGCGACGATGCCGACGCGGGCCTCGCCCGGTCCGAGCTGCAGCGCGGCTCCCGCGGCCGCATAGGCTCCGGCGCCCCCGAGCACGCCGGGAGTGCTGCGTCCGTCGGCGTGCACGATGTCGTCGATGACGACGTGCGAGTACACGACGACGTCCACGCGGACCCCTCTCCCGGCTCGGGGCGGCTCCGCGACGGGTCGCGGATGCACGCCATTGGTACTATAAGCATGACATTAGCAAGCTTTCTCGCCCGCCCCTAGAATGGGCCTCACGACGACGGGGTGAGCCATGAACACAGTTGCCCGGCCGGTTGAGCGGAACTCGCCCGTCTCGGCCTGGGGGCAGATCGCGCGCCAGCTCCGCGCGCAGATCGAGGCGGGGGTCCTCGCCCCCGGAGCCCAGTTGCCGACCGAGCACGAGCTCGCCGAGCAGTTCGGCGTGAGCCGGATCACGATCCGCCAGGCGCTCGCCTCACTCGCGCGCGAGGAGCTCATCGAGCGCCGCCAGGGCAGCGGCACCTACGTCTCCCCCGGCTTCGAGCCGGTGTCGCACGACCTGCTCCTCGCGACCCCGTGGCGCGACCGCTTCGTCGCGGCCGGGCACTCCGTCGAGTCGGTGCTCATCTCGACGCGCGAGACCGGATTCCCGTCCGATCTGCTCAAGATGCTTGCGATCTCAGGGATCGAGCCGGGTGATCCGGCGGTCATGTTCACGCGCGCGCACCGGGTCGACGGTCGCGCCATCGGCATCACCGAGTCGTGGATCCCGGCCGAGACAGGCCGCGACCTCCTGCTCGAGCCGCTCGTCGCGGGCTCCCTCTCGCAGACTCTCAAGGAGCGCCACGGGATCGAGACCGCGACGGTCGAGAACTACCTGAGCTCGAGCGCGGCGGATGCGACGCAGGCGCGCATCCTCGGCACGGATCCCGACGCGCCGCTGCTCGTCGTCGTCGCGGCCGGGTGGACGTCGACCGGCGCGCTCGTCGACGTCTCGCGCAGCTCGTGGCTCGGCAGCCGGGTGCGGTTCCATTTCCGTCGCGACTGAGCGGGGCGTGTGTAACACGTCTGTAACATGTCGGCATTCTGGCTGACGCATTCGCTGTTCAAACTGGTCTTGTTGTGCATACAACACGGCATAAGCGAGGATCGCTGTTCCCGGGCGAGACCCGCACCCCGCAGCACCACCGACCTCTAGGAGACACAGTGACCTTCCGCATATCCGCGCGATGGGTGGCTCTGCCGCTCGCCGCGCTCGCCGTCACCGCTGTGAGCGGCTGCTCGTCGCCGGGCGACGACGCCTCCGGGCGCGCGCCGCTCGAGATGTGGTTCTGGGGAGCCCCCGCCGCTCACCAGGAGGCGCTTCAGCAGAACCTCGTCGAGGCCTTCAACGCCTCCCAGGACGAGTACGAGCTGAGCGTGACCTTCGACCCCGACGTCGACGCCAACATCCAGACCGCGCTCGCCGCGGGCGAGGGCCCGGACATCGTCTACGGCTCCGGCCCGGCCTTCGTCGCGCCCTACGCCCAGGAGGGCAAGCTCGTCGACATGGACGAGTACGCCGAGGAGTACGGCTGGAAGGATCGCATCCTCGCGCCGATGTACGAGTCCGGGACGGTCGACGGCAGCCTCTACGCGCTGCCCAACTCGGTCAACACGCTCGGAATCTTCTACAACCAGGCCGTCCTGGACGAGCACGGCTGGACGGTCCCGACGACCATCGACGAGCTCGTCGAGATCATGGACGAGGCGCAGGAGGCGGGCCTCTACTCCTCCGTCACCGGCAACAGCGGCTGGCAGCCCGTCAACGAGAACTACGCCTCCCTCTTCATGACGGCGGTCGCCGGACCGGACAAGATCGAGGCCGCGCTCACCGGGACGGGGAGCTGGACCGACCCCGCGATCCTCGACGCCGTCGAGACGTCGCGCGACTGGTACCAGAAGGGCTACCTGGGCGGGGACGACTACACGAGCCTCAACTTCACCCAGTCGATGCAGCTGCTCGCCGATGGCCAGTCGCCGTTCTTCATCGGCCCGACCCTCGCCTTCCAGTTCGCGACGGACTACTTCAACGACGAGGCCGGCAACACCGACGACCTCGGCTTCACGTCCTTCCCCACGATCGGAGAGGGCCTGGCCTCGCCGCTCTACACCCTCGGCACCACCGCCTCGTTCTCGATCAACGCCGCGAGCGAGAGCCCGGACGGCGCCGCGGAGGTCATCGACTTCATGATGTCGCAGGACTTCATGGAGACCATGACGGCGGAGTGGCCCGGCTACTGGGGCGTGCCGCTGAGCGGCGTGCAGCTCGACCCGACCGAGTTCGACGGGCTCTCCGCCGACTACGTCGCGACGCTCAACGAGATGTTCGCCTCGGTCGACGCGGGCAGCTTCGGCTACTTCACGGCGACGTTCTTCCCGCCGCAGACGCAGCAGGACTGGATCAACATCGACTCCGTGTGGAACGACGTCGAGGATCCGGAGGCCTTCCTGCAGCAGATGCAGTCGGACTTCGACGAGGAGCTCGCCGCGGGCGCCGTTCCTCCCATCCCCGCGCAGGGCTGAGCATCGGGGCCGTCCCGCCGGACTCCGGCGGGACGGCCCGCACCCACGAAGGACACCCATGACGACGATCACCGCCCGCGCGTCGAGAGGCGCGCTCGGTCGCAGGCTGCGCGGCGAGCGCCTTGCGCACTATGCGCTCCTCGCCCCCGCGCTGCTGCTCTCGTTCGCGATCGTGCTCGTTCCCGCCGTCGCCACGGCGATCACGGCGTTCACGGACTGGAACGGCATCTCGTCGTCGCCCGCGTTCGTCGGGATCGAGAACTTCCAGGAGATCCTCGCCGACGGGCTGTTCTGGAAGGCCCTCCAGCACAACGTCATCTGGACCGTTCTGTTCCTCACCGTGCCGGTCGTGCTCGGCATGGGCACCGCCGTGCTGCTCCTCACGCGCCGGCGCTCCCGGTCGGTCTACCAGGTCATCTTCCTGCTGCCGTACGTGCTCGCGGCGGTGACGAACGCCCTCGTCTGGCTCAACATCATCTACAACCCGATCGCGGGCGTCGTGGGCTATCTCAAGGACCAGGGCCTCGCGATCGAGAGCCCGCTCGCGAATCTCGACACGGCGCTCTACGGCGTCGCGGCCGTCGACATGTGGCACTACTGGGGCTTCCTCACCGTCGTCTACCTCGCGGCGCTCCGGCAGACCCCCGCCGAGCAGGTCGAGGCGGCGACGCTCGATGGCGTGAACGCGTGGCAGCTGTTCCGCTACGTCTACCTGCCGCACATCCGCAGCACCGTCGCCCTCATGTTCGTGATGATCGTGATCTTCTCCTTCCTCGCCTTCGACTACGTCTACCTGCTGACTCAGGGCGGGCCGGCGCACTCGACCGAGATGCTGAGCACCTACGCCTACACCTTCGCGTTCGCGACCTTCCAGTTCGGCAAGGCCGCCGCGGTCGGACTCGTGATGGGCCTGTTCGGGCTCATCGCGTCGTTCGTCTACACCTTCGTGAGCCGGAAGGGCTTCGACGCATGACGCTCTCCCGCCGCATCCGGCGCCCGCTCGCGCTGCTCCCGGGCCACGTCGTGCTCGTCGCGCTCGCGATCACCGCCCTCGCCCCGCTCCTCCTCGTGCTCGTGAACGCCTTCAAGCCCCGCCAGGAGATCACGCGCAATCCGCTCGCGCTGCCGACCGAGCTCGACCTCAGCGGCTTCGAGCGGGCCTGGCAGTACGGGCACTTCGCGACCGGGCTGCCGAACTCGCTCCTGCTCACGGCGACGACCGTGGTGGTCGTGCTCGTGACGGCGGGGCCGGCGGCGTACGTGCTCTCCCGACGGCTCATCCGCATCGTCCCCATCGCGGGCGTCTACTTCCTGATGGCCATGACGGTGCCGATCCAGCTCTTCCTGTTCCCGCTCTACGCGGCCGTGGCGCGGCTCGGGCTGCTCAACAACGTCGTGGCCGTCGGCGTGATCGTCGCCGCCCTCAACCTGCCGATCTCGATCCTGCTGCTGCGCACCTACTTCGAGCAGATCCCGGACGAGATCATCGAGGCCGCGACGGTCGACGGCGCCTCCACGGTGCGCACGCTCTGGCACATCCTGCTGCCCATCGCGCGGCCGGGCCTCATCACGGTGGGGATCATCGCGGGGCTCAACGCCTGGAACGAGTACCTCATCACGAGCACCTTCCTGCAGAAGCAGCAGAGCCTCACGGCCACGCTCGGCTTCCTCACCATGAACGGCACCTTCACGACGGACCAGACCGCGATGATGGCGGGCGCGGCGATCCTCATCGTCCCCGTCGCCGTGCTCTTCCTGCTCGGCCAGCGGTTCATCGTGGACGGGCTCGTGGGCGGAGCGGTCAAGGGATGACGCCCGAGACGGTGGCCACCCGCACCTATGCGGGCGTGCTCGGCAAGATCGCGGGCGTCTACCTAGGGCGTCCCGTCGAGGGATGGAGCTACGAGAGCATCCGGGAACGGTTCGGCGAGGTGTCGCACTACGTCGCCGCCGAGACCGGGGCGCCGCTCATCGTGCCCGACGACGACATCTCCGGCACGTTCGTGCTGTCGCGCGCCCTCGAGGATCACCTCGACGCCCTCGACGAGCACGGCGTCGCGCCCTCGGCGGCGGTCGGCGCCACCTGGCTCAACTACATCGTCGAGGACCGCACCGTGCTGTGGTGGGGCGGCCTGAGCCGGTCGACGGAGCACACCGTCTACCTCCGGCTCAAGAACGGGACGCCGCCGCCCGCCTCCGGCTCCACCGAGCTCAACGGGGCTTCGATGTCGGAGCAGATCGGCGCCGAGATCTTCATCGACGGCTGGGGCCTCCTGAACCCGGGGGACCCCGAGCGCGCGATCAGGATGGCGCGGAACGCCGCTCGGGTGAGCCACGATGGCGTCGCCGTGAGCGCCGCGAGCCTCCTCGCGGGCCTCGAGGCGCTCGCCTTCGTCGAGCGCGACGTGGACGCGCTGCTCGACGCCTGCCTCCCCCTCGTGCCGGACCCGCGCCTGCACGCACTCGTCGACGAGGTGCGTGCGCTGTGCGCCGGGGTCTCGCACTGGCGCGAGGCGCGCGACTGGATCGAGGAGCGGCACGGCTACGACCGCTACCCGAGCAACTCGCCCGTGCAGACGAACCACCTCGCCGTGCTCATGTCGCTGCTCCTCGGGGGCGACGACTGGCAGCGCAGCCTCGAGATCTGCGTCTCCGCGGGCTGGGACACCGACTCGAACGCGGGCAACGTCGGCTGCCTCAACGGCATCCGGCTCGGCCTCGGGGGCTTCGAGACCGGCGCCGACCTGCGCGGTCCGGTGGCCGACCGGCTCTACGCCGTGAGCGCGGACGGCGGCGAGGTCGTCACCGACGCGGTACGGGAGACCCGCCGGATCCTCGCGGCGTCCGCCGCCTCGCGCGGCGAGCCGACGCCGGAGCCGCGACCGCGGTTCGCGTTCGACCTGCCCGGGGCCGTGCAGGGCTTCCGCGCGCATCCGGAGCCGGCCGGCTGGCAGGCGCTCACGGCCGTCGAGGGAACGGGGGCCGGCCTGCGCGTCGCGTATCGCGCCCTCGCGCGCGGCACGCGCGCCGCCGTCGCCACCGACACCTTCTGCGAGCCCCAGCCGCGCGGCGTCGCGGGCACGAGCTATTTCGAGGTCGTCGCCTCCCCGACCCTGTATCCGGGCCAGACGGTCACGGCGACGCTGGGGGAGGTCGAGGGCGAGGCGCCGGACGCCCGCCTGTTCGTCGACGTCTTCGACGAGGACGGTGCGGTGCGCACGCTGCGCGGGCCGCGGGAGGCGGTCGAGGCGGGATCCGAGCTGCGCTGGGAGGTGCCGGACACGAACGGCGACCCGGTGTTCCGGGTCGGGCTCGAGCTGCTCTCCGAGACGCGCCGGGACGGCGCCGTCGTGCTGCGCTCGATGGACTTCGGCGGGGCGCCGCGGCGCTACCGCCTCGGTCGCTCGTACGAGCTCACCCCCGCGCTGACCCCGTGGACGACCGACACGGTCTGGCTGCGCACCTTCGTGAGCTCGGCGAAGAACCTCGCCCCCGACTACACGACGACGATGTGCGTCTCCCACCCGGAGCCCGGCGGCGTCGTCACGACCGGCACCCGGGACTGGGCCGACTACACCGTGACCTCGCGCATCGAGTTCAACCGCAGCGAGGGCGCGGGGCTCGTCGCCCGCGCCCGCGGGCACCGCCGCTACTACGCGCTCGTGCTCCGCGGCGGCGGCGAGACGGCGCGGCTCTCCCTCGAGCGGGAGTGGGACGGCGAGCGCACCGTCCTCGCGAGCTGCCCCGTGATCCACGAGATCGACGAACGGCACGTCGTCGCCCTCACCGTCCGCGGGCCGGAGCTCGAGGCCGCGTTCGACGGCGTCGCCGTGCTCTCGGCGCGCGACGACCGCATCCGCAGCGGCGGAGCCGGCTTCGTCGTGCACGCGGGGGCGTTCCTCGCGGACGGCTTCGCGGTGGAGGCGGCGCGGTGACCGCGGCGCTCCCGGCGGACTGGACGGAGCGCGTCTACGCGGGCGTGCTCGGCAAGATCCTCGGCGTCTACCTCGGCCGGCCCGTGGAGGGGTGGCCGTACGAGCGGATCGAGCAGAGCTTCGGCGAGCTCGACTACTTCGTCAACGCCCGGCTGGGGATCCCGATCGTCACGGCCGACGACGACATCTCGGGGAGCCTGGGCTTCGCGCGCGCGATCCTCGATCACCGCGACGAGCTCCCGCTGACCGCCGCCCAGGTGGGCGAGACGTGGCTCGACTACATCGTCGAGGACCGCACGATCCTGTGGTGGGGCGGCCTCGGCCGGTCGACCGAGCACACGGCCTTCCTGCGGCTCAAGTCCGGGGTGGCGGCGCCCGCGAGCGGCTCGTTCGCGCTCAACGGCACGACGCTGCCCGTCCAGGTCGGCGCCCAGATCTTCATCGACGGGATCGCGATGGCGCACCCCGCCGACCCGGAGGCCGCGGCGGCGGCGGTGCGCGCGGCCGCGTCGGTGAGCCACGACGGCATGGCGCTCGACGCGGCGGCGTTCATCGGGGCGATGGAGGCGCTAGCCTTCGTCGAGCCGTCCCTCGAGCGGCTCATCGAGGCCTGCGTCGCCGAGGTCCGCGACCCGCTGCTGCGCGCGGTGGTGGACGACGTGATCGAGCTCTGCGGGACGGCCGCCGACTGGCGCGAGGTGCGCGCGGTGATCGACGACCGCTACGGCTACCACCGCTACGTGGGGCCGTGCAGCGTGGTCACCAACCACGCGGGCGTGCTCATGGCCCTTCTGCTCGGGGGCGACGACCTCGCCCGCGGGATCACGATCGCGTCGAGCGCGGGCTGGGACACGGACTCGAACGCCGGCGTCGTCGGCGCGCTGAACGGCATCCGCCTCGGCCTCGACGCGGTCACCGCCGTGACCGACCTGCGCACCCCGGTCGCCGATCGTCTGCTCGTGGTGACCTCCGACGGGGGCGAATGCGTGACGGACGCCGTGCGCGAGGCGCGCGAGATCGTCCGCGCGGCGCGGGCGACGCGCGGTGAGCCGATCCCGGAGCGCGGCCCGCGCTTCGACTTCCGGTTCCGCGGATCACGACAGGGCTTCGAGCCGTGCCCCGTGCTCGTCGGGGACGGTGCGCTCCGCGTGCGCGGCGCCGAGGACGGCGGACTGCGGCTCGACGCGTCGGGGGTGGGCCCCGGCGTCCCCGCGGCGGTGTCGACGCCGACCTTCCTCGACGAGCTCGGAGAGGGTGACCACTTCTCGACCCTCGCGAGCCCGACCCTGTACCCGGGCCAGGTCGTGCGGCTGCGCGTGAGCGCGGCGGTCGCGGCGAGCGTGCGCCCGTACGTCGTGGTCGGCTCCGGGAGCGCGGCGCAGGTCGTGCGCGGCGACGCCGTCTCGGCGGGGCCCGATCCGGTCGAGCTGCGCTGGCGCGTCCCGGAGACCGGCCCGCGCCCGATCACGCGCCTCGGCCTCCTCGTGGAGCCTCCGCTCGCCTCGCGGTCGCGCGTGGACGGCGAGATCGTCGTGCACCGGATCGACTGGGCGGGCGCGCCGGTCGAGCATGCCGTCTCGGGCGTCCTCCTCGCGGACATCTGGGATCTGCATCCCGCCGCGATGCGCGGATGGGTGAGCTCCGCACGGCACTTCGAAGCCGACTTCCGGGTGAGCTACTCGGTGTCGCATCCCACCGGTCGCGGGCTCGCGACCATCGGCACGCGCGACTGGGACGACTACGCCTTCGGCTCGACGCTCGTGTTCAATCCGCACGGCGCGGGCGGGATCGTCGTGCGGGCGCGCGGCCACGGAAGCTACCTCGCCGCGGAGTTCTCCGGGTGGGACACCGTGCGCCTCGTGAGCGTCTCCCACCATCGCCGGACGGTCCTCGCCGAGGCGCCCCTCCGCTACGCGGAGGACGTGCCGCTCCGCGTCGAGCTGCGCTGCGCGGGCGACGCGCTCGAGCTCCGCGTCGACGGCGCGACCCTGCTCACGGCCCGCGACGGGCTCCATCGGAGCGGTGGGGCCGGCTTCCTCGTCGAGGACGGCACCGTCCTCGCGGACGGCTACGAGATCCGAGCCCTTCCCGGCTCGGCCTCCCTGTGAGAGAAAGGCCTGCATGAAGAACCTGCTCATCGACTGCGACCCCGGCATCGACGACGCGATCGCGATCCTCCTCGCCCTCGGCGAGCCGGCGCTGGAGGTCCGCGCGATCACGGCCGTGACCGGCAACCTCGTCGCGGATCGCACGAGCGTCAATGCGCGCAAGATCCTCGAGTTCGCGGGTCGCACCGGGATCCCGGTCGCGCAGGGCAGGCTCGCGCCGCTCGCGCGGCCGTATCCGCGCGACCCGTTCTCGCACGGCGACGACGGGCTCGCGAACACGGGGCTTCCCGAGCCGGCGATGCCGCTGGACGCGCGCAGCGCCGCCCAGCTCATCGTCGACACCGTGAACGCCCACCCGGGCGACATCTCGATCGCCGCGCTCGGGCCGTTCACCAACCTCGCGGACGCCCTCGCCCTCGACCCCGATCTGCCGAGCAAGGTCACCGAGGTGTACG
>Ga0164243_10013159_pt1 | contig 11664 bp, 12 predicted proteins | sample OricompcompostOP_FD_108781 | JGI IMG/M metagenome (GOLD analysis project Ga0164243, IMG submission 108781) | Organic Plus compost microbial communities from Emeryville, California, USA - Original compost - Organic plus compost (OP) | ecosystem: Engineered > Solid waste > Mixed feedstock >... | reverse complement strand
GAGGACGAGGTCATCGCTCAGACCCGTGCAGGTAAGGTGATTCTCAACGTGCCCGACGGTGTGGAGGCGCGCGCCTGCGCGCTTGTGGAGGGTGATACGGTTGCGGTGGTAGGACAGAACCGCAAGCTTCTCCTCTTCAAGTCATCCGAACTGCCGGAAATGACCCGCGGCCGCGGTGTAATCCTGCAGCGCTATCACGGTGGCGGCTTGTCCGACGTGAAGGTTTTCAACCGGGCCGATGGCCTCTCCTGGCGTTCGGGTAATGGCACACGCACCGAGACCGCTTTGCGCGATTGGTTCGGGGAGAGGGGGCAGGCCGGACGGATGCCGCCCAACGGCTTTCCGCGGTCGAACCGGTTTACTTAAGCTAAGGCGCCATTTATAAGCGAGCATCTTCAAAGGCCCGGGTTCAGGCTGTGGCCGGCCCCGGGCCTTCTTGTAACCGAAGCGAGCGAGGGGAGCATGAAGGCAGCGACGGCGTACCCGACCCTGATCGACCGACTTTGGCCCAATCAGGGGAGCGCTCTGACGCGGACCGTCCTGCTGGCAGCGTTTGGCAGCTTGCTGTTGTGGGCATCGGCGAAGGTCCAAGTGCCGATGTGGCCCGTGCCGATGACGATGCAGTCCTTCGTCGTGCTGGTGATCGGCATGGCCTATGGCGCACGCTTCGCGACTGCGACGGTGGGCCTTTATCTGCTCGAGGGCGCGCTCGGCCTGCCTGTATTTGCCGGCACGCCGGAGCAGGGCATCGGGTTCCTTTATATGATGGGGCCGACCGGGGGCTTCCTGGTGGGCTTCCTGATTGCTGCCGCGGCGATGGGGTGGCTGGCCGAGCATGGCTGGGATCGCACTCTACCAAAGGCGGTTGCGGCAATGGTTCTTGGCACGATCTTGCTGTTCACGCCAGGTATCCTGTGGCTGACGGTTTTGTTTGGTGGCACAAAGGCGATTGCGGTGGGCCTGACGCCATTCATTCTTGGCTCGGTGCTCAAGCTCGCGCTGGCTGCGGCGCTTATGCCGCTGGCTTGGAAGGCCGTTGACGGACGACGCGGTCAATAGATAGGTCAAGGATAAGGGGCCAATAGAGCCACTGGTTTAACTGAACAGGGACTGGGGAACGCGAGGGCAAGACCATTCGCCTTCGCAATCGGAGGGTTTGGTTTTGGCTGTCCTGTTGCGGATCAGCCGTGCGATAGACGCGCTCAATGCGGGGATCGGGCGGGGAATTTGCTGGTTGGTGCTGGTGGCCGTGGCGGTCAGCGCAGGAAATGCGCTGGTGCGCTATGGGTTGCACACCAGCTCCAACGCCTGGCTTGAGCTGCAATGGTACCTGTTCTCGGCGGTCTTCCTACTGGGTGCAGGCTATACGCTGCTGAAGAACGAGCATATTCGTATCGACATCATCGCAAGCCGCTTCTCCGCTCGCACCCAGGCCTGGATCGACGTCTTCGGGACGGTCTTCTTTCTTCTGCCCATCGTCGTGCTGATCGGCTGGCTGTCCTGGCCCATGGTGGTCGACTCCTGGATGCGCCATGAGATGTCCAGCGATGCTGGCGGTCTGCTCCGCTGGCCCGTGAAGCTGCTCATGCCAATTGGTTTCCTGCTGCTCGCCTTGCAAGGCGTGTCAGAGCTGATCAAGCGCCTCGCCTTTCTTTCGGGCCATGGCCCCGATCCCGCCGCCCGTTCGTCCTTGGACGAGCCTTCGGGAGCTCAGGTATGAGCGCGTTCTTGATCGACAACATGGCGCCGCTGATGTTCGCGGCGCTCGTGGTGTTCCTGCTGCTCGGCTATCCGGTCGCCTTTGCGCTGGCGGCCAACGGCCTCGTCTTCGGGCTGATCGGGATTGAGTTGGGGTTGCTGGATTTCGCGCTGTTTCAGGCCCTGCCCGAGCGCGTGTTCGGGATCATGCGCAACGACACGCTGCTGGCAATCCCGTTCTTCACATTCATGGGCCTGATCTTGGAACGTTCGGGCATGGCCGAGGACCTGCTCGACACGATCGGTCAGCTCTTCGGTCCGGTGCGCGGCGGGCTGGCCTACGCGGTGATCTTCGTGGGCGCGCTGTTGGCCGCCACCACCGGCGTGATTGCCGCCTCGGTGATCGCGATGGGCCTGATCTCGCTGCCTATCATGCTGCGCTACGGTTATGACCCTAGACTGGCCACCGGCGTGATTGCGGCCTCAGGCACCCTGGCCCAGATCATTCCGCCCAGCTTGGTGCTGATTGTGCTGGCCGACCAGCTCGGCCGCTCGGTAGGGGATATGTATGAAGGTGCGCTGCTTCCCGGCCTCGTGCTGACGGGGTTCTACGCGCTCTACGTCTTTGTGGTCACCCTGATCAGGCCCGCAGCGGCGCCGGCGCTGCCGCCCGAGGCGCGCACGCTTCATGGCATCAAGCTGCTGGGACGGGTGGTTTTCGTGTTGATCCCGCCTCTGGCGCTGATCTTCCTGGTGCTGGGTACGATCTTCTTGGGCATTGCGACGCCGACCGAAGGCGGGGCGATGGGGGCGGTGGGCGCGCTGGGGCTGGCGCTGGCCAACCGACGGTTGAGCTGGTCGTTGCTGCGCCAAGCCATGGACAGCACTGCCAAGCTGTCCGCCTTTGTGATCTTTATTCTGATCGGCTCGACCGTCTTCGGGCTGGTCTTCCGCGCGGTGAACGGGGATCTGTGGGTCGAGCATCTGCTGACCAGTCTGCCGGGCGGTGAACTCGGCTTCCTAGTGGTAGTCAACCTGCTGGTGTTCGTGCTGGCCTTCTTCTTGGATTTCTTCGAGCTGGCCTTCATCATCATTCCGCTGCTGGCGCCGGTGGCGGACAAGCTGGGCATCGACCTGATCTGGTTCGGCGTGTTGCTGGGGGTGAACATGCAGACCTCGTTCATGCACCCGCCCTTCGGCTTTGCCCTGTTCTATCTGCGCAGTGTCGCGCCCAAGGCCGAGTACCGCGATAAGATCACGGGGAAGGCGATGGCCGCGGTGACGACCGGGCAGATCTATTGGGGCGCCGTGCCCTTCGTCGTGATCCAGCTGATCATGGTGGCTCTGATCATTGCAGTGCCCGGCCTTGTCCTACACGATGCCGCAGGGCCCAAGGTCGATCCGGCCTCCATTCAGATCATCATCCCGCCAAACGACATCCCGGATACGCCTCCGCCGGTGATGTTTCAGTAGCGCCGACTTGCCGTGCAGCGCGCGGCCGCTCGGCAAGCGCCTGAAAAAAACCCCGCCGAAGCGGGGTTTCTCATCGCATGCCGATCGGTACGGCCGGTCAGCCGCCTCTACGCTGTTGCTGTGCCCTTGCCGACATCGAATACACGAAGTTGTCGAACGAGTTTTCGCCGACGCGGAACCACGTGTAGATCTCCTCGCGGAACGCCTTCCAGGGCTCGTAGACCTTCTTGAAGTTCGCGTTCTTCGACGCGATGTCGTCATAGATCTCAAAGGCAACCTTGTGCCCTGCCTCCATGATGTCGCGGGGGAAGGGGCGTAGCTTGGCGCCTTGCGCGACAAGGCGACGTAGGGCCTGGCCGTTCACGACATCGTATCTCGCGGTGCACCAGATATTGGCCTCGGCACAGGCGGCCTCGAGTACGGCCTGATAGGACTTCGGCAGCGACTGCCACTGCGCGGTGTTCACCATCAGCGACAGCTCCGCGCCGCCCTCCCAGAAGCCCGGGTAATAGTAGTTCTTGGCGACCTTGACGAAACCGAGTTTCTCGTCGTCATAGGGGCCGACGAACTCGACCGCATCGATCGTGCCCTTCTCAAGCGCCGGATAGATATCGCCTGCAGCGATCTGTGTTGGCACGGCGCCGAGTTTAGCGAAAATCTGGCCGGCCAGGCCGGCGATCCGGAACTTGAGCCCCTGGATGTCCTTGAGATTCTTGATCTCCTCGCGGAACCAGCCACCCATTTGCGTGCCGGTGTTGCCGGCGGGGAAATGGATGATGTTGTAGTCCTTCATCAACCCACGCATCAGCTCGAGGCCGCCGCCATGATACATCCAGGCGTTCTGCTGGCGCGCATTGAGGCCGAAGGGGACGGCGGTTCCGAACGCGAAAGTCGGATCCTTGCCGACGAAGTAATAAGGCGGCGAATGAGCGCACTCGACCGTCCCGTTCTGGACCGCATCGAGCACTTGAAGCGCCGGAACAATCTCACCAGCGGCGAAGACACGGATCTGGAACTTGTTGTCGGTCGCCTCGGCGACGCGCTTGGCGATGTGTTCCGCAGTGCCAAAAAGGGTGTCGAGGCTTTTGGGAAAGCTCGAGGCCAAGCGCCAACGGATCTCTGGTTGGCTCTGGGCGATTGCAGGGGCAGCGAGCGCGCCGGCGGCGGCCGCGCCCATCCCGGCGGACTTTAGGAATTGACGACGCTTCATCCGTAGTGTCTCCCTAGAGGGCCATAGAATTGACGCGCCATCGGGGGAGTGCGGCCCTATTTCCCCTCATGCGCCGGCAGCCGCGGCCGGCCACCAAAGTCGAGCGGCATTATATGGGCCGGGCCAAGCCACGCAATACCGGCCGGCGACGGTTATCGCGCATTTTCAGGTGTCTACGGCTGGGAGCCTAGGTCGCCGTCGAGCCGGCGCCAGCCATCGCGTGTAAGCGCCTCCAAGGGGCGGAAGCGGGCCTTGTAGGCCATCTTGCAGCTGCCCTCGATCCAGTATCCGAGATAGACGTGGTCGAGGCCGACACGCCGTGCCTCCTCAATCAGGGTCAGGATCAGGAAGCTGCCCAGGCTGCGGCGGGGCTCCTCAGGTTCAAAGAAACTGTAGACGGCCGAGTAGCCCTTCGCCATTCGGTCGGTGAGGCAGGCACCCGTCAGCCGTCCATCGGGGGCGCGCAGTTCCACGATCAAGCTGTCGATCGCACCGACCTCGACCATGGTCTGATAATCCGCCATGGTCATGCGCGCCATCTCACCGTCGTTATGGCGCGTCTGCTGGTAGCGGGTAAAAAGCGCATATTGCTCGGCAGTGGCGCGGGCCGGCACATGATGGATGCTGAGATCGGCATTGGCCCCCCTTACGCGGCGCCAGCTGCGGGATTCGACAAAATCGACAACCGGGATGCGTACGGGGACGCAGGCATTGCAGCCCGGGCAGGCGGGGCGGTAGGCGAACCCAAGGCTGCGCCTGAACCCCGCTTCTGAGAGGACTTCGTAGCTGAACGCGGCCTGAGGTCCGCACAGATCGGCAAAGATCCGCCGTTCGACACGGCCCGGAAGATACGGGCAGGGCGCAGGCGCCGAATAGTAGAAACGGGCGGTCTGGGTCGGGATCGTCATCGCGGCCGGGGAGGTGGGGGAGAAATCAGCACCACGCCCGAGTCCCAAACGCTGCGGCGCACTACGAGTGTTCCCGAAAGCCAATCATGAAGAGTCCGGCGCTGCGGATTGAAGAAGACGAAGAAGAGGACCAGAAAACTCGTCAGCGCCACCGTAAAGTAGAAAAGTGCGCTCTGAACAAAAGCTTGAATATAGCTAGGCCGGCCGCCTTCTGCGACGTCGATGACGCGAAGGTCGAACATGAGCTGGCCAAGTGTCGCTCCGTAAGGTCCACCGATCAGGAGCGTATGATAACCGATCGGGATGAGTCCGAAGACAATCGAAAGTGGCGACGCGAGAAGGCCAAAGGACAAGATCGCCGCAGGAATGAAGAGCAGTGCTGCAGCGACCCCGATCAGAAAGATCACGACAAGATCAACGCAATAGGCCGCAATGCGGCGCCACAGAACCCCATGGAGCTGGGCTGGGACAATTTCGATCTTATACCCCATCGCGTGAACGGTCCGGCTCGGCACGCCGATGGCCATGGCGGCCCTCTACGCAGATCAGCGTAGGGCAGCGGCCGCGGTGCCGCAAGGCGTGCATGCTAGTTCGGCCGAATTGGAGCCTCGCGCAACAGAACGATGCTGATGCGACGATTACGTGGATCGGCCGGGGCATCGGCCAGGAGCGGCTCCTGGTCTGCCTTGCCGATGACCCGGTTGATGCGTGTGGCGGGCAAACCCGCTTCGAGCAGGGCGCGGCGGCTCGAATTGGCCCGGTCCGTCGACAACTCCCAGTTTCCATAATTGGCATGAGCTCTGGAGAACGGTGTCGAATCGGTATGCCCGGCCACGGAGATTTTGTTTGGCATGTTCTTGATCACGCGCGCCACCAAACCCATGAGCTTCCGTGTATGGTCGTACGGCTCGGCGGAGCCGATCGGAAACATGGCTGTGCGGTCCTGGTCGACGATCTGGATCCGCAGCCCCTCGGGCGTCCGATCGATGATTAGATTTGGAGCCAGTTCGCGCAACTCGGGCACGTCTTGAATCGCTTGACGCAGCTCATTCTCGGCCTTGGTGAACTCCTCCTCTTCGCGTTTTGACAGGGCCTTATCGACGTCCTCGTCCGTGACGTCGCGTTTTTCCGCCTGCGGCTGCTCTTTCGCGGTTCCGGGGCCGATATCCGGGGTCTCTTGGTCCGACGACGGGCGTCCCTCGATGTCGTCCTCTTCGGCAACATTCTCGGCTGCCGGGTCCTGCGGCAGGCCCATCACAATGCCGCCGGTCGTGTGCTGCATCTGACCGGGCGCGAGCACGGTGCCGCCGAGGATCTGGCCGCTGCCAGTATTCGACTGCGAGACGGAGTCCGGCGTGAAATACTGCGCGATGCCCTGTTTCTGCTCCTCGGTGGTTACGTTGAGCAGCCAGAGCATCAGGAAGAACGCCATCATCGCTGTCACGAAGTCGGCATAAGCGACCTTCCAGGCGCCGCCATGGTGACCGCCATGATCGCCGCCCTTCTTCTTTTTGACGATGATAACGTCGTTGTTCTTATTACTCGCCATGCGGCGTCATGCCTAGACGGGCGGCACCGCGTTAACCGCCTCTTCGACTTCGTAGAAGGTCGGCCGCACATTGGACAACAACGCCTTGCGTGCGAACTCCACGGCAACGGCCGGCGCGTAGCCCTGCAGGTAGGCGAGAAGGCCAGCCTTGATGCAGAGCAGATACTTCAACTCGGCGTCGTAACGCGCCTTGAGTGCGTTCGCCATAGGCCCAACGAAGCCATAGGCCAGTAGAACGCCCAGGAACGTGCCGACCAGTGCTGCGCCGACCAACTTGCCAAGCACTTCAGGCGGCTCGGAAATCGCGCCCATCGTCTTGATGATACCAAGCACTGCAGCAACAATGCCCAGTGCCGGCATGCCGTCGGCCATGCTCTGAAGAGCCGCCGTGATCTGGTTCTTCTCGTGGTGATGCGTTTCGATCTCTTCGTCGATCAGTGCTTCCATCTCGTGCGGGTTGTCCGAGCCAAGCGTGATGAGGCGCAGATAGTCGCACAGGAAGGTCATCACATGATGGTCCGAGGCGAAGTTCGGAAACTTCGCCCAGAGCGTGCTTTCCTGCGGCTTCTCGACATGCTGCTCGAGGGCGAGCATGCCCTTGCTCTTGGCGAGCTTGAACACGGTGTAGAGCACCGACAGAAGCTCGAGATACGATTCCTTGGAGTAGGGGGAGCCCTTGAGAAGCTGACCCAACGCGCCGAGCGTGGATTTGATGACCGGCACCGGGGTGCCGATGATGAATGCGCCCACGGCGGCGCCGCCAATGATGACGAGCTCGAACGGCTGGAACAGGACGTAGAGCTTGCCGCCCATCGCCATATAGCCGCCGAGCACGCAGACAATCACGGTGGCGGAGCCGACCAAGAACAACATGCAAGCCCCCTCGCCGAACCTGATCCTGTTCGCGCGCCGGAGTACCTTGCCGTGGCGGGGTTAAGATCCGGTATAACCACCTAAGGCATTGTTTTAGAATAACATTAAGGCCGCATCCAATGCGCTCATTCGTCGAAAACTCGACACGTTTCTCAGGGGTAGATGTCCGGATCGGCGTCGACGGCACCTGGTTCAGGCGCAGAAAAAAGTGCCTCCCCGCGTGAGGAGATTCCGACCAGGCCCGGGCGTGATGGCAGCGCTGGTGGCCTAGGCAAGCGGTGTTGGTATCGAAATCCCTGCCGCACTTTCGAGCCAACCCGGCGTAGGAAGATTCTTCGTACGCAGAAAAGCGGCATTGAACAGCTTGCTCGCGTAACGCTGGCCGCCATCGCACAGGATGGTCACGATGGTATGGCCGGGTCCCATCTCCTTGGCGAGGCGGATTGCGCCGGCGATGTTGATCCCGCTCGATCCACCCAGGAACAGGCCTTCGTGCTTCAGAAGGTCGAACACGATCGGCACCGCCTCCTCGTCAGGAACCTGGAATGGCGCATCGACGGTCAGGCCCTCGAGATTCCTTGTGATACGCCCCTGACCGATCCCCTCGGTGATGGAACTTCCCTCAGCCTTGAGCGTCCCGTGGGCGTAGTAGTTGAACAAGGCGGCCCCCATGGGATCGGCAAGGCCAATCCTGATGCGCGGGTTGCGCTCCTTAAGATACATCGCGGTGCCTGCGAGCGTCCCACCGGTGCCCACGGCACAGATAAAGCCGTCCACCTTGCCGTCGGTCTGCGTCCAGATCTCGGGGCCCGTTGTCTCGTAATGCGCCCGCCTGTTCGCCGTGTTATCGAACTGGTTCGCCCAAATCGCGCCCTCCGGATGGGCGGCGGCGATGGCCTCGGCAAGCCGTCCGGAGACCTTTACGTAATTATTGGGATTGGCATAGGCGACGGCCGGCACCTCCCGCAGCTCGGCGCCAACTTGGCGCAGCAAATCTTTCTTTTCCTGGCTCTGTGTGTCCGGGATGACGATCACAGTCTGGTAGCCGCGGGCGTTTGCGACCAACGCCAGTCCGATACCCGTATTCCCTGCGGTACCTTCCACAATCACGCCGCCAGGCCGCAAGAGGCCGCGTTCCTCCGCGTCCTTGACGATGTAGAGCGCCGCACGATCCTTGACTGAACCGCCAGGATTCAAGAACTCGGCCTTGCCCAGGATCTCGCACCCGGTCATCTCCGACGCTCGCCGCAGCCGAATGAGCGGCGTATTGCCGATCGAACCCACGAAACCGTCGCGGATGTCCATGACACCTCCAATCGACCTGATCCGGCAAGGTTCTTAGAACACAGGATCCTTCTCGTCCACGGCTGCGACGGGCGGGCTGGCTCTACGTATCTTTTGCGGATCTCGGCAGCGTCGACCACCGCGCCCGGAGGGCCGCCTGGTTAAGGGCAAGCCATTGAAGCCCAATGATTGCGACCGAGCTGACAATATTACCGGATTGGAGCCGTCTGAGGGCCTCGTCGAGCGGAACGGCCGAGACGCGGATGTTCTCGCCCTCATCCTGGAGGCCAAAGATACCGCCTATATTCGATGCGTCGATGCGGCCGCAAAAGAGCCGTACCGTCTCGCTCGAGCAACCGGGGCTGACCAGATAACTATAGACAGGCACCAGGTCCAGGATTTCGCAGCCGGCCTCCTCCAGAGTCTCGCGGCGTGCGACGTCGGCCGGCATCTCATCCACATCGATGATGCCGGCGACGATCTCGGTAATCCAGGGCTCCCAACCGGCCGCGAGCGCGCCAACACGAAACTGCTCGATGAGGACGACCGCATTACGGTCAGGATCATAGAGGACGACGCCGACGGCGTGCCCCCTCTGGAGGACTTCGCGACTGATCTCCGGTCCCATCTTCCCGTCGAAAAGCGTATGACGGAGGCGGAAGCGTTCGATTCGGAGATAGCCTTTGTAGGGGGTCTCGCAGGCAAGGATGTCGATTTCGTTCGGTGTCATGGACTCGGCGCTCGGCGGGAATGGGGCCGCAACGCTAATCGAGCTTTCCCGTTCCGCCAAGCTGCTGCCGAACTCCACCCGAGCGGCCAGTACCGTTTGTAGGGAAGGAACTTGCCGGACATCGTTATCTTGACGCGATAACGCGATTAGAAATCGCGTCCGTATCTTCTCCTGAGATGGCGTCGTCGGCTTCTGTGCGGTCGTGCTCTGTCAGAGATGCATGGCGACCGCAGCCGCAGCTGGTAGAAACATCAGGCGAGAGATCGAATGCGTCACAAAACAATGCGGACATGGATCTGCCGTCGACTGCGCGGATTGAAGAAAGGCGGCGCGGACCGTAGACGCCAGCAAGCCATCTGCCACTTGGTGTAGATCACCAAGCCTCGTGGTTCACGTCGCCGTTTCGGCTATTTAGGCGATTAGTTTGCGTCTCGGGTTAGCGCGGATTTGAGCAATGGCAAAAGCTTCGCTCAAAAGTAAGTAAACTTGCCGAGAACATACGGAATTCGCTAACGGCTCCGGTACTATAGAATACGCAACTGAAACCCAAACCTCCGAGGGATGTCGTGTTCAAGCACCTTGCTACGATCTCGATCATCGGTGCGTTGATCGCGGCGCCACTTGCGGATGCGCAGGCACGTTGCTTGAACGCGCGCGAGCGCAACGCAGTGAATGTTCGCATTGTGCAGACGGAACTCATGGTTGCGGCGCTATCGTGCCGTGCCGTGCCTGATCGCGATTTCACGAACCAGTACAACGCCTTCGTGCGCAAGCATGGAAGCGGCTTGGTTGGCAATGCCCGCATCCTGCAGGCTTATTTCAAGGCTCGCTACGGAAGTGAAGGGCAGCGGCAGCTTGATGCCTTCATCACCGAACTTGCCAACGATACGTCTCGGCGCAGCATGAACTCCCCGACTTTCTGCAACGAATCGGTCGACCTCTTCCAGGAGGCAATGGGGATTGATCGCCGCGAACTCGAGGCGTGGTCCACCCGCCGCACCGCAAAGCACGTGATCGCTATCGAATCCTGCGAGGCGGAACTGCAGGGAGGCGCAGCAAGCCGTTAGGAGCTTGGAGGTTGAGTGCTGCTTGTCGGCCCGGATAAAGTGGGGGTGCGTCTCGTGTGGCAACACGCACCCTGCTTCGTTACGGCGTAAGGGCGCTTAAGGCAGCGTTGGCCCAGTCGAACCCCATGCCCTGAAAGGGCATGAAAGCGCACCCTAACTGGAAATCATCGTGGGCGTCGACCATGCTGCTGATGAGATTCGTCTTGCGGTCGCCTCCGCTCGGTTCGAACGTGTCGATGTCGGTGCGGTGGTAATCGAACTCAAGCTCAACGCGAAAACCGTTGCCGAAGTTGAAACCTCCTGTGGCCTCGGCCACCGAGCCGTTTCTAAACTCTGCCGTGCCGCTGGCTGTGGGCGCATCAAGGTCCGAGTCGAAGGCCAGGTTCCTGCCGCTCTGAATACCTGGATATAGCCCGAGCCTAGCTGGGCGAGGGCAAGTGACGGTACTCACAGCCGAGCCGGGTTGGGGGTGCTTCTTCAAGATGGCTTGAGGGGTGTACGAAAGGAAGACGCTCCCCCACGGCCGCTGCACGCGACGGATAAAGCAACTCAGGTGGCTTTAATGCCCGAACAGATCGCCCTGAGGCCAAGCTGCAACCCGTCTTGCAGCTCCCCAAAGGGTGGAATCGATGTCTTCGCTGAAGGTGGCCGCATCCAAGGGACGCGCATTGAATGCAATGACCCAGGCGACACCTTCGCCGGACAGAACGACTTCAGCCTGGGTGCCAGGCATCGAGCCGTGGTGCCACACATCCATACCGCCGCTTCGTGCCTGAACGCGCACGCCAAGGCCATACCAGTTGTTTGCGGTCTTCGCGGACTTCGTTGCTGCCGGCGGCGCTGCAACCATCTGGGCACGACTTTCCGGTCTT
>Ga0164243_10013156_pt1 | contig 11667 bp, 9 predicted proteins | sample OricompcompostOP_FD_108781 | JGI IMG/M metagenome (GOLD analysis project Ga0164243, IMG submission 108781) | Organic Plus compost microbial communities from Emeryville, California, USA - Original compost - Organic plus compost (OP) | ecosystem: Engineered > Solid waste > Mixed feedstock >... | reverse complement strand
GCCGCGCCCTGGACGTGGCGCGACGCGATACCTCGACAGGCTCGCTCGCCATCAAGATCAAACGCGCTGGTTGGGACCACGAGTGCCTGCTCAACATGCTGCGCCAAATGCGATAGCCCTGCCATCAAGGGGAGGGTGGAGTGAAGCGCGCCCGTCTGATCGGAAATGCGCTAGTGACCGGTCGCCGCTGTCGTCTTGGCGCTCCAGATCTTGCCCGTCACGAGCTGGCTCTCGCCGGTGAGCGACTGCAGCAGCGCCTGCGTGGCAAAGCCCGTCACCGGCATGTGTGCGGCGCGCTCGTAGCGCTCGATGGCGACCTTCAGTGCCAGGCCGTAGCGGCCGTCGCGCGGACCGGTGTAGAGGGCGTGTGCGGCGAGGGCTTCTTGCAGAGCGCGCATGTGCTGGCGGCTGGCCAGTGTCTCGGCGGCGAGGAAGGCTGCAAGGCGGGGCGCAAAGGCTTGCGCGTTGACGCCGGTATTGGCGACGTCATCCGACTTGAAGCGGTGTAAAACCTCGCCATTGAGCATGATCACCTTCGACTGCACGTAGGTGCCGACGTTGATGCCGACGACCTCAGGGCCATCGGGACCGTCGATGAGCAGGGGGGAGCCAGAGGAGGCGGCGCCCGTGTCGCAGGTGTGCAGCAGGAGCTGATCGGGATCGAAGAAGTCGCGCTTGATCGTCGGCCAGTCGGCGTCGGAGAAGTTGCGCTTCACCGTGCAGCCGGTGGCGAGCATCGGTTGCCACTTGGGCAGATCACGGTGATAGGCGATGTTGAACACGCGCCCTTTGTCGGCGAGCTGCATGATCTCGCCGACCGGCCTGGCGGTGATCCTGAAGCTGCCGTTCGTGCACGCCGGTTGTGCGAGGCGCACGAGCGCCCAGTCGCGCGTCGCGTCGATGGGTGGGCGCACGCTGAGGTGCCTGGAGCCCGAGACGACGTTGGCGTCGGGGACGCCTTCGCTGGCGCCGGCGATCTTTACGCCCTGTGTCGTTCCGTGCAGCTTGAAGGAGAGATCGGGAAGGCGCAGCGGCTGCTCGCCGCTGGTGCGATAGAGGCAGTGCGCGGCGGTGGCGACGACGTCGGGCGCAACGCAGAAAGCGGTGCATACGGACTGCGATTTGGAATCGAAGAAGACCCCGAGCTTCGTTCCGGTCTGGCGCAGTGTCTCAGGCAGCGGCACCCGCTGATCGGGGCCGAAGACGGAGGCTGCAGCGGGGCCTGAGGCGCATATCGCGGCGCTCAGGAGGACACCCGGAAGAGCCTGAATGATCTTGGTAAAAGGACGTTTCCCACGCGTCATACGCTTCGCCTCGCTCCCCAGGCCAATGGTGAACAGTCCCTTTATTACCAACTGTTAAGGCAATCGAAAGGCTGCCGTAATCCCCATTTCGCTAGGCCTCGATGCGAAGGTTCCCTGCTTCGCCAAGAATGGAGGTTCGTGCGCATGGCAACCCAACCCAGCTCGCCCGAGGTCGTAGCAAAGAGCGGGCCAACGAGAATGATCGGCCGCGATGTGCGCCGACTGGCGGCCGCGGCCATCGTCGGCGCTGGCCTCGTGGGTATCGGCATGTCGGAGTACTCGGCGCCTGCCGTGGCTCAGTTCAAGCCCGGCACGCCGGCGGAGACGTTGTCGTTTGCCGAGATCGTCGAGCGCGTTAAGCCGGCGGTCGTTTCCGTCTCGACGACCAACGAGGTGAAGGTCGCAGACAAGAGCTCGCGTGGTGGCAAGCCGTTCGAAGGGATCCCGGGCCTGCCCGAGGATCATCCGCTGAACGAGTTCTTCAAGAATCTGCCCAACAGCCAGGGCAACCCACTGCAGCAACGTCCGCGCCAGGCGGCCGGCTCGGGCTTCGTCGTTTCGCCCGACGGCTACATCGTCACCAACAATCACGTCGTCGACGGCGCCACCAAGGTGAAGGTGAGCTTCGACGATCAGGAAGAGATCGACGCCAAGATCGTCGGTACCGATCCGCGCACGGATATCGCGCTGCTGAAGATCGAGCCGAAGAAGCCGCTCACGGTCGTCAAGCTGGCGGGTAAGAACCCGCGCGTCGGCGACTGGGTGCTGGCGGTCGGCAATCCGTTCGGTCTTGGTGGCACGGTGACGGCGGGCATCGTTTCGGCGCTCGCGCGTAACATCGGCGGTCCCTACGACTACATGCAGATCGACGCGGCCGTGAACCACGGCAACTCCGGTGGCCCGACCTTCAACCTCGAGGGCGAAGTGGTCGGCGTCAACACGGCGATCTACAGCCCGACCGGCGGCAATGTCGGTATCGCCTTCGCCGTGCCGGCTGACACGGTCAAGCGCGTCGTCGAGCAGCTCGAGAAGGGCGGCAAGGTGAGCCGCGGCTGGCTGGGCGTGAAGATCCAGAACATCGACAAGGATCTCGCCGGCAGCCTTGGTCTCAAGGAGCCGAAGGGCGCCATCATCAGCGAGGTCATGTCTGATGGCCCGGCGGCTGAGGCTGGCCTCAAGGTCGAGGACGCGATCCTGTCGGTCGACAACAAGCAGATCGAGGATAGCCGCGATCTGGCGCGCACCATCGCCGACCTGCCGGCCAAGGCGGCGGTCGACGTGAAGGTGTGGCGCAACAAGGGTGAGCAGACCGTCAAGGTGAAGCTCGGCACCTATCCGGCGAACCCGGAGGCCGTCGACAACAACGAGGATCAGCCGGAAGAGCAGAAGGATCTCGGCGGCAACGTCGACCTGAAGCAGCTCGGCCTCAGCGTCAAGGCCGGCCCCGGCAAGGACGGCGGCGTCGTGATCTCCGACGTCGACCCGAACTCGGATGCCGCGATGAAGGGCATCAAGGAGGGTGACGTTGTCCTCAAGGCCGGCAACGAGAAGGTGTCGTCGCCTCAGGATGTGGCCAAGGCGGTGAAGAAGGCGCAGGACGATGGCCTGCCCGCCGTCATGTTCCACATCAAGAAGAGCGGCGACCAGACGGTGCTGGTGGCCATCCCGCTCGGCAAGAGCTGAGACGGCTTAAAGGAACGGAAAGCTGGCGGCCCGCACTCTCTCTTGCAGAGTGCGGGCCGCCTCGACGTTGAGGGTAAGGGCGGTCCAGAATGCGAATCTGTCATCCCGGGCGAAGCGAGCACCGCGAGCGAGACCCGGGACCCCGCACAAGAAGCGCCAAAGGCACTATGGAGTCTTCGACACTTCTTGCGCTGGATCCCGGATTGCCGCTCACTGCGTTCGCGGCCTCCGGGATGACAACAATCCAAGCCTAGCAAGGGCGAGACGATGCACGTGCTGGTGGTCGAGGACGACCGGGAAACCGCCCAATTCCTGCAGAAGGCGCTGAAAGAGAGCGGCCATGCGGCCGATCTCGCCGAGGACGGCGAGACGGGGCAGGCGCTGGCCGAGCAAGGCGCTTACGACGTGCTCATCGTCGACCGCATGCTGCCGCGCCTCGACGGGTTGAGCATGATCCGCGAGCTGCGCGGCAAGGGTGTTCGCACGCCGGTGCTCATCCTCTCCGCGCTCGGCGAGGTGGACGACCGCGTCAAGGGCCTGAGGGCCGGCGGCGATGACTATCTCACCAAGCCCTATGCCTATTCGGAGCTCCTGGCGCGCGTCGAGGCGTTAGCGCGGCGCGCCGTTCCCGAGGAGCAGGAGACGCGCTACGTCGTCGATGGGCTGGTGCTCGACCGGCTGTCGCATCGGGTGACGCGCGATGGCGAGCCGATCCAGTTGCAGCCGCGCGAGTACCGGCTGCTTGAATATCTGATGAAGCATGCGGGGCAGGTGGTGACGCGCACCATGCTGCTCGAGCACGTGTGGGACTACCACTTCGATCCTCAGACGAATGTCATAGACGTGCACGTCTCGCGTCTCAGGGCCAAGATCGACAAGAACTTCGAAAAGCCCCTTCTGCATACGGTGCGCGGGGCTGGATATACGATCCGCGATGGCGCTGCCTGAACGCCTGCTTCGCGCAATCTCGACGACGTCGTTCCGCGTCGCGGCCATCACGGTTGCGACCTATCTCGCCTTTGCCGGGCTTATAGTCGGGTTGCTGCTGTGGCAGACCAACCGGGTGTTGACGAGCCAGGTGCTGACGACGCTCGACGGTGAGGCGCAGCAGCTCAAGACCGAGGCGCAGGCGGGTGGCATCAGCGCGCTCGTGCGCGCGGTCGAGACGCGCAGTCGGTCGGGCGGTGCAGGTCTCTACTATCTCGCGGATGGGGCGGGCGCGAAGCTTGCGGGTAACTTGAGCCGCCTGCCGCCGGAGATCGTCGGCAGCTCGTCCGGCGGCGTCTTCCGCTACGCACCTGATATCGCCAGCGCCAGGGAGCACCTTGCCGTCGCGATCCCGGTCGATGTGGGCGGTGGGATGCAGCTCATCGTCGGCCGCGACGTCGATGACCAGCGGCGCTTCGCCAGCGAGATGGGCACGGTCTATTTCCTCGCTCTCGGATTCCTCACGCTAGGGGGGCTGGTGGCCGGCGTTGCCATCAGTCGTGTCGCGCTGCGTCGCATCGAGGCGATCAATGTCGCGGCGCGATCGATCATGGCCGGCGACATGTCGCGGCGTATCGCGGTCTCCGGCAACAGCGATGAATACGATGCGCTGGCGACCAATCTCAACGCCATGCTGGAGCGCATCGAGGCGTTGATGAGCGGCCTGCGTGAAGTCTCCGACAACATCGCGCACGATCTGAAGACGCCGTTGACGCGCCTGCGCAATGCGGCCGAGGCGGCGCTGCGCGAGACCGGGGAAAGCGCCTACCGCGAGGGGCTCGAGCACACGATCGAAAAAGCTGACGAGCTGATCAAGACGTTCAACAGTCTGTTGCTCGTTGCGCGGCTCGAGGCCGGGGCGCTGGAAGGGAACGCGGAGCGCTTCGACGTCGGCCGCGCGGTGCGCGACGTCGCCGAGCTGTACGAGCCCGTGGCCGAGGAGCGCGGGATGCAGCTCGACGTGAGCGTGGCATCGGGACCGGAGCTTGTGGGCAATCAGCAGCTCATCGTGCAGGCCGTCGTCAACCTGATCGAGAATGCGATCAAATATTCGGGCAAGCCGGGCGCCAATTCCGGCGGCGCCATGATCACCATCACTTTGGAGGATAGCCCCGAAGCGGTCGAGATCGCCGTCGCGGACAATGGGCCGGGCATTGCGCCCGAAGATCGCGAGCGGGTGCTGAAACGCTTCGTGCGGCTGGAGAAGAGCCGCACCGAGCCGGGCACGGGGCTCGGTCTCAGCCTCGTGCAGGCGGTTGCGCGGCTGCACGGTGGTGCGGTGCGGCTGGAGGACAACGAGCCCGGCTTGCGGGTCGTGCTGAGCCTTCCGAAGCGCGCCGGCGACCGCTAAGAGAAGACTTCGTAGCGAGGGTCCTCTCTCAGCGAGCGGCGAACATGGCGAAGGAAACGGAGAGTTTCAGACCTTTCGCCGAGCGCGTCGGCGAGGTGCCGGAGGCGAACGACGATGGTCGCGCGCTCGCGGCGCTCAATGCGCTCAGGGAGCGCGTTGGGTCCGATGCGGCGCTGGCACCTTTGCGCGCCGTTCTGGAGCAGCCGCGGACGGCAGCGCTGCTGCGCGGCGTGTTTGCCGGCTCGCCCTACCTCACCGGTCTTATCGAGCGTGATCCCGGGCGCCTGCAGCGCATCCTCTCACGCGCGCCCGAGACGCACGCAAAGGAACTCAAGGCGGAGTTGTCGGCGAACCTTGCCGCGGCGTCGACACGCGCAGAGGTGATGCGTGCGCTGCGCATCTACAAGGCGGAAGTGGCGCTGCTGACGGCGCTCGCGGACCTCGGCGGCGTGTGGCCGGTGCTTGCCGTTACTGGTGCGCTCAGCGCGTGCGCCGATGCGGCGCTCATGGGTGCGGTCGACTTCCTTTTTCGCGAGGCCGCAGCGAAGGGCCTCTGGCTGCCGGACGCCGATGGTGGCGTTCCGCCGGACGGCTACATCGTGCTGGCAATGGGGAAGCTTGGCGCCGGCGAGCTCAACTATTCGAGCGACGTCGATCTCATCGTCTTCTATGACCGCGAGCGCATCCGCACGGCACCGAGTGTCGAGCCGCAGGCGTTCTTCGTACGCCTGACGCGCGACCTCGTGCAGCTCCTGGAGGAGCGCACGGGGGACGGTTACGTCTTTCGCACCGACTTGCGGCTGCGTCCGGATGCGGGGGCGACGCAGCTTGCTCTCTCCACCACTGCGGCGCTCATCTACTATGAGAGCTTCGGACAGAACTGGGAGCGCGCGGCGCTGATCAAGGCGCGCGCGTGCGCCGGCGACATCGCGGCCGGCAATGAGCTGCTCAGTGAGCTGTCGCCGTTCGTGTGGCGCAAGTACCTCGACTACGCGGCCATCGCCGACGTGCACGCGATGAAGCGGCAGATCTTCGCTCATCGCGGCTTCGGCAAGATCGCCGTCGCCGGCCACAACATCAAGCTCGGGCGCGGCGGCATCCGCGAGATCGAGTTCTTCGTGCAGACGCAGCAACTCATCGCCGGCGGCCGGCAGCCGGAGTTGCGCTCGCGGCGCACGCTCGATGCGCTTGCCCGGCTCGCGGAGCGCGGCTGGATCAAATCGCGCGTCGCCAAGGAGATGAGCGAGGCCTATCTCTTCCTGCGCCGTATCGAGCACCGGCTGCAGATGGTTGCCGACGAACAGACGCACGAAGTGCCGGAGGACGCGCAGCGCCTTGAAAGCTTTGCGCACTTCTGCGGCTATCCCGATACTGCAGCTTTCGCGCGCGAGCTCACCGCGCGGCTCGAGACGGTGCAGAAGCACTATGCGGCACTGTTCGAGGACGCTCCGGTGCTCACCTCGGGCGCCGGCGCCAATATGGTGTTCGCCGGCGAGAAGGACGATCCCGGCACCGTCGCGGCGTTGAAGCAGATGGGGTATGCGCAGCCTTCCGACGTGCTGGCGACTATTCGCGGCTGGCACCATGGCCGCTACCCCGCGGTACGCAGCGCGCAGGCGCGTGAGCGGCTTACCGAAGTGCAGCCGCTGCTGGTCGAGGCCCTGGCCGATACCGCCGATCCGGATCGGGCGCTGGCGAGCTTCGATCGCTTCATCGCCGCGCTGCCGGCCGGGGTGCAGCTCTTCTCGCTGCTGCGCGCCAATCCAGGTCTGCTGCGCCTGCTCGCGAACATCATGGGGACGGCGCCGCGCCTGTCGCGCATCCTGTCGCGGCGCGGGCGCCTGCTCGATGCGGTGCTCGACCCTGGCACACTCCGGACGCTGGCGACGGCGGAGGAGTTGGATCGGCTCATCGCCGCCGAGATCGGCAACGGCGAGCACGACATGCAATACGTGCTCGATCGCGCGCGCGTCGTGGGCAGCGAGCAGCAGTTCCTGATCGGTGCGCGGCTGCTATCGGGGATCATCAAGGCGCACGAGGCGGGGCCGGCCTATGCCCTCCTCGCCGAGCGGTTGATCGATGCCTTGAAGGGGGCGGTCGAGCGCGAGCTGGCGCGCGCTCACGGGAGCGTGCCGGGCGGCGGTGCGGTGGTCATTGCCATGGGCAAGCTCGGCGGGCGCGAGATGACTGCCGCGTCCGATCTCGACCTGATTATCACCTATGACTACGACCCGACGGCGCTCTATTCGACGGGGTCGCGTCCACTGGCGCCGACGCAGTACTACGCGCGGCTGACGCAGCGGCTCATCACTGCGCTGTCGGCGGCGACGGCGGAGGGGGCGCTCTACGAGGTGGACATGCGCCTGCGCCCGTCCGGTCAGCAGGGGCCGCTGGCGACGCAACTGCGCACCTTCGTCGACTACCAGCGAGGCGAAGCCTGGACGTGGGAGCACATGGCGCTCACGCGGGCGCGGGTGGTCGCCGGTCCGTCCGATCTGCGGGACAAGGTCGAGGCGGCGGTGCGCGATTCCCTCGTATGGCCGCGTGATCGGGCGAAGGTCGCCGCCGACGTGCGTGACATGCGTCAGCGTGTGTTCAAGGAAAAGGGCACGCAGGACGTTTGGGAATTGAAGCAGGTGCGTGGTGGGCTGGTGGACGTCGAGTTCATCGCCCAGCACCTGCAACTCGTCCACGCGGCGGCGCACCCGGAGGTGCTCGACCAGAATACCGTTGGAGCCTACTGCAAGCTGCGTGACGCGGGTGTGCTGGCGCCTGAGCACGCCGAGGTGCTGATTCCAGCGACGCGCCTGTTGCATGACCTGACGCAGATCCTCCGGCTGTGCCTCGAAGGACCGTTCGATCCGGCAACCGCCCCCTCGGGCCTCAAGGCGCTCCTGGCCCGGGCCGGGGACGCGGAGACCTTCGCCGCATTGGAAGAGCGGTTGATATCAAATTTATCAAGTGTTTCCAGTCTATTCGATCAGCTCGTTGTGTGAGGCGGCAAAGGTATGCGGCCGGCTCGCGGACGGCGACGGATTTGCTCCGCCGGGGCCGTTCTCGTCTTCAGTAAAGGTATCCAGGCCGTCAACCGAATGCACCGGTGGGTCATAGAACCGGCCCATCCGGAGCTAGAGTGGGAGCAGGAACGTTCGTGGCCATGTCGAGGCTGGCAGTGGCACAGAGGATAGGGCCCGGGACGCCGGGTGGACGCGTCATGGGGGCTGAAGCGAGAGACGACGCCGTGCTCGTGGCGGCTGCCGCCACGGGGGACGCCGGTGCGTTCCGTGCCCTCGTCGACCGCCACCTTTCCGGCGTCCTTGCCGTCGCCCGGCGCATGCTGCGCGACGAAGCCGAGGCCGAGGACGTGGCTCAGGAGGCCATGCTGCGCCTATGGCGATCGGCGGAGGGCATCGAGGTCGGCGCGCCCGGCTTGCGGCCCTGGTTGAGACGGGTGGTTTCCAATTTGTGCGTTGACCGTATGCGTTCGGGCAAGCGGCTTGTCGTCGTGGACGAGGTGCCCGAGCGGGCGGAGGCGGCAACGCAACAGTCAGAGGTCGAGGCGCAAGATGTGAGCCAGCGAGTCGATGCGGCGCTCAAGGCGCTCCCCGACCGGCAGCGGACAGCGCTCACCCTCTTCCACTACGAGGGGATGAGCCAAGTTGAGATCGGCCAGTTCATGGGCATCTCGGACGAAGCTGTGGAGTCGCTGCTTGCCCGGGCCCGACGAAGCCTCAAGGCGGCGCTGCGCGACGAGCTCGCGGAGCTGCTGGCCGACGAGCAATATGAATGATACTGCAACTTTCTGTTTAGAGACGAGACGAAGGCAATGACAAGCAAGGACAGACGGGCAGAGGATCGGGAGGCGCTGGAGCGCATGCTCGAGATCTATGGTGCCGACCGCACGCGGTGGCCCGCCCGCGAGCGGTTGCGGTTTGCCAGCGTCATCAGCGAGGACAAGGCATCGGCTCGGCTTCTGGCCGAGGCGGAGGCGCTGGAGCGGCTGCTCGACCGTGCACCTCGGGTCAGCGAGGGGAACGTCGAGGCGCTCAAGGAGCGGATCGTCGCCGCAGCGTTGCGCTCGCAACGTCCGCAATTGGCGGCCGTCGCGGGCGGCAAGGCCGTGTCCGGGAAGTCGTCGTGGCTCGGCCAGTTGCGCCGGCCGGAGTGGAGCTTCGGCGAATGGCCGACGGCAGCGGTTCTCGCTGCCTCGCTGATGATGGGCGTGGTGCTTGGGTCGGCGGGCACGTTCGACACGACCATGCAGGAGGTTGCCAGCGTGGCCGGGTTCAGCACCGGCTCGTCCGACAACGCGCATCTGGCGCTGGGCGATGATGTCTTCGGCCAGAGCGAAGAGGATCTGCTATGAGCAGCACGGCTCAGAGCTCGCGGTTCTCACCGCGCTTTTTGCGTTGGCTGCTGATCGGCTCTCTGGCGCTCAACGTGCTGGTCATCGGCACGGTGGCGAGCGCGCTGTGCATCGCTCGATTCGGTGGTCCGCACCCCGGTGGCGCCTTCAAGGGAGGCGTCCCGCTTATCGGTTTTGCGCGCGTGCTGCCGCGCGAGCGCGCCGATATCGTGCGCCAGAAGCTTGCCGATGCCGAGCCGAAACTGGAGGCTGCGCGGCGCGGCATACGTGATGCGCGCGCCGCGGTGCGCGATGCGTTGTCGGGCGAAGGCTTCGATCAGGCCAAGTTCAGCGCCGCGCTCGATGGCCTCGTTTCGGCTGAGACCAACGAGGCGCGGGCCAAGACTGCCCGCTTCAGCGAGGTGGTCGGAGCGTTGAGCGCCGAGGAGCGCCGGCAGTTGCACGAGTGGCTGGACAGCCGGCGTCCGATCCGCTGAGACCGCAAGATCCCCCCTCAGATTGCCATTGCCGGTTCGTAGCGGCTCGACCAGACGGCCGGGTGGCCGGCGAAGAAATCCGCCTGAGCGGCGCGGTCGAGGACGGTGACGGCGCTCCAGCCACCATTCGCCGTCTCGATCTCCAGCAGCGATGTGCCCTGCATCTCCAGCAGCGTGCGGGCAAGGCGAATGGCGAGCGAGCCGGCGCGTGGCACCGCGACCATCTGAGGACCACTGACGGAGAGGACGAGCTCGATCAGCTCGCCGTCGGCCACGGCGAGCAATGCGATGCGCGAGCCTGTTACAGCTCTGGCAATGCCCTCTGACAGCATGTTGACGAGGATCTGGCGCAGCGCACGCGGCTCGCTCATCACCTCGAGGTCAGGCGGGGAGGTCAGCTCGAGCGTGATGCCGCGGGCGGCAGCCTTGCGCTCTATGGATGTCCAGGCGTCGGTGACGGCGTGGTCCAGCGTGTTGGCGACGGGAAGGGCGGCGACGGGCGGATTGGTCAGCAGCGTGGTGAGGGCGAGCGTGTCCTCGGCGGATTTCAAAAGGTCGCCGGCGCTGTCGTGGATATGGCGCACGTAGTCTTTGTAGCGCTCGTTGCCAAGCGGGCCGAACATCTCCAGCGCCATCACCTCGGAAAAGCCGATCACGGCATTGAGCGGGGTGCGCAGCTCGTGATTGATGCGTGCCATCAGCTCGGCCCAGTCGTGCTGGGTTGGCGCCGGCCTCGCGCGCTGCTGGCGGACCGCCTGGGGCGGCGGCGCCGATTGGCGGATGTCCTCGGCGGTGGGCATGGGGGACGGTGCGGGTGTGTCCGCAACTTGGATGCCGGCATGGTCGGAAGTGACGGTGCTGGCGATGTTGGCTCCCGCTCCGACGACAGCCAACGCGATGCCAGCCATGATCAGAATGGCGGTCAAGAGGCTTGTCGGCAGAAGCGGGGCGGCGATGCCGAGACCAAGCGCGGAGAGAGAGAGAAACAGCCCCGGGCGAGCGCGCAACGCCGATCTGCGGGCCATGGCCCATGCATAGCGCGCTGATTTGACCGCCACAGACGGCCACGCGCGCAGGCAGGCGGACGTTGTCCACGCCATTCTTATCCCCTCGAATTGTGCCTGAATGACTTGCGGACCCGAGCGAATCCGCCACCCCGAATCACCAAGACAAGTTCACACCATCGCGAATCGCCTGTCGAGGGCGATAAGCCCTTCGGAGCCATAATTTTTTCGTTGTTTATGCTGCCCCGCGTGATCCGCTGTATGTCGCGCGATAGAGGACGTGTGCGGAGGGAGAATCGGCTCGCCGCTCGCGATGCCATGGCGGCAAATGGCTAGGGCATTTTCCGATCATATGGGCGCGCTTCACTTCACCCTCCCCTCGATGGGGAGGGTGGCATCGCGCGCAGCGAGAGGCCGGGTGGGGTGAAGAGCCAGGGAATATCGCTTGGTAGGTTTCTCCAAGCTCGATCCCCACCCCTGACCCCTCCCACAAGGG
>Ga0164243_10013155_pt1 | contig 11667 bp, 7 predicted proteins | sample OricompcompostOP_FD_108781 | JGI IMG/M metagenome (GOLD analysis project Ga0164243, IMG submission 108781) | Organic Plus compost microbial communities from Emeryville, California, USA - Original compost - Organic plus compost (OP) | ecosystem: Engineered > Solid waste > Mixed feedstock >... | reverse complement strand
CGTCGGCGCGCGAGACCAGCACCTCCCGCTCGGAGATGTCGATCGTCTGGCCGACCCCGCTCCTGCGCCGCCAGTACAAGGTGGAGACGACGCACAGCGCTGCGTCGAGCGCCGCTTCGTAGTCCGCGGTGAAGCGCCCCGCGCCTTTCAGCGGCGGCCGCTCCGGATCGGCCTCGGTGGGCGTGTGATAGCCCCAGCCGCTGGCGTGGAAAACGTTGAGCGACTCGACCGGCGCCCAATCCGCCGGCGCGTCCAGGCCGAACGGCGTGATCACGCAGAACACGACCGAGGCGAAGCGGTCCTCGCGCGCGTCCGCCCCGAGCCGCCGATCGCCCAGCCACTGCTCGCCATGGTCGTCGATGACCACGTCGGCGTTCGCGATCAGCTTCTCCAGCAGGTCGAGGTCGGCCGGCGCGGTCAGGTCCAGCGCGACTGACTTCTTGTTGGTGTTCAGGTAGGCGAACAGGCCGCTGTTCTCGCCGTCGGCGCCCCCCGCGATGATCGGGGCCATGGCCCGCGTCGGACTGCCGGTCCCGGGCCGCTCGATCTTGATGACCTCCGCGCCGAAATCGGCCAGCAGCTTGCCGCAGTACTCGCCGGCGACCCGTTCGGCCAGCTCCACCACTCTGAACCCGCGCAGTGCGCTCATATCCACCTCTAAGCTGGCAGGGCCTCAGCCCAGCCCGGACGTCTTCTTCGGCGCGTTGGCGGCGGCGTGCTGGCGCCAGCGGGCGAAGGCCAGGTCGGCGCCCTTCTGCCGCTCGTCCTGCACCGCCTCGAAATCCTCCCGCAGCCGGTCGAACGACTGCGCCCGGTTGCGGTTGGTTCCGGCGATGTGCGGCATGACGAACCGGGCGTAGAGCTCGTAGGACCGCTTCGTCGGCTCCCATTCGGCCCAGTTGTGGGCCTGCAGCAGCATGACGCCGAAGTCGCCCTGCTTGGCCTGCAGCTTCTCGATCATCGCCACCGCGTCCTCCGGCGTGCCGATCACCGCCCGACCGGAGTCGATCAGGAGATCGACCGGATCGCCGTGACCGACCAGGCCGCCCATGCCCTTCGGCGCGACGCGGTCGAAGTATTCGCACCAGCGGGCGAGCCCGCGGGCGACGTCCGCCCTCGCCTGCTCGCGGGTCTCGGCGATGTGCATCGGCGCCACCAGCCGCAGCCCCCGCGGGTCCATCACCCGGCCGTGCTCGGCGGCGATCTCGTTGGCCACGCGCCAGTTCTCACCCAGCACGTCGAAGCCGGCGGTCTCGGTCGCCGCGACGCACAGCATGCCAAGGCCCAGGCGGCCGGCCAGCATGCCGCCGGACGGCGTGATCGCGCTCGCCACCGCCACTTCCGGATGCGGCTGGGTGTAGGGCAGCAGGTGCACCCGGGCGCGGTTGAGGTCGTACCAGCTGCCCTTGGCGGTGACCTCCTCGCCGGCGAGCAGCTTGAGGATGATCTCCAACGCCTCGACCATCATGTCGCGCTGGGACTTGATGTCGACGCCCAGCATCGTCGCGTCGGTGGTCAGGAGGCCCGGGCCGACGCCGAACATCACGCGGCCCATGGTCATGTGATCCAGCTGAATGATGCGGTTCGCGACCATCAGCGGGTTGTGGTAGGGCAGCGACACCACCCCGGTGCCCAGGCGGATGTTGCGGGTGTTCTCGGCCGCCGCCGCGATCATCAGCTCCGGCGAGCAGATCGTCTCCCAGCCGGTCGAGTGGTGCTCGCCGAACCAGGCCTCCTTGAAGCCCAGCTTCTCGACGTGCTCGACGAGTTCGAGATCGCGCCGCAGGGCGATCGTCGGGCTCTCGTCGACATCGTGGTACGGCGCGATGAACAGGCCGTGCTGCAGGGGAATGTCGGGCATCTCTGCTCCTTGTCGGAACGTCATCCCACTTCAGGCGTGCAATCGCTCGACAGGACGTGCAACCACGTCGGCAGTTGCTGAATCCGCCCGGCGCAGCGGGGGCTGAGCGCTGGCGAAGCGCGCGCCTTGCGCGTATTGCCCCCGGGGAGCGGGCTTTCTTCCGTCGCGCGAGTCCGGACGCTCCGGCGCGACGACAAAGTGGGATGACGGCGAGCGTGCAAACCGAAGCGAACCTCGAGGCGCTGCGCAAAGAGTTTCGAGCCTGGCTCGAAGCCAACGCGCCGCACGGCTGGCGGGAGGCCTGCACGCAGCAGGACGCTTTCGGCGACACCCAGCGCAACTGGTACAGGAAGCTGGTCGCCGCCGGCTATGCGACGCCGCACTGGCCGCAGGGCTGGCCCGGCGGCGGCCGCTCGCTGGCCGAGCAGAAGGTCATCTACGAGGAGATCGCCCGCGCCGACGCCCCGCGGTTGATCCTCTATTTCGTCTCCACCTATCACGCCGCCTCGACCCTGCTCGAATGGGGCACGCCGGAGCAGCAAGCGAAGTACCTGCCGCGCATCCTCGAGGGCGAGGTCTGGTGCCAGGGCTTCTCCGAGCCGAACGCCGGCTCCGACCTGGCGGCGGTCAGCACCCGAGCCGAGCGACGCGGCGACAAGTACGTCGTCAACGGCCAGAAGATCTGGTCCACCATGGCGCAGTACGCCGACCGCTGCCTGCTGCTGACCCGAACCGACTCCGGCGGCGCCAAGCAGGCTGGCCTGACCTTCCTGCTGCTCGACATGAAGGCGAAGGGCGTCGAGGCGCGGCCGATCAACCAGATCACCGGCGACGAGGAGTTCGCCGAGGTCTTCCTCGACGACGTCGAGATCCCCGTCGAGGACCGGCTGGGCGGCGAAGGCGAAGGCTGGGCGGTGGCGCAGTCCACCCTCTCCTCCGAGCGCGGCCTCACTCTGCTGGAGCTCTCCGAGCGCCTGCGCGGCGGCCTCTGGCGGCTGGCGACGGCGATCCAGAAGCAGGGCCGATCGAAGGACCAGGGGCTGCTGCGCGACTTCGGCAAGCTCTCGACCAAGGTCGAGGCCTGCTGCGCCCTCGCCGACCAGTTCCTCCAGAAGCGCATCGCCGGCCAGGAGCAGGTCGGCGACGCCTCGTTCATCAAGCTGCACTACGCCCGCACCCTGCGCGACTTCGTCGGCCTGGGCGTCCGGGTCAGCGGCCTGGAAGGCCAGTACTTCGCCCCGCTGACCTACGGCGGCGGTCAGGAGACCGGCAACTGGATGGTCGACTTCATGAATTCCTACAACTGGTCGATCGCCGGCGGCAGCGACGAGGTCCAGCGCAACATCATCGCCGAGCGGGTGCTCGGCATGCCGCGCGAACCCAAGGGGTGGCAGCTGTGAGCCTGGACCGCGCCGAACTGCAGGATTCCGCCCGCCGGATGTTCGGCGAAGCGGGCCTCGCCCCCGACCGCAGGCAGATCTGGTCGCTGATCGCCGAGATGGGCTGGCTGGGCCTGGCCGCACCGGAGGAGCTGGGCGGCCTCGGCCAGGGCCGCGACGCCCTGGGGGTGCTCTATCTCGAGCTCGGCCGGGTGCTGGCGCCTGGGCCGGTGATCCCCGCCCTGCTCGCCGTCGAGGCCGTCTCCCGCAGCGAGCTGCTCGCGGACCGCGCGGCCTGGATCGCGCGGCTGGTCGCCGGCGAGGTCGTCACCGGCTCGCTGAAGGGCGGCGCGGTCGAGATCCGCGTCGCCGACACCGGCGGCTATGTGGTGTCCGGCCAGCTGAGCGCCGCGCCCGACGCCGACGAAGCCGGCCACCTGCTGGCCTGGAGCGCGGACGGCGACTTCTGCGCTCTGATCCCGCTGCAGCAGGCCAATGTGGTGATCGAGCCGCGGCCGACCTGGGACGCGAGCCGGCGGCTGTTCGACGTCGTCTTCCGCGGCGCCCAGCTCGGCGGCGAGCTGGTGCTGGCTCGCGGGGATGCCGCCGCCGACCTCGTGCGCGACCTGCAGGAACACCTGATGCTGGCGCTGGCCGCCGACGGCGTCGGCGGCGCGAACGCGGCGCTGGAGATGACCGTCGAGTACCTGCAGACGCGCAAGCAGTTCGGCCGGCCTCTGGCGATGTTCCAGGCCCTGAAGCACCGCTGCGCCGACCTGAAGACCCAGATCGTCGCCGCCGAGGCGCTGTTCTGGAGCGTCGCCGAGGACCGGCACGGCGGCGCGCAGGATCCGCTGCTCCGGGCCGCGGCCGCGAAGAGCTACGCCGCCCAGGTGTTCCACGCCGTCTCCGAAGAGGCCATCCAGCTGCACGGCGGCATCGGCCTCACCGCCGAGCACCCCTGCCACCTGTTTCTCAAGCGCGCGCTCCTGAACGAAGCCCTCGCAGTCGGCGGCGACGCCTGGGACGCGGCGATAGGCGCCGAAGCCCTCGAGCGGCTCGGCCGGGCGGGCTAGCGAAACCTTCCCCCACGGGTGTCATCCCGGTTTTCGCTGCGAAAGACCCGGATCCATGCGCACTCCGCGGCCAGGCATGCGTCAGCGCAGGCCAATGTTCATGGGTCCCGGTCTTCCGCGCTCAGCGCCGAAACCGGGATGGAGGGGACGGCGCTACCGCCGCCCCTTGATCTCCTCGATCACCCGCGTGCGCGCGGCGAGGATGTCGGCGGCGTGGTTGACGGGATCGCCGGCGGTGATGCCGCCGTCGACGGGCATGACGATGCCGGTGACCTGGGCGGCGCGGTCGCTGGCCAGGAACAGCACCGCCTGGGCGGCGTCCTCCGGCCGACCCTGCCGCTTCAGCGGCTGATAGGACATGAAGACCTTGTCCGTCTCGGCGCGGATGCGGGCGACGTCGTCGGCGGTCATGCCGGGCTCGCCGAAGTCGGTCATCGGCGTCTTGATGCTGCCCGGCGCCAGCACGTTGACCCGGACGCCGTGGATCGCCAGGTCGATCGAGACCGCCTTGCTGAAGCTGATCACCGCCGACTTCGACGAGCGGTACTGCATCAGCGTGTAGCCGGGCAGCAGGCCGGCGATCGAGGCGGTGTTGATGATCGCCCCGCCGCCGTGCGCGGCCATGTGGCGGGCGGCGAACTGCGTGCCGTAGACCACGCCCATCAGGTTGACGCCGAGCACCTGCTCATAGTCCTCGAGCGGGTCGTCGAGGAAGTTGGCGTACATCTTCCCGCCGATGCCGGCGTTGTTGAACATGACGTGCAGACCGCCGAAGCGGGAGATCGCCAGGTCGACCAGCGCCTGCACCTCTTCGCGCTTGGAGACGTCGGTCTTCTGGAAGATGGCGTTCTCGCCGAGACTGGCGGCCAGCTCCTCGCCGCGCGCCGTGTCGACGTCGGCGATCACCACCTTGGCGCCTTCGGCGACGAACAGCTCGGCGGTCGCCCGGCCGATGCCGCTGCCGCCACCCGTGACGATCGCCACCTTACCCGCGAGATCCTGGCCCACGTTCATCCCCAACTTCTGTCTTTGATCCCGCCCGCGGCGCCCCGCGGGACCGAGGCGCTCAGGCGCGGCGCTTCAGAGTGAGCGGCAGCTCCTTGAGGGTCCGCGTCGCCACCGTCGGTAGATAGCGCAGCTCCGCCTCCGGAACCGCCAGCTTGATGTCGCTGATGCGGCGGACGAGCTCGCGGGCGGCCACCTTGATCTCCATCCGCGCCAGCGCCGCGCCGACGCAGCGGTGCACGCCGACCCCGAACGCGACGTGCTTGCCCAGGTTGCCGCGGTTCAGGTCGAAGTCGCGCGGGCACTCGAACACCGTGTCGTCGTCGTTGCCCGAGGCGTAGAGGATCAGCATGTGGGCGTGCGCCGGCAGCAGGGTGTCGCCCAGCTTCACCTCGCGCGTGGTCATCTTGGCCAGGCCGCGGACCGGCGGCTCGCGCCGCAGCAGCTCCTCGACGAAACGGTTCATCAGCCGGTCGTCGTCGACCGCCTCCTGCAAGGTCTTGGCGATCTCCGGCTCGGTCGCCAGCACGAACAGCAGGTTGCCGATGGCCGTCGCCGTCGTGTCGTTGCCGGCGATGATCAGCGCGCGGATCAGCGAGACCGCCTCGCCGAACTCCAGCTTGCTGCCGTCCTCGAGCGTGGCGTGCACGATGTCGGAGATCATGTCCTCGCGCGGTTCGGCCTCCCGGGCCTTCATCTCCGCGATGATGAAGTTCTGCAGTTCGCAGATCTGGGCCGCGTTCTCGAGCATGTGCTCGCGGTCCTGCATCTTCGAGATCTGGGCGGTCACCGCCATCGACCACTTGGAGATCTTCTCGGCGTTGAAGTGGTCGATGCCGAGCTGCTCGCAGATCACCCGGATCGTCACGGGAATCGCGAACTCGTGCATGCCCTCGACCACTTCGCCGCGGTCGGCCTTGGCGGCGAGCTTCTCCACCAGGTCGACGATGACCGCGGTGATGCCCGGCTCGACCGAGGCCACGCGGTGGGCGGTGAACGCCTTCTCCATCAGGCGACGGACGCGGGTGTGCTCGGGCGGGTCGTCCTTGATCGCGTCGGAGAAGAAGCCGCCGCCGTCGCGCTCGAGGATCTGCTTGAACTCCTCGAAGTGGCCGGAGGCGTACATCGCTTCGTAGCCGTGCTTGTCGGAATAGGTGATCGGGTCGCGCAGCACCTCGACGATGTCGTCGTAGCGCGAGACCAGCCACATCCCGAGCTTCTCGTCGTAGTGCACCGGGTCTTCCCGGCGGATCGCCTCGAAGTAGGCGGCGGAGTGCGCCTGGACGGCCGGGTCGGTCAGCGACGTGACGGCCAGGTCGACCTTCTGACCGGTGACCGGGCAGACGCCTGCAGCGGTTCCAGAGCTCATCCGAACTTCTCCTCAAGCGCCGGCGACCTTGCGGCAGGCGCGATCACAGCGACTCCGCCCGACCATCCCGGATGCGGGACGTCGAAGCGATGACGGAGATCGAAGACCGCATTGCCCGCCGGTGCAATCGTCCTCGCCTCCCTTGAAGCACGAAGGCGCGCGGCCTTGCGGCCGCGCGCCCCCGAACAGGTTCGTGCCGACGCCTCAGCGGCCGCCGATCTTCGCCGGCGCCATCGCCATGTACTTGTCGACCGCCTTCTCGAAGTGCCGGATGCGGATCTCCTGGTAGTTCGCCAGCGTCAGGCCGGACTTGGCGCTCGCCTCGAGGCCCTCCTGCTGCGCGAACAGGTTGTCGGTGTCCTGGTCGAGGATCTTGCCGAAGCCGGGGTCCATGCCCTCGGCCTCCGCAAAGGACTGATGATCCTCGAGGATCTGCAGCTCGGCCATCTCCGGGACCTCGCCGCCCTTCGGCTTCGGCCGCATGAACATCACCTCGTAGATGGTCCGGCGATGGTCGCGCGCGTCGGGCCGGAAGCGATAGATCATCGGCAGGGAGATGCCGGGGAACAGGAAGAGGTTCGGGAAGAAGGTGTATGAATAGGTGTCGAGCAGTTCGGTGTCGGAGACGTTGCTCAGGTCGGTGTTCGTCGCCTTTTCGAACATCTCGCGGAACATGTCCGCCATCACCTGCCGGGCGCGCTCGCCTTCCTTCAGCTGCGGCTTCTGGCCGCCGAGCGACGAGGCGTCGCCGAGCGTGAAATTGTCGATGATGTCCTGCTCGGTGTACTTGCCGTAGAGCTTCGGGCTGACGACGCCGAGCGTGGAGATGAAGCGGTCCACGTGCTCGCCGTAGACGTCGTACTGCGAGTTGACGTCGCCGTTGGCGGGCGCGACCTGCGGGTGGGTGTCGCCCACGTGGTAGGCCTCCATGAAGGCCTCCATTGTCAACTTCCAGTTGGCCGGATAGCTCTTCTGCACGTGCAGATAGATGTAGCGATCCTCGAGCTTCCAGGCCTTGAGGTGGGCCAGCGCCTCTTCGCCAAGATACTCCTCCAGCGACGGCGCCTCAGGATCCATGTTGATCCAGACGAAACCGCCGAGCCGCGCCACGCGCGCCTGGGGCAGCGTCAGCTTCGCCGGGTCGACGTGGGGGAAATCCCACTGGCAGGGAACGCCCTTGTTCGTGCCGTCGAGGTTCCACGACCAGCCGTGGAACGGACACTTCAGCTCGGTCGCGAAACCGTCCGTGCCCGAGGCGCGCAGCTTCGTCCCGCGGTGGAGACAGGCGTTGAAGTGCGCCTTGATCTCGTCCTCGGCGCTGCGGACGACGACGAAGCTGTAGGGGCCGATGTCGTAGACGTAGTAGTCGCCCACCTCGGGAATGTGGTCTTCGCGGCAGGCCATCTGCCAGGTGCGGGTCCAGAGCTTCTGGAACTCGCCCTTGGCGAACTCGGCGTCGATGTAGCGGTCCTTCGAGATGTCCTCGCTGCCGAGGTACTCGTAGCTCTCGCTGCGCGCCCAGTCGGGCGCCGGCACCTTGTCGCGGGCGATGATCTCCTGGGTGCTCTCCGCGGGACAGCGGGCTTCGCCTGGGACGATCTTGCCGGTCTGAACGTTCATATCTGCTTCCGATACCCTGAGAGTTGGTCGCGCTGCGGGTCAGGCCGCCCGCGACCTCTTCGCCTCGAGCGGCCGCGGAGCCATCCGCAGGCCGTCGTCTGTGTGGTCGCCCTGGCCACCGGCCGGCGCGCGCCGGCCCGATCCGGTTCCCGTCGGGGGACAGTCTGGACCGTGTTCACAGTGGCCATCCTCCTTCCGGCCCGGCCCACGAAGAGCCGGACGCAGATTATCCGAGGGTAGCGGGCCACCCCTGGGAGCTAAATGACTGGCTCAGAAGCCTTCTTTAGCCCTGCCGGCCACCTCTCCCGTGCGATTTGACACCCGCGCCGAAACTGCGGCAAGCGCAGCCAGGCGCGAGCCTGGCTGACCGCCGCGCGGGCGGCCTTGCGCCAGATCAAAAAGCCTTCTTGCCGGGCTCGCGCGCCGCCGTCAGCGCGTCCGGCACCAGGTACTTGGTGGTGCTCCAGCCGCCGTCGAGGGCGATGGTCTGGCCGTGGATGTAGCCGCCTTCCTTCGAGCACAGGAAGACGACCACGTTGGCGACGTCCTCGCAGGTGCCCTCGCGGTTGAACGGGGTCATCTCCTGGTTCATCCGCTGGAAGCCGGGGTGCTCCCAGTAGGCGTCGGTCATGCCGGTGCGGATCACGCCGGGCGCGACGACGTTGCTGCGGATGCCCTTCAGCCCGTACTGCGCCGCCATGGTCTTCATCAGCCCGATCAGGCCCGCCTTGGCCGCCGAATAGGCCCCGCCGTCGTAGCCGCCGACGATGCCGTAGGTGGAGCCGACGTGGACGATCGAGGAGCCCTCGCGCATGTGCGGCAGGGCTTCGCGGCACAACCGGAAGGGCGCGCGCAGCGAGGTGTTCAACACCTCGTCGAGCATCTCGTCGGTGGTCTCGTGCACCAGGCCCCAGACGCCGGCGCCGGCGTTGTTCACCAGGTGGTCGAGCCGGCCGTAGGCCTCCAGCGCGTGGTCGACGATCCGCTTCGGCGCCTCGTTCCCGGTGACGTCGACGGCGATGGTGGTGATCTGCATCGACGGCTCGAGGTCGGCCTTCAGCCGGGCGAGCTTGTCGGCCGAGCGGCCGGTCGCCACGACCCTGACCCCCGCCTCGCCGAACCGCCGACAGATGGCCTCGCCAATCCCGCCGGCGGCGCCGGTGACGATCGCAACAGGAGCCCCGCTCACGACATTGTTCTCCATACTCTTTCAGGCCTCCCGCCTGCAGTCGGAACCTATTCGGCCGGGTCGCTCCGCCGGAATGACCCGGCGGGTAAGGCGCATTATCCCATCGGGCGCCGGCGCTGGCGCGACGATGCAACAACCGTTGTCTGAACGCTTCGCGCCCCCTTCCGGCCCGGTCATCCGCCCTGGCGCGGGCGAGCAATAAGCCGGTGGCGAAAGCAGCTATTCTGCCGCCCTGCCAAAAGCCGGAGTCAGCCGGCCCTGGCGCATGTCTGCGAAGTGGGATGGGTCGGTGACCAAAACGGTAGTGACGCTCGACGACAAGTACACCCAGGAGTCGGGCCAGGTCTTTCTGTCCTCCCTGCAGGCGCTGGTGCGGCTGCCGCTCGACCAGGCGCGGCGCGACCGCGCCGCCGGCAGAAAGACCGCCGGCTACGTCACCGGCTATCGCGGCTCGCCGATCACCACCCTCGACGCCCAGCTGTGGGCCGCCGGCAAGCTGCTGGACGAGCACGCCGTGCGCTTCGAGCCGGGCCTGAACGAGGAGCTCGCCGCCACCAGCCTACGCGGAACTCAGCAGCTCACCTGGTTCGGCAAGTCGCCCTACCAGGGAGTCTTCGCCCTCTGGTACGCCAAGGGCGTCGGCGTCGACCGCGCCTGCGAGGCGCTGAAGATGGCCAACTTCGAGGGCGCGGCCGCCGACGGCGGGGTGCTGGTGGTGGCCGGCGACGACCACGCCGCCAAGTCCTCGGCGACGGCGCACCAGTCGGAGCACACGCTGATCGCCGGCTTCATCCCGGTGCTCTATCCGGCGACCACCGACGAGATCCTGGAGTTCGGCCTGCTCGGCTGGGAGATGTCCCGCTACTCGGGCCTCTACGTCGGCCTGAAGACCATCACCGACACCCTCGACCTGACCTCGACGGTGCAGCTGCCCGACCCGCACTTCCAGGCCGTGCGGCCCGACCTGCCCGCAGGCGCCCGGCTCAACCTGGTGGAGGGCATGACCGCCCTGCAGCAGGAGGCGGTGGTGGTGAACCACAGGCTGCCCGCCGCCCAGGCCTTCGCTCGCGCCAACAAGCTCGACCGCACGCCGCTCGACGCCGAGCGGCGCGAGCTGACCATCGTCACCGCCGGCAAGGCCTATCTCGACGTCCTGCAGGCGCTGCAGGACCTCGGCTTCGACGACGCGCGCCGCCGCGCCGCCGGCCTCCGGGTGGTCAAGATCGGCCTGGTCTGGCCCCTGGAGGCGCAGTACGCCCGCGAGGCCTGCGCCGGCAGCCGCGAGGTGCTGGTGGTCGAGGAGAAGCGCCCGGTGCTGGAGGACCAGTTGGCGCGGGCCTTCTACACCCTTCCCGCCGAGCAGCGCCCGACGCTCATCGGCAAGCAGGATCCGGAAGGCCGCGAGCTCCTGTCCGCCAGCGGGGTGCTCGACGCCGGCAAGGTCCGCCGGGCGCTGGTGCGCCGCCTGGAGGCGCTGGGGCTTCTGGACGAGGAGACCCGTCGCCGCGCGGACTCCTTCGTGAAGGCGGAGGAAGAGGTCTCCAAGCTGCAGCTCATCGCGGCGCGGCCGGCCTTCTTCTGCTCGGGCTGCCCGCACAACACCTCGACCGTGGTGCCGGAAGGCAGCATGGCGATGGGCGCCACCGGCTGCCACGGCCTGGCCGCCTACATGCCCGAGCGGCGGACGATGATCACCGTCGGCATGGGCTCGGAAGGCATGCCCTGGGTTGGCGCGAACAGCTTCGTCGAAACCCCGCACATGTTCCAGAACATGGGCGACGGCACCTTCACCCACTCCGGGCTCCTGTCGATCCGCGCCGCGGTGGCCTCGAAGACCAACGTCACCTTCAAAATCCTCTACAACGACGCCGTCGCCATGACCGGCGGCCAGCCGGCGGAAGGCGGGCTGACCGCGGAGATGATGACCCGCGAACTGGTGGTCGAAGGCGTCGATCCCGTGGTGCTGCTCAGCGAGCAGCCCGAACGGTTCGACAACGTCGACCTGCCGGCCGGCGTGCGCGTCATGCACCGCGACCACCTGGACGACATCCAGCGCGAGCTGCGCGAGGTCAAAGGCGTCTCGGCGATCGTCTACGACCAGACCTGCGCCAACGAGAAGCGCCGCCGGCGCAAGCGCGGCAAGTACGCCGACCCCGACACCCGGCTCT
>Ga0164243_10013154_pt1 | contig 11668 bp, 3 predicted proteins | sample OricompcompostOP_FD_108781 | JGI IMG/M metagenome (GOLD analysis project Ga0164243, IMG submission 108781) | Organic Plus compost microbial communities from Emeryville, California, USA - Original compost - Organic plus compost (OP) | ecosystem: Engineered > Solid waste > Mixed feedstock >... | reverse complement strand
GACCATCGTTCTGGGCAGCGGACGCTTTCAGGGAACCGTTCGGCGAGACGGCGTGAGACGCCTGCGGGGTGTCGTCCCGCTCGGGTGCTTGTTCGAGGATGACGTGGGCGTTGGTGCCGCTGATCCCGAACGACGAAACGCCCGCACGTCTCGGGCGGCCGGTCTCCGGCCAGGGCACGGGCTCCGTCAGCAGCGCTAGGCCCGCGGACCAGTCGACGTACGGGGACGCCTCGTCGGCGTGCAGCGTCTTCGGCAACACGCCGTGCCGCATGGCCAGCACCATTTTCATGACGCCGGCGACGCCCGCGGCGGCCTGGGTGTGGCCGATGTTCGACTTCAGCGAGCCGAGCCACAGCGGCCGGTCGGCGGGCCGGTCCTGGCCGTACGTCGCCAGCAGCGCCTGCGCCTCGACGGGGTCGCCGAGCCTCGTGCCCGTCCCGTGCGCCTCCAGCGCGTCCACATCCGAAGGACCGAGCCCGGCGTCCTTCAGGGCCTGGCGGATCACCCGCTGCTGCGACAGCCCGTTGGGCGCGGTGAGGCCGTTGGAGGCGCCGTCCTGGTTGACGGCGGTGCCGCGGATGACGGCCAGCACCGGGTGGCCGTTTTTGCGTGCGTCCGACAGGCGTTCGACCAGTAGCAGGCCGACGCCCTCGGCCCAGCCGGTGCCGTCCGCGGAGGAGGAGAACGCCTTGCACCGCCCATCGGGAGCGAGCCCGCCCTGCCGGGAGAACTCGGTGAACATGCCGGGTGACGACATCACCGTCACCCCGCCGGCCAGGGCGAGGTCCGACTCGCCCGACCGCAGCGACCGTACGGCCAGGTGCAACGCGACCAGCGACGACGAGCAGGCCGTGTCCACCGTCACTGCAGGCCCTTCGAGCCCGAAGGTGTAGGCGATCCGCCCGGAGGCGACGCTGGTCGCCATGCCCGTGAGGGCGTAGCCCTCGGATCCTCCGGCCGCCTCGTGCAACCGGGGGCCGTAGTCCTGGGGCATCATGCCGACGAACACGCCGGTGCGGGTCCCGGCCAGCGACCGCGGCACGACACCGGCCCGTTCGAAGGCCTCCCACGCCACCTCCAGCAGGAGACGCTGCTGGGGGTCCATGGCCGCCGCCTCGCGGGGACTGATGCCGAAGAACTCCGCGTCGAAGCGGTCGGCGTCGTGCAGGAAGCCGCCCTCACCGGTCACGGAGGTGCCCGGCCGCGTCGCGGCGGGATCGTGCAGCGCCTCCACGTCCCAGCCCCGGTTGGCGGGGAAGGCGGTGACGGCGTCGGCGCCGTCGAGGACGAGGTCCCAGAGCCTCTCAGGGCTGTCGGCGCCCGGGTATCGCCCGGCCATGGCGACCACCGCGATCGGCTCGTCGGCCGTCCCCTCCCCGGACGCCGGTGCGGGAGGCGCCGAGGGAGCGGTCGTCCCGCCGCCGGACAGGGCGAGCAGGTGGCGGGCCAGCGCGAGGGGCGAAGGGTGCTCGAAGGTGACGGTCGCGGGAACCGTCAGGCCGGTGGCCGTGGCCAGGGCGTCCCGCAGCTCCACCACGCCCAGCGAGTCGAGCCCCAGGTCCTTGAAGGAGAGGTCCGGTGGGACGCTCCGCGCGTCCGCGTGCCCCAGGACGGCCGCCGTGGCGGAAAGCACGAGATCGAGCGACGCCTGCTCGCTCCTCGCGACCTCCGGATCCCGGGACGCCTCCTGCCGGCTCTGTGTCTCCTGTCTGCTGCGTGTCTCCTGCCGGCTTTCTCCCGGCACGGGATCGGCCGGTGCCGGCCGCGCGTCCGGGTCCGCCGGCGCGGCGACGGTGTCGATCCAGTGCCGGCGACGCTGGAAGGGATAGGTGGGCAGCGGCACGCGCCGCGCGCCCGGCCGTACGGCACGGCTCCAGTCGACGTGCGCGCCGTTGACGTGGAGCGTGCCGAGCGCCCGGAGGAATTCGCCCAGGTCCCCCCTGCCGCGGCGGAGCGTTCCGGTGACCACCCGTCCGAGGCCCGGCGCGGCGTCGGTGGCGTCCAGAATCTCCCGGACTCCCGGAACCAGGATCGGGTGGGGGCTGGCCTCCACGAACACCGTGTGCCCGTCACTCAGCGCGGCCGCGACGGCCTCGTCGAACCGCACGGTGTGGCGCAGGTTGCGATACCAGTAGTCCGCGTTCAGCTCCGCGGTGTCGAGCCGCCCGCCGGTCAGCCCGGAGTAGAAGGCAACGCCGCTCTGCCGGGCCGGGTGCCCCGGCAGACAGGCCAGCAGCCGGTCCCGTACGGCCTCGGCGTGCGCCGAATGGGAGGCGTAGTCGATCCGCACCCGCCGCACCGCGACGCCCTCGGCCTCGTATCGGGCGATCAGCTCGTCCAGCGCGTCCGCGTCACCGGAGACGACCGTGACCGAGGGGCCGTTGACGGCGCCGATCTCCAGGCGTCCCGCCCATTCGGCCACCCGCGCCTCGACCACGGGACGCGGCAGCGGGACCGAGGCCATCCCGCCGCGGCCCGATATCGCGGCGAGCGCCTGACTGCGCAGGACCACGATCGCGGCGGCGTCCTCCAGCGACAGGGCGCCCGCGACGTGCGCGGCGGCGATCTCCCCTTGGGAGTGGCCGATGACCGCGTCGGGACGGACGCCGAAGTGCTCCCACAGCCGGGCCAGTGCCACCATGACGGCGAACAACGCGGGCTGCACGACGTCCACCCGCTCGAACGACGCCGCGCCCGGCAGATCCCACAGCACGTCCCGGGGCGACCAGTCCACGTGGGGCTGGAGGGCCTCGGAGACCTCGGCCAGATGCCGGGCGAAGACAGGAGAGGCGTCGGCCAGGTCCCTGCTCATGCCTGCCCACTGGCTGCCCTGACCGGGGAAGACCAGCACGGTGCCGCCGAGGTCGCGCGCCCTGCCCTGCACCACCCCGGACGCCAGGTCGCCCGCGCCGAACGCGCGTAGCCGTTTCCGCACGTCCTGGTGGTCCGTGCCCACCGCGACCGCCCGGTGTTCGAACGCGGTGCGACCGGTGGCCAGCGACAGCGCGACGTCGGACAGGTCGGCGTCGAGTGCGGCCGAGCCGCTCAGCCGGGCGGCCTGCTCGCGCAGCGCCGCCGGGTCGCGCGCCGACAGAACGAGAGGGACGACCTCCGGGGTGCTCCCGCCGGGGCCGGCATCCTCGCCTTCCCGGGCCGGCCCGGCATCGGTGGCGATCTCGTCCCGAGCCGGCGCTCCCGGCCCGGAGGCCGCGGGCCGCGGCGGCGGCTCGGCGAGGACGACGTGGCAGTTCGCTCCGCCCACTCCAAAGGAGCTGACCCCGGCGACCAGCGGCGCGTCCGGGCGCGGCCAGGGGGAGAGCTCGGTGGCGACCCGCAGGTTGAGGGCGTCGAGGTCGATGCCGGGGTTCGGCGTCTCGTAGTTCAGGCTGGCCGGAACCTCCCGGTGGTGGATGCTGAGCACGGCCTTGAGCAGCCCGACGATCCCGGCAGCTCCCTCCAGGTGGCCGACGTTCGTCTTCGCCGACCCGACCAGGAGCGGCCGCGTCGCGGGCCGGGCCGCGCCGAGCGCGGCGCCGAGGGCCGCCGCCTCGATCGGGTCGCCGACCCTGGTGCCGGTGCCGTGCAGCTCGACGACCTGTACGGCGGCAGGATCGACGCCCGCCCTTTCCACGGCCAGTCGTACGACCCGCTCCTGGGCGGCGGCGTCGGGGACGGTGAGGCCGGGGGTCGCGCCGTCGTTGTTGACCGCGCTGCCCAGGATGACGGCGTAGACGTGGTCCTCGTCGGCCAGTGCCTGCCGCAGCGGCTTCAGCACGACGATCCCGCCGCCCTCCCCGCGCGCGTAGCCGTTGGCCCGGGCGTCGAAGGTGAAGCACCGCCCGTCGGGGGACAGGCCGCCGAACCGCCCGGCGGTCGCCGTGCTCTCCGGGACGAGGTTGAGGTTCACCCCGCCCGCGAGCGCGACGGCCGCCTCACCCGAGCGCAGGCTCTCACAGGCCAGATGGACCGCCACCAGGGCGGACGACTGCGCGGTGTCGACGGTCAAGCTCGGCCCGCGCAGGTCCAGCGCGTACGAGACGCGGTTGGCCAGGATGCCGCGGGTGAGCCCGGCGAGCGTGTGGCGGGTGATGGCCGCCTCTCCCTGCTGGTAGACGAGCGTGGCGTAGTCGGCGGCCATCGCCCCGATGACCACGCTCGCCGGCATGCCCCCGAGATCGCCGGGCCGGATGCCGGCGTCCTCTAGCGCCTCCCAGGCGAGCTCCAGCGTCAGCCGCTGCTGGGGGTCCATCGCCGCCGCCTCCTTCGGCGAGACGCCGAAGAACCCCGCGTCGAACTCGTCGACCCGGTCCAGGAACCCGCCTCGCAGGCCGGCGAGCCGGGGCTCGCCCGCCACGCGGCTCTCCGGGGGCGGGCCGACCGCGTCGCGCCCGGCGCGCAGCAGGTCCCACAGGTCTCGCGGGTGCGGCGCTCCCGGCAGCCGGCAGGCGAGCCCGACCACCGCGACCGCGTTCTCGCCGTAGCCGACCGCCTCGTCCATGGTGAACATCCGTCCCCTCGCGTCGTGCCCGTGCTTCTCGTCGTGCCTGTCGTCGTTTTCGCCGCTTCAGGTCTCGCGCCTGCTCGCTCGCGTGAACGCGCGACCGGTCCGGCCGCATTCGCCGCTTTCCCTCACCGTGGAAGGTGGTACGGCCCGGGCTGTCCCTATTCCACGGCCGAAACGGAAAAGGAAACAGCCCGGTCCGCCCGCGGGAGGCCTTTCCGGAGAGCGCTGAGCAGCGGCGGCGCGGTTTTCGCCGTACCCGCGCTTCCCGTCCGGAGCTCGTGGCTCCGGCCCAGCCAACCTGATCGACATTTGCACGAATTTCGTGCGATAGTCAACTGTGACGCCCATCACGGCATATCGGCTCATTCATAATGATTTCTTTATATATTTCCATCGGAAATCGTAATTGGACCCCGATGGTGCGGCCCGCCTACCGTTTCCGGGGAAACGCGAGCGCACGCACATCGATGGGGGTAGATCCATGACCGTTGCCGAGGCGGTGGCGGCGCAGGAGAGCCGCGACGTCCGCAAACCCGTGGCCCGGCTCGGCCGCCTGCTCGACGGGGACTCGATGACGCCGCTGCACGCGGAGGACGGCAGCGGCGTGCTCGCGGTCACCGGGCGCGTCCACGGCTCCCCGGTGGTCGCCTTCTGCACCGACGCGACGGTCATGGGCGGGGCGCTGGGGCTGGCCGGGGCCCGGCACATCGTCGCCGCCGTGGACGAGGCGCTGCGGCGCCGGGTGCCGGTGATCGGCGTGTGGCACTGCGGCGGGGCCCGTCTCGCCGACGGCGTGGAGTCGATGCACGGCGCCGGACTGGTCTTCGAGGCGAACATCCGCGCCTCGGGCCGGGTGCCGCAGATTTCCGTCATCGTGGGCCCGGCGGCGGGCGCGGCGGCGTACGGACCGGCCCTCACCGACCTGATCGTCATGTCCGACCTGGGCCGGGTGTTCGTCACCGGCCCCGACGTGGTCCGCAGCGTGACGGGCGAGGAGATCGACATGGAGGGGCTCGGCGGCGCCGACGCGCACGGCCGCCGCTCCGGCGTGGTGCACGTGGTCGCCGGGGACGAGGACGACGCCTACCGCCGCACCCGCACCCTCACCGGCCTGCTGGCCGACATCGGCGGGTACGCCCTGGACGGCCTGACCGACGACCGCGACCCGGCCGCCCTGCTCCCCGAGTCGGCCCGCCGCGCGTACGACATCCGCCCGGTGATCCGCGCGCTGCTCGACCACGGCGAGGACGGTGCCGCGTTCGTGGAGATCCAGGCCCGCTGGGCGCCGAACATCGTCGTCGGGCTCGGCCGCCTCGCCGGGCACACGGTCGGCGTCGTGGCGAACAACCCGCTCCGCAAGGGCGGCTGCCTCGACGCCCTGTCGGCGGAGAAGGCCGCCCGGTTCGTCCGTATGTGCGATGCCCACGGCGTTCCACTGGTCGTGCTGGCGGACGTTCCCGGCTACCTCCCGGGAGTCGACCAGGAGTGGGGCGGCGTGGTCCGCCGGGGGGCGAAGCTGCTGCACGCCTTCGCCGAGGCGACCGTGCCGCGGGCGACGGTGGTCGTCCGCAAGTCCTACGGCGGCGCCTACATCGCCATGAACTCCCGCTCGCTCGGGGCGACCGCCGTCTTCGCCTGGCCGGGCGCGGAGGTGGCGGTCATGGGGGCCGAGGCGGCAGTGGAGATCCTGCACCGCCGGCGCCTCGCCGCGGCCGCCTCCGCGGAGGACAGGGAGCGGCTGCGCGCCGACCTGGTGCGGGAACACGAGGAGCTGTCGGGCGGCGTCCGCCGGGCGCTCGACCTCCAGGTCGTGGACGAGGTGATCGACCCGCGGACGACCCGGCGGCGGCTCGCCGAGGCCCTCGCCGCGGCGCCGGCCACGCGGGGAGCGCACAACAACATCCCGCTCTGACCCGCCCGGCTCTTTCCGGTACGGAACCGGGGTGGCACGGAGGCGCGTGAGCGCCCCTCAGCGCGGCAGTGTTCTGGAAGCGCTCACGATTCTCCCAGGCTGACGGCGGCTCTCACCGTGGGCGGGCGCTTCCGGCGGGAGCGCTGTCGCGTTGAACGGCCACCAGTTCCGCTCGCCGAGCATTATCGCGAGAGCGGGGACGAGCAGGGCCCGCACGAGGAAGGTGTCGGCGAGCAGGCCCAGGGTCACCACGAAGCCGATCTGGAACAGCGACTCCATCTGGATCACCATCAACGTGGCGAAGGTGGCGGCGAGCACGAGGCCCGCGGAGGTGATCACGCCACCGGTCCGCGCGAGGGCCTCCGTCACCGCACGGCGGGTTTCGTGCTTGCGGCGCTGCTCGCGGATCCGGCCGAGGAGGAACACGTTGTAATCGACGCCCAGGGCGACGAGGAAGATGAACGCGTATATCGGCAGATTCGGGTCCGAGGCCGGCTGGCCCATGAGGTGGGTGAAGACGAGGGAGCTGACGCCGAGGGCGAAGCCGAAGGAGAGGATCACGGTCGCGATCACGTAGAGCGGCATCACCACCGCACGCAGGAGCACGGCGAGGACGACGAGGATCAGGGCGAGGCTGACCGGGACGATCAGCCCGGTGTCACGGCCGAGTGCCTGGCGGGCATCGTAGTTCTCTGCCACGGTCCCGCCGATCATGACCGTCCGGCCGCCGGCCGCGCGCTCGGCGACCGCGCGCAGCGCGGGGACGGCGTCGGTGGCCTGCTCCGAGAACGGATCCATCCGCAGGTCCGCGTCGAAGGTGATCAGGTCGTTCGCGGAACCCGGCCGGCCTTGCGCCTCCGCCCCCGGGGAGGAGCCGTCCGCCCCGACCGACCTCGCCACCGCGTGCATGTCGGCGACCGGCGTGTGCGTGCCTTCGGTGAGAGCGCTCTGGACCTTCCCGGCCACATCGTCGGCCACGACGATGCGAAGCGGCGCCGCCCGGCCGGGGATGAAGTGGTCGCGGATCACCTGCTGGCCGAGGACCGAGTCCGGCGCCTCACGAAAGGACTCGGAGAAGTCGAGCGCCGGACGCCCGCCGAGGCCGGCCAGCGCGCCCGCGGCGAGGACGGCGGCGACCGCCGCGGCGATCACCCCCGGGCGTGCGTGGACGAGGCCCGCGACGCGCTCCCAGAACGTGATCACGGGTGCGGACCCGGGATCGAGGCGGGGGACCGCCGGCCAGAACGCCCGCCGGCCGAGCGCGGTGAGCACCGCGGGCAGGAGCGTCAGGCCGGCACAGACCATGACCGCGACGCCGAGGGCGAGGATCGGGCCCATCTCGCGCGTGGCGTTGAAGTCGGCGAGGGCGAGGATCGTCATCGTGCCGATGACGATCGCTCCGGCGGAGACGATCGCCGGGCCGGTGCGCCGGGCGGCGGCGACCATCGCCTCTCTGACGTCCCGCGTCCGGCGCAGCTCGTCGCGGAACCGCGCCACGATCAGCAGGCAGTAGTCGGTGCCCGCGCCGAACATCAGCACGACCAGGATCGAGGTCGTCTGCCCGCTGATGTCGGTGGCCCCGGCGGCGACGAGGCCGTAGGCGAGGCCGGAGGTGACCAGGTAGGCGAGGGCGACGACGGCCAGCGGCACCAGAGCGACCAGCGGCGAGCGGTAGGTCACGAGCAGCAGGAGCAGCAGTACGGCGACGGTGACCGCCAGGAGGGTTCCGTTGACCCCTCCGAGCGCGGCGTTCCGATCGGCCTCGAATCCGGCGCGGCCGGTCACGAAGGCCCTCAGCCCGCTCTCGTCGCCGGTGGCCGGCGGGACGACCTCGCGGATCGCCGCGACCGCCTGCTCGATGTCGGGCGTCGAGTCGTCGGCCATCAGGACCGTGCTCAAGATGACGGTTTCGTCGGGTGAGGTGAGCAGCGAGGCGCCCGGGCTCATGTCGAGCGGGTCGGCCTCGCCGCACGCGCGCTGGTATGGGGTGGCGACCATCCTCAGGTTCGGGATCGCGGCGGAGCGGCACAGCGCGAGGGCGTCGGTGTCGGCGCGCCGTCCGTCGTCCGGGGTGATCCCGCTCTCGCGGAAGTAGACGATCACCGCCGCCGTCTCGCTGCCGAGCCGGAACCGCTCGTCGACGATCTTCTTGACCGCCGCGGACTCGGATTCCCGGACGAGAAAGGTCTCGCTCTCGTCGGCGGCCCGCTCGTTGAGGTCGGCTTGCAGCGGCACCGCGAGCATCGCGAACGCGAGCCACGCCGCGATCACGACCCACCGTGACCGCCGGCCTGCGGCGATCATCGAAACCCTGGTGAGAAGCCGCATCGGGCCGCCGCCCTCAGAGACCACCACCGACACCCTCTATCTGGCTGACGACGCCGTGCGCGGTGTAGACATAGATCCTCGCCAGGTCGATCTCTATCGGCACGGGCAGGCTCCTGTCGTCCTCGCGCGAGACGACGATCTCGCAGTTGTGGCGGGCCGCCTTCTCACGGGCCTCGGCCAGATCCAGACCGAGCAGCTCCGCCGTGTCGAAGGCGTTCTCCGCGGGCTTGTACTGGTCGGCACCCCCGTTCTGCCCGGTCTCCACCATCGGGCATTGCAGCGCGGTCAGGTCGCGCCCCTTCGCCTTCGCCTCGCCGGAGTCGCCGCTGCATCCCGTCAGGGTCAGCGCTCCGATGGTGATCGACACTGTGGCCGCAGCGACGCTGAGAAGTCGCCGGTGAACTCTCTGCCCGCTCATAGCGGGGACGCTAACCGACGAAACCGCCTGGATCAAGACAACTAACGTCCGCAATGAGGGAATCAACGTCAGATTGAGACTGACTTTCCATTTTCCAAGACGAAAGTTCTTGACACATGGATAAAAGATGCGGACGCTACGTCTGAACCTCGGGCGGTCGAACCACATCGCTCCGGCCGCGGGGCTGGTCGCCGCCGCATAGGGAGAGGAAGTGAGTGGTATGCGGAACGCCGCGCTGCCCGCGCGGAGTGTGAGGCGTTCTCTGATCGCGCTGACTACGGTCGCTTTAGGGGCTCAGATGCTCACCCCGGCGACCACTGCCCAAGCGAAGAGCACCCCCCAGGCTGCTGCCGCCCCTGCGACGAGCACCGGGACGGCCGACAAAGGTTTCCTTGCGGCTCCTGCCAAGGCGGAGGACAGCAAGAGAATCCTCATCTATACCGGTACGACCGGATACCGGCACGCCGATGGGATCGACAACGGGCGCCCTGTGGTGCAGGCCGCTCTCGAGGACGCAGGCTACGAGGTCGATTGGGAGGACTGCGACAACAACGGCGGCGGCGCGAACAACTGCGACAACCCGAACAAGAATCCCCGGATCTTCACCGACGAGAACCTGTCCCGATACGACGCGATCCTGTTCCTGAACTCATCCTGGTCATGGGCAGGCGGCGGCCGGCCCGGACCGCTCCTCGACCAGGCCCAGCGCGACGCGTTGATCCGCTTCACCCAGAACAGCGGCGGAATCGCGGCCGTGCACAACATGACCGACGCCGGCGCCGGCACCTCCGTGTGGGACTGGTGGGACGGCGGGCCGGACAGCCTCATCGGCACGACGATGACCGCCCACTCGAACGGGTCGGCGACCGGCAACGCCGCGACCGTCCAGGTCGCCGACCACAACCACCTCTCCACCAAAGACCTGCCCGACACCTACCAGATCGCCGACGAGCACTACAACTTCGTCCGCAGCGTCCGGGGCACCCACCATGTGCTCGCGACCTTCGACGAGCGCACCTACAACACCGGCAGCCAGAAGATGGGCGCGGACCACCCCACGACGTGGTGCAAGCTCTACGACGGCGACAGGGTCAAGGACGGCACCGCCACCCAGCGGCCCTACAACGACGGACGGACCTGGGTGACCTCGCAGGGTCACTTCGGCGTTCGTTACACCGAGAACGGCGGCGACAACCCGCTGGTCAAGCAGATCGTCGGCGGGGTGCGCTGGGTCGCGGGCGAGGGGGACAAGACCGACTGCTCGGGCACCGTCTGGTCGAACTTCACCCGTACGACCCTGGTCGACAACGCGAACGGCCCGATGGCTCTCGACGTGGCGCGGGACGGCAAGCTCTACTGGACCGAGATCGGTCCCGCGACGGGCTACCAGACCCAGGGTTACGTGAAGATGCACGACCCGAACGGCCCGCCGAACAACTCGACCACGGTCGCGACGATCCCGACGCGCGCCGACCACGGCAACTCCGAAGACGGCGTGCTGGGGATGAGCCTGGAGCCGGGCTTCGATCTGTCGAAGCCGGACAAGCGCGACATCTATGTCTACTACTCCCCGCGCAACCCCGACTGGCCGACCACGGGCAACCAGCAGACGGTCGGCTACAACGTGATCAGCCGCTTCACGCTGAACGAGGACGGCACCGCGTTCCTGCCCGCACAGGCGGGAGGTGACCCGGCGCATCCGTACGACGAGCGGGAGATCCTGCGCGTGCCCAAGGCGAAGATCTCGGGCAACCCGTCAGGCTTCCCGGGCGGCCCCACCGACAACGGCCCCGGCCATGTCGGGGGCGCGGGCCTGGTGTTCGACTCCGAGGGCAACCTCTACCTCGGCGTCGGCGACGACACCTCGCCGAACGCGCCCGGCCACAACCGCTACCCGCCGATGGACCACCGTGCCTCGGAGCGCTGGGACGCGCGCAAGACGGCGGCGAACACCGCCGACCTGCGCGGCAAGATCCTGCGCATCAAGCCGATCGACGACATCCCGAGCGGCGAGGACCCCGGCCTGGACAAGACCTACACGGTTCCCGAGGGCAACATGTTCCCGCCGGGGACCGCGAAGACCCGGCCGGAGATCTACGCCATGGGCTTCCGGCAGCCCTTCACGGTGCACGTCGACCCCGCGCATCCGGGTACGGTCGTCGTCGGCGAGTACTGCCACGACAACTCGGTGGACCAGGCCGATCGTGCCCCGGCCGGCACCTGTGAGTGGGATCTGGTCGACAAGCCGAGCTTCCAGGGCTGGCCGTTCTGCGTCGGCGACAACTCGAAGACCAACACCACGTGGCGCTGGAACTACGCGACCAACTCCTCGACCGGCCAGCAGTACGACTGCTCGCTCGACAAGATCCCGTCCGACCTCACCTGGGCTCCGCCGGGGGGCACGGGCTCGCAGCCCACGTTCCAGGGCCTGGATGAGATCCCCGGCCCCGCCAAGCCGGCGACGATCTGGCGCAAGTACCCCGGCAACCCGGGCAGTCAGGATCCG
>Ga0164243_10013152_pt1 | contig 11670 bp, 7 predicted proteins | sample OricompcompostOP_FD_108781 | JGI IMG/M metagenome (GOLD analysis project Ga0164243, IMG submission 108781) | Organic Plus compost microbial communities from Emeryville, California, USA - Original compost - Organic plus compost (OP) | ecosystem: Engineered > Solid waste > Mixed feedstock >... | reverse complement strand
TCTCTCGCGCTCTACCGCCGTTACCGCCCGGAGTCCTTCGCCGAGGTCATCGGGCAGGGGCATGTCACCGACCCGCTGCAGCAGGCCCTGCGGAACAACCGGGTCAATCACGCGTACCTGTTCAGCGGCCCGCGCGGGTGCGGCAAGACGACCAGCGCCCGGATCCTCGCCCGCTGCCTGAACTGCGAACAGGGCCCCACCCCGACCCCCTGCGGCCAGTGCCAGTCCTGCCAGGACCTCGCGCGCAACGGCCCGGGTTCCATCGACGTCATCGAGATCGACGCGGCCTCGCACGGTGGTGTGGACGACGCCCGTGAGCTGCGCGAGAAGGCGTTCTTCGGACCGGCCTCCAGCCGCTACAAGATCTACATCATCGACGAGGCCCACATGGTCACGTCGGCCGGCTTCAACGCCCTGCTGAAGGTCGTCGAGGAGCCGCCGGAGCACCTGAAGTTCATCTTCGCGACGACCGAGCCCGAGAAGGTCATCGGGACGATCCGCTCGCGCACCCACCACTACCCGTTCCGGCTGGTCCCGCCGGGCACCCTGCGGGACTACCTCGCCGACGTCTGCCGCCGGGAGGACATCCCCGTCGAGGACGGCGTGCTGCCGCTCGTCGTGCGCGCCGGCCAGGGCTCCGTGCGTGACTCCATGTCGGTCATGGACCAGCTCCTCGCCGGGGCCAAGGAGGAGGGTGTGACCTATGCCATGGCCACCTCCCTCCTCGGGTACACCGACGGCTCGCTCCTCGACTCCGTCGTGGAGGCCTTCGCGACCGGTGACGGCGCCGCCGCCTTCGAGGTCGTGGACCGCGTCATCGAGGGCGGCAACGACCCGCGGCGGTTCGTCGCCGACCTGCTGGAGCGGCTGCGGGACCTCGTGATCCTGGCCGCCGTGCCGGACGCCGCCGAGAAGGGGCTCATCGACGCCCCCGCCGACGTCCTGGAGCGGATGCAGGTCCAGGCCGGCATCTTCGGCGCCGCCGAGCTCAGCCGCGCCGCCGACCTGGTCAACGAGGGGCTGACCGAGATGCGCGGCGCCACCTCGCCCCGGCTCCAGCTCGAACTGATCTGCGCGCGCGTGCTCCTGCCCGCCACCTACGGCGACGAGCGGTCCGTCATGGCCCGGCTCGACCGGCTGGAGCGGGGCGTGAGCTTCTCCGCCGGCGCCGGCGCCCCCGCGATGGGGTACGCCCCCGGTCCTGAGGCCCACGCGCCCGCGCCCCCGCAGGCCGCCGCCCCTCCGGTGCCGCCCGGCGGAGGGCTCGCCGCCGCCCGCGCCGCCGTACGGGGTCCGGGCGCCCCCGCCCCGGAGGCACCGGCCGCGGAGGCCCCGCCCGCGGCGGCGGCTCCGGCGCCCCAGGCTCCCGCCCCCTCCCCGGCTCCCGCTCCTTCCTCTGCTCCGACGCCGCCCGCGCCCCCGCAGGCGCCCGCCGCCCCCGGTGCCTGGCCCACCGCCGCTCCGGCGGGCGGCGGCCGGCGGCCCGGCGGCTGGCCCACGGCGGCCCCGGCGGGCGGCGGCGCCCCGGCATCCAGGCCCGGCGCTCCCGCGCCCGCGGCCGCGCCCGCACCCCCGCCCGCCGGGGGAGCCGGAGACGCGGCGTCCGCCTACGCGCCCCCGAGCGGCGGCCTCGACCCCCGCCAGCTCTGGCCGAACATCCTGGAGGCGGTCAAGAACCGCCGCCGCTTCACCTGGATCCTGCTCAGCCAGAACGCCCAGGTCGCCGGCTTCGACGGCACCACCCTCCAGCTCGGCTTCGTCAACGCGGGCGCCCGCGACAACTTCGCGAGCAGCGGCAGCGAGGACGTGCTGCGGCAGGCGCTGGCCGAGCAGTTCCACGTGCAGTGGAAGATCGAGGCGATCGTCGACCCGTCGGGCGGCGGCTCGGCGCCCCCGGCTCCGGGCGGTTCCCCCGGCTTCGGCGGAGGCGGCGCCGCCCCGGCCCCCGGCGGCTACGGCGGCCAGGCCGCCCCGCGCCCGGCCCCCGCCCCGCCCTCGGCACCGGCGGCCCCGTCGGCACCGGCCCCCGCCCCGGCCCCGCGGCCCAGCGCCCCGGAACCGCCCTCCGTCTCCATCGAGGACGACATCCCGGAGGACGACGACCCCGACCTCAACGAGTCGGCGCTGTCCGGCCGCGAGCTGATCGTGCGGGAGCTCGGCGCGACGGTGGTCGAGGAGATCACGAACGAGTAAGCCCCCAGGGGCCGGCTCGCGAAGGCCCGTACGCCGGGGCCGGATTTGGAGGCACGCACAGCTCCTGAGCCCCCGGCCCCTCGGCGTCCCGCACAAGAAGGCCGTTAGGCTGACCCCGTGAAGGTCCTCGTCATCGGTAGCGGCGCCCGCGAACACGCCCTGTGCCGCTCCCTGTCCCTCGACCCCGACGTCACCGCGCTGTACTGCGCGCCCGGCAACGCCGGCATCGCCGAGGTCGCCGAACTGCACCAGGTCGACGCCCTCGACGGCGAGGCCGTCGCCGCGCTGGCCGAACGGCTCGGCGCCGGCCTCGTGGTCGTCGGACCGGAGGCCCCCCTCGTGGCGGGGGTCGCCGACGCCGTGCGCGAGGCGGGCATCCCGGTGTTCGGCCCCTCCAAGGAGGCCGCGCAGCTCGAAGGTTCCAAGGCGTTCGCCAAGGACGTCATGGCCGCGGCCGGCGTCCCCACGGCCCGCTCCTACGTCTGCGTCACCCCCGCCGAGGTCGACGAGGCCCTGGACGCCTTCGGCGCCCCCTACGTCGTCAAGGACGACGGTCTGGCCGCCGGCAAGGGCGTCGTCGTGACCGCCGACCTCGACGCGGCCCGCGCGCACGCCAACGCCTGCGAGCGCGTCGTCATCGAGGAGTACCTGGACGGCCCCGAGGTCTCCCTCTTCGCCATCACCGACGGGCAGACCGTCGTGCCGCTCCAGCCCGCCCAGGACTTCAAGCGCGCCCTGGACGGCGACGAGGGCCCGAACACCGGCGGCATGGGCGCGTACTCGCCGCTGCCGTGGGCGGACCCGAAGCTGGTCGAGGAGGTCCTGGAGACGGTCCTCCAGCCGACCGTCGACGAGATGCGCCGCCGCGGCACCCCGTTCTCCGGACTGCTCTACGCCGGTCTCGCGATCACCTCGCGCGGTGTGCGCGTGATCGAGTTCAACGCCCGCTTCGGCGACCCGGAGACGCAGGTCGTGCTCGCCCGGCTGAAGACCCCGCTGGCCGGGGTGCTGCTGGCCTCCGCCCAGGGCCACCTGGCCGACCTGGAGCCGCTGCGCTGGAGCGACGACGCCGCGGTCACCGTGGTCGTCGCCTCCCACAACTACCCGGGCACCCCGCGCACCGGCGACCCGATCAGCGGCCTCGACGAGGTGGCCGCCGAGGACGCCCCGCACGCCTACGTGCTGCACGCCGGCACCCGGCGCGACGGCGAGGCGGTCGTGAGCGCCGGCGGCCGCGTGCTGTCCGTCACCGCGACCGGCGCCGACCTCACCGAGGCCCGGACCCGCGCCTACCGGGCGGTGGGCCGGATCGGGCTGGACGGCTCCCAGCACCGCACGGACATCGCCGCGAAGGCCGCCGCCGACGCGTAGCCCGTCCCGAGAGCCAACCGACCGGGCCCCGGATCCGTCTCAGGATCCGGGGCCCGGCGCGTACCGCAACCCGTGCGGCACGAGCGCCGGGATCAGAGGGGTGATCCTCGCTGTCCGTCATCCACCTTTCCCCAAAGCCATTCCATCGAGTGAGCGATGGCCCAACCGGCTGACGTGGGTCGACGCCCCAACTATGGTGCCGCGCAAGCGTTCCGGCACTTGGCCCACCGGCATTGCGATGTCGGTGGCGGGTGCCACAGTGGGGGAGTGAGCAGAGCCAGGACAGTTCCGACGACCAGGGCACCGCGGAGGGGGTGAGGTCCGGCCGTGACCGGTATGGGGATGGAAGCGGGGGCCCAGGCCGCGCGTGCCCGGGCCCTGGCGGTGCTGCGCGTCCGCAGCCGCGCCCTCGCCGTCGCCCTGCTGCCCGCGGCGTTCGCCGTGGTGCTGCTCGCCGGACCGTCCACCGGGCACCTCACGGGCCCGGGCTGGGACGCCGTGCGCTGGGTGCTCACCCCGTTCGCCGTGCTGGTGCTGCTGGCCGCCGGCGTCGTCGCGCTGGTCGTCGCCCGCGCCCGTCCCGCCGTCACGCCCACCGTGACGATCGGCGAGGAGCAGGCCCCCGACCTGTACCGGCTGGTGCGCGACCTGGCCGACCGGCTCGACGTCCCCGCCCCGTCCGCGATAGCGCTCACCCCCGACTGCGACAGCTGGCTGGAGGACCGCACCCATCGGTCCCACGGCCCGCCCCCGCCCGAGGAGCACGCGGACGACGGACTCACCGGCCTGCGCGGAGGCGGGCGCGGCCACCACCGCCGTACGCCGGCGGCGCCGGTCCTCGTCATCGGCTCCCCGTTCCTGTGGTGGATGCGGGTCGGGGAGCTGCGGGCCGTGCTCGCCCCGGTCGTCGCCGGCACCGGGCCCTCCGCGCACCCCGACATAGCCCAGGCGCGGCGCTTCGTCCGCGGCCTGGACGCCGCCGTGGCCGTCGCCGCCACGGGTGGCCGCTGTCCGGGGTCGCGGGTGGTGTGCGCGGGCCTAGGCCGGGTGGCGCGCCTGCTGCTGCGGAGCTGCCGGGAGCACGCGGCCGAGATGGAGCGCGGCGTGGCCGCCGCGGCCGCCGAGCGCGCACAGGCTGTGGACTACGGTCTGCGGATCGTCGCCCAGGAGCAGGTCGGCCTGGCCTACGCGGGCTGGGACCGGCTGCTGACGCGGGTCGCGCTGCCGGCCTGGCGGATGGGCCGCTGGCCGTCCCGGCTGGACGCCGGCGTGGTCGCCGCCCTCACCGAGCTCTCCCGGCGGGACCGGCTGGCGGAGGGGTTCGCCTCCCGGCTGGGCGAGCGTCCCGCCTGCGACCTCCTGGAGGAGCCCGGCACGGTCGACGAGGCCGCCTCCCTCCTGGCCGCCCGGCTGTTCCACGGCGGCCCGGCCGAGACCGGCCAGGACTGGTCGCCGGTGGGCTGGCAGGAGTATCCGGAGGAGGTCGTGGACCGCACCTGGCGTACGGACGCGGCCCGCCTCCACCGCGTCCTCGACGCCCTCGGCGTCCGCCGCGGTCCGGGCGACGCGCCCCCCGGCTCCGACGGCCCGACCCTCTCCCGCGTCCTGGACCACCTGACGGCCCCCCGGCCGGACGCGCTCCCGGAAGCACCGGACCCGCCCGCCGCCGACGACCTCGACCCCTACGAGGACCAGGAGACCGAGCGGAGTTCGGCCCTGGCCGCCGGGATCACCGCCGAACTGGCCCGCGAGGAGGCCGCCGCGCCCGCCGGGAGGCCGGCCGCGCCCGCCCCCGAGACCTCGCTGCTGGACATCGGCACCCTCCCGCTCTTCCCGCTCCAGCCGCCCCGCAGCTCCCGCGAGCTGCTCACCGACCACGTGACCGCGATGGTCTGCTGCGCGGCCATGGACACCGCGGGCGCGACACCCGGTCTCGACTGGCTCGACGGGCCCACGCTGCTCATCGACGGCGAACGCGCCACCGACCTCACGCCCCGGGTCCTGCGCCTCATCGAGGACGGCGATCCGGCGCCCTTGCGCGCGTGGCTCGTGGAGTCGGGGATACGCCCCGAGAAGCCGGTGCGCCTGGTCTGACGGGCGGGGACGCGGCGGGCGCCCCGGCCGCGCGCCCCGGAGCGACGGAACTCAGTCGGAGCCCCCGGTTCCACTTTCGGCCAATTCGCAACGAATAGTGACAGGAAGCGAGCGCAATGTGATGTGCTGGGGTCGATAGCGCATATGGCAAGGGCTTACGCCACGCCGGCCGGTGAAGCCCTGCCGCAGGGAGGCACCACCGGGCAAGCGCATCAGGCGTACGACAGGCACCACCGGCACCGCACGAAGCACGACGCGCACCACCCAGCACCGTGAGCACGACGTGCACCACCGCACCACCGGCACGGCGTGCGCCCGGCGCGCCGGGCCGGACGACGCTCGATGTGCGCACACGGGGACAAGGGAGGGGTACGGCCATGGGGTCGGAGCAGATCCGCCGCTGGGAGTCGGGGGCTCTCGCGCACGCCGTGACGGACCCCTTCGGACAGGGCCCGGTCCCCTGGCTGCGCGGCAACGTGACGTACTTCGACGACACCGGCCAGGTGGTCCCCTGGTACCTCGACGGCCAGGCCCACCCGCCGACGTCCGGCACCCCGAGGGTCCCCGCGCCCCGCAGCGCCGGACCCCGCTCCGCGGACGACGTCCACCGGCAGATCAAGGGATTCACCTCCACCGGAGCGGTCGCGCCCGGCGAGGCGGTCGACTTCCACATCACGGTCGACCCGCCCCAGGAGTTCGCCGTCGACATCTACCGCATCGGCCACTACGGCGGGGACGGCGCCGCCAAGATCACCACGAGCCCCCGGCTGTCCGGCATCGTGCAGCCCGCGCCGCTCACCGCCGACCGCACCGTCTCCTGCCACCACTGGTGGCTGTCCTGGCGCCTCCAGGTCCCCAGCTACTGGAGCAACGGCGCCTATGTCGCCGTCCTCACCACCCACGACGGCTACCGCTCCCACATCCCGTTCACCGTCCGCGACAACCATCCGGCGGACCTGCTCCTGCTCCTGCCCGACGTCACCTGGCAGGCGTACAACCTGTATCCGGAGGACGGCCGCCTCGGCGCCAGCCTTTACCACGCGTGGGACGAGGACGGCCGGCTGCTCGGCGAGGACGACGCCGCGACCACCGTCTCCTTCGACCGCCCCTACGCCGGCGCGGGCCTGCCCCTGCACGTCGGCCATGCCTACGACTTCATCCGCTGGGCCGAGCGCTACGGCTACGACATCGCCTACGCCGACGCCCGCGACCTGCACGGCGGACACGTCGACCCGACCCGGTACCGCGGCCTGGTCTTCCCCGGCCACGACGAGTACTGGTCGGTGAACATGCGCCGCACGGTCGAGCTCGCCCGGGAGAACGGCACCTCGCTGGTGTTCCTCTCCGCCAACTCCATGTACTGGCAGGTGGAGCTGGGCCCCTCCCCGTCCGGCGTCCCCGACCGCCTGCTCACCTGCCGCAAGCGCAGGGGGCCGGGGCGCCCGGTGCTCTGGCGGGAGATCGACCGCCCCGAGCAGGAGCTCATCGGCATCCAGTACGCCGGGCAGGTCCCCGAGCCGCACCCGCTGATCGTCCGCAACGCCGACCACTGGCTGTGGGAGGCCACCGGCGCCCACGAGGGCGACGAGATCCCCGGCCTGGTGGCCGGCGAGGCCGACCGCTACTTCCCGCGCACCCCGCTGCCCGGCCACGAGGAGCGCATCCTGCTCGCGCACTCCCCGTACGCCGACCGCGAGGGGGTGCTCCGCCACCAGGAGACCTCGCTGTACCGGGCGCACTCGGGCGCCCTGGTCTTCGCCTCCGGCACCTTCGCCTGGTCCCCGGCGCTCGACCGCCCGGGCCATGTCGACCCCCGGGTCCAGCGTGCCACCGCCAACCTCCTGGACCGCATCTGCAAGCGTGACTGAGCTCACGCGGCCGGCCCCGGCCGTCACCCCGCCCCACCCCCGGTCCACGGCCGGCGCCCCGTACGGGACAATCGACGCATTGGACAGACTCACGGGGAGGAACCGTGTCCGGATTCGTAGAAAAGCCCGAACCGCTTCAGGTTCCGGGCCTGGTGCACCTGCACACCGGCAAGGTGCGCGAGCTGTACCAGAACGAGGCCGGTGACCTCGTGATGGTCGCCAGCGATCGCCTGTCCGCGTACGACTGGGTGCTGCCCTCCGAGATCCCGGACAAGGGCCGCATCCTCACCCAGCTCTCCCTGTGGTGGTTCGACCAGCTCGCCGACCTGGTCCCCAACCACGTGCTGAGCACCGACGTGCCCGACGGCGCCCCCGCCGACTGGGCCGGCCGCACCCTCGTCTGCAAGTCCCTGCGGATGGTCCCGGTCGAGGCGGTGGCCCGCGGCTACCTCACCGGCTCCGGGCTCGCCGAGTACAACGACACCCGCACGGTCTGCGGGCTGGCCCTCCCCGAGGGCCTGGTCGACGGCTCGGAACTGCCGGCGCCGATCTTCACCCCGGCCACCAAGGCCGCCGTCGGCGAGCACGACGAGAACGTCTCCTACGAGGAGGTCGCCCGCCAGGTCGGCGCGGACACCGCCGCCCGGCTGCGGCAGACGACGCTCGCCGTGTACGCGCGCGGCCGGGACATCGCCCGGGAGCGCGGGATCATCCTCGCGGACACCAAGTTCGAGTTCGGCTTCGACGGGGACACCCTGGTCATCGCCGACGAGGTCCTCACCCCGGACTCCTCGCGCTTCTGGCCGGCCGAGCAGTGGGAGCCGGGCCGCGCCCAGCCGTCGTACGACAAGCAGTTCGTACGGGACTGGCTGACCTCGCCGGCCTCCGGATGGGACCGGGCGAGCGAGCAGCCCCCGCCGCCGCTGCCGCAGGACGTCGTGGACGCGACCCGCGCCAAGTACGTGGAGGCGTACGAGCGTCTGACGGGCACCAGCTGGAGCTGAGGGACGCTCATTCCCGGCCCGGCCGGGCGAGCCGCGCGCGCACCCAGCGTGGATCGGGGTTGGTGTGCGGCCGCCCGGCGACGACGACCGTCGGCACGGTCTCGTCGCCGCCGTTGGCCGCCCTGACCTCCGCCGCCCCGGCCGGGTCCCGCCAGATGTCCACCCAGTGCGCCCGGCGGGCCCGCACGCCCAGCCGGAGGCGCAGCCGCAGGCAGTAGGCGCAGCCCGGCCGCCAGTAGACGACCGGGCGGCCGTCGGCGGCGGCGCGCCGGACCGCCTCCTCGGCGCTGACCGCCCTCGGGAAGACCAGCGGTGAGTGCAGGGCCGCGAGCAGCAGGAACACCACGGCGACGGACAGTGCCTCGGCCGGGTTCCCGCTCAGGAGGAAGCCGGCCGCGAGGACCGCGCCCCCGAGCGCGAAGCGGGCCGGCAACGTCCAACTGCGTGTCATGGTCACGCACGCTACCGCGTCGCGTCCCACGCGAAAGGCCCCGGTCGATGACCGGGGCCTCTGCTCTGGAGCGAACGACGAGGTTCGAACTCGCGACCTCAACCTTGGCAAGGTTGCGCTCTACCAACTGAGCTACGTTCGCATGCGCCGTGGCGCGGGAACCACTATACCCAACCCCGGGAGCGCGCGAGGCGCACCGCCGCGTGCCGGTTCTCCGCGCCGAGCTTCGAGACGGCGGAGGACAGATAGTTCCGCACGGTCCCCTGGGACAGCGCGGCGCGCTCCGCGATCTCCGCGACGGGCGCCCCGTCGGCGGCGAGTTCCAGCACCTCGGCCTCACGGGCGGTCAGCGGGGAGTCCCCGGCGGCGATGGCGTCGGCCGCCAACTCGGGGTCGACGTACCGGTTTCCGCCGTGCACGGTCCGGATGATCTCCGCGAGCCGCTGGGCGCTCACCGTCTTCGGGACGAACCCACGCACACCCGCCTCGAGGGCCCGCTTGAGATGTCCGGGCCGCCCGTGACTGGTCACGATCAGCACCCGGCACTCCGGCAGTTCGGCCCGCAGCGCTGTGGCGACCTTCACACCGTCGGCTCCCGGCATCTGGAGGTCGAGGACCGCCACGTCGGGCCGGTGGGCCAGGGCCATGGCGAGCGCCTCGGGGCCGCTGGCCGCCTCGGCGACGATCAGCAGGTCGTCCTCCAGGGAGAGCAGCGTGGCGAGCGCGCCGCGGATCAGATGCTCGTCGTCGGCCAGCAGCAGCCGCACCGGCCCGCTCATACGGCGGCCTCCCGCACCCCGGCGTCCACCAGCGGCACATCCGCCACCAGCCGGAACGCCCCCTCACCGACCCGGCCGGCCTCCAGCGTGCCGGCCACGGCCGCGAGCCGCTCCCGCAGCCCGGCGAGGCCGGAGCCCCCACCCCCGTCGGAGGCTCCGGCAGCTCCGTCGTTCTCCACCTTCAGCACCACTCGTCCCTCACGCACCCCTACATCCACCGTGCACCGCTCGGCGTTCCCGTGCCGCAGCACATTCGTGGTCGCCTCCCGGACGACCCAGGCCAGCGCCGACTGCACGTCGACCGGCAGCCCGGCCGTCTGTCCCGTCACCTCGCACGCGATCCCCGCCGCCGTCAGCACGCCCTGGGCACCGGTCAGCTCCACCTCGAGGTCGGCCTCCCGGTAGCCGCGTACGACGTCCCGCACCTCGCGCTGCGACTCCTGCGCGATCCGCTGCACCTCGATCATCTGCTCGACGGCCTCGGGCCGCCCGCGCCGCGCCAGCTGCACGGCCAGTTCGCTCTTCAGGGCGATGACGGCCAGGTTGCGCCCCATCACGTCGTGCAGATCGCGCCCGAACCGCAGCCGCTCCTCGGCGACCGCGAGCCGGGCCCGGGTCTCGCGGGCCTCGTCCAGTTCGAAGACGGCCCGCAGCAGCCAGAGGGAGAACACGGCGGTGAAGGAGGTGAAGCCGCTGCCCAGCAGCACGATCACCGCGAGGACCAGCGCTTCGAGCGGGATCCCGGTGATCGCGAGCACGAGGAGACCGGACCCGGCGGCGAAGCCCGCGACGAGGGCGTACACCTGCCTGCGCTCGCGGATCCCGAGGACGATGATGCCCATCCCGAAGATCGTGGTGACGCCGAAGACGCCGCCCATGCTCGTGGCCAGGTCGTCGTCGTCCGGGCCGTACTCGGCGAGGGCGAGGCTCGTGACGGCGATCGCGGCGGTGGCGGCGCCGAGGGCCCACATCAGCCGGAGCGGCTGCTCACGCCTCCCGCGCACCCAGTCCACCGCGTGCGACACGGTCACCAGGCAGAGCGCCGAGTGCGCGCAGACCATGAGCAGCAGCCACCCGCCCGACGCGCCGCCCGGGTGGCGGAGCAGCGGCACCCCGGCGCTGACGACCTCGATCACCGCGAAGAAGTGGAACGACCCCCGGGTGTACGTCTCCACCTTCGCCGGGGTGCTCTTCCCCCGCCACCACCTGCCGGGCCCGCGCATACGTCCGTGTCCCCTCCGTCAGCGCCGCGGTTCCCACCGGAACCACCGCCGTACAGCAAACACGGCGAGGACCGTCCAGGCCAGCGCCGTGGTGACGGCACCGAGCGTCTCGTACGCGGACAGCCCGCCGGTCCAGCCGCCCCGGATCAGGGTGATCACCGGTGTCAGCGGCAGCAGTTCGCACACCGACGCCATCCGGTCGGGCAGGACCTCCAGGGGCACGAACATCCCGGAGAAGATCATGGAGAGCAGCACCACGGGCAACGTCGTGACCTGCGCGCTCTCGACGCTACGGGTGAAGGAGGAGGTCACCGCGGCGAGCGCCGCGCACAGCACGAACCCCGACAGCAGGCCCAGCACGGCGAGATGGGGAGCGCGGGGCGCGCCCACGTCGAGCAGGACGGCGCAGCCGATCGCCAGCACCACACTCTGCGCGAGGCCGACGGCCACGGCCGGCAGCGCGGCCCCGGCGAGGATCTCGGTGTCCCGCGGCTCGCCGGTGCGCAGCCGCTTGAGGACGAGTTCCTCGCGCCGGGCGGTGTAGACGCTCACGAGCGTGGCGTACACCGCGTACAGCAGCGAGAAGCCGATGGAGGCGGGCAGGATCACCGTGCCGAGGGTGAGACCCGCCTCCGCCAGATCCATCTGCTTCGCCGCCTCGCGTGCGCTCAGCGGCAGGATCAGCGG
>Ga0164243_10013151_pt1 | contig 11670 bp, 14 predicted proteins | sample OricompcompostOP_FD_108781 | JGI IMG/M metagenome (GOLD analysis project Ga0164243, IMG submission 108781) | Organic Plus compost microbial communities from Emeryville, California, USA - Original compost - Organic plus compost (OP) | ecosystem: Engineered > Solid waste > Mixed feedstock >... | reverse complement strand
TCGCGCTGCGCCTGAACACCCGCCCCCGCAAGACTCTCAACTGGCAGACTCCAGCCCAGGCCCTCGACCGAGGACTACTTGCAACAGCCGGTTGAGACCGCCCACTGAAAAGCGCCTCTGACCTGCGAAAACGTCGCCTGCCATTGGTTGACCGAAGTTGGCCAAATCGGGCTGTTTTCGGACCTTTTGCGGACTGTTTGCGGACCGATAGCGCTGCCGGTCAGTATGTCGGAATCCCGACTGCCTGGCGCGCGTCGCGGGAGATCGTACGGACCCATCCAAAGTACAGTTTGGGCGAGGACGCCTGATCGGTGGGAACACTGCGATGAAATTGAAGATCTGCCAGATCCGCGACAACGGAAGCGCGTTACGACTCGTGGAGGCGGGTGTCGATTACCTCGGTTTTCATGTTCTTGACGAGTCAAAGATCCAGGAACAAGCACGCTCAGCAGTCATCAACAAGCAATTGCGAGCAATGGGATTCGAAGGTGGTGTGCTGCTGACGAAAGCCCACGATCTCGAATTGAACCGCCCCGGCGTGTCCGGAGGCCGGATTTCTTGGCTCAGCCGGTCGGCGTGAGCTCGTTCCTTGCAGCGTAGTGGAGTTCCTCGGCTGCGATCGGGGTCAGGTCGTCGAGGGCCTCGTGGGGTCGCTCGTTGTTGAAGAAGTCGACCCAGTTCAGGGTCTCTAGTTCGACGTGCTCGACGCCGCGCCAGGGGCCCTCTGGTCGGATCAGTTCGGACTTGTAGAGCCCGATCTGGGACTCGGCCAGGGCGTTATCGTAGGCATCGCCGACGGATCCCACGGACGGGTTGACGCCGGCCTCGACGAGCCGCTCGGTGAAGGCGAATGACACGTATTGCGATCCGGCGTCGGTGTGATGGATCAGCCCAGTCAGGTCGGTGACTCCGGCTTGTGAGCGGGTCCAGATCGCGTGCTCGAGGGTGTCGAGGACCAGGGCGGTCGTTATCCGGGTCGCCGCGCGCCAGCCCACGATCCGCCGGCTGAACACGTCGAATACGAACGCGACATAGACCGTCCCGGACCAGGTTGCGACATAGGTGAAGTCCGCGACCCACAGCTGGTTGGGCCGGGACGCGAAGAACTGCCTATCGACCAGATCAGCCGGTCGCTCGGTGCCGTCGCTTGGGACCAGCCGGAACTTCCTGCGTCGCATGGCGCCCGCCCAGCCCTGCTGGCGATAGAGCCGCTCAACAGTGCACCGAGCGACCTCGTGGCCCTGCCCACGCAGATGCAACCACATCTTGCGCGCACCGAACCTGGCGAACAGCTTCTGACGAGACCGCTCGGTCTGGATCAACTCCACGATCTGCGCATCTCGCAACGCCCGCTTCGACGGCTGCCTGGAGGTGTTGTCGTAGTAGGTGCTCGGGGCAATCTTCATGCCGTGCTCAGTCAGCACAGCGCAGATCGGCTCGACCCCGAACTCCTCCTTATGGGCGGTGATGAACTCCGTCAATACCGATGTGGGCGGTCGAGCTCCGCCGCGAAGAAAGCCGACGCGGACTTCAAGATCTCGTTCGCCCGCCGCAGCTCAGAGACCTCTTTCTTCAACGCCTTGATCTCAGCGATGTCCTCGCTGGTCTTGCCCGGCCGCACGCCCCCATCGACCTCGGCCCGGCGCACCCACTTGCGCAACGACTCAGGCGACGTGATCCCGAGCTTGCCAGCGATCGACTTGATCGCCGCGTACTCCGACTCGTAATCACCCCTGGACTCCAACACCATGCTGACCGCGCGCTCCCGGAGCTGCTGCGGATACTTCGACGGACGTGCCATGAGAATCATCCTTCCAACGAAAGGACTCTCCAGACATCCCGGGGCGGTTCAGATCGATCTACTCGCCCAGCACGTCGCTGAGATCGGCACGGTCGGGGACGACCAGTGGCTGTTCGGCGAGGACGACGAGCCGCCGCACCAGAACACCGTCGGCTACTGGTGGCGCAAGACGCTGCAGGCCGCTGGGCTTAGCGGCATCAAGCTCCACGACCTGCGCCACTTCTACGCATCCGGCCTCATCGCGGCTGGCTGCGACGTCGTGACAGTCCAACGCTCGCTCGGCCATGCCAAAGCCACCACAACGCTGAACACCTACGCTCACCTTTGGCCGACTGCAGAAGACCGGACCCGTGCGGCGGCGCAGTCGATCATCGAGGCGTCGCTAGGCGATCAGTCGACTACCGATGACCGCTGAGACCGGCTACCGCGACGTATCCGCCGTTGGTGCAAGGGGTAGGTCGTAGCGGCTCCCTCTGGTAGCCCAGAACGACGCTGCGGGCGGGCTAGGTTCGGTCGGGTCGAGTACGCCAGCCGCGTTGCGATTCTGACGGACGAAGTCCAGCGAGTTCGATCGACGAGACCACCGGGGCGAAACGACTGCTGTCTCGATCAGCCCTCGGCCGACCTGCGGCGAGGCACCGACGTGGCGACCGGCGACGAAGTTCCGGGCGCATACGAGTTGGGGCTGTTGCTATCGAGAGCCATCAGAGCCAGCGTCTTGATGAACAGCCACCGGAGGCGGAAGGCACGAATGGCCAGCAGCACCGCAGAGACCTCTACAAGCCACTGAACCCATGGACGGCCGTCGGCCCTGGCATCACCGGCAATTGCTCCGATACAGACGCCGACAGCAACCAGCGGCGCTGAGAGCGAGGCTCGCCAGGCTGAAACCAGTTGAGTGCTCAGGACCTTCTTCATGATGTCGACACGATCGCCCTTCGCGGAACCATAGAAGAAGGCGATTGATGCAGTCGCGAAGCCGAACAGGAGCGCGCTCACTGAAGCGAGGGTTGTGTAAATGCGCATCCGGTCATCTTTGACCAAGTCCGACATTTGCCCCATGTCTGCCCATCGCACGAGTGCAGTGTGCACGCCGACGATGACCGCGACCAGAACCCAATCTACGAGTGGCCGGTCACTCCACAAGCCTCGTACGGTGATCCACAACTGCTTCATACGAGTCAGCATCACAGGCTCCTAGGACACTAGCTTCGAGGCCGGTCTACCGCGGTCTGAAGGTCCTTCTCAAGCCGATTGTAGGCCTGCTGCATAGCGCGGGCGGCAGAAGCGCGCCTAGTCGATTTGCCTTCCTTGTCGACCACTTCCACCTCGACGGTCTCGGCCAATTTGTCCTTCAACATGTTGATGTCGTCGGACTTCTCCTTCTCCTTGCTCAAGAAGGTCAACTTGGCGGCGTCGACGTCTGGGATCGACTGGCCATCGGCGGTCAGCGCGAGGAGGCCGGTGGCCTCACTCATGATCGCCTCGGACTCGGCCGCGTTGCCGTGATCGCGGGTGGTGTAGATCCGCATCTCCACCATGACGGAACCGAACTTCTGCTGTAGGAAGTCGAACGTGTCTGCAATCCGGGGAGCCTTGCCGGCGAGCGCCTGCCCGGCGGTGGAGCGGGCTCGGATAGTGATCCCGCGGGCCTCTTCGATGTCCTGAACCCGCTGGGTCACAGACACACGCGACAGCGGCTGAACGGCTAGGTCGGGAAGACCGTCGAACAGGGCCATCGCGTTCACCCAGCGCTCAAAACTTCCAGCACCAGGTCCCGTGTTAGTTCGGATCATTCCGACGATGTTGGAGGGGAAGAACCCCACGTGAGTCGTCTCGGCCACGCCCTGCGTCTCCGCGATCTGGAGCGCCGTGAGCGTCCCGTCGCCTCTGTCGAACAACTCGGGCAGTTCGAAGTCCTCGCGGATCTTACTGAAGAGCAACATGTCGGGGTAACCGCTCAAGGACCAAGGGCCGCCGTGGTGATCCTCCCCGGCGATCTTCACGGTCCTGTCGTCGACGCTCACATCCGAGTGGGCTAATGCCGTGGTCGTCTTCGACCAAGGCAATTCACCTTCCACTGGCAATCCAGTCTTCAAGTCAACCACCTCGAAGAATCGAACGGTTCGTGACTGAACGATCTTCTGCGCCATCGTCGGTGATCCCTGCTGTCCCTGAGTGTTGATGGACATAGTGTCACCACTCGGGGTCAATTTGTCCTTATTCAGACAGAAGGCGTCCTCCTTTCTCGATGACAGGACTCTGGGCGGGGAGAGATGACGGCAAGGTGGAGTCTCTCCGGTGTCGAAGCTGCAGGAGAAATCGCATGGTCGAGTGGGTTCTCGTTCTCCCATGCCTGCTGAACCGGACCGAGCGCAAACCTACTGAAGAATCTCAACGCCGCCGTCGGGCCCGACGACCCAGACCTCGATTCCGGCGCCAACGAGCGAAGGCGCAGTCTCGGTCCACAACTTCCGGTAGATCGGAAAGTCCGGGAAACACATCACCGACCTCGAGGCTGGCTCACGGGTACGCAACTTCATCGCCGGGACCAAGGCATGAGAAAACCACTTCGGCGCCTGGTTGGCCGGCGTCGTTGTTTTCGGTTGCCCCTTCTTGGATCCGGCCGCATAGACAGTGGACGGGTATCCCTTGACTTCGACGCCGAGCCTTTCACCCCCGAGCTCCGCGACGACGTCCACGCCGTGCTCTCGCGTGGCAGTGTTCGCCGTACGAACAATCGTCCAGCCCTGAGCCCGCAGCCACTCGACCAGCAGTCGCTGTGTGTTCTCTTCGGTGTGCCACTCAGAGCCCGCCTGCGCAGGCAACCCAGCAGGCGGAGTCGAAGCAGATTGTGGGACGTCTCGGCCACTTCGCCATTCGTCTATCTCGTCCGGTAAAGCTGGTCTGAATGCGCCGTGACCAACCCGCGTGAGGAATGGTTCGCGATTCGCGAACTGCGACCTGTTGTCGACGTTCCAACTCGCGCCGCGCGTATGGACCCGAATGGTGCTGTCGGTTGCCTTCGCGGGAGCATGCCGACGGAACCACGAGATCACTTCTTGGGAGGTGAAAGTTCCGGTCTGCGTCCCGGCGTACTCGCGCAGCAGATCCCACACACTTGATTCATGTCCGGATGCCACGGGACGAGCATCCCACGGACTTCCGCCAAGTGAGTGGTGAAGATGGTGTGGCGAGGTGAACGCCGTGGACTTAGGACCGCCTCAGTCCGTCGCAATCGGCCAACCCGTCGACTACCAACGATGCGGGATACGCTCAGCCGCCGACACAGTTTCATTCAGCGCGCGCAGGCGAGACAGACTCATCGGCGCCTGCCCGTTGCTTTGAACGGGTCCGGCGGCCTGCGCAGCGATGGCCAAGGGTCCGTTGAAAACCTCCTCGTGGTCCACCTCCGGAGAACGGGACAGCCTCAATACGATCAGCGCATCGGCACTAACGTGCGAGGTCATCCGGATCGCCACCCCTCTCGAGCCGTAGGTCGCCTTGATCTCGACCCTTCGACCGTCCGTCGTCACCGCGTCGTGCCCGGCCGACGAAGCCGGCACCAGCCTGAGGTCGAATCTCGCTTCAGCCGCCGCCTCACCAATGGAACCGACGAGGTGGCCGTCCAGTGGGAACTTCCTGCCCGGATGCATCTCCTCGAGCTCGGTCACGATCGCATGCAGCCGATCAACGAGCACAGCTGTTCGCGCAGTCCGACTCCCGTGGTCAATGTCATTGATGCTGGGTCGTCCGGCGAGGGAATCGGGCACGGACCAATGATGCCTCGCGCCTCGACCTGGGTGCAGAGTCGAGGCAGATTCAGCCGTCAGATTCCATTCCGACGTTGCCTTTTTTCGGCATGTCGTACGGCAACCGTCAAAAACGACGCTGAGAACGTCCGAATAGACGCCCCTTCTCACGGATTGTCCTAAAGCTTTGCGGACTATTTGCGGACCGCTGGCCCTCAACAGGCCTCTGAACTGCGCAAACGCGCGGATTCAGACGTTGAAGCGGAACTCCACCACGTCGCCGTCGGCCATGACGTAGTCCTTGCCCTCCATGCGCACCTTGCCAGCGGACTTGGCGGCGTTCATCGAGCCGGCCTCGACGAGGTCGTCGAAGGAGACGATCTCGGCCTTGATGAAGCCGCGCTGGAAGTCGGTGTGGATGACGCCCGCGGCCTCGGGGGCGGTCGCGCCCTGCGGGATCGTCCAGGCGCGCGACTCCTTGGGCCCTGCCGTCAGGTAGGTCTGCAAGCCGAGCGTCTGGAAGCCGACGCGAGCAAGGGCATCCAGGCCCGGCTCCTCGACGCCCATGTCGGCCAGCATCTCGGCACGCATCTGCTCGGCGTCCTCGTCGTCGCCCAGCTCGACCAGCTCGGCCTCGCTCTTGGCGTCCAGGAACACGGCCTCGGCCGGGGCGACGAGCTCGCGCATCCGCGACAGCAGTGCCTCGTCGCTCAGCTCCTCGGCGTCGCAGTTGAAGACGTAGATGAAGCGCTTGGACGTCATCAGGTGCAGGTCACGCAGCAGCTCGAGGTCGAGGCCTGCGTTCAGCACACCGATGCCGGCTTCCAACGACTCCTTGGCCTTCTTCGCCTCCTCGAACACCGGGACGAGCGACTTCTCCTTGCGGGACTCCTTGTCCAGGCGGGGCAGCGCGTTGTCGATCGTCTGCAGGTCGGCGAGGGCCAGCTCGATCGAGATGGTCTCGATGTCGTTGCCGGGGTTCACGTCGCCGTCGACGTGGGTGACGTCCTCATCGCGGAACACGCGGGTCACCTGGCATATCGCATCAGACTCGCGGATGTGGGACAGGAACTTGTTGCCCATCCCCTCCCCCTCGGACGCGCCGCGCACGATGCCGGCGATGTCGACGAACTGGACGGTCGCGGGCAGGATCTTCTCCGACCCGAAGATGTCGGCGAGTGCCTGGAGTCGCGAGTCGGGGACACCGACAACACCGACGTTCGGTTCGATCGTGGCGAACGGGTAGTTCGCGGCGAGGACGTCGTTCTTGGTGAGGGCATTGAAGAGCGTCGACTTGCCCGCGTTGGGGAGTCCGACGATGCCGATGGAGAGTGCCACGAGGAGCAATCCTACGGGCTCGGCGCACGACCGCTGACGGCCGTGGGCAGCGCCTGCGAGGATCGACGCATGACCGTCATCAAGATCAATGCCATCTCCGTCGCCGAGGGCTCGGGCGACGAGCTCGCCCACCGCTTCGCCGCGCGAGCTGGAGCCGTCGACGACCAGGACGGCTTCGAGGGCTTCGAGCTGCTGAAGCCCACCGACGACCGCACCACGTGGCTCGTGGTCACCCGCTGGCGCGACGACGAGTCCTTCGAGGCCTGGGTGTCTTCGCCGGCCTTCGCCCACGGGCACCGCTCGGAGGCCGAGCGCTCCGGTGGCGAGGCCCAGCGTCCGGTCGGCGTCCACAGCGAGCTGTGGTCGTACACGGTGGCCGGGGGCTCCTCGGCGTCCTGACGCCACGGGACGCGCCTGCCCGGTTCTGTCGGTGGGTGCGGTGAGGATGGCGACATGGAAGCCTTCCCCCTTCTGCTCACCGCCTTGCTCGCCCTCCTGGCCGGCCTCGCCGTCGGCATGCTGCTGGGCATGCGTCGCGCGCCCTCGATGAGCGCTGACGACCTCAGCCTCTCCACCACTGCGACGGCCACCGCCGTGGCGCCCGTGCGCGAGAGCCTCGACCACTTCGCCGAGCGCCTCCGCCAGCTCGAGACGAGCCGCATCGAGTGGCACGCCCAGCTGCGCGAGCAGGTCGAGTCGGTGCGCCAGGGCAACGACTCACTGCGACGAGAGACGGCCTCGCTCGCCACCGCGCTGCGCCGCCCCCAGGTGCGCGGACGCTGGGGCGAGATGCACCTCAAACGCACCGTCGAGCTCGCCGGCATGGTCGACCATTGCGACTTCGAGCTGCAGGTCAGCGTGCGCGGCGACGACAGCCTGCTGCGTCCTGACATGGTGGTGCGCCTCGCCGGCGGCAAGCGCGTGGTCGTCGACTCCAAGGTTCCGCTCGATGCCTACCTCGACGCCACCGAGGCCGACTCCGACGACGAGGGCCTCGTGCACCTGCAGCGCCACGGCCGCCAGGTCCGCACCCACGTCGACCAGCTCTCCGCGAAGTCGTACTGGAGCCAGTTCGACAGCTCACCGGAGTTCGTGGTGCTGTTCGTCCCGGGCGAGGCCATCTTGTCCGCCGCACTCGAGGCCGACCCGTCGCTGCTCGAGCACGCCGCCGCCAAGAAGGTCGTCCTGGCCAGTCCCACGACGCTCATCGCCCTGCTGCGCACCGTCGCCCATGCCTGGACGCAGGAGCAGCTGGCCGACAACGCCCGCGAGATCTGGACGCTCGCCCGCGAGCTGCACGAGCGACTCGGCACGGTCGCCGGCCACGTCGACCGCCTCGGCCGCTCGCTCGACGGCGCCGTGCGCGGCTACAACGAGGCGGTCAGCTCGCTCGAGTCGCGGGTGCTCGTCAGTGCACGCCGGATGTCGGCGTTGCAGGTGTCCGACGCACCCCTTGCGTCACCCCGGCTCGTCGAGTCGACGACACGCTCCATGACCGCTCCCGAGCTCGTGGATGGACTACCGTCGTAAGCATGTCGTCGACAGCGGCGCGTACTCCCGTCGCCTTCTCACGGCGCGACCTCAGCGCCCGCGGCGTGGTCGTGCTCGCCGGTCTTGCGATGGCCGCCGTCATCATCCTCGACCTGCTCGACGGACGCCTCGGCCTCGTGTTCTCGCTCGGCTTCGTGCTCGTGGTGGCCACGGCGCCCCTGAGCGTCGTCGACGGATCCTTGTTCACCACCGCCGTCCTGCCACCCGTGCTGCTCGTCGTGACCCTCGGCGTCGTCGCCATCGTCGCCCAGCAGGCCATCCAGGTCGACGGCCTGCCCGACAGTGCCGGTGCCATGGGCACACTCATGGGCGGTGTCATCGACCGCGGCGTCGTCCTGCTCGTCGGCGAGGCACTCGCCCTGCTCGCCATCGGCCTGCGGCTCTCCGCGCGGGTGCGCTGAGCACCGCTCAGCCGGTCACCTCGTCCACGAAGCACCAACGCCAGGCCTCGCCCGGCTCGAAGCTGCGCATCACCGGATGCCCGGTCTCCTCGAAGTGCCGCGTGCCGTGCTGACCAGGTGAGGAGTCGCAGCAGCCGACGTGCCCGCAGGCCATGCACAGTCGCAGGTGCACCCACTGCGCCCCCTCGCGCAGGCACTCCTCACACCCGGTCGGGGTGACGGGCTGCGGCACGGTGCACGCCTCGACCAGGTGCTCGCACGGCCCGTTCGGCTCGTAGGTCGGACGCAGGTCCTCCTCGCGGTCGGCGGTCGTCTCGTCCTCGTAGAGGCGGTCCAGGATCGACTCCTCAGCATCGAGGGCGCCCAGCACGTTGCGCAGGATCTCCTGGTCGACCGTGCCGAGAGCCCGGATGCGCAGCACCTCGGCCCGCTCGCGGGCGATCATCTCGGCGCGTGCGCGTGAGTACTGCGCGCTCGGCGTCTCGACACCACCCAGGCGCTCCCACACCGAGTTGACCCGGTCGTTCGCCCGGTCGCGCAACCTCTTGAGCACCCCTGCGGGCACTCTGCCGGCGAGCTCCTCGTCGAGATAAGCGGTGCCAGCAGCCATCACGGCCTGGTAGACGGTCGCCTCCTGCAGATGGTCCTCGTGACGATCGGGCCCGGCGATGCGCAGGCGCCGCACGAGCCACGGCAGCGTCAGTCCCTGGACGAGCAGCGTGCCGATCGTGACGACGAAGGCGATGAGCACCAGCACCTCGCGGTGCGGGACGTCCTCGGGCAGCAGGAACACCGCCGCCAGCGTGACCACACCACGCATCCCAGCCCAGCCGATGACGAGGACGGTGCGGGGTGACGGTGCCGGATCGGCCGCGCGTATCGACGGCACGAGCCGTGGCAGGTACGTCGCCGGGAACAGCCACACCAGGCGCAGCACGATCACGGCGGCCAGGACCGCCGCGCACGACCCCGCGATGAGGCCCGGGGACAGATCGCTCTCGCCCACCCCGTCAAGGATCGACCGGATCTGCAGCCCGATCAGCAGGAAGACCGCGTTCTCGAGCAGGAACAGCACGGTCGCCCAGTTGGTGCGCTCGAGCATCCGGGACGAGCCCGACTGGATCACCGGCGAGCGGTGGCCCAGCACGAGGCCGGCCACCACGACGGCGAGCACCCCCGAGGGATGCACGTCGACGCCGGGGATGTGCACCTTCTCCGCCGGCAGGTAGGCGATCCAGGGGGTGAGCAGCGAGACCGCGACATCGGTGACGTCGTCGTGGATGCGGCGGCGCACGTACCCGACGACGAAGGCCACCACGAGGCCGATCGCGGCCCCGCCGACGGCCGAGACGACGAAGCCGGCGCCGATCTCCCAGGCCGCGATCGAGCCCGAGATGGCCACGATGGACGTCCGCAGCGTGACGATGGCGGTCGCGTCGTTGACTAGGCTCTCGCCCTCCAGGATCGTCACGACCCGACGCGGCAGCCCGACCCGACGGGCGATCGCCGTCGCGGCAACGGCATCCGGTGGTGCGACGACAGCACCGAGCGCGAGCGCCACCGGGAACGTGACCGGCAGCATCCACCAGACAAGCAGCGCGACGCCGAAGGCCGTGAACAGCACGAGGCCGACGCTCAGCAAGGCGATCGGTCGCCGATTCGCCCGGAAGTCAACCAGCGATGTGCGGATCGACGTCGCGTACAGCAGGGGCGGCAGCAGGCCCACGAGCACGATCTCGGGCGTCAGCCTCACGTCGGGAACGAACGGCAGGTAGGAGCCCACGATGCCCACCACCACGAGGACGAGGGGCGACGACAGCGAGTACCGACCCGACAGGCCGCTCACGGCCACGACGATCGCCAGCAGCACCACGATGTTCAGGGCGAGATCCACTCCCCCATCCTCGCAGCCGAGGTCGTGCCGGCCTACGGATTGCCGAGGACGGGAGGTCGACCTACGGTGAAAGGACTGGAACGCGATCCATGAGGCGCCGCCGGCGCCCACATCCGAGGGGGATGGTCTCGCCATGATCCAGCCACACCGAGGGCACACGCACGCACCTCGCCGCACCGCTGCCTTGCTGGGGGCGAGCCTCGTGGCCGCCTCGCTGCTGGCGGTCACCGCGGCACCGAGCAGCGCCGACGAGAGCCGCGACCGGCATCGACCACCCGCCCCGCAGGCCACGGCTCACGGCAGCGGCGGGGCCGTCTCATCCGTCGACCCCGAGGCCACCCGCGTGGGCATCGAGGTGCTGCGACGCGGTGGCAACGCCACCGACGCAGCCATCGCCACGGCCTCGGCCCTGGGAGTCACCGAGCCGTACAGCGCCGGCATCGGAGGGGGCGGCTACTTCGTCCACTACGACGCCAAGACCGGTGAGGTCGCGACCATCGACGGACGCGAGACCGCACCTGGAGGCATCACGCACGACGCCTTCATCGACCCCTCCACCGGCGACCCCTACGAGTTCACCCCCGACCTGGTCTCGTCCGGCGTCGCGGTGGGCGTTCCGGGGACGCTCGCGACGTGGAGCAGCGCGCTCCGGCGCTTCGGGACGCGGTCGCTGGCCCAGACCCTGGCTCCGTCCATCCGGCTGGCGAAGGACGGCTTCACCGTCGATGAGACCTTCCGCAGCCAGACCCTCGACAACGCCGAGCGCTTCGCCGCCTTCCCCGACACCGCCGACCTGTTCCTGCCTCGCGGTGACGCACCCACGGTGGGCAGCCGCTTCCGCAACCCCGACCTCGCCCGCACCCTGACCACCATCGCGAAGTAGGGTCCGAGCGTGTTCTACCAAGGCCGGCTCGCCCGCGAGATCGCCGCCAC